>MTKZ01000263.1_pt3 | contig 17719 bp, 9 predicted proteins | sample 1042781 | NCBI WGS metagenome assembly MTKZ01 (sample SAMN06212207, study PRJNA360539) | anaerobic digester metagenome | biome: Wastewater treatment plant; material: sludge; isolation source: anaerobic digester fed with sludge from wastewater treatment plant | place: Denmark: WWTP Viborg ... | reverse complement strand
CTGGTAAGGCTTCACCAGAGGCCCGCCGAGTACAGGGCGGACTGGGGGGATGCGGCCGTCCGCAGGCTGTCGAGGGATGCGGGGGATCTGCTCTGCGACCTGCTCGCACTCTCGGAGGCCGATTCGGCGTGCAGGGCTCCGGAATCCGCCGCCAGGCGCACAGCCCTGCTGGCCGGGCTCCGGCGCCGCCTCGAGACCGACCCTCTCGCCGGCCGGGGCAGGCTGGTTCCCTGCGGCGTCGGCGAACGCCTCACGGAAATGCTGGGCCCCGGGAACGGGCCGCTCGTCGGGCGCCTGGTGGGCGTCCTGGAGGAGATGGTCCTGAACGGGCGGCTCACACCCGGTTCGACCACCGAGGAATTCCTCGCGGCCCTGGAGGCTTCGGGCCTGTTGCCGGGAGCCCCGGGAAAAGGGTTGCAGGGCGATGCCGGCGGAAGGACCTGAGCCGCTCAGAGGAGCGGCCTGAGCACCACCCGCGCCTCGAACTCGGACCCGTCCCTCACGGCCCGGACAGTTCGAGCCGCTCCTGCTGGTCCTTCGGACAGCGAGTCCACCAGAACGAGATCGGTCCCCGTTTCGATCCCGTCTATCGATAGCAGGACGTCGCCCTCCCTCAGGCCCGCCTCCCATGCCGGCGAGCCTGGAGAAACCGCCGTCAGTTCGATGCTTTCGCCCGTGATACGGCCGGAGATGCCGGCCATGTCCTCCGGCAGTCCCTCGGCGAAGAGCCGGGACGGTTCGAGGACGACCGACGGAGTCGAATAGTCGAGCTGGATCACGAACCGCGCCAGAACCGCCGCACCGAGGATGCCGTCGAAACCCGAGACCATGGGTATGTCCGGCAGGACCGAGCAGAGCCCGGTGGGTACCGTGAAGCCTCCGAGCGTCAGCGATCCGCCTCTGAAGACCTTCGATACGCTGCTTCCCCCGAGCCCGGCCATTTCGATCCCGAGAGTATCCCTTCCCTCGAGGAAGGACGGATGGGCCTCCATGAAGCTCCGGCTGAGATGGACCGCTCCTCCAGCGCCGGTGTCGATGAGGAGCCTCACCGGAATCGAGTCCTCCAGAACGGCCTCCACGACCAGGAGCCGCATGGCGGTCTCGGCGGGGAGCGCGACTGCGTCGCCGGGGAAGGGGAGGACTCCCGCCGGGTGGAGAGCCGCGGTTTCGGAGCCGTAGTCGATCGTGGTCACGAATCGGCTGAGGAAGTCGTAGCCCAGGATCATTCCCGCGTGTCTTCCCGTAAGGGGGTACAGGTCGCCGTCCAGGTCCACCACGGCCAGAGTCTGCCCCTTCACGGTCGCCCCCAGGGCCGAGTATTCCGGGACGACGGCGAAACCGAACGTCTCGACGCCGCCGATCCCGGCTGCGCTGAACCCTCCCGTGGGCAGGAGTCCGAGTTCGGCCGCCAGCGACTCGTCGAGGACCGTGGCGCCGGCGCCGGAGTCCAGAATCAGGTCGGTCTCCCTCCCGCATACGGTCCCCTCGATGTAGATGTGCTGCCCGTACAGATCGAATTCGTGCAGCCTGCCCGGTTCGGGCAGTTCGACGTCCCCTCCGCCGGCGGCTATCATGAATACGCTGTCGGGTATGGGCTTGTCGCACTCTATCAGGATGCTGCGCGAGGCGGTGACCTGGCCCAGCGCGGGGATGCTGTCCCGTGTCGATCCGGGGAACAGGATTCCTCCGGCTTCGATGAAGCCGGACGGCATGGAGAGCATTTCCATGCCGTACAACTCCGTCTTCATCAGGAGCGGCAGGCCGGACTCGCGCGATATGTAGTAGACGACAGGGATTTCTCCCGCCTGGAATCTCAGCGGAATGGCTCTCTCGCCCGAGATCGTGGTGTCGGTGCCTGCGGAGAGCCCCGACATGGCCGGGTCGAGAAAGGCATCCTGGAAGACCGTGAGCCTGGCGAGGGCGGCCTGGGCGTGCGCCGTCCCGTCTCCCGACGACAGCGATCCGTTCGTGTCGAGCGACCAGACGCTGTCCCCGGAGATCAGAAGGTCGCTCGCTACGGGTCCGATCCTCATCGACACCCGCCCCGAGAAGGGTTCGCGCGTCCACCAGGATTCGCTGGTGCCGGTGATCCCGGCCATGCTCACGCTGTCGATCGTATGGAGCGTGGTGATCCCCTCGAGCGCGGCCCTGCCTCCTATGGCTTCGATATAGAGGCTTGCGGCCTCTGCGGCGTCCGGGACACCGTGGTTTCCTTCCTGCGGGCCGCATCCGGCTGACGGCAGCAAGGCCGCCAGGACGACTGGGAACCAGACGGGACGAAATCGCCGGATCATTCCGGACCCTCCCTTCGAAAGCCTCCCATCCGCGTAAAGAACGGGAGGAAGCCATCCGGAGCGGCCTCCAGCAGCCTGAACAGGACGTTGTCCCTGTCCATGGCGGAGAAGGCGGCGGAGAGTCCGATGGACACTCCCTCGCACGAACCCGGACGGCTGACGCTCAATTCATGGCCTCCGGAGGCTCCCAGATCCCAGAGCGGGATCACGTCGCACGGGCAGTGCCCTATCGAACGGAGCGAATCGGTCCTGTGCATCAGAGGGTCGACGGGAAGGCCGGGAATTCCTTCCAGAAGGATGTTCCAGGCATGAAAGACGAGGCTGTCCCCCTGCCGGACCAGACCTCCCTCGACACGGGCCTCGAGGCCGGCGGCCGCCGCCCTGTCCCTGAACTCGACGGCCATGTCGAGGCAGGGGCCGGGGCCGGAGAAGATGTCGGGATACCCGATCCGCGAGGCCAGCTCGGAGATGTCCTCGATGGCGGGTCCTCCCGGAGGCATGGAAAGGGGCCTGAAGGTGAACGGCTCCTGGACGACGTGTATCATTAGCGGCACCTCGACGGTGCATCCCGGCGGGACGGGGTCCGGCCGGCATACCAGTTTGTCGCCCTCTTCGCGGAAGGGTCCGTATAGGATGCGGAGATCCTGGTAGGGCGGGTGAGGTCTCGGCAGGGGCATGGCGAGTTCCAGCCCGGAAAGGGGCTCGTCTCCGGCGTTCGTGACCGAGGCGGTCAGCAGAATCAGAGTATCCAGGCGGATCGATCCGGCGCGCCTGTCGGCCAGCCAGCTCCGGGTCGCCCCGTCCTCCGCGCCGCCCAGGGCTATGCCGTAGGCCGTCGCTGCCTCCTCGAACCTGCCTGCCAGCTCGAGCACCCTCGCATACAGGATCGGTCCGTCCCCCCCCTGCCTCGCGGCGAGTTCGGCGAAGAGGAGAGCCTCCTCGGGGACGGCCGACAGTTCCAGCCTGTTCCTGCAGGAATCGGCGGGGGAGATGTACAACGATAGCGTCGCCGCCAGCGTGGCCAGGAGGGGGATCGTCATCCCCTCAAACCCTTCAGCGGGTCGAGGGAGGCCGCCTTTATCGCGGGAAGAGCCGCCGACGCGAGGCTCAGGAGCAGCGACGCCGCACAGACCGCGGCTATGTTCAGCGGGATCACGGAAACGGGGATCCTCTCATGGAAGGAGTACACGTCGGGAAGAGTCAGTATGCCGGTACTGCCTATCAGCCAGCAGCCGGTGAGCCCCAGCAGCAGGCCGGCGCCGACGCCGACGAGTCCGACCAGCGCGCCTTCCCACAGGAATACGGAGAGCACCAGCCTTCCCGTCGCCCCCATCGCCTTGAGGATCGAGATGTCCCTCCTCCTCTCCACGACGGACCTCGCGATAGTCCCCGTTATGTTGAAGGTCGCCACGAGTGTGATGAGCAGGATCGCGGCGAACGAACCCATTCTCTCGAGCTGCATTGAGGCGGCGAGGGAGGGGTTCTTCTCCTTCCAGGTGCGCAGCCGGGCTCCCTCCGGTACGAAGGGTTCGAGAACGCCGCAGGCGGCCTCCGGGGTCACTCCCTCCTCGAGATCGACGGCGATCCCGCTCACGCCGCCCCGGGGCAGGAACATCCTGGCGGCGAGTTCGAGGGGAACATAGGCGAGCGCCTTGTCATTGACGGGCAGTCCCGTCTCGACGGCGCCCGCAAGCACGGCCCGGCCGACGGCGAACCCCCGGGAGGTGAAGAAGGCCTCCGGGGGGAAGAAGATGAGGGTGTCGCCCAGCGGGTGGTAAAGATCCTCGGCGAGGTAGAGGCCGGTTATCGCGGATGGGAACCCTTCGTCGGAAACAAGTACCGGCTCGCCATAGACGAGGTTGCTGTCGATCCCCGCGAAGGAGATTCCGCGAACCGGATCGATCCCTCTTATCCGGCAGGCCGTTTCGAGGTCGCGGGAGGGAAGCCTGACTATGGCCTCGCCCTCGATGTAGGGGGAAACGGACGCGATGCCCGGCGCAGATTCCATTACGGCGAGGAGGGAGTCGCCGGCCTGGATCGGATCCCCGCTTGCCGAGACTATTTCGAGAGGCGCCTCGGCCGTCGTTACGGAGCCCGATATGAATCTCTCGAGGCCGTCGAGGACGCTCATCACCACGATCAGCGCCGCGACGCCCAGGGCGACGCCCGAAACGCTCACCACGGCGGCCAGAGCGACGGTCCGGCGCTCCGGGTGTCTTCTTATGTATCGCCATGCCAGGTGCCAGGACAGGGAACCCATCGAATCCTCCAGGAATATCGTAATATGCGGTGACAGGGCTGCAGGCGCCGGGGGTTGCCCTCCCGGCCCGGGGTGAGATAGTATCGTCCTTTCGAAGGGGGTGCCATTGATACCATTGCTGCTCGCCCTCTCCGCCTCTCCGGCTTCCAGCCGGGCCGCCTCCATGACCGTGCTGGAGTCCAGGCGCGACGGGCTCTCGATAGAACTCACCGTTTCAGCCCCGGTTTTCACCGCCCGCCCTGAAGGCGTCTTTTATCCCGAGGTGGCGGGCTTCACCCTCTCGATGATCGACGGCGATCTCCTGCGCCCGTGCCTTGTCTTCTACGTACCCCTTCCGCCGGGCGCCGATCCCGTATTCGAGTACGACGCCGAAGCCGGAAGCGCCACCCCGTCCATACCCCGGGGCCGTCCCGCGGTTTCTCCGGTTCTCACGGGCGAGGGTCTCTCCACCGCCGAGACATTCCCGGCAGTGCCCACCTCGCCTCCTCCTCCGCTATTCACCGTAGAGCCCGTGCGGGCCATGGGGGTGGACCTGGCGCGCGTCACGTTCCAGCCCTTCGACGGGAGGGACTACGGCAGCTACGTCCCGCGGGCCACGCTGAACCTCTCCTGGGATGCGGTGGAAGGCGCCGAACCCCTCTCCCGGACGCCCCTCTCCCTGATATGCCCCCGGGGCGTCCTCTGGTGGCCGCCCTCGGGCGAGCGCTCCGAGAGCCCGTTCTGGGGCCTGCCGTGGGCGAGGGTGGAGGTCTCCCGCGACGGATGCCACCTGCTCACGGGCTCCATGCTCGACTCCGCCGGGGTCGACGTTCTGGGCGCGGATCCGGCCACACTCCGGATGCTCACGGGGCCGGCGCTGCAGTTTACGCTCGAGGACGCCGGCGAGACCCACTCCCCCGACGAGGTCGCCCTCCTCGTTCTGGACGGGGGAGACGGCTCCTTCGACGCCTGTGACAGCATCATCTTCATGGGCAGGCCTACCTGCCGGTTCGAACCCGTGGCGGACTCGAGCGGGTTCAGGCTGGTGAGGCTTTCGCACAGGTACGACCTGCGCAGCACATACTGGCTTACCTGGGGAGGAGAGCCTGGAAAGAGGATGGAGGAGGTCGCCGCCCGGCCCGATTCATCTCCACAATGGCCCGGCTCGTTCCTGTCGGGCGTCTTCATAGAGCTGGACACCTTCTGGATTCCGGAATCGGAACACAGGACCGGCTGGGTCTGGACCCTCCTGTCCTCCGGTTTCGTATCGACCTTCACCTTTCTCTCGGAGCAGGTCGGCGGCCCCGCCACCCTCGACGTGCGTCTCGTCTCGGCGGGAAGCGCAGTGGACTCCTGCCGCTGCGTTCTCTATCTCGACACGGACAGTCTGACCGAGGTCAGTATGAGGGGATCGGGATCGCACTCCCTGCATCTGGACCCGGTGACGATCAGGGAAGGCACCAACTCGCTGAGGATCAGAACCATGTCCGGTTTTTCGGGCAGGCCGTACTTCGACAACCTGTCCGTCACCTATCCCAGGCTGCCTTCGGATGCGGGAGGGGTGACCCTCTATGCCGCCGATGCACCCTCGGGGAGGTATTCCCTCCGTCTCGGCGTGGAGGGTGAAGGTCCGGCGAGGGTCTTCAACTGCTCCGACCACTACGGGGTCGTCCTCCTGGACGGCGTGGAGGACTCGGGGGGCACGGTCTCCCTCTCCATGCTCCTGAAGGAGGGGACACGCATCGTTGCGGCGAGACCCTCCGACCTCATCCGTCCGGCATCGATCGCCCCCGCCTCTCCGGGCCGGATACTCGGAACCCTGGAGGGGGCTGACGCCGTCATAATCGCTCCGGACGAGCTGCTGGACGCTGCGGCTCCTCTGGCTTCGATGCAGGAGGGCGACGGGCTCTCGGTCGAACTCGTCTCCCTCCGCGAGGTCTACGACGAGTTCGGCCAGGGCGTCGATGATCCGGGAGCCGTGCGCGCCTTCATAGGCCATGCCCTCGACACGTGGGATCCCGTTCCCACGGACTTCATCCTGGTGGGCGACGGCCACTACGATCCGCTGAACAGGAACACGCCCGAGCAGGACATGTTTCCTGCATGGGTCAGGCTGAGGTTGAACGACTGCCTGGACGACCTCTATGCCATAACCACCCACGGCCAGAACATGCCCGAGGCATCCCTTTCCAGGATTCCTGCGGACACCCCCCAGGACGTGTCGCTGTACGTCTCCAAGGTCGCCATGTACAGGTCCGGCGCGGCTTCCGGAACCTGGAACAACGACGTCCTGCTGGTCGCGGACGACGAACTGGGCCATACCAACTACGAGACCACCCACACGCTGTTCTGCGAGGCGATGGCCGATTCGATCATTGACAAGTCCTTCGACAGGACCAAGTTCTACCTGATCGAGTACCCCTGGCCTGCGGGGGAGCGTCCGGAAAAGCCCGAGGCCCGGGAGGACTTCGTCGAGGCCCTCTGCCACGGCTGGCTGGCCGTGATCTTCTACGGCCACGGCTCGCACGACCAGATCTGCGGCGAAAAGCTGTTCGTCAACAGCGACATAGCGAGGGTGAAAAACGGTCCGAGGCAGCCCCTGATGATCTTCGCGAGCTGCGACGTGGGGCGCTTCGACCGCATATCGGTTGACTGCATGGGCGAGGAGTTCGTCAACAGCCCAGGCGCGGGCGCCATTCTGACGGTGGCCGCGACAAGGGGAACGGGGTTCACCGCCAACGTCCACCTGTTCACGACGATGGGCTCCATCCTGCTCGACTCCGTATCCGTGCCCGTAGGCCAGGCGCTCTGGGCGACGAAGATGATCTGTTCGGAATACCAGGGCCTCCGGTACATCCTGTTCGGCGACGGGACGATCGAACTGGCGAGGCCCGAACGCGGCACGGAGGCCGTCGTGGCCGGGGATACCCTCTTCAGGGGGCGCTCCAACAGGCTGACCGCGGCCTTCCCGGACGAACGGAACGCCAGGGTCAGGGTCGCGGAGAGCGGCGCATGGAGGCAATACACCTGTCTCAACGGTACGACGGTCATCGATTACCTGAAATACGGCGCAACGGCCTTCGAGGGCCGCTTCCCGGCGCCGGACGGCATGCTCGATGTCAGCTTCTTCATGCCCCTGCAGTCCGACACCGGGATGTACGGCAGGGCCTCGGCGCTGGGGCTCGAGTCCGGGGGTTCCGGCTCCGACTGGCTCGAATGGATCCCGGTGGTGGATTCCGGGGGATACGCTTCCGATTCGGTCGGCCCGATCATCCGGATGGGGATCGAGGGCTGCGCCGGAGAACCGGTCGTGACCGGTCCCGACCCCGTCCTCGAGGCGGAACTGTCGGACCCCAGCGGGATATGCATCTTCGGAGGCGGCGCCGGCCGTTCCATCCTCATCAACCTGGACTCCCAGGCGTTCGACATCAGCCGCAGCTTCTCCTACGACCACGGGAGTTCCACGGATGGATCGCTCTCGTACCCGCTTCCACATCTCCTGGAGGGGGGGCACCGGGTGATAATGGCGGTATGGGACGGCATCGGAAACGTCTCGCGGGACACGCTCGACTTCACCGTGGTCGAAGCCGTCCAAACGACCCTGAGCGAGTTCGTCGTATATCCGAACCCGTCCTCAGGCCCTCTCTGCTTCAGTTTCAGGTCTTCGACCGCCGGAGAAGCCACGGCATCCATCTACACGATCGCAGGGAGAAGGATCTGGGAGGATTCCCGGAATTTCGAGGCCGGCTACTGCCAGATGGTGTGGAACGGCCTGGACGCCGACGGGGATGCCCCCGCGAGCGGCGCCTACATCTACCTCCTCCGCTTCGAGGGGGAGGCCGGTTCGGATACCGAACGGGGTGTCCTCGGTATCGTCAGAGGGAGCTGACCCCGGCCCCCGGGGCGGCGTCGGCGCGATGGAAAGCGGGATGGAGTAGCCCGATGAGAACTGTTCTCCTCCTGTTCCTGTCGGCTGCGGCAGCAGCGGCATCCGTTTCGGTGGATCTCGTCTCCGTGGATGCCTCCGGCTGCCGTCTGCTGTTCAGCGCCGGCACTCCTGCGGCCTCTGCTGCAGTGGGAGCGGAAGCCCAGGTCGATCTCGAGGGGATGGGCGTCCTCGGCGAGCCCGGGAAACCGATGATACCCGCCATGAGGGTGTACGTCCCCGTCCCCCCCGGATCGGAACCCGTCCTGGAGTACTCCGTCCTCGAAAGGGCTCATTCTCCGGCCTTTTCCGAGGCTCCGCAGCGTGCGCCGGCCCTCGAGGGCTCCGGGCTCGGTACGGTGGAGGTCGAGGCTCCACCCCTGCCCGGTCCCTCCGTAAACGTCGAGCTGGCCTGTGTGCTGCCCCTGGCCGGATTCAGCTTCGCCGCACTGGACATCTATCCCTGGCTCGGCGAACCCGGAGAAGCCGCCGCAACGAGGATCGCCATCGACATTTCCTGGGGCGGGGCCCCGGCCGGCGCCGCCTCCACGCCCTCCAGCCTGGCAAGGCTCGTATGCCCGTTCGACATGCCGTTCTACCGGCTCGGGCGCTCGCGGGCGGAGAGCCCGTTCTGGGGTCTTCCCTGGGCGCGCATCACGATCGGCGGGTCGGGAGGGTACGAGGTCACATGCCCGGATCTCGTCGCCGCGGGATGCGACGTGGAGGGTGTTCAGTCCGCCAGCCTCGCCCTGTTCAGCGGTCCGGGGGAGATGTTCGCCTTCGATCCGGAGGACGAGCACGCTCTCTCCGCCGTAGACATCGAGGTGCTGGACGGCGGAGACGGTGTTTTCGACGGAGGCGACAGGATCAGGTTCATCGGCTGCGCCCTGGAGAGGTGGGTTCCGCGCGCCGGCGGGGCGGTGCTCCAGCGGCACCGGTGGGATGCCATGAACACGTACTGGCTCACCTGGGGCGGTGAGCCCGGCTGCCGCATCGCAAGCCTCCAGTCGGCGCCGGATGCCTCCCCCCAGTACGGCTCCAAGGTGGACTTCGATGTCCTCGTAGAGGAGGACCGGCTCTGGGAGACCTACGAGAACGAGACCGGCTGGGTGTGGATGACCCTGCCCCCGGGCACGTCGGCAACCGTCCCGTTTTCGCTCGGCTTCGATCCGGCCGGGCCCGCAGAGCTGGAGTTCGATTTCTGCGACAACAGCTCCGTAGCAAAGTCCTACTCCATCTACCTCGACGGGCGGCTGATCCTGGAGGGATCCTACGCACGCTACGGGAGCTGGACCGAAACGGTGTCGGGGGTCGATCTGTCCTCCGGAGGTCAGTTCACGATAGCAACCCACTCCTCGAACGAGAAGACCTTCTTCTTCGACCGCGTCCACATACGGGTGCCCAGGCCCCTCTCCGATGCGGCGGGAGAGATGCTGCTCCCGGGCTGCGACACCCCGGGAAGGTTCAACATGGCGGTCGGCCCCTTCGACGGGAGCGCGTCGCTCTACCGGATCGACGATTTCCACTCACCGGTCCGCCTGATCGGGTATAGCATCCCGGGATCGACGGCGCTGTTTTCCGCAGACCTGTCCGCCGAAACGCAGATCCTAGCCGTGCCTGGCGGCGGTTGGGCGGCCCCTCACTCGATAAGGCCCGCCTCCCCGGGAAGGCTCGTGGGAACCGTGTCCGGTGCGGACAGGCTCATCATCGTCCCCGAGGCCTTCGAAGACGAGCTGGCGGGTCTGCTGGCCCTCTACTCCTCCTCCGGGCTGGACTGCGCGGTGGCGACGACACGCGAGGTCTTCGACGAGTTCGGACAGGGGGTCGACGATCCCGGGGCCATAAGGTCGGCCGTACGCTGGGCGATGGACTCCTGGGAGGAACCGCCCGGAGGCGTGCTGCTCGTCGGCGACGGACACGTGGACGCCCATCTGAACACCACGTCGGTCCCGGTCATGATCTTCCCCTGGGGCGATCTGAGTTCGGGCGCGAATCCTCTGAGCGACGACATTTACGTGATGGTACACGCCGGGGCCGCAAGGCCCGAGCTGCCCATAGCCCGTCTCCCCGTCCAGACAGGACAGGAGCTTCTCACCTGCACGGCCAAGATACTCGGCGGGACGACGGGTGCGAACATGGGTGCATGGGCCGGCAGGATGCTGTTCCTGGCGGACGACGAGTGGGGCAACCATGACAGCGACGAGCCCTACCATACCGACGATGTCGAGACCGTGGCCGAAAACATCGTCCCGAGGCGAATCGAGAGAACCAAGTTCTATCTCATCGAGTACCCCTGGCCACCGTCCGGCACCCACCCCTACAAGCCGGACGCCCGGGCGGACTTCATCGACCTCTTCTCGGAGGGCTCGGCGGCCGTTTTGTTCATGGGCCATGGATCGGCCAACCAGATAACCCACGAAGGCGTGCTGTTCGGGTCGGACGTGTCCCTCCTCTCGAACGGCGGGCGCCTCCCCGTGACGCTCTGGGCCTCATGCGACGTGGGACACTTCGACGGAATCGGAGAGGACGCCATCGGGGAGAGGATGCTCCTGCACCCCACGGGTGGCGCCGTCGCCTCGATAGCGGCCACGAGGGGAACCGGCGGCCCGAGCAACTTCGACTTCGCCTGCACCCTGTTCGACCTCCTGTTCAGCCACCCCGGCATGACCGTGGCCCAGGCCCTGTGGCAGGCCAAGCTGAGCGGCTTCTCCTCCTACAGCAGCAACAGGTACTACTGCCTGTTCGGAGATCTCGAGACCGTGCTCCCATCGCCCTCCGGGTCCGTCTCGTTCACCGTCCCGGGCGACACCCTGCGGACAGGCGAGACCAACCGCATCGAAGGCGTCTCGGAGCAGCAGACGGGAACTGCGTTCGTAACGGTCCGCGAGTCCTCCAGCCCCGTCACCTATGTCTGCAGGCACGGCACGGAGATCGACTACCTCAGATACGGCGGGACGGCCTTCCGGGGCAGCGCCGTCGTCACAGGGGGCCTCTTCGGTCTCGACTGCATCCTGCCCATGCAGTCAGTCGCCGGGCCGGGCGGCCGCGTCGGCGGAGCCGTCCCCGCCCCGTCCGACGTGGATGCCGGCGGTCTGGACCCGGTGCCAGTGGCGGTCGGCGATCCCGCCGGGGGCGACTTCGAGGGTCCGGTGATCTCGATGTGGATCGAGGGACAGGAGGGGGTGGAGCAACCCGTGGTTTCGGGCGATCCAGTCCTGATCGCCTCCATCTCGGATCCCTCCGGCATCTGCTTCCTCGGCGGATCGGGCAGGCAGTTGACCCTCTTCGTCGATTCCGAGGGAAAGGACGTGGGGAGCTTCTTCTCGTACGAACAGGGCAGCGCAACGGACGGCCTGCTGGATTACGCCGTGAGAGGCCTTCCGGTGGGCGGGCACCGTCTCATCCTGTGGTGCTTCGACGGAGTCGGCAACAGCTCCAGGGACACGCTCATGGTCACGGTGAGGGCCCCCGGCAGCATCGCCATCTCGGAGTCCATGGTCTATCCCAACCCGGGCAGCGGGCAGCGATGCTTCAGCTTCAGGCTGACCGAGGACGCCGCCGTCTCCGTGTCCATACACACCGTCGCGGGTAGGTGCATCAGGACTCTGCGCGCCCAGTGCGTACAGGGCTATAACCAGATCCTGTGGGACGGTCTCGACGCAGACGGTGACGAACCGGCCACGGGAGCCTACATATACAGAATCGAGGCGGCAGCCACGGGAGCCTCCTCCTTCAGGAGCGAGGCGGACGTGTCGGGGGTGCTGGCCGTAGTGAGATGACAACGGCCGGGATGGAGGTCGATGAGTTCCGAGGCCTCACGGGCGAAGATCCAGTGGCTCTGGAAGGAGACTGAATCCGCCAGGGACAGACAGGATCCCGAGGGCGAGAGGGAGGGTCTGGAACGCCTCCTGGCGGACCCGGACGTGAAGGGCACCTCCGACGAGGATCTCGCGATCCTGTCCCTCTCCAGGCTCGACCTCGCAGAAGGCGGAGCGAGGGACGCCGCAGAGCGGATGTCCTCGTTCCAGTGGCACGGCATACCCGGCGCGGCGGCGCTGCTGCTCTCGGCGGACGTCTTCCTCAGGCTGGACTGGTTCGACCAGGCCAGAGCGAGCCTCGAACAATACCTGAAGGAGAGGCCGGAGGATCTGGACGCGAGGCGGAAGCTGGGCCTGTCGCTCCTTCTTCTGGATCGGGACGCCGAAGCCGAGAGGACCCTTCTCTCGGTCGCCCGCAGGGAGCAGAACGGGGTACCGGCCACGCTGGCCTATCTCGCCCTGCTCGAAGCCAAGCGGGGCCGGCTGGACGAGAGCCTGCACCTGCTGCTCCAGGCCCGCGACCTGGCTCCCTTCGACGACAGGATAGAGCACACCCTGCTCCGGATAGAGGCCCTCAGGGTTTCGACCAAGCGGAGAGCCATGAGCCGTGACGCCGCCCCGATGCGCACGAGGGATCTCGTCCCGGCCATGGCCACCGGTATGATGCGGCTCCACGGGTACGGGAAGGAGCTGGAGGAGAAGGCGAAGGCCCTCTGGGCGGCATTCCTCTCCTCGACAGGTTCGGAGCCAGCCGGCAGAAAGCCGGCGATCTGGGCCGCCGCCCTCGAGTATGCGGTCACCATGAACGGCCCGCATTACACCCAGGAGGAGCTGGCTTCGGATTACGGAGTGTCGAAGACCAGTCTGAAGAAGAGGTTCTCGGAGATGTGCAGGGCGGTCGACCTCAATTCATTCAACAGGATGGACCTCCTCGCGAGGACCGCGGGAGAGGGCCGCGACCTGCTCCTGAACATCAAGAGCAGCGAACTGTCGGATGTCCTGGCATCCCTCGCCGCATGCATGGGGCAGTTCTCCTCGCCCGCCGACGCCGTCTCCTGGGTGCTGGCGAGGTTCTCTCCGCAGAGCGAGCAGGAACGCTCCGAGATAGAGGAATTCGTGGGCTGGATGTGGAGGAGCGGATCGTCGGCCGGCTTGTCCACAGGACCCTGCCCTGGAGTATATTCGAAAGATTGATCCGGAGGGCGGCATCTCAGCCGCCGCGTTAATGTCCCTAACTTATTGGTTGGTGATCGACTGTGAAATACGTGTACTTCTTTGGAGCGGGCAGGACCGAGGGCACCAGGGAGCAGAAGAACCTGTTGGGCGGGAAGGGCGCCAATCTCGCGGAGATGTCCCGTCTGGGTCTTCCCGTGCCCCCGGGGTTCACCATCACGACCGAGGCCTGCGAGTCCTTCTACACTGCCGGCAAGACCTGGCCGGAGGGCCTCGAGGCCGAGGTCAGAGGCAAGCTCGCCGAACTCGAGCAGGCCACCGGCAAGCGCTTCGGCGACCCCGAAAACCCTCTCCTGGTATCCGTCCGCAGCGGTGCGGCGGCGTCCATGCCCGGCATGATGGACACCGTCCTGAACCTCGGGATAAACGAGACGACGCTGGAAGCCCTCGCCAGACGCAGCGGCAACCCCCGCTTCGCCTGGGACTCCTACCGCCGGTTCATGCAGATGTTCGGAGACGTTGTGATGGGAGTCCCGCATCACGACTTCGAGCTGGCCCTCCAGTCGGTTAAGGATGCCAGGGGCGTCCGGCAGGACACCGATCTCGACGTCGACGACCTGAAGAAGGTCGTGGCTCTCTACAGCGAACTTTACCACAGGCACGTGGGGGGCGGGTTCCCGACCGACCCCTGGATTCAGCTCAAGCATTCGATCGACGCCGTGTTCGGTTCCTGGAACAACCCCAGGGCCATACGCTACCGCCAGCTCAACGACATCAAAGGGTTGAACGGCACCGCAGTCAACATCCAGGCGATGGTGTTCGGCAACATGGGGGACGAATCGGGCACAGGAGTATGCTTCACCAGGGATCCGGCAAACGGGGACAACGTCTTCTACGGCGAGTATCTCATGAACGCCCAGGGCGAGGATGTGGTCGCGGGCATCAGGACCCCCCACCCGATATCGACCCTCGGCGAGCAGAACCCCGCCATCTACAGGCAGCTCCTCGACATCCGCTCCAAGCTCGAAGCCCATTACAAGGACATGCAGGACATCGAGTTCACAATCGAAGACGGCAAGCTCTTCATGCTCCAGACCCGCGCCGGCAAGCGCACCATCTTCGCCGCTCTCAACGCAGCCGTGGACATGGTGGACGAGGGTCTCATCGACAGGGACACCGCCCTGATGAGGATTCCCGCCGGCAGCTTCAATCAGCTCTTCGCCCCCGTCCTCGACAGAAAGAGCAAGGAAAAGGCCCGGCTCATCACGAAGGGTCTCAACGCTTCCCCCGGCGGCGCCTCCGGCAGGGCCGTGTTCACGGCCGAGGACGCCGAGGCCTGGGCCGGCAGAGGCGAGAGCGTCATCCTCTGCCGCCTGGAGACCAGCCCCGAGGACATAGGCGGAATGGCCGTGGCCAAGGGCATCCTCACCGCACGCGGAGGGATGACTTCCCACGCCGCCGTCGTGGCCCGCGGGATGGGCGCTCCGTGCGTGGCCGGCGCGAGCAGCCTCCACGTGGATGCAGGCTCCAGGACGATCACCTGCGGCGACGTCGTCATCCGCGAAGGCGATCTGCTGGCGATCGACGGGTTCTCCGGCGAGGTCTTCCTCGGAGCCGTCGACGTCAATCCCTCCGAGATCGTGCAGGTTCTCCGGGGGATGATGTCCGAATCCGAATCCAGGCTGTACCGCAACTACAAGCGGCTGGTCGGGTGGGCCGACGAGGTGCGCAGGCTGGGCGTCAGAACCAATGCGGACACCCCCCGGGACGCCGAGATGGCGGTCCTGTTCGGGGCCGAGGGCATCGGACTCTGCCGGACCGAGCANNGAGGTGAAGAGGCTGCGCGAGCAGGCCGAGGCCGATCCCGGCAACGAGGAGATACGCAGGAAGCTGGAAGCGCCCCTCGCCACCTATACCCATGCTCTCTCCGTGCTGCTCCCGCTTCAGAGGAGCGACTTCGAAGGGATCTTCAGCGTTCTCGACGGGAAGCCCTGCAACATCAGGCTGCTCGATCCGCCTCTGCACGAGTTCCTGCCTCAGGACCGCGAAGGCCAGCTCGAGATGGCCAAAGTCATGGGCGTGTCCGTCGAAAGGATCGCCGAGGTCGTCGAAACCCTCCACGAGTTCAACCCCATGCTCGGCCACCGCGGCATCAGGATCGGCCTGACGTACCCCGAGATCTCGGACATGCAGGTGAGGGCCATCATGGAGGCCGCGATAGACTGCACCGACAGAGGCATCAAGGTTCTCCCCGAGATAATGATACCGCTGGTGGGGCATCCCGCCGAACTCAGGATCTCCCGGGAGAGGGCACAGGCCGTCGTGGACGCCGTTCTGGTCGAGCGCGGCAAGCCTGCCGACTATATCGACTACCGTATCGGAACGATGATCGAGGTTCCCAGGGCCGCTGTCGATGCGGGGAAGGTGGCCGCCCATGCCGACTTCTTCAGCTTCGGTACAAACGATCTCACGCAGATGGGCTGCGGGTTCTCGCGCGACGACGCCGGAAAGTTCCTTGGCGATTACGTCAGGATGGGGATCTACGACAAGGATCCGTTCGCCTCGATCGACGAGGAGGGTGTCGGTGAACTCGTGAGGCTGGCCGTCGAGCGCGGACGCGGCGCCAGGCCCGGCATCAAGCTGGGCGTGTGCGGCGAGCATGGAGGAGATCCGTCCTCGATCAGGTTCTTCCACAACGTCGGCCTGGACTATGTCTCATGCTCCCCGTACAGGGTGCCGGTAGCCAGGCTGGCTGCCGCCCAGTCGGTTCTGGAAAAGGCGAAGTGATAGAGAGGAACCAGCGCGTAGTAATCGCCGAGAGCGATACCGAGCTGGCCCTGATGCTGTCGAAGGCCCTCCGCATGGAGGGCCTTCACGCAGACACGGTCGGCGACGGGATAGAGGCCATCCGCAAGGCCTGGCAGACCATGCCCGACCTCGTGATCTGCGGATTCTATCTTCCCGGCCTCGGGGCGCTGAGAGTGGTCCGCTACCTGAAGAGCCACCCCGCCTTTGCCAGACTGAAGACCGCCGTTCTGCTGCCCCGCCTCGACCGGGCCACGGCGGCGAGGGCGAGGCGCGCCGGGGCGGACGCCGTGATCGAGATGCCCGTCGAGCCGCTGGATTTCGTGGATGAGTGCGTGTCCCTGCTCGATCCGGCGATCGGCCGGTCCCCTTCCCACCCATCCTCCATGTCCTTCCCGGACAGCGTCTCCATACTCGAGGAGCTGACCGGGATACTCGAGAACAGGCTGGACAGGCTCGAGGCCATGCAGGACTTCATGATGGAGCTCGGCCTCAGCCCATCCGTGCAGGAGACCTTCCGCAACGTCGCCTCCGGCGTTCTGACCGATCTCGGTTTCGACAGAGTCCAGGTCTTCCAGTACCTCCCGGAGGCCGGCGAGCTGAGAGTGGAGGCCGCGTTCGGGCGCGGAGTGCCGGCCGACTTCCAGCAGCAGCCAGTCAGGCTTTCCGCCATGGAAGGCCTCCCCGTGGCCCTGGCCGTGCGCGAGAAGAGGCAGATCCGCTCGTCCGAGGCCGGGGTTTCCGAGATACGCCTCTCCTGGGCCGGATCGACGGACTATGTCGACACCCCGCTGTTCGATGCCGTGGGAGTGATGGGAGTCGTCAGGTGCGACAACGGCATGACCGGGAGGGCGATCGGCCCGGACGACCTCGAGGCGTTGAGGGATTTCTGCTCCAGAGCTTCCGGTGTTCTGAGGAACGCGATCGACATCGAGCAGATCGCGGGCGCGAAGGAGCGGAACTCCCTGGTCCTGGAGAACCTGGGTTCGGCTCTGATCATGGTCGATCAGTCCGGGAGGGTGACGGAAGCCGCCGGAACCGAAGCGCTCATGGGCCTCCGCCCGGAAACCCTCATCGGGAGAACCCTCTCCGAGGCCGCCCCGGCCGTTGCGGGGGAGGAAAGGCTCGAGACCCTCTGCAAGGTTCTCATCGAGGGCCGGCCCGCCTTCGAGAACGCCCTGCATCTCACGCGTCCCGGCGGCGATCCCGTCATCGTGAACCTGCGATTCGTGCCCTACCGCAGCGGAGGCAGGATAACCGGAGCCGTGCTGCTGGTCATCGACGTGACCGAGGAGCAGAAACTGAAGGCGAACCTGAATCAGAGGAACGAGGAGCTGGAGATGATGTCGCGCATCGGACGCGACCTGAACTCCACGCTCGAGCTGGACGACATCTGCGATCTGCTTCTCCGCAGCCTGCGCCTCTTCTATCCCGAGGAGGCGATATCCATCCTGCTGCCGGACGA
>MTKZ01002618.1_pt1 | contig 17720 bp, 13 predicted proteins | sample 1042781 | NCBI WGS metagenome assembly MTKZ01 (sample SAMN06212207, study PRJNA360539) | anaerobic digester metagenome | biome: Wastewater treatment plant; material: sludge; isolation source: anaerobic digester fed with sludge from wastewater treatment plant | place: Denmark: WWTP Viborg ... | reverse complement strand
CAGGAGCGATGAAACAAGTCTTGGTAAAAGGCGGCAGCGTGTGCATTGAAGAGGTGCCGGCGCCGGCGGTGGAACCCGGCACGGCCCTGGTGCGCGTGGCCGCTTCCCTCATCAGCTCGGGCACGGAGTCGGGATTCCTGTCGGAGGGCGGCACGACGGGATATATGCTCAAGAAGGCCAGCGACCCCCTGAACATCGAGAAGGTGAAACGGAAACTGGCCACGGTCGGGATCAAAGGCACCCTGGAGATCGTGCGGGATAAGCTGCTGGAGTACCAGGCGCCGGGATACAGCACGGCCGGCATCATTGTGGACACGGGACCGGACCTGCCGTTTTTCCGCGTCGGGGACCGTGTGGCCTGTTCCGGAGTAGGCTACGCCTGTCACGCGGAATACAATGTGGTGCCCCACCAGTTGCTGACACCCATCCCGGACAACGTCAGCTTTGACGAGGCGGCCTTTGTCAGCTTGGGCGCCATCGCTTCTCAGGGCGTGCGGCGCGCGCACCCCAGTTTCGGGGAAACCTTCATTGTGTCCGGCCTCGGCCTGGTCGGCCAGCTGGCGGCGCAAATTCTCCGCGCGGCCGGGTGTCATGTCATCGGCTGCGACCCCATTGACGCCCGGCGCGATCTCGCCGCGTCCTTGGGTGCGGACGTTGTGTGTGCGCCGGAGGAATTGGAAGGGGTCTCGCGGGAGCAAACGGCCGGCTACGGCGCGGATGGCGTCCTTGTCTGCGCGGCGGCGAAGGACAGCGCCATTACGAACCAGGCGCTGGACTTGTGCCGTCAAAAAGGCCGTGTGGTGGTGGTGGGCGCCGTGGGGATGCACCTGGAACGCGGCGCGCTTTATGCCAACGAGTTGGATTTTATGCTGTCCTGTTCCTACGGCCCCGGGCGGTACGACCGCCAATACGAGGAACGCGGTCTGGACTATCCCATCGGCTATGTGCGCTGGACCCAAGGCCGCAACATGGCGGAATTCCTGCGGATGGTGGATTCCGGCCGTGTAAAAGTGAAACCGCTTATCAGCGTGTCGGAACCCGTCGAGCGAGCGGAAAACGCCTACGCCGCGGTACTGCAGGGCGGCGCTACCATCGCCGCGTTGCTCCGCTACGGCGACCTGTCCGCGGAAAGCGCACAGGCCGTCCCCGAGCACGTCTTTACCTTGCGCGGCAAGGCAAAGAAAACCGGGGAAACTGGGGTGGCCGTCATCGGTACGGGCGCCATCGCCACGAGTTTTCATCTGCCCACCCTGGCCGACCTGTCCGGCTGCCGGCTTATCGCCGTGGCGAATCGCTCGGGCCGTAAGGCCAGGCAATGGGGCCAACGGTTTGAAGCGGCGTACTGCACCACCGATTACCATGATATTTTGAAAGACCCCGGCGTGGACGCCGTTATTATCGCCACGCGGCACCACCTGCACAAGGAAATGGCCCTGGCGGCCATCGCGGCGGGCAAGCATGTGTTTGTGGAAAAACCGCTGGCCCTGACGGTGGCGGACTGCGATGAAATCTGCGACGCCGCCGAACGGCAGGGCGTGTTGCTGACGGTGGGATTCAACCGGCGCTTTGCCCCCCTCGCGCTGGCGGCGAAGGCGTCCGCACAAAAACTGCCCGGCCCCAAAACCCTGCTGTATCGCTGCAACGCCGGGACGCTTCCGCAGGACTACTGGGCGCTGGACCCCGTCGAGGGGGGCGGGCGCATCCGCGGCGAGGCGGTGCACTTCTTTGATTTCGCGCGCTGGATGCTCGAGGACAACCCGGTTTCCATCCGGGCGGAACGCGTGAACGCCGACCATCCCGCCTATGAGAACGATTCCCTCACAACGCTGCTGCGTTTTGCCGGGGGTTCCCTCGCCGTTATTGTGTACACCGGCGCGGGCAGCGGCCTGCTCGCCAAAGAGCGCCTCGAGCTCTTCGGCGGGGGGGCAAGTGTGGCGCTGGATGATTTCAAAACACTCAAGCATTATGGCGTCCAGGGCAAAGACATCTCCGCCCGCCGCGTGGACAAAGGCCTCGGCGCGCTCCTGCGGCATTTCATCACGGCGGTGCAGGGCCGCGAAACCTTGTCCGTCACCGGCCAGGACGGCCGCTGGGCCACCTATATCGCCGAGGAAGCGCTCCATAAAGCCGGCGGGGTACAGGAGGAGTAGGACGGGTAAGACCCATGCCCCGCAACAGCGCCGGGCGACCCTTCGCGAAACGCTACCAGGCCGCCCGGCCCGTTTGCTATTTGTCCGGAATCCCGGAACAGGATAACGACCGGGTCATCACCGGAGCGCGGCGCGGACATCCGTAAACGCCCGCGTTCTGGCGGCGCGATGAGCTGACGAGGCGGAACCCGATGTTGTTGTTGCGGTTGTCGGGCCAATTGTTGTTACGATTCGCCGAACGACACTTCTGGGCGTTGTTGTTCCAGTTGCCGCCACGTTTCACACGGTTCGAGCCTCTTCGGCCGGTATCCATATTGCGCGATGAACTAGTATCACCGCAAGACCAGTATACACAAAGACTAAGCAAAAAATGGGACTGCCTCTGGCGCGCGCGAAGACTATGAGCGTTGTACGTAATCCCAAACCGCGCCGGAGGCTGTCCCAATTTTTTGCGGGCATAGCGTGAAGAACCGAAAAAAGCGGGACAGTTCCCGCCGCACGGGCAATTCGTTTTTTCAAGTCGAAATAGGCTTTATCGTATACGCGTTATATCAGGCTCTTTTGCACTACGCGGCGGGAACAGTCCCATTTTTTCTGAACCATTGCCGCCGTAAAGTCACTGTGTTGGCATGCGAAATATGGGCGATTAGACTGCCCACGCTCTGTATCAGGGCTTCTTCGGTAATGCCCCCTTCTTGAAAGGCTTTTTCCCGACGCTGCAGTTTCCGCCGGCAACGAACCAAAGCCGGTCGGGAAACGCGAATCGTACCGGGATACAGGCGCATGCCCAGGAATGGAATGCCCTGACGGACAGGCGCCACATAACACTTTTCCTGTTTCAACGCCAGCGCCAGGTGTGCATCGAGAAACCCGTCCATAGCGTAAAGCGCTTCCTGTAATACGCTTTTGTCGTCCGAAAAACACAAAAAGTCGTCCATGTACCGCAGGTATCGTTTGATATGCAGCTGCTCCTTCACAAAATGATCAAGTTGGTCCAGGTAAACGTTGGCAAAATACTGGCTTGTCAAATTGCCGATGGGGATACCCCTGCCCGGTTCGTGGTTGGGCGCGTTGTGATCCACAATTTGCTCAAGAAGCGCAAGAAAACGCCGGTCTTTGAAGTGCCGCTTCAGCAACGCCTTCAAACGCCCATGATGCACCGAATCAAAATACTTGCGGATGTCGCATTTCAGGAAATAGGGGGAACTGCGCGCGAACTGCTGTGCCCGCGCCACGGCCCGATGGGCCCCTTTGTTCTTGCGACAGGCATAGGAATCGAAAATATATCGTGATTCAAAAACAGGTTCAAGGGTGGCGCAGATGGCATGATGCACCACCCGATCGCGAAAAGGCGCCGCAGCGATATGCCGCTCCTTGGGCTCATGAACGGTGAAACACCGATACGGTCCGGGCTGATAAACCCCGGATACTAATTCACGCTCGAGTTCAAGCACCTCGCACTCCAGGGTATACATAAAGCGCAGCGCATCGCCATGCTCCCGATTCGCGCGAAAGGCCCGATACGCCGCCCGCTCAAGGGACTGAAAACACACGCACGACTCGAATACATTTCCCTTTCGTTTCACCCGTCCTCCTTCATACTTCAGCCTTCATCCTTCAGCCTTCTCTCCCGCCTTTCCCCAAGCCCCTAGCATCCGTCCTACTTCGTCTATTTTACGCGAGGCATATTCATACTGTTTGTGCGGCAAGAAAGCCAGCGTATGCGCGAGTCGGAGCAACAGTCGCAGCTGGGTCAGCAACAGATTCGCTTCGCGAATGTGTCCGCGCGGCGCCTTACTATATTGTCCTTCGGTCAATGTCATCGCCACATCAAGCGCCAGATTGTCGATCCGGTTCGTCAGCGTCTGGCGCACCTTCTTCGGAAATTTCTCCGTCGTCGGCAGCAGCCAGGCCAGAAACTCCATCCACGCGGTCAGCGCGCGTAGTTCCCGGACGTCGCTGTTCTTTATCTCGGGTGTGTTCATGGAGAATGCGCAAAACCTCCTTTCCGTATTTTTCGATCCGGCTCGGGCCTATCCCGGCAATACGCCCCAAGGCGGATAACGAATCCATACCTTCCAGCACCACCTGCGTCAATTGCTCATTGGTAAAAACGAGGTAGGGTGGAATACCTTCGTTAGAAGCCCGCGCCTTGCGCCATTCGCGCAGCGCGTTGAATAGCGGCCAGTCTTTGTCCGAAAGCCGTTTGCGCCAGTCCACTTTTGCCGATGGCCGCCCTTGTCCGTCCTCCGCTTTTACAGGGCCTTCTTCAAGAAACGCATAACTGACCACAAAACTCCAGTACGGCACGCCCTCATGAATGAAATGCCAGGATTCCACATCATGCACCTGCTTGTCCGCAATAAACAAACGTAATGGCTCATCATCGAAGCCGCCCAAACGTGGCGAAAAGGGTATTGTAAAGATTCGGAGTTGCATGCATCGTAATCCAAAAAAATTCGAGCAAGAGGGGGACACCCCCTCTTGCATCTCCCCCGTTATGGGCAGAGAAAAACCAGATCCATATTTACAGGTCCGCTCCGGGCAGGAAGGGCCTTTTCGGGCTACGCCCTTTTTGGCCCTTCCTGCCCTACGCTCTTCCATTTTCAGACTTCATCCTTCATAATTCAGCCTTCATTAGGCGGTAAAGCGGTAAAGCAGTCAGGCGGTAATTACCTGACGAGGCGGAACCCGAGGTAGATGTAGCGGTCGTCGGGCCAATTGATGAAACGACCCGCCGAACGACACTTCTGGGCGTAGAAGTACCAGCTGCCGCCACGTACCACACGGGACGAGCCACGAGGGGAGTCTATCCAAGCGCTACCATTACTCGGCGCCCCGGAATAACCGTAATGCCAATCGTCTTCGCACCACTCCCACAGGTTGCCGCTCATGTCATGCAGCCCAAAGGCGTTCGGCAACTTCCCGCCCACGGGCTTGCTACCGTAAGCGAGGTTATTGCCGCAGTACCACATATACTGGCTGCGGATACCGTCATCTTCACAATCGTCGCCGACGCTCAACGAATCGCCAAAGTAAAAGCGCGTCTGCGTGCCCGCGCGGCAGGCATATTCCCACTCCGCCTCGGAGGGCAGGCGCACCGTCGCCGGGCCCTGGCCTGTGTTCGCAATAAGCGTGTTCAACGCCGTGATGAAACTCTTCGCGTCATCCCAGGACACATAATACGCCGGGTAAGTATCGCCCTGCCCGTAATCCCATGTATAGCCTCCGGGCCGTGAGCCCATCACCGCCAGCCATTGCGCCTGGGTCACCTCATATTTGCCCATGTAAAAATCATAATCAATCGTTACGGTATGTAACGGCCCTTCATCATCCCATCGGCTGCGTTCGGTGTCCGGCGAACCCATCTGGAACGAACCCGCCGGGATGCGTACCAGTTCCAGCGGCACCCCGCCAGGCAGGAGGAGGGTCTCCGTCGGGTACTCCCCTTCTATGGGGACTTCCCCTTCGCCTTCGCCCAGGGCGACAAACTCGGCGATGACGTGTTTGTCGTCATTCATCACCACCAACGCGGGCACTTGCATGCCGCTCAGGTCGCCCGTCCAATGGCTAAAAGCATATCCCGGATGGGGCACGGGCGTCAGCCATACCTCCGTCCCCTCCGGATACAACCCGCACCAGGGCTGCCCCTCAAGGGGCGGGCACATCGCGTCCGGTGCTGGATTCGGTGTAATGCTGCCATGGATGTACTGCGGATCTACCGCGCCCAGGCCCAACATCAGCGAATACACCACTTCCCCTTCGGCGGGCTCGGGTAATTCCCAGCACATAGGCGGATCCAAAGCGCCGTTGTAGGCATACCCCTCCCCGTTCTGCCACAGGTACGCTGCGCGGATGGCGTAGGACATGAGACAGCTTCCCTGCTGCCAGCATGCCAGATACCCAATCGCCTCACTCATCGTCATCCGCCCATCGCCGTTGGAATCCGCCGGGTGGCTTTGAAACGGCGGTTCTCCTTCCATTTCCCCTTCATACGGGAGTTCCCCTTCATACGGGGTCTCGCCTTCATAATACCATTCGCCTTCCGGCAACACTTCCGCCCGCGCCATCACGGCGCCCAACACTACCAGCGCCAGCAGGCTTGCCAGCACCACCCATCCTTTTTCCCAGCACACAGATTCTTTTTGCATCTTGCATTCCTCCGTTTGGGTTTCAGCAGTACAATGTTACCTTCAATACATTCCAAATCAGAATATAACATAGGATAGACTAACGTGCATTCTGTTTCAAATACACCCAAGAAAAAATGGCGCTTTTTTCGGTCCTGCGCGATAGGTCCGCAAAAAGGGGGACAGCCTCCGGCGCGATCCAAGATTACGGGCACCACTCACAGTCCTCACGCGCGCCGGAGGCAGTCCCATTTTTGCTCAGTCGTCGCGCGCGCCGGCGGCAGTCCCCTTTTTGCTCCACTGGTCTCACGTTAACCCAACCACGGGCACTATGCTATACTCGCAGCAATCCAAGCCACAGGTATAGGTTGTCCGCTAAAACGGGTCCTTCGCCCATGAAACTCTGTCTGCTCAACGTACTGCACGATGCGCTGGACAAGCGCATGTATCACAAGATTGCCCGGAGCCTCATCGCCGCCGGGCATGAGGTGGTCTCCATTGCGCCGGGCACGGACGGAACGAAGACCGCTCTTGAGGGGATGCGCTGGGTGCCGGTGCCGGCCGCGCGCACGTTTGCAGGACGCCTGGCGGCGGCGGCGCGACTGGTGCGCCTGGGCCGACGCGAACGGGCGGACGTCTATATCGCGCCGGAACCGGAATCCTGGGTGGCCGCGTTGCTGATTAAACGCTTCGCCGGCGGCAAGGCGGTGCTGGATATGCATGAACATATCCCGAGCGAATTCGCGAAATTTTTTCCCCCCTTCCTGCGCGGCGGCATCAGCCGCATCACCGTCGGGTTCATGCGCCTCTTCGCCCGCTATACGGACCTGATTATTCTGACGCGGGAGAGTTTCGATCCCTTTTGGACCGGATTGCGGACCCCGCGCGTCACGGTCATCAACACCAATCACCTGCAGCCCCCATGCGATACGATTCCGGAATCCCTGCAGCAACGATTCGGGAACGTGCCCACCCTCATTCACCAGGGCATCTTCGGCGATATCCGGGGTTCCTACCAGTTGCTGGACGCCATGAAACGGGTCAAGGCGGTCCGGCCTGACGTGCGCTGCATGGTCCTCGGGCGTTATGTGTACGGGGACGAGCAGGCGTACCGCCGGGCTATTCACGATGCCGGCCTGGAAGATACGATGGTCCTGATTGACCCCGTGCCTTTTGACGCGGTGCCGCCCTATATCGCCGTCGCGCGGGTCGGGCTGCTTCTGTTCCAGCCGGGCCTGCCCAACCACACCCTCGCCATGCCCCATAAACTCTTTGATTACATGCGCGAGGCGCGGCCGGTCATCGCGCCGGACTTTTCCCTCGAGGTGGCCCGCATCGTAAAGGAGGCGGACTGCGGCCTGCTCGTGGATGTCACCTCGCCGCAGGCCATCGCGGCGGCCATGCTCGACTTGCTGGAACACCCGGAGAAAGCGGCACGGCTCGGCCGGAACGGGCGCAGGCTGGTGGAAGAAAAATACAACTGGCAGCACGAGGAGCGGCAGCTCATCGAAGCCATCAACCGATTGGCGTAAGCCATGTGCGGCATTGCAGGCATAGCGGGCCGTCCCGACACGGCGTTGATCCATACCATGACGGACGCCCTGGCGCACCGCGGCCCGGACGGCGAAGGCCATCACGCGGACGGCGACGTCGCCCTGGGGCATCGCCGCCTCGCCATCCTGGACCGGGCCGGCGGCGCCCAGCCCATGGCGTATGGCGGCGGCCGGTACTGGATGACCTACAACGGCGAGGTCTACAACTTCCAGGCCTTGCGCGCCGAGTTGGAGGCCCATGGCCACGCCTTCACCACCCGTTCCGATACCGAGGTGGTCCTCGCGGCCTATGCGCATTGGGGAGAGGCGTGCCTCGGGAAACTGCGGGGCATGTTCGCCTTCGCCCTCTGGGACAGCGTGGAGAAGCGCCTCTTTCTGGCGCGGGACCCGGTCGGCGTGAAACCACTTTATTATGTCGAAACGACGGATGCGTTTTATTTCGCTTCGGAGATGAAGGCGTTGCTGAAATGCCCGGGCATCAACCGGGACCTTGACCTGGAAAGTCTGGACGATTACCTGACCTACCTGTATACCGTGCCGCCGCGCACCTTCTACCAGGGCATCCGCCAGCTGCCGCCGGGACACTGCGCCTCGTGGCACCACGGAAGCCTGACCGTGCGGCGCTATTGGAATCCAAGCTGCCTGGGCCCGCAACGCGCCGACGACGAAGCGGAACTGCTCGAGGCCCTCGACGCACAGCTGCGGGATATTATGGCGCTCTACCGCGTGGCCGACGTGCCCCTCGGCGCCTTTCTCAGCGGCGGGCTGGACTCCGCCGCCATCGTCTATTACATGACACAGCAGGGCGAAACACCGCTCACCTTTACCGTCGGTTTCGGCGAAGAAGGGAGACGGTACGATGAATCCCGGGAGGCCCGGGAACTCGCGGCGTTTCTCCACGCCCGCCATCACGAACTCCGGGTCACGCCCCGGGTGGCGGAACTGGTGCCCAAACTGACGGCCCATTTCGACGAGCCCTTCGGCAACCCCACCGCGCTGCTGACCTGGATGATATGCGAACAGGTGCGCGAACAGGTCACCGTGGTTCTGTCCGGCGACGGCGGCGACGAGGCCTTCGGCGGCTATCCCCGGTACCGGGGCGTGTCCTGGGCGGAACACTACCGCAACGTGCCCGAGGTAGTGCGGCGCGGCCTGATCCACCCCCTGGTACAGCGGTTGCCCGAAAGTGTGTCGGGCTTTCACGGCCTGAGGCGGTTCCGGGAATTTGCCGCCGGGGCCCTGCTCGACCCCGTGGACATGTACGCCCACTGGATAGGCTATTACACCGCCACCGAACGGCAACACCTGTACAGCGGCGACCTCGCCGCAACCTTATCCGGACGGGACCCCCATGAATACATCCGCNNGACTGTATGAGTTTCCTGCCGAACAATGTGCTCCAATACGGCGACCGTATGAGCATGGCCCATTCCCTGGAAGTACGGGTGCCCCTGGCCGATCCCACATTGCTGGAATACATGCTCGCCGTACCGGGAACGCTGAAGCTGCGCAGCGGCAAGAGCAAATACCTGCTGCGCCGCCTCCTGTCCGGACAACTGCCTCCGGAGGTCTGTAAACGCGGGAAAACGGGCTTCAACCCGCCCATGGGCGTGTGGCTGAACGGGCCGCTCCGCGAAATTGTCGAAGACTACCTGTCTCCGGAAAGGCTGCGCCGGGAAGGCTTTTTCAATCCGGAAGCCGTTGCCCACATGCGGGAAGCACACCGGACCGGACGGCGTGATTACACCTGGCACCTCTGGGCGCTGATTATGTTTCAACAATGGCGGCAGGATATATGAAGCGGTCAGGCCAACTGCACATTCCCTTCCCATGTGCGTCATCCCGTCTAGATAATAGTAAACAAGAAGTTGAATCGTCGTGGGAAGTTTTTTTTGCGTGCACAGAACGCCGGGTTGAGGGCAACACCCGCGTTGGCAGATTGTCCGCTCTTAAAAAAATTGAATCTGAATAGCCCGAAGGGCTTACATATCAAAGCCCAGGGTTGCGGTACGCCGCTACCCTGGGAACCGGCACCATAATCTGAGCCTCTACCCTGAAGGGGTTACATAACGCAGCCTTACGCAACCCTTTCAGGGTAGAATATGGAGGTTGCCATACATTCACCCAGGGTAGCGGCGTACCGCAACCCTGGGCTTTGTTATGAAATCCCTTCAGGATAAAGAACACGCCTGAGGAACTGTTGGAAGAATGATTAATGCAGACTGATCCTATCCTGCGGGAAATATATCGCGTCAAAGAAGAACGCAATCAAGAAATCGGCGGCGATGTGGAAAAACTGTTTGAGCGGTTCCGTGAGTTCGCCCGGCAACATCCTGAACGTATGGTCCAGCCAAAACGAAAACGCAACCGGAAAAACAAACGGCAGCCCTAATCTGAAACACCTCCACTGCAACAGCCGATGACCCCGATGGGGACAGTCCTTTTTTACTTTTTCTGTGTGAATAGGCCTTCCTTCTTGAGTCCGCCCAAGAGAGTATTAGACGCCTTGGTATCCTGTCTTACAAACCTTCTTTCAAAATTTCTTCTCTGGCCAGAACATAAATAAGTATCGCGCCCAGGACAAAAAGCCCCCAAAACGCCAACACAACCGCATTCTCGTGTTCCCGAAGCCACTTGATGACTCTGAGTTCACCGTTGCCAATCTTGATTTGGCCTCTTATAAACACCTGAATTACCAGGGGAATCAGGGTGAGGCAGACCAGGCAGAAAAGCCCGATAAAAAGGGCAATGACAGCCGAAATCCCGTCAGGGCCAAGCGTCTCTCGCGTCACAATACCCTTTGCCTCGAGCACATTGCCAATGATGGCAGCGGCCAGCATCAGACCCAATGCGGCTAAAAAGAACGTTAACCGAATTTTCATGTCCCTGGCTTCCACATGTAGGTATAGGACACTTCGAGCGTTTTACAGCATCAAACGCCACGCCATTGCAGCGTGTGTTTTTCACCATGGTGATTGTCGTTCCGATCAAGACAATGCAGGGTCAGGTCACAGCCGTCTTCACGCAATCGCGCGTCTACGAATCCACGGGGCTGCTTTTCATCAAACAACCAGGCGTTAGCCGGGATATTGATAAGATGCAATCCCTCCGGTCCTTGTTTCAAGGACCACACGTGGCTGTGACCGAAGAAGTACGCCGACGCCTGTTTTCTCGACTGCAGGAGTTTGAAGAAGGCCTCGGTATCTTCAAGGCCGTTGTCATCGTCTGTCGTTCTCGGGTAGTGATGGGCCACGAACAGCGCGGGCTTGGAAGGCGCCTTGTCCAGCGACGTTGTTAGCCAGGCCAATTGCTCTTCCCCAAAATGACCCGGCGTGTAGCTGGTTTTCTTGAGCGAATCCAGGAGATACCAGTTCGCGTAAGGCGTTTCAATAAGGGCGGCTTCCCGGTCTTCGAGGGGGCTGCCACTCAAAATAGCCGCGTCCGGAAACACCTCCTGAAAACGTTGCCGATTGTCGTGATTCCCCATGGCAAACAGCAAACGAATGCCCTGTTGTCGCAAGGGCTGCAGAAATCCCTGCAACGCCTCGTAATCCTGTTTCTCACCGTGGTCATAAGCGCAGTCTCCCGCAACAATCACCGCTGACGGGCGGGGTTCCAGTTTCAGAATGTCCTTGACGGCCTGCTGGATGGTTTCAGCGGGATTGCAGCCCCGTGCACTAACCATAAGGTCACCGCAAACATGGGTATCCGCCATCAGGACAAAGCGATTCGGGTCATTGTTTTCAGTGGCGCGGCCGATGGCCGGCAACAGGACCCACCCGCCCAGGCTCAGGGCGCTTCCGGCCAAGAAAGAACGTCTGGAAAGAACATGCATCGTTTTTCTCCTTATACCATCGAAACAGTATTTCCATAAGACAACAGCCTTCCTTCCCGTCGCCATGACCACTATAACAGATAACCGCCGTGTATTTTAAAGTGGGATAATCCCACCCCAATCCGCGCATAAGATGCGGGCCATAGCCGTAATAGATGTGGAGGGTGCTGCTTCTACGACCCCGTCATTCCGGTTTTTTCGCAGCAAAAAGACTTGCGTCAAAGAACAGGACCGCAACATCTGCGAAAAAGCCCGGAATCCAAATAAAGAACTCCAAGGAACAGGTCTTTGGTTCTTCAGCCTTTAGCCTTCAGCCTTTCTATTTTATCTTGATTATCCCCCCATGGTTACAGGTAGACTATGGACCGGTATTTTCCCGCGTATCCAGGCATATCACTATGGAGGAGTTTAGGAACATGTCCTCTCTGAACACCCTTGACTGGCTGATGATAGCCGCCTATTTTGCTTTATTGGCAGGCGTCGTCTGGTACACGATGCGCAAGCAGGAGACCTCGGCTGATTACTTCCTCGCCGGGCGCAATATAGGCTGGTTTGTCATCGGGGCTTCCCTGTTCGCCTCCAATATCGGCTCCGAACATTTGGTCGGCCTGGCAGGTTCGGGCGCGAAGAGCGGCGTGGCCATGGCGCATTATGAACTGCATGCCTGGTGCCTGCTGGTGCTGGGCTGGGTGCTGGTGCCGTTTTATTACCGCGCAGGGGTCTACACCATGCCCGAGTTTCTGGAGCGCCGGTACAACGCCGCCTCCCGGTGGATATTGTCTTTGGTAAGCCTGGTCGCTTATGTGTTCACCAAGGTCAGCGTCACGGTATACGCGGGAGGACTGGTGTTCCAGACGCTGCTGCCCGAATTGAATTTCGCGGGATTGAACAGCTTCTGGCTGGGCGCCCTATGCGTGGTTCTGGTCACGGGCTTGTATACGGTCTTCGGGGGATTGCGTGCCGTGGTATACACGGACGCGGCGCAGACCGTGGTGCTGATCCTGGGTTCCCTGTGCATCACGGGTATCGGCCTGTATCAACTGGGCGGTTGGGGCGAACTACGGGAAATCAGCGGCAGTGCCCGGTTCAACCTGTGGCGGCCTTTGAGCGATCCGGAATTTCCCTGGGCAGGCATGTTGTTCGCTGCGCCCATCGTGGGCCTGTGGTATTGGTGCACGGACCAGTATATTGTGCAGCGGACGCTGGCGGCGCGCAACCTGAAAATCGCCCGGCGCGGCACGCTTTTCGGAGCCTATCTTAAAATCACGCCCGTCTTCCTGTTTATTATTCCGGGCATGATCGCCTATGCGCTTGTACAGAAAAACATGCTTCAAATGGATAGCCCGGACCAGGCCTTTCCGGCCATGGTCAGTCAGCTGCTCCCCTCCGGCCTGCGCGGACTGGTCGTTGCGGGGTTGTTGGCCGCGCTCATGAGTTCCCTGTCCTCCCTGTTCAATTCCTGTTCCACGCTTTTTACTGTCGATATTTATAAAAAGATCAAGCCTGCCGCGTCAGAGCGGGAAATGGTGGCCGTGGGCCGCGCGGCGACTTTCGTGGTGGTAGGCCTGGGCCTGCTCTGGATTCCCGCGATGCAGCGGGTGTCCGGTGCCCTGTATGAATACCTGCAGAGTGTGCAGGCCTACCTGGCGCCACCGATGACGGCGGTTTTCTTTTTGGGGGTCTTCTGGAAGCGGGTGAATGGAACCGGCGCCGTGGTAACCCTCCTTTCCGGATTTGTTCTGGGACTGCTCAAGCTGGGCTGCCAGGTCTATGCCGGACAGTATTCTCTGGAACAGGCGGCAATCCTTCCGGCCCTGCAGCAAATGTTCATTGCCTATGGGAATATTAATTTCTTGATATTCTGTGTGGTTCTTTTCGCCTATTGCTGCTTTACATTGATCCTGTTCAGCCTGTTGACGCCCCCGCCGGAGGCCGCCCGGATTGAAAACTTGTGCTATGCCACAAACACGGCTGCGGGACGTCGGGAAGTCCGGGAAAGCTGGAACCGTTGGGACGTCATCCATACGGTAATCGTATTGCTTATCATCGTAAGTGTTTACCTTTACTTTACGGGATGACAGGCGCCTTGGAAATACAGCCCCTCTGAACCACGGGATTCATATCTTATGGGAAGTTTTATCGCCAAACATTCGCCTTTGTTTATTCTTGCCGCATTATGTATCTTGCTGGCCCTGGCGTCCCCGGTATTCCGCTCTTCAGGCAACTTGCAAGGCGTTGCCCAACGCACGGCGGTGGTAGGGATTATGGCCGTGGGCCAGCTGGCGGTCATATTGACCGCCGGCATCGACCTGTCCGTGGGCAGTATTGCGGCGTTGAGCGGCGTTATCGGCTGCATGGCCATGGTGGACCACCAGGTTCCCATGTTCCCTGGAATTTTACTGGGCACGGCCATTGGATTATTGTGCGGTGTCATCAACGGGGCGCTTGTCGCCAAGGGCCGCATTCCCCCCTTTATTGTCACTCTGGGTATGATGATGGCCGCCCGCGGCCTGGCGCTGACGCTATCGGGGGCGACACCCATATTCGGGTTGCCCGGCTCCTTCGCATGGCTGGGGGGCGCCCGGGGTTGGTGGCTGCCCGCCGGACTGATGTTCGGCACGGCAGCCTGCTTTGCCTTTATCCTGAAATATACGCGTTTCGGACGTTCCCTGTACGCTGTGGGGGGAAATCGGGAGGCGGCCCGCCTTTCCGGGTTGCCCGTGGACCGGGTACGCATCATTGCCTTCGCCCTCAGCGGCGCCGCCGCCGGTTTCGGTGGCATGATGCTGGCCTCACGTACCAGCGTGGCTTCGCCCACAGCCGGGGAAATGTATGAGTTGAATGCCATAGCAGCATGCGTGATCGGCGGCGCCAGCCTGACCGGCGGTGAGGGCGGCGCGTTTGCCGCCATTGCCGGGGCCCTGATCATGACGGTGCTGCAGAATTTCTGCAATCTTCAGGATATCAACGTCCACTGGCAGCAGATACTGGTCGGCGCGTTACTGGTGGCCCTGGTGTATTACGACAACCGCCGGAAGCGCAAGTCAGGGTTGTTGCGGGATTGACCGGGATTCCCGCCGGTGACTCTTCAACAAGTGCAGGAAAAACGATAGGTATGACCACCCTTGGTAAACGTTATTTGTCGGCGGGAATGCATTTCCTGATTACAGCCGTTATCACCGCCGCCCTCCAGCCTTCACTCTGGGCCGTACCCTCGGAGGTCGCCGTCTGGGTAAGCACACAAAACGGGGCCAAACAACTCAGCCGGGAAGCGGATCTGCGCTGGGAAGAGCCGTGTGACTGCCCCATAGACACCATCAGCATCAACACCGAACAGACCTACCAGGCCATCCTGGGATTGGGCGCTTCCTGGGACCATGCCACCTGCCAGAACTTGTTCCGATTGCCTGAACCCGCGCGCAATGAAGCCATAAAACGCATCGTGCATCAGGAAGAGGGAATCGGCATGAACCTGATGCGCTTGTGCATCGGGTCCAGCGACTTTATCGGCGAAGACTATTACACCTACGACGATCTGCCGCCGGGAGAAACGGACCCGGATTTAATACGGTTTTCCATTGAAAAGGACCGGGCTTATCTCCTTCCCGTCATCAAGAAATCCCTTGAATATAATCCTGATATGCTGTTCTTCGCCTCGCCCTGGAGTCCACCCGCCTGGATGAAAACCAGCGGCCTGCTGGGGGGCGGCAAGGTAAAACCGGAGTTTTACGGCGCCTACGCGCGCTATCTGACCCGGTATATTCAAGCGTACACGGCCGAGGGCATCCCCATTTTCGCCATCACGGTTCAAAACGAGCCCCACATGGCGCACAAGGATTACCCGACCACGTTGTGGACGGGAGAAGAACAGCGTGATTTTATTCGCGGGCATCTGGGCCCGCTCTTCAAGGAACAGGGCATCAACTCGCGCATCTGGTGTTGGGACCACAACTGGAACACACTTGACTTTCCCCGCGCCATACTCGGAGACACGGAAGCCGCCCACTATGTGGAAGGCACGGCTTTCCACTTATATGAAGGCACTGTAAACGCCCAGTCCGACCTGAAACGGGAGTTCCCCGGCAAAGACATCTTTTTCTCCGAAGGTTCCGTGTTCCGTACCACAGGCGCCATCAGCCTGATCGGTATTTTAAGTCATTGGTCGCGCAGTTATAACGCCTGGGTAACCTTGCTGGATGAACATCGCAAGCCGAATCGCGGGCCTCATCATGCCAGCGCAACCTGTGTGGAGCTGAAAGATGATTTGTCCTTGGAATACCGCTATGATTACTATGTGTACGGTCAGTTTATGAAATTCATTCAACGCGGTGCGGTTCGTGTCGACAGTTTCATGCCCGAAACCCGCGGGTTTGCCCATATTGCCTTCCGCAATCCGGACGGTACTATTACGCTGATAGCCGCAAATGCGGCTCGCCAGTCCAAACGGTTTCTTGTGGCAGGCCATGGGTACTTGTTCCGTACGGAGCAACCCGCAAATTCGGTAGCCACGTACCGGTGGACGCCTTGACGCCAGGCGGGTAACTTTTTATCCGGTCTCCTCGTTATATCCGGGAGAACTTCTGAAAGAGTAAACGACTAACGCTGCAGGACGCTACTGATTCTGGAGAACATCATGATGGACTTTGCCGTGAAAGGGATGGCGCTGTTTTGCTGCGCCGCTCTCGCGGGAATCTCGATGGCGTCTGCTGAGACGCCTGCGGAAATGACCCCGCCCCTACTGACGGAAGAAGAGAATACTTCCGTGCTTTCGCCCGCCCCCCTCGTTTATGAGACACTCCTTCAAGCGGTTTCAGCTGGCAAGGTGTATGCCGCGCTGGAAATGATAAAGGGAGGAAAAAAAGATGACGTTCTGAATGAGGAAGGCAAGAATGCATTGTTGGTTGCGTCGGAATCCGGGCAACCTCAGGTTATCTCCGTGCTGGCCGACTCAGGCGCCGATTTGCTCGCCCGTGATGCACTGGGTAACACGGCCCTGCACCTGGCAGCCCGCGCCAACGATGTCTATACCACCTCCATGCTTGTAGAACGGGGCATCCCGCTTATCGACATCAATGAACGAGAATATACCCCGCTGCATGAGGCCGCCGAAGCAGGCAGCCTTGAAAGCGCCAAGGTCTTGGTGCAACTGGGCGCGGACCCCCTGTATAGTCCCGCAGGGGGTACTTATTTTCCGGCCTATGTGGCCGCAGGAAAGGCGAAACAGTGGGAAATTACCGCACTGTTCCGAAACATGGGACATAACACCAATCCCTATATAAACGCGGGATTAGGGGATATGGGCGCGTTAAGGGAATATGCCGAAAATGATCCCAGCCAGCTGGAAAAGATATCACGCACCAACAACACCCCCCTGCTCGCCGCCGTAGGGAATAATCAGCTGGAAGCGGTAAAGTTTTTATTGGATCATAACGTCCTTATCGCTCCAGTATTGGGCGGAGACCTTCCCCAGTTCGCGGCCTTGAGAAATGGGTATAAGGACATATTGCTGGCCTTTTTTGAACACGGCATTACGCCTAATGACCGCAATGCCGGTTATTACGGTAATACGATGCTTATCGAGGCGGTTCGGGAAGGCAACCTGGATATGATGCAGTTTCTCCTGGACCAGGGAGCGGATATGGGATACACGTCGGTGCGTGGAGAAACGCCCCTGCACGCTGCCGTGGACGCGGAACAGCCCGAGGCCGCCCTGTTTTTACTGGACCGCGGCTATATCATCGACATCAAGAACGCCAAGGCCTATTCCGCCCTGCACCTGGCGGTAGAGCAGAACAAACCGGCCATGGTGGAACTACTGCTTGACCATGGGGCAAATATTGAACTGACCGAAAAGCGACGTTGGACCCCGCTGCATATTGCCGTGGATGCTCATCACAACGGCATGGTGGATCTGTTATTGAAGCGGGGCGCGCAGGTAAACCCCCGGGACAAGAAAGGCGACCTGCCCTTTCATATCGCGGCGGAAAAAGATTTTGAGGACCTCGGCGCCTTACTTCTTGCGGCAGGAGCCGATTGCAGGGCCGCCAACCAG
>MTKZ01012957.1_pt1 | contig 17723 bp, 30 predicted proteins | sample 1042781 | NCBI WGS metagenome assembly MTKZ01 (sample SAMN06212207, study PRJNA360539) | anaerobic digester metagenome | biome: Wastewater treatment plant; material: sludge; isolation source: anaerobic digester fed with sludge from wastewater treatment plant | place: Denmark: WWTP Viborg ... | reverse complement strand
GGCTGACAACACCGCGGCCGGGCTCCGCGACGGGGCTATCATTGCGGTCCTTTACGCTTGCGGACTACGGCGGGCGGAGCTGGCGGGCTTGGACCTGGCGGACCTCCAAACGGGCGGGGAGGGCGTCCCGTGGCTGGTGATCCGCCAGGGCAAGGGCAACAAGACCCGGCGCGTACCCGTGGCCAACGGCGCGCTTGTGGCCTTACAGGATTGGCTAAGCGCACGCGGCGCAACGGCCGGGCCTTTGTTCGTACCCGTCAACAAGGGCGGGCGCGTGATCCTTGGGCAGCGCATGACCCCGCAAGCAATCATGGGCCTGTTGACCAAGCGGGGCCGGGCGGCCAGGATTGCGGCATTCTCCCCCCATGACTTGCGGCGGACGTTTATAAGCGAGCTGCTAGACCTCGGGGCCGACATTGCAACCGTACAGAAGCTAGCCGGCCATGCGCAAGTTACCACCACCGCGCGCTACGATCGGCGGGGGGACCGCGCCAAACGGGCGGCCGTTGACCTTTTGAGCGTGCCATACACAAGGCGGCGGCTGGGGTGATTTTTGGGAGTTGACAAGCAAGGGAAAGGGATGTAGTATTGCGCCATGCAACAAGACATTATTGTATCCGCCGGTTGGATAACCGCGGAAGAGGCCGAAGAGTTGACGGGCTATAACCCGGACCATTTGCGGCGCCTAGCCCGGAGCGGCAAAGTACCCGCCCGCAAGCTGGCGGGGCGCGTGTGGCTTTTTGCGCGGGATGCGTTGCTAGAGTGGCAAGCTACAGCCCGGAGGGGACCGAAAAAGAAACCGCAAGCATAGTAAGCGATCGGGGCGGCTTGGCGTTGACGGCGCCTCCCCGCCCCTAGGCTAGACATGAGGATGCATGGCCAGCTTGCCCGGTATTATACCCCAAGCATTAGAGGAGCCTCATGTTTAGCAAGGCTAGACGTGGGGCTTTTTGTTTGGGGGTACGCAATGGAAAAGGCGGGACGTTTCGACCTGGCCGCAATCGGGCTTGTCTACCTGGCTTTGTTTGCGGCGGCGTGGGGAGCATGGGCGGCAACCCTGGCCCTGGCGATCCTGGCCAGTGGCGCCATGATCGGCGGCCGGCGATGAACCCGGCAATCATCGGAGGCGCATTTGCGGCGGGCTTTGTATGCGGCGTAGTTGCGGCCAACGTATGGCGGAGGGCCAGGCAAGAGCGGAAAGCTTGGCGTTTGTGGTATCGGGGGAGGCGGCGCCAATGATTGACATAGACCAAGCACACGAAACGGGCCAGCCCCCCGCGGGCGCCTATTGGCTGGCATTCTCAAGCGATACGACCCCGGAAGAGGCGCGGGCCGTCTTTCGGGCCAAGCATGGCCAGGACCCAGCAACCATACGACCGGGGCTCGGAGGCTTGCTACTGGCGGGACCTTGCCCGCAAGGGGGGGGCCATGGCTGATTACTTGACCGGAACGCCCGCAACGACCCCGCCAGGCGGCGGGGAGGGCGCGGCGCATTTCCTAGCCGCGTTGCTACAAGCCCACCTAAACGCGCGCAAGATTGCGGGTATGGTTAGCTTGCTTTGGCAAGGCCCGCAAGTGCTTTGCTTTGCATGTAGCTTGGGGCTGGGGGAAGACCCCAAGCGCGTTGAGGCGCAAGCGGACGCCCTGGCCGTGGCCGCGGGGGCCGACTTTTGCAGGATTGCGCGGGACGGCGGGCGGCTGGTCTTGGAAATCCCCAAGCCTCCCGCGGACCGTAAAGCCCTACCGGCCAAGCGGCTTGACGGGATGCAGGCCCCCAGCCCTACGGCTGTAGCGATCGGGATAGCCACGGGCGGGCGGACGCAATGGCTTGACATTAGCGACCCCAACACCCCGCATTTGCTCATAGCGGGGACCACGGGTAGCGGAAAAAGCGTAGCCTTGCATTGGCTACTGTACCGGCTTTGCAGACAAAACGACCCGGCCCAGCTCCGCATGATAATGCTTGACCCCAAGCGCGGCGAGCTGGCCCCGTTTGCCCACGTCCCCCATTTGTTGCATCCCGTAGCCTCCGCCCCCTTGGAAATGGCCAGCCTCTTGAGCTGGGCAACCTCGGAGCTTGACCGGCGGCTTGACACGGGCCGGCGCGGGCCGCGGCTTGTGATTGTTGCGGAAGAGTTGGCCGACCTGGCCAAGACCTCCCCGGAGGCTATGGGCGCCGTGGCCCGTATCGCCCAAGTGGGGCGCGGGCTAAACGTGCATATCATCGGCGTAACCCAGCAACCCGGGACCCGGAGCCTTGGGGATGCTTTGAGCAACTTTCCCGCGCGCTTGCTGGGGCGCGTGGCCTCCGCGACCTTGACCTATGGGGCGGCCGGCAAGGGCAAGACTGAGGCCCACAACCTGTTAGGCAAGGGGGACATGCTTTTGATCCGCAATGACGGGGTAACGCGCTTGCAAGTACCCTTGATTGACGGCCGGCAGTATGGCCAGCTCCCCCGCGCGGTGCAAGTGGCCAGCCTGGCGGAAGAGTTGCCCACCGTGGCTTACGTGGCCGACTTGCAACGGGACCCGCGCGGCGGCCAGGGGCGCAAGGAGTTGACCCCGCAAGAGTATGCAGACATTACCCGCGATCTTGAGGCGGGCGCGAGCCCGGACAACCTCAAGGCGGCCTATGCGATCGGTTACGAACGGGCGCGGCGCCTATGGGAGAATTACCACGGGGAGGCGGGCGAATGAATGACGTTACACGGCTGGCCCTGCTCATAATCGGCGGGGCGTTTCTCCTGGCCCTGGCCTTGTCTGTATGGTTGATCGGGGCGGACCGGCTGTTTATCCTGGCCCTGATCCTTGTGGGCAGTATCGGCCTGGCGGCCGTCATTGCGGCCTCCGCCCTCCCGATACGCGCGGCCCACAAGAAAGACCCAACGGGAGAAACGCGCGTCCTTGACGGGACCCGTACCGTGATCCGGGAAACGAAAGTGCTTGACGGCCGGGCCGTGACAAGCCCGGAAGTAAAATTGCTACAGCTCCCCCAGCAACCCACGGGCGGGGCCTGGCCCGAGCTGCTAAGGGCCAGCTATCAAGCGGGCCTCTTGGGCAATGGGCGGGCGGTCCCCCGGCAAGACCTCCCGGAGTATGACTTGACCGGGAGCGGGGGCAATGGCAACGGGGCGGCGGAGTGGGACAACTCTAGCGGCGAATGGAACGGGGACATTACCCCGTAAGCCCCGCAAACAGGGCGCGCATAGGGGCGCCGGCGGGGTATGGCTATTTTGTAGGGGAGAATAGCAAATGAACCTAGATGACCTCTTGGACAAGTTTAACTTGCTTAGCCGTGTGCAAGGCGCCGTGTGGAGCTTGGGGAGCTATCTACCCCACCGGAGTAGCCACAAAGGGCGCAAAGTAGGCCCCTGGCGGGTTGACGGCGGGACGCGGGAAATACGGGTTGACCGGACGCATACCACGGGCGGCCAGGCGGAGCGGATTCTCAAGCGGGTAGCAATCCCCATAGCGGGGCGGCGGATAACGAGCGGGGAGGCTATCTTTATCGTTCGGGAGCGGCAAGCGGCATGGGCGGAGTACAATCTACTCCGGGCAGGCGTGGCCCTCGGGCCGGGCCATGTGATGATTGACCCGGACAACGTAAGACGGGCCGGGCAGTATACTGAGGCGGTCCCGGCGTGGGCCTTACAGGATCAACGGGAGGGGCTCCCGGAGGAAGAGGACCCGGAGCCTAAGCCCCCCGCAAATGCCACAAGTGGCAACTTACAGGCGGAGAAACGCAAGGGCGGCGGCCTCTTGCGGGAGTTATGGTAGATTCCCATTACTGGGGCTAATCGGCACGAAAGGACGGTGAAACATGGCAACGTTAGACCTCCCGACCCTTACAGATTGCGGATGCAAGGCGCGGGTATACGGGGACGGCTCGGGCGTAGATATTGACTATTGCCCCTTGCATTCTCAAGCCCCGGAAATGCTGGCCAAGCTGCGGCAAATGCTTGAGATGCATGACCTCAAGTATATACCCCAGGCTAACCACTACGTACCGTTTTGGGCGGAAGTGCGGGAGCTTATCCGCAAGGCGGAGGCGTGGGGATGAAAGGACGGAAAAACAACCATGTTTGAGCTTAGCTTTGATAACCTTTGGACCCGTTACATGGGCCGGGACGTGACCCCGGAAGAGTACGCGGCGGAGGGCTGGGACATGGGGCGTATCCTGGCCGACCTGCGCGAGTTGTGGGGCAATCACCCCACCGACCGCATGACGCCCGCGGAAATTGCGGACGTGGCCAACGGCATAGCGGCCGGGCTTGAGGCGCGCGGACTAGGCCCCACGGCGGAGGCGGCGGACCTTGAGAGCATAACCTTGACCACGGCCCACGCGGCCAGCTCTTACGGGATCCCCGTTCTTGTGATCGACGGGGAGGCTTACGGGCCGGCCGACATGACGCCCACAGGGGAGCCCGCGGCGCATATCGTTACAGAGTGGACGGCGCGCTTTATCGCACCCCTCCCCGCGGAAGTGCGGGAATTGCTCTTGCGGGCCGATTACGAAGAGGCCGCCATAGCAAGCAGGGGCGGCGCGGACCTTGGCGCCCTGGCTCCCGCAATGCTGGCCCAGCTCCGCCGGCTCTTGGCAGCTTATGAGGGGCATTACTTAGTCCCGCCCGATGAAATCATGGGCATATGGGCGGACGCAAAGCGTTTGATCCGCCAGGCGGAGGGGCAGCCATGACTACAAGCTATACAGTCTGCTATTTGGCGGGAAGATGTGCCAACGGGGGCGAACGCGACAAGGGGCGCATATGGCACGCGGTCCCGCGCGATGGATGGACGGCCCTTTGCGGGGCCGAACCCGGCCGGCGGTCCGCGGGCTGGGCGCCTTGGGACGCAACCGACCGAACGCATGAAATCACCTGCCCACGTTGCCAGCGGGCGTTAGCGAAAGAGGCCCAGCCATGACCGACAAGCAAGACATGACGGCGGAAGAACTGGCGGCGGAAATTGACCGGCTCGGCGCGCAAGTGGCCAGGGCTGGCCAGGAGTTGCAAGCCCTCGCGGGACGTTGCAAGCGGCGCAAGCAGACCGCGGCAAGCCTCAAGAGCTGGGGGACCGTAACCTTGGCGCTGGGGCTTGAGTTGCGGCGCCAAGCGGGGACCGTAAACACCGGAGAAAAACGGTTACAGGAGGCCCGGCCATGACCAACAAGACCCCCGTTACAGAAATCTGCATACGGCGGATAGAGGGCCGCATAGGGCTAGACAGCTTTGACCCCGTGACCGTTACGACATGGGCGGAGGCAAACGCAACCCTCCGCGCATGGGCCAGGACGGCCCCCGGACCTGGCCAGGGATACGACAAGTGCGATTTTACCGTGACGTGGGCGGACGGGGAAACCTATAACGGGCGTTACGACCTTGAGGGGCAGGAAACCGAAACGGCAGACCTAGCGGCCCACGTCCTGGCCCATGCGCGCTTCATGGCTGGCCAGTGGCGGAGCTGGGCCAGCCCGGAGCAATACGCGGCAATCCTGGCCGACCATGAAAGGCTAACCCACGGCGTTACGGCGGAATGGGCGGCGTTTGTTGCGGGCTATGACCTTGGCGCGGAGGCCCAACCATGATTGATTGCGTAGAATACATGACAGAGCGGGAGCGATCGGCGGACGTGGAAGAGGCGGACGGGGCTTACAGCGCGGCCGTTCGGGACCTCCTGGCCAGCGTCCCGGCGGAGTTGCGGGGCCAGGTCTTGGAGTTGGAATGCGCGGCCAGCGGGTACGCTGTAGCCTTGGCGGAGTCTTACTTTTGGGGCGGCGTGGCCCTCGGGCTAAACCCGCCCCCACGAGAAAAACTTGTTGAGCCACAAAACGGGAAGTGTGCTAAAATGGGAAAAGTGAGTTAAACAAGAAAGGCGCCCTGTTGCTTTGGCCGGCCGACGGGCGCCCCTCTTGTGCATTTCCCTTGCGGGATGATTTGCTTTTGTGTTGCAAGCATACCCGCAAGGCGGACAAATGTCAAGAGTTTTTCTTACAGGGCCGGCCAGGCTTATTTCTTGGCCGGCTTTTTCTTTGGCGGAGGCAGCCTTGAGCATACAGGAGCTTATAGACCTGGCTAATAGCGGGGACCCGCAAGCGGCGGAACTGGCCGACCGTTACCCCGAGCTGCGGCGGCTAATCGCGGCGGGGATGCCCACGGGGGCCGGTTTTCACAAGTGGACGGTCCCCGGCGCAATGTACGGCGGGACCTTTGCGGCCTATCGTTTTGAGTTTTACGGCCCCACGGTAGACCCCGAGCAAGACGGCCCCAGCATAAGAATGACCGGCCCGAGCGGGGAGGCGTTTATAACGCAAGTGTGGCTAACCCAAGCCTTTGTAGACGGTTGCGGCGCGTGGGGGGAAATCACTTGGACCCCCGCGGACGGGGAGGCCGTGACTATTTGCGGCGTGCAACTTGCCAAGGGCGCCGGCGAGCTGGCCCGCATCTATAAAGCGATCGGGGTTGCTCAGCATATCACCCGCACCGGCCGCCCCCCAGGATCGGGCGCTTATGCTACGGATGCGGAGTTTTGGGCGGCCCTAAACGTGGCTTTTGCCAAAGCCGCGGCGGACGGCGAACGCATAACCCAGCCCGTATTGGCGGAGTATCTTGACATCGAAGTGCGACAGCTCCAGCGCCTGTTAGACCGTCATGGGCCTTCATGGCGGGATGTAAAACGCGGGAGTTTTTGACGTTTATTTGTCGTATTTCGTCTGCTATGCTGGCAAGTAATCAGCGGAGGACGACCATGACAGGACTCAGACGGCTTACAGTAACCATGACTGAGGGGGAACGGGAGGCCCTTGACCGGCTGGCCCGGCAAGACCTCCGCCCCGTCAAGTCACAAATTCGCTGGCTTGTAACCCAAGAGGCCCAGCGGCGCGGCTTGCTTGACGCGACTAAGACGGCCGCGGCGCCGGCGATCGGGACGAAGTGATAGACAGCCGGCCCGTTAAATGAGCAACCCCGGGGCGAACCGGGGCAGCTCGGCGGGCGGGCCAAGTCATAAGGACGGCGTTTTATGAGTGACCCACAACAAGATCATAGCACATCGGGGAGCGCATTACAAGCGGGGGCCGACCCCTGGCCCGCAATCCTGGCCCATCTATGGCGCGGGGGAGAATGGGGTTATTACTGGACTCTCCCGGACAAAGTAACGCATTGGCGCCTTGTGGCCAGCCCGGGGGCAGCTCCGCGCGGCCAGCATGTTTACTACGGCGTACACCCAGCCCACGAACGCGGCTTGACCGATGAACGCGCCAAGATCGGGGACCTGGCGGCCGTCAATTGCGTATACGCAGAGCTCGACGACAAAGACCATGACGGGGACCATACCGCAACCTTGGCCCACGTTGACGGCCTGGCCGTGGCCCCCAGCGTAGTGATTGACAGCGGCGGCGGGTATCATTGCTATTGGCTGTTGGCCAACCCGTTTGTCTTTCGGGAACAAGCGGACCGGGAACGGGCGCGCTTACTGCAAGCGCAATGGGTTAGATACGTGGGCTCGGACGGCGGAGCAAAGGACCTGGCCCGCCTGCTACGCGTCCCCGGAACGACAAACGCCAAGTACACCCCGCCCCGGCCCGTTACGATCTTCCGCGCGGACATGGCCCGCGTCTACACGATCGGGGACCTCGAAACGGCTTGCAAGCCCCCGGAGCCCCGACCCGCAACCGTGGCCAGCTCGGGCAACGGGAACGGGCGCGGACCCTCGGAGGACACGGGGCAATTTTGGCTTGACAAGGCCCTGGCCCGCTATGTCCCCCACGGCGGGGAACTCTCCCGCAATGAAACGGGCCTTTGGCTGGCTTGCCAGCTCCGCGATAGTGGCATGTTGGAAGAAACGGCGTCGGGCTGGCTCCTGGCCTATGCGCGGCTTGTTTCTAGCCCCGGCGACCCCTACGGGGACGGGGAGGCTATGGCCAGCCTCAAAAGTGCATACGGGCGGGCGAAACGGGAAGAGGCCAAAAGCGCAACGGCCAGGGCAACCCCCCAGCGATCGGCGCCGGCAGCCCCGCCCAAGCCCAGCCCCACGGAAGAAGAGCCTCCCGCATGGCTCGACGGGGAAGAGGCCCCCGGCAATTATGGCCCGGCTGGGGGAGGCGCGGGACTTACTGAGGCGGACTTTTTGTTATCGGCCAGGGCCGATGATGAGGGTAACGCCCAATGCGTGGCGCATGTTCACGCGGGCGAGTTTGCCTACTGCGCGGCCTATGGCTGGCTACATTGGACGGGGACCCATTGGGAGGGCAGGGACGCTGAGGCGGCGCTAGACCGGGCCGTAGTTGATACGCTTATCAAGCGAGAGGCGGCCGCAAGCAACGCTAAGCGCGATGATTTGGTAAAGCGGTGCATACCCACGGCCCGGCACATCAAAGACACGAAATACTTACTGCAAAGCATTCTAACCGTGGGAATAGACCAATTTGACAGCGACCCCGATTTACTGAATTGCAAGAATGGGGCCGTTCATCTTCCCACCGGGCAGGTTTTCCCGCATGACAGCGCGCGGCACTTCACATACTGCGTACCCGTAGAATATGAGCCGACAACCGACCTAAGCGAGTGGGTAGGTTTTCTGCGATCGGTGATTACCCAGGGCGAAGACGTGCTAGACTTCGTAGAGCAAGCCACCGGATACAGCTTGACCGGGCATACAAGCGAAGAGTGCTTATTTTACGTGACGGGGCCTACACGGGCGGGTAAGGGGACTTTCCAAGAGGCCCTAACCAACCTGTTACCCAAGCCGATTGCTTATCAAGTAGACTTCTCAACCTTTACCGCCAAGCGCGACGGGGACGCTAACAATTTCGATTTGGCGCCACTAAAGCCCGCGCGCCTTGTGTTTGCCTCGGAGTCTAACAAGCATCAATCGCTAAACCCCGGCAAGATCAAGCAACTAACCGGCGGGGATGATGTGTATTGCGCCCATAAGTTTCGGCCGCATTTCAGTTATCGCCCGCAATACAAAATCTGGCTAGTGAGCAATCATGCGATTAACGCAGATGTAGACGATGACGCGCTATGGTATCGAATCCGAGTTATCGAGTTTCCTAACAGCCTGGCCGGCCGGGAGGACAAGCGGCTAAAGACCCGCATGAAAACGCAGAAAGCCCAGCGGGCTATTTTGGCTTGGGCGATCCGGGGCGCGATCAAGTGGTATCAGAGCGGCCAAGACTTGAGAATGCCAGATGCCGTATCACTGGCCACTAATCGCCAGCGGGCGGCGCTTGATTATGTCGGAAATTGGCTTGAGGCTTGCACAGAACCCGGCGAATGGACGGCTAATGGCACGCTGTATACGTCCTATGAGAACTTTTGCGAAGAAAACGGTATCGAGCCCAAGCAGCAACGGGGCTTTTCGGATGCACTAAAGGCTAAAGGCTATGAAATTGGCGTTGTCAAGAAGGTTGCGAGCGGTGCAACTACTCGTGTTTTACGTGGGGTACGGGGCCTAAAATTGGCCGAGATTTGAGTAAGAGGGTAACGCAAAAGTAACGGTAACGTAGGTTACGTAGGTTTTCCTATTAATAATCGCGAAGAAGTTACTAAGGGGATTAAAGGGGGGTCTTGCGTAACCTACGTTACCGTTACCAAGAGGCTGTTGCGGAGGGGTAGAAATGGACCAAGCGGAGTACTTTGCAGCTCCGAATAGCAAGTATCGGGCCTTGTGTTTGGCCAGGGCTGAGCGGTGCGCGCGGCGCCTTGGCAAAGCCCACCGGGAGGCTTGGGAGCTGGCCAAGGAGCGGGGCTATCTGGTAACACGCCCGCGGCGCGAAGATGCCCTATTGCGGGAAGCCTATTGGTTTTGGAATGAGGGCAAGGACTTGCCAGAAATACGGGTGACGATCCGCCGGGAATACGCGGCGGTTAGCATGGACCTGATTGCAACGTCTTACAGGCTGAGCGCGGAGGGCGTTGACGCCATATCCCGCGCCCTGTTGCAATATGGGGACCCGCGCGGGTATCCGTGGGGCTACGGTCATACATATTCGCATCATCCGAAAGTGGCGATTGCTAAGGCGGAAGACCTGGCGGCTGAGTTTTTGCGAATAGCGAAAGAATACCGGGCCGACCTGGCCCCGGCGGTTTATGACTAGCCCCAGCGCGGGGGGCTTTGTACCTTGGCGCTTGCAATGCTTGCTAAGCATGGCGGCGCTTGCTAAGCATAGCAGATATAGCAAAGCAAAGGGCGACGGGATGGACTACGAAAGCATAAAAGGGCTGGCCAAAGAAGAGGGCTTACGGATAACGGACCTCCTGGCCCTGGCCCCGCAAAATGACCCATTCTATACCGGGGCGCCGGCAACCTTGGAGGCGGCGCAATGGTTTGCGGACCTATGGCGGGAGCTCGGGTTTATGGGCAAAACAGGCGTGCATTTGCGGCGCGTCCATTACCAACTGGTGAGCCAGGAACGCGCCATAAAGCCTAATGGCTTGCCATACGAGAATACGGAGAATGATTGGGGCTACTTGAGCAATGCCAGCAAATACGCGCGGGGGCTCGGATTGGTTGACCCCATGGCATTCGTAGACCGGCGCAACCCGGCCCCGCATGTCTACGCGGGGATTTATAGCGGCACACTAGAGCCTGGCTTTGAAGTTGACCCGCCCGAGTGGACCTTGCCCCGCATTGCGGCGGAGCTGGCCGGCGAGATTGACTTGAGCATTCCAGAGCCTTACTTGTCGGGCTATGACTACTACGCAAGCAATCAACCCTACCACTTGGAGCTTTGGATCGAAAAAAGCACCATGGATGACGTGCTATTGCCCCTCGGGCGCGACCTCGGGCTAAACGTTGTGACAAGCCTTGGCTTTCAGAGTATCACGTCAACCATTGGCCTACTGCAACGGATTGCGGAGGCGGGTAAGCCGGCGCGGATCTTCTACATTTCCGACTTTGACCCAGCGGGGGACGGGATGCCCACGGCCGTAGCCCGGCAGCTTGAGTATTGGCTAAAAGACTACGCGGCGGGGGCGGACGTGGCCTTGACGCCCTTAGCGTTGACCCGCGAGCAGGTTACAGAGTATCGCTTGCCCCGCATCCCCGTAAAGGACACGGACAAGCGTAAAGCCGGCTTTGAGGACCGTTACGGGGAGGGCGCCGTAGAACTTGACGCCCTGGAGGCTCTCCACCCCGGCGCCCTGCGTGCAATCGTGCGGGCGGCCGTGTCCCCGTACCGTGACGCCCGGCTCCAAAATCGGCTATGGAATGCCGAAATGGAGGCCCGGGACAAGTTAGATGCGGCCTGGCAAGGGGCAACCGAAAGCCCAAAGGAGGAACTTGACGAAATCACGGAAGAGGCCCGGGAAATCCTGGCCGGCTTTGAGGACCGTTTACAAGAGCTGCGGGATGAACTTGACGAAAAGTTAGCCCCCCTGCGAAAGCGTTTGGGCGGCTTACGACAAGTCATTATTGACGCTGGGGAGAATCTTGACGTTGACCTCCCCGACCGGCCCGACCCGAAAACGGAAAAGCAGGACGAAAGCGAATGGCTTTACAGCTCGGGGCGGGACTACTTGGCGCAAATGGCCATGTATAAGGCGCGCAAGAATGGCGGCGCATTGCAAGCATAGCTAAGCAATGCTACGGATTCCCTTTGATAATCGGCACGAAACGGAGGGCCACAAGTGGCGCAAAACGAAACGCAACGGCAGCTAGAGCGGCTTGACCTGGCCGGCCGTGTTGCGGACCTGGCGCTAGAAGTTATGGCGGCGTTGACCGGCCCCGAGTGGGCGGAGCTGGCCAGCGTGGCCCGGCGCCATACAGCGGGCGAAATCGGCCCGGAGGCTTGGCGGACATTTTCCGGGGCCGTTCTGGCCCGGCCCCTGGCGGAAGTGGAAACCTACGGCGCCCTTGGCATAGGGCAAGAAAAAGAAAGGCGGAGTAATGGCAATGGCAAAGCAAACGGATCTTGAGGCAAAGCAGAGCGGGGCGGAGTATTACACGGCGGCCGGGCGGGTAGTATTGCTAGCAACGGAACTACAGAGCGCAATTGCGGACCTGCGGGACGTAGCTAAGCGGCAAGCGGTCCCAACGATACTTGGGCCAGTGGGGGCGGGCTTTGCGGACCGCTTGGGGGCTGTTGTGACTTGGATTTTACAGGATTGGCGCAAGGCGGAGCCTGCTAGCTTTGCAATGCACCCCCAGCCATGCGGGGCTAGCATGGCAACTAACACGGCCGGGCAACCCGGCACAAGTAGGAAAGGACTAGGCTAATGGAGACCCAAGAGCAACGACAAAGACGAATCACGGAAGAGGGCGCCGCGCGCTATGCGCGTTTGGTGCGGTTGAATGAGGCGGAAATTGCGTGTGAGCAATCGCGGGCCGTGGCTGCGGCGCCGGCAACTCATAAATCTGGAGGGTTAGAATGAACGATCGGGACAAGCCATTGGGGTTAAGAATGCTGGCGGATCAAGAACGGCGGGCGCGGGAGTATCGGCTGCGCGAAGCTGAAGAGGCGGACGAGCTCTACCGGCAACGTCAAGCGGCCAAACGTGCGGCGGAAGACCGGGCGCGGCGGGCACGCATCGCGGAGCTGGAACGCGTTGAGGCTGCCAAACGGGCGGAGGCGCGCAAGTTGGCGGATGCGGTCGCGACGGTCGCGGCGGCGGTCAAGCGGGTGCCGGCGTGCAGTCCGGCGCGACGAGCGCCGGTGACGGGCAAGCGGGTTGAATATCGGGCATACGATGAGAACGGGCAGCTGCTGCGCGGGCCGGAAGTGGAGAATTGGCGATGAGCGACAATAACACGGTGGAGCGGCTGCAATCGTTGCGCGACAAAATCGCGGCGTTGGTTGGGCGCCGGCGGGAGCTGGGCGGTGACATGACACCGGATGTCAACCGGCCGGATGAGTGGATCAAAGAACGGGCTGCGGCTGCGGCTGAGTTGGCCGGTATCGATGTGATGGTTGAGGCGCTACAGCGTGAGGAGGCTGCGGCCGCGGCGCAACTCGCGGAGGCCGCCCGCGAACAAAAGGCGGCGGCGGCGGCGGCCATGCGCGAAGATCTGACACCACTACTGCGCGATGTTGTCGCGGCGGTGGATCAGCTCGACGTGGTCCTGGCGCGTTTGGAGAGTCAGGAACTTGCCATTCGTCAATTGGGCGCTTGGGTGCCGGTGACGTATAGCACGCTGCTACGTAATGCGTTGGTTTCGGCGCGCGGGTCTTGGCGTCGCGACTGGCCCGGATTGGTCGGCGTGCCGCCGGCAACGGACAAGAAAGCGGCCGCGCTGTCTGAGGCACGCAACGAAATTACACGTTTGACAGAACTGCGGGAGGCGGCACGCAAGCGCGACGACGGGCCGCTGGGTGTTCTCACGGGCGACAATCAAAAACTGGTGAAAGCATATGATGAGGCGCTTGAGCGGGCGCGCGATCGGGTCAAGGAGCTCGAAGGCGCGGGCAAGGCGGCCGGGGGTAAAGCGGTCCCTGGTAAACGAGCTCCGCGCAACGGGGCTATGGTTGCGGAGTGGGAAGAGTAATGGTGTATCGGGGCCGGTCGCGCAAGGGGGACGCGCGGCCGGGACCGGGACAGGGGGCGCGATGCGTAAGCGAACGAACCGGCCGTGTAGCGTGCCAGGCTGTCCCGCCCTGGCTGTTGCGGAGGGTAGATGTATGGCCCATGCAACCCAGCGGCGGGCAGCCCTTGAGGCTACCCGGCCCACGGCTACCGAGCGCGGCTATGGGGCAGCCTGGCGCAAGATACGCAATGCTTACCTACAGGCTAACCCCTACTGCGCGAGCTGCGGGGCGGAGGCTACGGACGTTGACCACATCATAGCGCGGGCGCAAGGCGGGAGCGATGACCCAAGCAACTTGCAAGCATTGTGTAAGCGTTGCCATAGTAGCAAGACCGCGCGCTTTGACGGACGTTACGGCGGACGGTAAGCGGGGTCAGCCTGATAGCAACGTTACATGCAAGAACGTTGACAACGTTGCATGTAAGGGTGAGGGGGGGTCAAAAAGGTGGTCCAAGCTCCATATTACCGGGGCTGACCCATCCTTTTTGCATGGCTACCCCCGGATGAAAGCAGAATCCGGGGGCAAGAGAGGGTAAAACATGGCGATAGCGAGTAAACGGGGGCCTTCACCCCCGAAACATCTTAGCGACGAAAGCAAAGCCCTATGGCGGCGGCTTTGCGGGGAGTTTGATTTTACGGACGTTGACTTGCAGCGGTTGCGGTGCGCGTGCGAAAGCAAGGACCGCATGGACGCGGCCCGCGAAACGCTTGACGAGCTGGGGACCGTGTATCTTGACCGTTTCCAGGCGCCAAGGGCGCGGCCCGAAATTGCGATTGAGAGGGACAGCCGGTTGAGCTATCTGCGCGCCCTCCGCGAGCTGGGGCTAGATCTTGAGGACATAGAGGCCCCCCGGCCCCCGGCTATGTACAGATAACGGAGTGTGACACATGCCAAGAAAAAAGCGGCTCCCGTTTGTTAGAAAGCTGCGCGACCAGTTGACCATGGGCCAGGCCCAAGAACTGCTATGGAGTTGCTTTGCGGAGCCCCGCCATTTTGAAACGGAGGCCGACCGCCGGCGGGGCTGGGAGCAACATAGGGCGGAGCTTATGGCCCGCACGCGGCCCGGCCGGCGCCCTAGCGCATACTGGAAATATGACCTCGAAACCTACCCGGCAGTAGTGCGGGAGGCGCGTATCCTGGCCGGCGCAAAACACGGGGACGGCTACAAAGTGCCAGTTTACGAACATGAAACGGAAACCCTAATTCGCTTGGGGCTGGCCAGCCCGGCGGACCTGGCGGAGTTGGCCGGCGAAGTGGCGTTTAGCGAGCGTGACCCCGACCTGAGCCGGCACACGGCGGAAGACCTGGCCCGGATGCGGGCCGCATTGGCCAGCGCGGGCGTAACCATGGCGGAGGGGTAAGCTATGGCCTATCGGCGGGTATCTTGGGACGTGCGGGCGGAATCGCTACGGGCGGGCGATTGCTTGGAATTGGAAGTTGTGGCGGACGGTAAGGTAAGGCGGCGCGTTGTGGCCCTGATCCTAAACGAGAGCGAATGGACCGCTTTGACCTCCCGCGGGGACATGGAGTTTGATGAGATCCTAAAATCGGGTGAGACGTTATACAGGTCTTCGGCCATGTTTCTATTTCCCCCGTGGCTCCGCAACTCGGGGCGGACCTACTGCGAATGAGCGTTACCACGGGGCGGCAACGTAAGCGGCCGGCGGGGCAGGGGCAACGGATAGCCCTAACCCCGCCCTTGCCCTGCGTAGCGTTTGCGGGCTGGGGCTATTGCGGCCAGCCCGCGACGATCGGCGTTATTGAACTCCGCAAGCTGGCAACGGGGCATTACTGGGAGCTGCGGCCGTATTGCCCGGAGCACGACCCGGACCGCGCATAGCGGCGCATTTGATTAGATAATCCGTAGCTAACCATACGTGAAAATTGGACCCTCGCGCGGTCACTTTCCGATAAGTCCCATACTCGGAAGGTCATACAACGGCCTCCGCGCATTGCTCCGCTTGCTTTGCAACCCCTCCCGCGCTTATGATCCTACCCCATGCGGACGATAGCAGTAGCAAACCATAAGGGCGGCGTGGGCAAGACCGCAACGGCCCACAACTTGGGCGCGATCCTGGCCAGCTCGGGCCGGCGCGTCTTGCTTGTGGACGTTGACCCGCAAAGCAGCTTGACGGCCGCATGTGGCCAGGACGGGGACGCGGGCGGCAACCTCGCGGACGTGATCCGGGGCGCCGTGGCCATGTCTGCAATCTTGCGGGACGTGGCGCCGGGCTTATGGCTGGCTCCCGCATCCCTGGCCCTGGCAAGCGCGGAGCTCGGGCTTGCAACTCACAAGGGGCGGGAGAACGTCATAGCCCGCGCCCTGGCCAGCGTGGGGGACCGTTACGACCTGGCCCTACTGGACACCCACCCCGGCTTGGGCCTTTTGACCGTGGCGGCGCTTGTGGCGGCGGAGGCCGTCATTATCCCGACCCAGCCCCAAGGGGCGGACCTCCGCGCGTTGGGCCTCTTCTTGCAGACCGTTGACGGGATACGCGAGCAACTAAACCCCCGGCTGGCGATCTTCGGCATTGTCGCAACGTTTTACGACCGGCGCCTAGCCCACCACGGGGCAGCCCTTGAGGCCATGCGCGCGGCTGGGCTCCCCCTGCTACCCGTTACGATCGGGCGGACGGTCCGCATTGCGGAGGCTATGGCCTCGGGCCTCCCCCTGGCGGAGTATGACCCGCATAACCCCCAGGCGGGGGCGTATGCAGACCTCGCGGAGTATGTAACGACATGGCTAAAAAGCAACCCGACCTAAGCGGCCTCTTCCGCCCGACCGAAACGGCGGAGGCCCCCGACCTGGCGGAGCGATCGGGACCGGCGCCGGCGCTTGACCGGACCCTACCCGTGGGCGTGGGCCTCAAGCAATCCGAGATTGCAAGGCTTGACGCGATCGGGGCGGAGCTGGGCGTAGCCCGCAATGCGTTGCTCCGCTGGGCCGTGGCCTACTTCTTGCGGGAGTATGACGCGGGGCGGCTAGAATTGACCGTTGACCGGGAAGAGAAACGACGGGTAAGAATGCCGTGACGGCTCGCGCGTGCGCGCGTGGGGTAACATCATTGGAAATTCCAATGATAGATTTGCGGTAAGGCTCGCGCGCACGCGCGTGGGGTAACAACGTGCTTAGCGGAGACTTTTACCAAATTAGAGCACTTGCTCAAAATTTGTATTTCTTCCGCTTCATTGGTTACCGTTTGCTGAGTCACGCCAACAGTCTCGGCAATTTCCTCTTGCGTGTAACGGCCCGCGCGTGCGCGCATGGGGCAAGAATGCCCTAGCATAGCAGGGCCAGCAATGCGAGAATTGCAATGTTCGGGGCGCCCTGGCGGGCCGTCAATCGGCTATAGGATGCCCAGCGACCCGGCAGCTTTTGGCGGAGCCTCCCGTGACGTAGCAAAGCCGCACCCGGATACCCCTAAACACGGCAGACGCGATAGCACGAAATAAAGATAGTTTTCACAAGCAAGCGGGCAGCTAGCCCAGCTTGACACCCTCATTTGCGACCCGGCCGACCCCTTGACTTGCCCGCGCTATGGGGTATAATAGCTTATGAGAATGAAACTTCTCACAACGGATAAGACAGAAACAGGGGGACCGCCATGACGGGCGAACTAATCACCACCACGGGAAACGCGGCGGAGCTGGGGCCAGTGTTGGGCCTCCCCAGCGACAAGACGCCCGCGCTTGTCTACCTGGCCGGGCTGGCCCCCGGCGCGCGGCGGACCATGCGCCAGGCCCTTGATACCATGGCGGCGGAGTTGACGGGCGGGGCGTGCAATGCGACCTCTTGCCCCTGGCCGGCGTTGCGTTTCTCTCATACGGCGGCGCTACGGGCCAGCCTGGCGGAACGTTACGCCCCCGCAACCGCCAATAAGATGCTATCGGCCCTGCGCGGCGTCTTGCGGGCGGCGTGGCAACTTGGCTACATGACGGCGGAAGACTACCACGGCGCGGCGGCCGTCAAGGGCGTCAAAGGCGGACCGGAAGACCCACGCGGGCGGGCTTTGACGCGCGGGGAGCTGGGGGCCTTGCTCGGAGCTTGCGCGGCTGACAACACCGCGGCCGGGCTCCGCGACGGGGCTATCATTGCGGTCCTTTACGCTTGCGGACTACGGCGGGCGGAGCTGGCGGGCTTGGACCTGGCGGACCCCCAAACGGGCGGGGAGGGCGTCCCGTGGCTGGTGATCCGCCAGGG
>MTKZ01003566.1_pt3 | contig 17728 bp, 21 predicted proteins | sample 1042781 | NCBI WGS metagenome assembly MTKZ01 (sample SAMN06212207, study PRJNA360539) | anaerobic digester metagenome | biome: Wastewater treatment plant; material: sludge; isolation source: anaerobic digester fed with sludge from wastewater treatment plant | place: Denmark: WWTP Viborg ... | reverse complement strand
AGGATCACCGCCAGCAGGACCAGAATGGTGACAATGAAACGCACAAATCTCCCGGCAGGCGATGCAGTTTTTTGATCGGTGCTCATCACGACGGGTTCATCAGGCGCCTGGAGCAGGCTTTGAAACAAGTCAGCATTTTTACGCTGTTGCGCAGTTGCTCGCAATTCTTGCGCGAAATCAACAGGTTTGATCACCCGGCCGGATAAGTTTGCGCCTGGCAGCGTACCGGCGATTCCCGCCAGCACACCACGATCATCCAAAACCGGGGTGGATTCTGATGCGGATTCTTCAATGGAGCGAGCAGCGCCCGGACGCAGTGATTGCAGCCAGGCTGGCAATTGGCCTTTTTCGATCTTCTGTTCCGAGATTTCACCGGCAGTGATGTCCGCGTCCAGTTTGCCCTCGATTGAAGATTCCTTTGTGGTTTCTTCAGTTGAAAGCCAATCCGGCAGATTATCAACAAACAATGGGAAAGGCAATTCCTGCGCCGGTTCAGTATTAACAGCCGGTTCAGGTTCCTGAGCTGGTTCCTCAATGTAAACAGGGATTTCTACACCGGAGGATAGCGCGTCACTTTCAAGGTCGTCCCGGTCTTCTGATCCTGCAGGTAGTGGCTGGATCTGCGCGGATTGGTTATCCACGCCATTCTCAACAAGCTCCTCAAGCTCCCCGCCAGGGGTGCGTAGGCGGTCAACAGAAGCTGCCGGGGTGATCGCGTTCAATAAACTGGCGATGTATTCCTCGCTATCATCCGATTCGCGAGGGAGGTTGTGGATCTGCAGTGATTCGTCCAGGGCGGGTTTTTTAAACTTTCCTGCGGGAGTACTGGTTTCAGCCGTTTCAGGTGTTTCCTCCACTACCGGCTGCTGTAATTTGACCAGCCAATCAGGCTGATCTTCGTCAATCCAATCTGAAGGGCGGTAGGGTTGATCTAATTCATCCGCCTGTTTCAATCGGCGGATGCGGGCAAGCCATTCCGGAACTTCTTCTTCCGTTGATCCGGCCGGTGGCGTCTTTTTGGGTTCTTCAACGGGAGGTTCGGGGACGTTGTTATTTTCAGAGGTGATCTTATTCTTCAGGCTGGCTAGCTTATCGCGTTCCTTTTGGGTTAACGGACCGGTGGGTTTGGGGAGTATCGTGTGGCAATACCAACAATGTTCAGCGCTGGAGTCATTCACCCGGTTACAGATCAAACAACGAATATCAGCCATGTTCAACCATTGTACGGACGATCAGAACCGATGATCACGCGTATGCCTGTGGCCAGGCTTCCGAGCGCGATTCCCAACAGGATGCCCCTGGCGCCTGCCACAGGAATCTGGTGAAGCGAAGAAAGAACATCCCGCAAAAAGGGGACCTCACTGGTAAAGGCAAGAACACCACTATTCAAAACTAAGAAAAGGATAACGCTGAGAAAGAAAACAAAACCCATCCAATTGCGATGGCGTTGTAAGATCTTTAACGCAGCGAATACCAGGGTGATGGCCAGCACCGCCATCAGGCTGGATTCAATGGGGACCTGAACATGCGTGACGAGTTTCTGAAATCCTTCATCTGCCGGACCGAGGAAAATACCGGCGAGCAGCGTGACAGCGAATGAAATAAGAATGACAACACTGCTTCCTTTTCTGGGGTGGTTTTCGCGTAAACGCTTCAAATGCACACCGAAGACCAGGTTCAGGATGGCGACCAGTCCGGCTATTCCGCTCAGGGTGACAGCCCAATCTAGCAAAGGCGAACGCAGTTCATGCAGGCCGGAGGAATTGAAAAAATACCCCAGAAGAACGATAAGACCGGCAAGCATGGCAATTACTACATTTACGACCTTCATAGAATCCCCAAAGCACGCATCAATGTTCCTGCAACCAGTACGGCACCTATGATATACCTCAGCACATCCTGCACTCGCAGGCTGGCCAGATGAGCTGGTCGATAATTCAGATAAGCGGGTAAAGCGTAAAGTTCCTCGCCAAGCAGCACATCACGGCTGGTGGCCATAAAGACCGCCTGCCCCACAAGGGAATGACTGGCAGCCAGTGTAAAAGATTCCCTCTGCTCAGCTGTGGTGCTGAGCAATACAGCCTCCGTACCAAAAGTACCGATGAGGATATTGGTCTTGACAATTGGATCTTTGATCACTTCCATCGCCCCCAACGCGTAACTGAAGGGGGTGATGCCGGTCAACCAGCCCTGGTCAGGGTCAAAGGAATCATACGTGTTGGTTTCCACCGCGACCCCACGCAACACGTCTCTGCTGAGCAGAGTGAAATTGCCGTCTCCGCTGGTGCATACGGGCGGTTGATCGCTGGTTGAGCTGAGTTGACCCACACGATGCAGTGTGCTGAGGCCCACCAGCGCGGAGGTACCCGCGGGCTCGCTGAGGCCAGGGCTGCCCAATGAGAGATGCACCCGGCTGCCATCTTCCACCGATAGGCCGATGGCGCGCTTCAATCGACGAATGGGAGGAATCTTGCGAATATAAGCGGGGAATTGCGCGCGGATGCGTTTTAACGAAAAGAAAGCGATGCCCAGCGCAGTAAATAACACTACGATAAACCCGAGCAAATTCTCTCCGGTCATGGTTTCTCCTGACGGATCCATTCAGCAAACTGCCGGCTGCCCAGCGGATCTTCCAGCATTTCAGCAAAGGCGACCCACTCAGAATGCCCTTTTTGGTCGATCAAGGGAGAAACAGCGAGCATTCCCTGAGCCAGCAGCACTTTTAAAGGTCCGACACCATCCAACACCGGCAGCACGATCGAAGTGAGATGTCTCCGCTGTAATTTCCCCATCCAACCAGACCAGTGATCAGAATTCATCGATAAAAGTATAGCATAACCCATATTATCATGCGCATCCTTCCAGGACAGGAAAATCAGCCTGGTTGGGTGTGGGCGAGCAGAATGATAATTGTTGTACAATTGAGCCAGATCGATCGGTGGAAGTACACATATAACTCATGAGGAGTTGGCAATGGCATTCCTGGACCTGTTTAAAAAACCTTACCCGCGGGAAAACGCTGGAGAAATTGAGAACTTACTGGATGAGCTGATCAAGATCGGCATTCAGGATGATTATTTGTCCGAACGTCCGGGATACGGGTTCAATGCCCAGTGCCGGCATATCCGCGCCCGCGCGATCGGCACCCGGTTTCAACAGGTCGGAGGCAACGAGCTGATGTCATGGGCATACCGCAAGGTACGCAAGCAGGCCGGAAAAGCGCTTGCCTCCCACCTGGAATACGCCTGGAAGGACATCGGCGACTGGCAACCCTGATCATGGATGAAATTGAAAACGGGCTTTTTATAAGGCCCGTTATTTATTGTTTATGAGGGAAGTAACCGCATCCAGAATCATCTTCATCCGCGCCCGCCAGTCGTAAGCTTGCGCCGCTTTTGCGGCGGCATTACCCAGTTGATTGCGTTTGCCGGAATCCGCGAGCAAACCGGCAAAATTACTGCACAACGCGCTGAAATCTTCAGGGGGATAAAAAACAGCCAGATCCTCATTCAATATTTCCCTCAAAACAGGCAGGTCGCTGGCCAGGATGGCACGCCCTACAGCCAGGTACTCGAATAATTTCAAGGGGCTGCTCACCCCGGCGATGTTCCCTCCGCCGCTGCCTCCAAATTTGTGACTGTACGGCAGCAGCAGTATATCCGCGGCTGCCTGGCAAAGCGGAATGCGCTGGTTGGAAATATGCCCGGTCAGGGTGACGTTGCTGATGCCTTTTTCAGCCAGGCGCACCGACCAGGTATTGACCTGCTCCGCATCTCCGCCGATCCACACAAAGCGAACTTGCGGAAAGGCCTGTGCCAGCGGCTCCAGCAGCTCCAGGCCGCGACCGGGATAAAATCCACCGGTGTACACAGCGGTAAATTCTTCTGGCAGCCCAAGGGCGGTGCGCGCCTGTGATGGTTCAGGCAGGTTGTGGTAAAGGTCCAGGTCAACACCATCCGGTGCAATAATGGCTTCCGCAGGGATTGCGACCGCCCCAACGTGCTGATCTACCAATTGTTTCAATGCCCTGGTGATATAAACGGTCAGTTTTGGCTTCTTCAGACGAATGTACCAGCGGTACACCATGGGACCAAAGCGCCCGACGGGCTGATCGTGCAACTCCAGTACGGTCAGAAAACCGCCCAACCGCGCCAACAACGCTGTCCACACCATGCGTGTGTAGACCAGGTCCGCTTTCTCGCGGCGTGCACGTGACAAGCTCGCCAGCGTGAAGTCCATCCTCTTGAATAATGAACGCGAGGGCAGCCGGGTGACCGGAAAGCTCTCCGTCAACCCGTAAGTTTCTGCCAACTCCTCCCAGGATACGTTTCGGCCGGTTGGCAGGTAAAGCTGTACAGAGTGACCCAATTTAAGCAGCGCCTGACTGACCTTCATCACCTGCAGGCTGTTCGCCCGGTTGGAGGGTACTTCGGCAGTGGAGATGTAGGCGATCTTCATCTTATGTACTGTCCTTTTGATCCTGTTCACCGGTTTTGATCATACGCAGACCGATCAGTACCAGCACACCCGTTGAGACCACCAGGTAACCGGTGAGCAGAAGGCCTTCACCAAAACCGCCCAGCCGCGGTACAACCCAAAATGCCAGCCCGGTCTTGATGACCGCAGCCGCCAGTAAAACCAGCAACGGGATATTGGCTTTACCGAACGACAATAACAGGGATCGATTCCAGAAAAAGATGTTGGCAATCCCAAAACCTACCAGCAGGAGCATGGTCAGCGGATAGGCTGGAACGAATTCAAGGCCATAAAACAACTTGATGAGCCACTTTCCCAACACCAGCATCACCAGTATCACCAGCCCTGTCCACCCCGCTGAGATGAGCGTGACCCGTTTGAGCAGTTTTCGCAACTGCCCCCAGGCCTTGGTCACGATACTGCGGGTCATCTCGGGGAATGTGGTGGAGATGAACGGGGTGATTGGCATCATCAAGGGGTTCACGATGGAAAGCGCAAGTTTGTACAGACCCACCGCCTGTTGATCGAGAAAATAACCCACCAGCAGTGGTTCGCTCTCACTGGCCACCATCTTGACCGTGCCGCTCAGGTTGGTACTTATCGTATAAGAGGCAATTTCCTTGAAAGGCGGCAGCGTTGAAAGCGACATTTTCCACCAGCCGCGGTCAAGATGCCTGGGCAGGTAATAGAGCGATAGAATGAACGGGCCGACACCAAGGATGATCTTTCCCACCAGGTATGCAATCAGCACAAAAACGATATCGCCCTTCAGAATAAAAGCCAGCAGGATCAATAGAGCGGTAATCACACTTTGTCCCAGGTTGATGAACGCCTGGGCGCGGAAATGATTGGTGATCTGGAGGATGCCAGTAGAAGTTTCAGAAAACATCTTTGCCAGGATGGAGATGGCAAAAAGCTGGATCAAAGGCAGTGTCTGCAGGTCCTTGGCGATGTATTTGGCTCCCAGCGGCGCAAGGAGCAATAAAACGCCAAAAGCCACCAGTGAAGTGACCCCTTCAATGAGCATGGCCACCTTCACCACCGCGCCGGCTCTGGTACGATTTTCCCCGTTCAGTTCTTTGCCCAGGTAACGCACGATAAATTCACCCATGCGGAAGGAGAACAAGCGGCTAACATTACTGACGAAAGTGGTGATGATGCCGATTAAACCAAAAGCCGCCACCCCCAGCAATCTGGCCGCAAAAATGCTTTGAACAAGCGAGAGCAGCAGACCGATCGAAGTGGCGCTGAACAGGTACCCGGTATTCTTCAATACACGGCTAAACACACGGTCTTGGGAAAGGAACTGCTTGATCCTGGCGATCAGGGCTTTCATGGAATGATGATGTTACGCGCCCACGCACGCTGTTCGAGGTACCAGTTGACCATTTGAGAGACCCCCGCGTCCAATGAAACAACCGGTTCCCAACCGAGGAGCCTGCGCGCCTTGGTCACATCCGCCCAGTTGGCGTCCACATCAGCCGGGTGCCGCGCAATGTACTGAATATTGGCTTTTTTGCCCACCAATGTCTCGATACGTTGCAGCAGTTCGTTGATGGTGATCGTCTCATGCCCGCCCAGGTTAATGATCTCGTAACCCACCGGTTTCAGCGCTTTGATCACACCATCCGCGATGTCGTCCACATATGTGAATCCGCGCATCTGGCTGCCATCGCCGGTGATCGAAACGGTATCGCCTTCGGCTATCCAGCGGGTAAAGCGGAACATCACCATATCAGGCCGGCCGGCGGGTCCATAAACCGTGAAGAAGCGCACGATCGTCGCATCCAGTCCATGAAGGTGATGATAGGTGTACGCCATCACCTCGGCCGCCTTCTTGCTCGCGGCGTAGATCTGCAGGGGATGACAGGAATCGGCTTCTTCTGTTGTCGGGAGCGGCGGGTTGGCGCCATAAATAGAGGAAGTGGAGGCTAAAACAATTTTGCCGGTACCGCTTTTGCGGCACCATTCCAGCAGGTTCAATGTGCCCGCGGCATTGGTCTGTAAGTACACTTCCGGGATTTCCACCGCCTGGCGCACACCCGCCCGCGCGGCCAGGTGAATGACCGCGTCGAAAGACGGTTGAGTTTCAGTTAATTCCGTGAAGAACCCGCTGCGGCAAATATCATCTTTGATAAAAGTAAACCCCGGCAGACCAGTTAATTGCTGCAGGCGCCATTCCTTTAATCGCGGATCATAGGAATCGTTGAGGTTATCCACACCGACGACCGTATGACCGGCCGAAGAAAGGCGCTGGATGACCGCGCGGGCGATGAATCCCGCAGCACCTGTAACCAGGTAACGTGACATCAGAGCCTGACCACCTTGGGTGAATTTCGGCCCATTTTGCCCAGGGCGTTTCGGGTATCAACGATCAATCTAGCCGAGTTCAATATCGCTTTATAATCGTACACCTTGTGGTTGGTCACGATAACCACACAATCGGACTCAATGATGGCTTGTTCAAGATCCAGGATGGATTCCATCTCCCAATTATCCTCTTTGATCTTTGGGATGTATGGATCGTGGTAAGTGACCCGCGCGCCTTTGGCTTGCAGCAGGCGCAGCACATCAATAGCGGGGGACTCGCGCAAATCATCGATATCCGGTTTATACGCCGCGCCCAAAACCAGCACGGAACTGCCCTTGATGGGTTTGCCGTGGTCATTGAGGGCATCCTGTACCTTGCCAATGACAAAACGCGGCATATTGGTATTGATCTCAGAGGCTAATTCAATGAAGCGGGCGGTGTAATTGAGTGAACGCATCTTCCATGACAGGTACATCGGGTCGATGGGAATACAATGGCCGCCCAAACCGGGTCCGGGATTGAAGCGCATAAATCCAAAGGGTTTGGTGGCGGCCGCGTCAATTACCTCCCACACATCCACACCCAGGCGGTCGCACATCAGCGTCAGTTCATTTACAAAGCCAATGTTGATCATGCGGAAAGTGTTTTCCAGCAATTTCGCCATTTCCGCCACCTCGGTCGAAGATACCGGAACGACCGTGTCCAACGCCTGGCTGTACCAGGCGGAGGAAACCTCGGTGCATTTTTCGGTCATGCCGCCGATCACCTTGGGGGTATTTTTGGTGGTCCAATCCGTGCGTCCCGGATCCACACGCTCCGGTGAGAATGCCAGGAAGACCTCCTCGCCGATCTTCAACCCGCTCTTTTCAGTCAGGACGGGCAGAACCAGTTCGCGGGTGGTACCAGGATAGGTGCTGGATTCCAGCACAACCACCATACCAGGATGCACGTAAGGTGCGATCCCCTCCGCGGCGCTGATGATGAAAGACAGATCAGGGTCGCCGGTGTGACGTAATGGCGTGGGTACGCAAATGGCCACCGCGTCGATATCGCGCAGGATTGAATAATCGGTCGTCGCGCGCAATTTTCCGTCGTCCACCAGTTTTTTGACCACCTCGGTTGGAACATCCAGGATGTAACTCTCGCCCCTGTTCACCATATCCATCTTTTCCGCGACCGGATCGATCCCGGTCACTTCGAAACCAGCTTTAGCAAAAACGGTGGCGAAGGGCAGGCCAACATAACCCATCCCCAGCACGGCTACACGGGCTGTTTTATTCTTAAACTTCTCGATCAACTGGGTCGCGTAATCCATTCATTCCTCAATTCATTAAAATAATGTCAATTGCTCAGGTTTTTCTTCGTCATGTTTTAATACTTCCTGAACCTGCGCAGGTTGATTTCTGCCAGCTGCCCTGGCATTCGCGATGGCTTTCAGCAGCACGCGAAAATCAGCGATGATCACAGGTTTTAGCGATGGCTGGTGCAAAGCGGCAGCCGGGTGGTACATGGGAACCACCAGGCGATCCTGCACCCAAGTGGGCTTTCCGTGCACCTCGCTAATGCGGGCGTTGGGGAGGAATTTCCCCATCGAAATGCGGCCCAGTGTGACGATCACACACGGGTTGATGACCTCGATCTGCCGGTCCAGGTAACGGCTGCAGGCGGATAATTCATCAGGCAGCGGGTCGCGGTTGCCCGGTGGACGGCATTTTACCACGTTGGCGATAAAGACCTGCTCGCGCACATAACCCGCTTCTGCCAGCAGTTCGTCCAGGAATTTGCCGGCCGGGCCTACAAAAGGCCGCCCCAGCTCATTTTCGTGGAATCCCGGTCCTTCTCCAATGAACATGATCTCTGCTTGCGGGCTACCTTCTCCGGGAACGCCGTTCTTGCGGGAATGGTGCAAGGTACAAGCCTGGCATACCCTTACCTGCGCGCTGATCTCACGTAAAACCTCGACCGCATTCACCTGTTGCCTCCGGGCTGAATCTAAAAAAATTATATGCGATATTTTACCTCACTGCAGAGGTAATAAGCGCTCCAGATCGAGCGGGTCGAGGTCCATCAACACCGCGTCCTCGCCATTATCCTGATAATATTTTCGGCGTACACCCACCTCGCGATAACCAAAAAGTTCGTACATGGTGATGGCTGCGTTGTTGCCGCGCCGAACCTCCAGGCAGGATTTTAACATGCCAGCGTGGTAAGCGTCGATCAAGGCAAATGCGAGCAATCGCCGAGCGACCCCCTTTCGACGATATTCAGGGTGCACCGCGATGGTCGCCACGTGCGCCTCGTCTATGATCAGCCAGATCACGATCATCGCCACCAGCAGAGGAGGATCAGCGTCCCGCTTCAGCTCTACCACCCAACAACGTGCGAGAGGATTGCTTTCGATCTCAAATTTGAACGAACTCTCCGGCCAGGGTAAAGAAAACGATTGTTGATCAAGCGCGATCACAGCCGGTAGATCGTCCATTTGCATCGGTCGAATCTGAATGGGCAACAAGGGACCGGAAATGGTCACTCCCGGATCATCCCGGCGATATGCAGGTAAACGGGCGATAAGAGGATCGAATCATCCACCTGCCCGGCTTTCCAGCGTTTCCAGGCCAGTTCAGCCAGCACAGCAGTCCGGCGCATGGCCAGCGCGGGAGGCGCGATCATCGCGTTCTTCCATTTGCGTCCGATCAATTGCCGTTCGTTCGCGTTCATTTCCCCGCAGATGCGAGTGGGACCGCTGATGCGGTCAGAGATCTCCTCGGGGGTCATGACCCGCGGGGTATCCACCGCCTGCCATTGACCCTCCACAGCACCAAATTCCTGCACAGCCATGCGGGTGCGCCCGGCAGGAATGACGGTGAACAGTGGTTCATCACTGACCGGTTGGGCGGCAGCCTGGTATTCAAAGGTTGGTATACCGATAATGGGAATGCTCAACGAAAAAGCCAGACCCTTGGCAAACGCCAGGCTGATGCGCAAACTGGTGAAAGAACCCGGACCTAACGCAACTGCCACGCACTTGAGATCCGTGGGGGCAACCGAACATCTCCGCAGCAGTTCCGCGACAGCCGGAGCGAGTTCCACTGTGTGGTGGCTGGCAGTGCGCCACATCATCTCGCCTACAACAATAGGATCATCGTACAACGCGATGCCGCAGGTGAGGGTTGAAGTATCCAGGGCGAGTAACATGTCATCCTCCGAAAGCGAGCCGTTTAAAATCCTGAAGCAATTTTTCATGACGGCTGCCTTGCGGTGTAAAGAGAAGCCTGCGCTGCTCATCCCCCAGCCAGTTAAATTCGATCTTGAGATGTTCATCCGGAAGCGCTTCAGCGATGCGGTCAGACCATTCCACAACCAGCGGCCCGTTGATCAACAAGGCATCGATATCCAGATCTTCCGCTTCGAACACCGATTCAATACGGTAGGCATCCAGGTGATGCAGCTGACCGCCTCCCGGCTGGCGGTATTGGTTCACAAGTACAAAGGTTGGGCTGGATACCGCATCCACCGAGCCCCAGCCTTTTGCCAGCCCCTGCACAAAGGTGGTTTTCCCTGACCCGAGATCTCCGATGAGGCAGAGCACATCTGCAGGTTTGAGCAACGCGCCCAGGCGAATCCCCAGGCGCCGAGTCTGCTCAGGGCTGCGGCTGACAAAATCAACATTGCTGTTCGTTAGGATCGGCATCTTCTACATTATATGATAGCGGGGACAGTCGAACAAGTAATTTTTCGGATCATTCCGGTTTCTCAACCGTGCTAACCGGTGTGTGGATTTTCATGCGGTGAGCCAGTTCACGCCGGGTCAGCAGCACACGATGCCCGCATGTTGCGCATTCCAGTCCAATATCAGCACCCAGGCGGACGATCTTCCAGGTAAACCCACCGCATGGGTGAGCTTTTCTCAGACTCACCCGGTCGCCAAGATTCAATTCGGGCAGCATGCTGGCATTATAACCCATGTTATAATTTTTAAATTACCTGCTCAAAATGACCGGGCCGTGGAGGAACCGCCGATTATGTTGAATTTGTCCCCAAGCCTGTTGATCTCCCGTATCGTCACCCTTATCATCGCGTTAACCGTCCATGAATTTGCTCACGCGTTCGTGGCATACCGTTTTGGGGATACGACCGCCCGCGATGCCGGCCGGCTGACACTGAACCCATTAAGACACCTGGATGTGGTCGGTTCACTTATGCTGCTGGTGGCTGGTTTCGGTTGGGCCAAACCCGTTCCGATCAATCCATACGCTTTACGGCGCAGGGCTGATTCCGCCGTGATGTGGGTATCGCTGGCGGGGCCGGCTTCCAACCTGCTTATGGCGATCATCGCCGGGCTGTTATTGCGCCTGAAAGTGGTCCCCTGGGTCGGATCCACCGGTACGCTACCTTCACCCGCGGAGTTTCTGTTCACATTTATGTCGATCAACCTGGTGTTGATGCTGTTCAACCTCATCCCGCTTGCGCCCCTGGATGGCGAAAAAGTGCTATCCAACCTGCTGCCTGCCAGGTGGTCATCCGGTCTGGCGAGCATACAGCGTTATGGCCCCGTCCTGTTGCTGGTGCTGCTTTTTGTTCTGCCTATGGTAGGCATCGATATTATCAGCTGGATCATGACTCCGGCATTAACTCAACTCCAAAAATTAATTCTGGGAGTATCCTGATGAGCACAAGAATCGCTATCGTCGGGTTTGGTCAGATCGGCGCGTCGATCGGACTGGCACTGGCGGCTTACAAAGAGAAGATCGAACGGGTTGGCCATTCAGCAGATGCCCGGTTTTTGAAAAAAATGGAAAACGAGGGGGCGTTTGACAAAACGGAGATCAAGCTGCCTGATGCCGTGCGCGGTGCTGACCTGGTGATCATGGATTACCCGATGGACCTGATCAAGGATGGTCTGGGCATCATCGCCAGGGAGATCAAACCGGAAACCGTCATTATTTGCTTCTCAGCGGCCTTTGCTGCAGTTTACGAGTGGGCACGCGCCATCCTGCCGGCAGGGCAACCTTTCCTATTAATGCAGCCAGTAATTGATCCTGAACGGTTGACGGATTGGAATGACACCCTGCAGACTGCCCACCCAGACCTGTTTACCGAACATGAAATGATCATTGTAAGCGCGGCGGATACCAGTTCACGCGCCATGCAAATGGCCACAGACCTGTGCAGCCTGCTAAAAGCGAAACCTTATTTCACCGAACCGCTGGAAGCTGACGGGATTTTTGCCAGGGTAGAGCAACTGCCGATCTTAGGCGCAGTAGCGCTGCTGAACACATTAATCCACAGCCCCGGCTGGGGAGACGCGCGGCATATCGCTTCACGCTCATTTTTCCGCACTGCTTCCATTAGTATGCTATATGATGAGGAAGAGTATTTTGGCATCACCAGCCTGCTCAACCGCGAAAACACCAGCCGTGTGCTGGATGAGATGATCGTGGAACTGCAGGAATTACGCCGAATGATCAGCGAGAATGATGAAGAAGGTTTAAAACAGTCCCTGAAGGAAGCCAGGCATGGGTATAAGCTATGGCTCGAGCAACGCACCAGTGGAGAATGGGAAAGGGAAATCAAACCCGAACTGCCCAGGCGTAGCATGATGGAACGCTTATTTGGTGGAAGGCCTCCCAAAGATAAAGACGCTTAGTCAAGATGGCCTACTACTGCTATATTGTTGAATGTGCTGACGGCAGCTATTACACCGGCTGGAGCCTGGATCCGGTGCGAAGAGAAAAACAGCACAACCACGGCAAAGGTGCGGCGTATACGCGCACGCACGCTCCGGTTCACCTGGTTTATGTGGAGGAACAACCTGATCTGCGTACCGCGATGAAACGCGAAAGGGCGATCAAAGCGCTCAAACGCGAACAGAAACAGAAACTGATCGAGAAGCAAAAAGGAGGGGAGTAAGAATTGTCCGTTGACAGGGGTCACGTCATTTCACCGGGTCGTGTAAACCTGCTGGGTGAGCACGTGGATTACAATGATGGGCTGGTTTTGCCGGTTGCCATCGACCGCGCAGTCGACATTCATTTTCGCCGAATAGAGGGAAAACAAATCACCCTTTATGCCCACGACCTGGGAGAGGATTGTAGATTCGATGCTGACCAGCTGGATGGGAAAACAACTTTGGATGGCACACCACTGCCTGATTGGGCGTTGTACCCCGCGGGTGTGATCTGGAATCTGATGCGGTACGACTTTCAAATAGAGGGTTTTAGCGCTGATTTCCGCTCCAATATTCCAATTGGTGCCGGATTGAGCAGTTCCGCCGCGGTTGAAGTGGGTTTCGCTGTCGTTTGCGAAGCGCTTGGCGGCTGGCAGCTCGACCGGATGACCATGGCGCGCATCTGCCAGGAAGCCGAACACGAATATGTGGGGGTAAACTGCGGGTTAATGGACCAGTTCGCCTGTGCCTGCGGGGTGCAGGAACACGCCCTCATGCTGGATACCCGCAGCCTGGCATTCCGGGCAATCCCGTTGCCCAGGGATACCGCTATCGTGATCGCTGACTCGACTTTGCGCCGATCACTGGTGACCTCAGCTTACAATGATCGCCGGAAAGACTGCGAGACAGCTGTGGCATATTTTCATGAGATCGATCCATCCATTCGCGCCTTAAGGGATGTCACCCCGCAATGGTTTCTCACAGCGGAAAACAAACTCCCGCCGGACATCTTCCGGCACGCGCGACACGTGGTGGAGGAGATCGCCCGGGTCGATGAAGCCATCCGCCTGCTGGAAAAGAATGACACCGAAGGATTCGGGAAATTAATGATCCAGACCCACGCCTCGCTGCGTGATCTGTATGAAGTATCCAGCCCTGAACTGGATATGCTTGCGGAAGGCGCGACCGCCATAGAAGGCTGCCTAGGCGCGCGCCTCACCGGCGCGGGGTTCGCCGGTTGCACGGTCAACCTGGTGCGCCGGGATCGTGTTGATCCGTTTATCCGCCAACTGCGGGCAGATTACCTGGCTAAGACCGGTCTGGTGGCTTCCATCTTCGCCACCCGCCCTGTAGACGGGGCACATCTTTCCTGATCTTTCAAGGTGGAAATATGACTAAAGAGCAACGAGCCATCACAACCAAGCAGTTGAGCAAAACCTTTAAAACGAGGCAGGGTTTCTGGAAGCGCGCAACAAAAGTGACCGAAGCGGTGCGGGATGTGACCTTTGAGGTAGAACGCGGAGAATTGTTTGGGCTGCTCGGACCCAACGGTGCGGGTAAAACCACCACCGTGAAAATGCTGGCTACCCTGCTCATCCCCACCGGGGGTACGATCAATATCTTTGGGCAAGACATCACGCAACGCACCAACGAGATCCGCAAACAAATTGGCTTCACATTCGGCGGTGCACGTGGTTTGTACGGGCGCCTCACCGCGGTTGAAAACCTGCGTTACTTCGCAGAACTCTACGCGCTTCCCCCAGAGGTGACCCGAAGGAAGATACCTGAACTGCTGGAACTGGTCGGGTTGGCCGCACGCGGCAATGATAAAGTGGAAACCTTTTCAAGCGGTATGCAGCAGCGTCTGCACCTGGCGCGCGCGTTGATCCACGACCCCGAATTGATCTACCTGGATGAACCCACCGTTGGAATAGATCCGGTTGGAGCCCGTGAGTTGCGCGCAACGATCAAGAATCTGAAAGCCATTGGCAAAACGATCCTGCTGACCACGCATTACATGGCTGAAGCGGATGAACTGTGCGACCGCATCGCCATTATCAATAACGGTCGCATCATCGCTCTGGATACCCCTTCGGCCCTCAAGAACCGAATGACCGCTGAAACGGTGGTAGAGTTGAAAACGAGCACTGAGAACTTTCCGGCGCTAAAAACACTACTCGACCGGCTCGACCCCCTCACGACTGTTGCCTATACGCAAAATGCGCATGAGGAGGCGGTGAGCATCCATACGCTGCAACCGGGAACAGTGATGGAAATGCTCTCCCCCTGGTTGAACACGGATCTGATCCACAGCATGGAAATGCGCAACCAGACGTTGGAAGATGTATACATTAATATCATCCAGGGTGACCAGGAATGAAATCCAATTTCTTCCGCTTGATGGTGCGGCAGATGGATGTGCAACTGAGAATGCGGGTGCTCAACCTGTGGAGCCTCGGATTGTTTATCACCCAGCCGGTCATCTTTAGCGCGGTGGCCATGTTCCTCTCACGGGCAGCCGGCAACGCCAACCCGGATCTGATCTACACGGTCATCGGCGGCGGGATCATGGGCATGTGGAGCGGACTGGTATTCACCTCCACATTCGATATACGCGCTGACCGCCGGGAAGGCACGCTGGAATTGATCGTCGGCAGCCCCACCCCGCTGCGCAGAGTGGTGGGCTTCCGGTCCTTGTTGAACATACTGGCGGGTTCGACCAGCATGCTCGCAGCGGTGCTGGCTGCTGTGCTGATCTTTGATTATGATTTTTCGGGGATCAACCTGCCAGGGGTAGTGGTGTCGTTCCTTTTGCTTTTTTTCGGGTTATGGTGCATGGGAATCTTCCTGGCGAACATACTGGCATGGTCTCGCCTATCGGGTACTTTCGTGGACCTGCTGGAAATTCCAGTCGCGCTTTTATGCGGGTTCATGTACCCGATCAGTGTGCTGCCGGGGTGGATGCAGGACATCTCCACAATATTCCCGATCCGCTGGAGCCTGGAAGCCATGCGTGATGCCATGAAAGGAATGCCCCTCAGCGTTGAGTTACTGACCAAATGGTTGATCGCGCTGGGCATCTCCCTGGTGTTCCTGCTGCTGGCGCGCTGGTTGGATGGCAAGGTGCACGATCACATTCGTGTTACCGGAGAACTGCATTCGATATGATACGGAAGATTGTGCGCATCGTGCGGCTTTATTTAATCCAGGCCTGGTTCTCTTATCGTTCCCTTTTCGCCTGGAGCACGCCGTTCAGCTACATGACCAGTAAGTTTGGCTTTCCCTTGTTTTCGATGCTGATGTTCGTTTTTATCGGGAAATTCGTGGGGTATGACAACCCGGCTTATATTGTCATTGGCAATATCCTGCTGATGCCGACGATCAATGGGCTTTACGGCATATCCATGACGATCGGCAACGAACGCCAGTTTGGCGCTATGTCATACCTGCTCGGATCCCCCGCTCCACGCGCGCCGCTCTTCCTGGGCAGGGCGTTCTTCCATATTATCGATGGTTTCATCACCGTGGCAGTAGCGCTGCCGATCGCCATCCTGATCTTCAAGCTCGGTTTTGATCAGATCAACCTGCTGCTATTGGCTTTCTGTCTGCTCATTCTAACGATCTCCACCACAGGGTTGGGATTTATCATGGGCACGATCAGCCTGCGCAGCGCGGATGGCTGGATGTTCACCAATACGCTGGGGCAGTTGTTATTCATTCTCATCGGAGTTAATTTTCCGGTGGACAAATTGCCCGCGTTCCTGCAACCGGTATCGATTTATTTACCCATGACCAGGGGGATCAGCGCCGCGCGCATGGTGCTGCAAGGCGCGGGCTGGAACGAGGTGAGCGGGTTGCTGGCGGGAGAGGTACTGGTAGGGCTGGTTTACATCCTGGTTGGCTACACCCTTTTTCGAATTGAAGAGAGAGCCAGTCTCTCCACCAGCTCCCTCGATAGTATCTAAATTCAAGTTGTCTGAATATTCTATTTCATCAATCTGTAAACACGGGCAGGTGACCCAGCGCGACCACGTCACGCCATTTGGCTCTTTCACCCTCTGTGAATACCGCGGCTTCTGCCACGACCTCAGCCCCAGCTTTTTGCACCAACAGGCGCATCCCCTGCAGTGTTGACCCGGTGCTGATCACGTCATCCAGGACCACCACTTTCATCCCGTTCATTAAGTGCTTGTCTTTTTCATCCAGGTACAGGTACTGCGGTTCACCAGTGGTGATGGACAATGTTTCGGTTTTCAGCGCGTCGCCCATGTATGGCTTATATATCTTGCGCAGTACAACGTAAGGTTTGTTCGTTTCAACGGCCAGAGCGTGCGCCAGCGGAATGCTTTTGGCTTCCGCGGTCAAAAGAACATCATAATCAACCGCGGTGAGTTTAGCTGCCAGGGCTTTTGCGCAAGCCTGCACCAGTTCCGTGTCACCCAGGATGTTAAGGATGGCGATGCGCAAGCCGGGTTTGATCTGAAACAGCGGTAATTCACGATGGACACCTGCAATTTCAACCGGATATGTCTGACGATTTTCCATGGTTCGCTCCAAGACTTTAAATTCAGGCTTTCCGCCCGCAACCAAAAGTTTATCACAAATTGGTGGGGGCGTTCTTAAAATCCAGATTCCCGCGCTTCGGTATGCGGGAATCATGAAAAAAAGGGGGCTTGTGGTAAAATCATCGAGTGCCGGGGACGCCGACCCCGGCACTCTTTACTAAGGAGGAGAAGAAAAGAAGTCGCCCTGTAGATATATTAGCAGGGTATCCTTAATTAAACTTGACTCTTACCCTACGATTACCCTACGAATATCCGCAATTATTGGATTTTTTTTATCTAAAGAGAACCTGGAAGCAGATCAATGAACACTTTATTGAGATTTCAAAGCCCGCTTGGCGCGATCCTGGCTGTACGCACAATAAACGGGATTTCGCGTATTGAAATTGGCGCAGAAACCGGTATTAAGGACAGTGCATCCACGACGGATCAAGTGCTGGTGCAACTGAAACAGCAGCTGCTCGCGTACCTGGCCGGCACGCGTAAGAAATTTGATGTACCGCTTGATTGGACAGCCATGACTGGTTTCCAGGGGGAAGTGCTGCACCTGACCAGTGAGATCCCATACGGTGAGGTGCGCACTTACGGTGAACTTGCCGGCGCCCTGGGTAAACCGGCTGCCAGCCGTGCCGTGGGTGGAGCGCTCGCGCGCAACCCCTTGCCCATTCTCATCCCCTGCCACCGTGTGGTGGCTGCATCAGGTCAATTGAC
>MTKZ01010305.1_pt1 | contig 17734 bp, 7 predicted proteins | sample 1042781 | NCBI WGS metagenome assembly MTKZ01 (sample SAMN06212207, study PRJNA360539) | anaerobic digester metagenome | biome: Wastewater treatment plant; material: sludge; isolation source: anaerobic digester fed with sludge from wastewater treatment plant | place: Denmark: WWTP Viborg ... | reverse complement strand
GCGCGGACGCTCAACGCGTGGGAAATACTCCGCCGGGTAATACCTTTATACCCGGAAATCTCCGCCTCGGGGATGAATTCGTCCACGACTACGGGGTCGATAACATAGGCGGGGGCGGCAAGCGCTTTCGCCAGGAGGGCGGCGACGGGTATTCCCAGGTTACTCGGATGGCTCCTTTCGGGACATTCCAGCATGGCGGAGACGAGCGCGTCATTGACGCGAACTTCGCTGTTTTCCACTTCGGCCACGATATACGCGCCGCCCGCCAGTTTTTCAGGCTGCCGGGGCAGAAATCCTCCCCGGGCGGCGATGGCATCCACGGTTGTCCAACCGGACGTGTTGAGTATCTCGCGTACATGTGTCGCCAGGGCGGCGGCTTGGTTTTGCCGTTCTTCGGCGGTGTTTACGGGGGGAAGGGCATATTCAGATTCGATGTTTTGAAGGCAGTGTTCGTTTTCGAACAGGGCGATTTTTGTGGAGGTAGACCCGGGATTGACAACCACAATGCGGCGGTGCCTGGTTTTACCGGCGGTTACAACCGGTTTGGGCGGCTCGCCGAGACGGCGTTGGGCGTAAATGGCGCCCAACGCCACGGAGTTGAGGCGTGTTTCCAGCGCGTCGGAGCGGGACAGCAGCACATAGGGTTTTGGGAAGCCCATGATGATGTTGGCCAGGGAGGCCTCCCCGTATTTGATAAGGGCGCTGACCATTTTGTAGATCACATTGGCGGCGTCTATACAGGGGCATACGAGGATGTCCGCCCGCCCCGCGACCTCCCGCGCGCCGGGGCCTCCGGAGAAGCCCTTGGAGGCAACCGCCCCGGGGTCCGTGGCCAGGTCCAGGGACAGGGGGCCGTAAACAAACGCGTCAGGCCACTCCCGTCGGGCGAATTCCACACCAAGTTGCGTGGAAGGCAGGGAAGGCAGAATCTTCTCATTTGCCGACAACAGAGCCACACGGGGCTTTTCAAGTCGCATGACGCTGCGCGCAATGTCGACAGCGTTTCGGATAAGTCCGGCGATACGGGCGTAACTGCATACGGTGGTGACACCGGCGTCGGTGAGGATCATGGGACGGCCTTCGGCGAGCGGGGCCGCATCAAAAATAGACACCAGGCTGACCGTGTTTCGTATGGCCATGGGGAGCATGTGGCGGTGGAGAACGTGGGTGGGCGTGCTGCCCTTGAGCACCATTTCCACGGCGCCGGTCTTGACGAGTTCCACCGTGGCGGCGGCGGCTTCGTCATCGCCCTCGGCGGCGATAATGTCCTGCCGGGGCACGTCTATACCCACTTTGGCGACCGCCTCATCGATGAGTTGCCTCTTGCCGACAAGAACGATGCGGTCTATTATCCCGTGGTCGCGGGCAGACTCCACGAGAAGCAGGTCTTCAACGCGTTCGCCGCCGGCCATTACCGCCGGCAACGGACGCAGGGTGCCGGCAAGTTCGACCAGGTCAACCACTTTTTCGAATCCTTTGGATTCGAACGGCCCTGCGTTCATAGCGGAGTATCCTTGTGCAATGAACAGGAAATCGCTCCCATCATAGCGGAAGTAGCATCCCGCCTCCGGCGCAACCTGTTCCACCGCGTTGAGAATCACCCATTAAAAGTAAGAATGTCTTCCCGTCTTTGTACTACTGCTCTCGAGCATCATCCTGTATTCTACACGACGCAATAACCGATTTCACCCCCTCCCCCGGAGGGCCGCCTCAGGACCCGGAACGCCTCCCGGCGGTTTTCATAGTGTCATTTCCGCCGCAGGACACGATAACAGTAACGTTACTCTGCCTGCAGCACCACGGTGGCAATACTTCGCGCAGGCACATTGATTTTGTTCTCCGAAGCCAGGAGGGTGCCGTTCTCACCGAACAAGTCCGTGCTATACACGCTGACCGCCTCCACGCCCTGAACCGTGAAAGAAGTTTTCGCCGGGGCCATGGACGGATTGTATAGCCGGGCCAACATACGGCCCCTTCCATCCAGGCTTAACAACTCGGCCAGGAGGACCGGGCCGGTATCAAGACTCATGCAGGACCGCGCAGTCGCACCGTCCAGTCGTCCGCCTCTGACCGCGTTCTGCGCCTCGGGTGTCAGGTCGAGGGCACGCCCCCAGCCGAAACGCGTGGCCGCCACCGCATCGAAGGGCGTTTCGGACATCCTGATCGAAAACGCGCACCGGATGTCCCCGCCCTGGGATGCCTTGTAGTTGGTGTGCCAATAGTTGTTGTAAACGTAGGCAAACAACAGGTTGCGTTTGCCGTCCACATGCGCGGGCCACAGGCCGCGGTTCACATCACCCACGGTGAACAGGGGCGTATCGGGCGCTGCGACACAGGCGGATTGCGCGCCGTTATCCACGGCGGCAAAGGTGTTGACGGCGTACCATTCGCGACAGGCACCGGGCAGTTGTTCCGCGTCCGCGGCAATGATGCCGTAGGGCAGTTCCAGGAGCGCCTTTGTCTGGTCCGACGGATCCAGTCCGAAGGGATACACGAAATATCCCCCCTCTTTCTCCAGTGTCTCCACCTTGCGAATGACATTCACGAAATCCAGGGTGCCGTCCGGGTAGAACACCAGGTCCGTGTCCACAGGAGACGCCCCGCCCCGGCTTTCAATGTGCAGTATCGCCCTTGCCGGCCCGTTTTCCACCATGGTCACGGTTGCCGTGTCCGGCGTGCTGACCTGCAGGTCCGTCGCGGCCGGGTGGCCGGGATGAATCATGGCGGAACCGTTGCCGCCGGACACATGCAGAAACTGGTTCATGGCGTACCCGGAAGCGGCGTCCACCCATTCCCTTCCGGTGTTCAGGTCGGTGATGCGGTCCACCCCGCCGGTTTTTTCATGAATGTGAATCTGGAAGCGCGCCGTCGCCCACGTATACAGGTCGGCGCCGGGAGTCAGCAGGGACGCGCCCGGAACGTTTCCGGCGGACGTTACTTCAAAAATACGCCACCCCATGGCGGGCACCTTTTGGGCGATGAAAAACAGGCTGCCATCCGCAGCGCGCTGCGCCGGCATGGAAGCGCCGGTTTCCGTGTCGGTTACCATATTCCCTTCCAGGTCCGCAGGCAGTGACACCGCCACATCGCGCTCCCAGGAAAGGGGGTTGGACACGGTAATCCTGCGATCATTTTCCTCAGAGGATACTTCGGCCAGTTTATGGAAGGCCGCAAGCCCTGCATCCCGTTCCGCGGCGCGGCCGCCGTCAAGCGCTTTTTGGGCGAATGCGGCCTTGCGCGTCCATTGCCCCGTGCTCTGGGGATTGGTTGGATCGCTGATGCTGACGGCAGACCCCCAGGTGTGCTCATCGTAATAAATGATGTTCTTCCATACTTCCGCGCTGCCGCCGGGCGTGACCGGACCCAGGCCGCGCAGGCCCGCCAGGGCCTCCCATTTTTCCGCTGTCGCCACCAGATTCTTGGCCCAGCGCACCCGGGCCGTTTCCGCCGCCGACGAGGCCGCGCCGTCTTCCCAGAAGACACCCATGTCGCCCCGGTACACCGGCAGGTCCTTGCCGAATTTTTCTTCGGTATATCGGAAATATTCATCCGCGGTGGCCAGCACGAATTTCGGATAGTCCCAGGTTTGGTTCCATTCCGCCGCCACCTTCGCATAGTTCGGCGTCATGGCACAGTTGTCCAGAAAGGCCCCATTGATGAAGATGGCATCGCCGGGATAGTCCTCCCGCACAACTCTGTCGAGGAACCCGGGCAGCGTATTCTCCACCGCCGCCACGCTTTCGTGCAGTTTGATTTGCCACACCTGGAAATAGGTACGGGTAAAAATTGCCATCACGCGGGAACCGTCGGGCGCTTCCCACCAAAAGGGGGATTGAATCATCTGCGGATCGCAGTGCATGAATACGGGGCCGCGGTCTTCGTTGATGGCCTCCGCAAAATACCGCACTCCTGCGTGGCGCAGGAACATGGGCAGCGTACCCACCGACGTGGGCACATCATTCAGGGAGGCCATGGTCACCGGGACGCCCAGTTCGCGTCCGCGCCGTTGTGCGGGCGCCAGAACCCGCATCATTTCCGCGCCGCTGCACAAGCCGGTCAGCATGTTCAGGTACAGGCCGGTCAGGCCGACGCGCCCCGACTGGATTTGCCTGTCCAGGTCGGCCAGCCGCTCTGGTTTCAACTCCTTGAACCAGTCATAATGGGCAAACACCTCCAGGTTCCATTTGAACTCCGGGTTTGCCGCCGCGGCGTCCAGCCCCGCAATGGTATTGTCCACGTGCAGGGCCATGCACTTTTCCTGCAGGTCCGTATAGCCGATGTCCGTGTGCGCCGATGCCGCCACATACAACGTCCACTGCCGTTCCGGCCGGGCGTCAAATTCTGCGCTCAAGGTCCTGTCCCCCGAGTTGAGTGTTACCGATAGGCGCTCTTCTTTTATGAACGGGGGGACCAGCAGCATTACCGATGCCTTACCCTGACGCACCTCGACCCCCTGCTCCACGCTGCCCTCACCCTCAAGCCTCAGCGTTCCCGGTCCGGCCATGCCGTCGTTGTCCACGCTTACGCGCACGGCCTGGCGCAGTACACCGTCCACTGACTTGAAGAGTGGCGTGGACACTGCCTCAATTTGTTTGATGTCCGGCGTATTGGGAACCCCGTCCTCCAGTTTTATGGCATCGTAAAGCAGCCAAGAACCCGAAATCGTCGCTATTTCAATCCGGTTCGCGCCCGTTACCAGCCAGGCCGAAGAGAACATGAACGCCCGGCGATGGGGCTTTCCAGCGCCGGGATTGCGCAACGCCTCGTCACCGCCGCCGTTTGGCAGCTGGGCCGCGTCCAGGGCGTGGCCATTCACTGTCACCGAGATTGCCGGTGGACCTCCGCCGTGTATGGATACAAACGCAAGAAGCAACCGGCATGCCGTAACGGGAACCGCCTGCAGGTCAAATTTTATCACGAATATATGGGCTTTGCCTCCCGCCCATGCATCGGACGGACCAGGATGAATAAAGGGCCAGTCCCGGTCCGAGGTGCTTGTGCCGACATCATACTGTACCCCCTGCGGGAATGAGGACAGGAAGCCTTCATAGTTCCCCGCCAGTGCGAATTCTCCGTAATCGTTATTCAGGGCGCCAATGCGCCACAATTCTTCCGCATACACCGACCCGGAAGCGGCCATAATACACAGGAAATAAAGTAATCCAGCACGCTTAAGAATCATGTCGACCTCCTTTTTGATTCGCAACACGGCGTCAAGCAATCCCATAGTTTGAGGGTGGAATGTAACAGGCAGGGCTGGCATGATCACGACTATGTGCCATCACCCCGCCGTATATCTTTTCATGGTAAAGCGAAAGGAGAACATCATACAGCAAAATGTACTTTTCTACTACAGGGCATCCTCGCGGGAAAGGGCTTTATGAGAAAACGGCTCTGGTCAGAAGGGGACATCGTCCTGGGAGCCGCCGGTAGTCGTGTCCTGCTCATCGCGACCATCGTCTTCCAAGCCCACATCACACTCCCTACAAAACTCATGGGTGGCGAAATGGGTAATCCAACCCGTTCCGGCCAATGTCGGGTGTCCGCATTCGTTCGGTAATATTTTTTCCGTCAGGATACGATAGGCCTCACGCGGGGTAAAATGTTCGCAAATATCGAAGGCAATGTTAAACAAGGCAAGTTGTCCGATAATGGATTTCAGTTGAGCCTCAACCGCCCCGTCGTCCAGGGTATCTGCGGCGGGCGGTTTGCCCATATCCTTTAACAGATCACAAAGCGGCGTTCCTGTTTCTTCAAGGCATGCATCCATGCGTTCCATTTCTTCCACACAAGGGTCTTCTTCGTATTCCTCTTCCCAGCCCGTTTCAGATTCCTCCCGCCAGTTGATTGCGTCATTATCTTCGAAACCGTTCTCCATGGTTTCACAACAGTCTTCCTCATCCCACTCAGGGGATTTTCCGGCAACTTTGGACCAATGCTCGATATGGGCGGCGCCTTCATCACGGCTGATGCGGGTGATGCCAAGTCCGGCGGGAGGCCCGTTACGCAGCGCGGCATCGGGCATGACCGCCAGGTTGGGCAGGGGTACCCATATTTCATCCGGTGCCAGGCGCCGTCCGTCAACCTCATCCTTATCCGGACGTTGCTCTACCAGCGGGTCCGCCATCTCCACCACAACGCGGCCGTTTTGTCCGTACCATTCCAGGTACAAACGGCGCACCCAGGGTGTGGGAGGCGGCTCGCCCAATTCCTTGCGGCGCAAGTATTCCCCGACGTCGCACGGCATGGAACGGACCCATCCGGATGCGGTCATGGTGCCCGTGGCGCCAATCTGAAGCCATTGAAATTTGCTGAACAAAACGGGATCCACCGGCGTACATTTCCAGGGGTCCTGTCTGCACCAGAATCTGATTTTCTTCCCGCGAAAATCGGGGTTGCAATCCCCCGTCAATTCAAAACGCACTGCCCCCGACCCGGGACCGTCCGGAGCCCACAAGGAGAGGGTGCCGACGGTGCGGTTACGTCTGCGGTTGTCAAGTGAACCGGAAACTACACAGTTACCAAGACGGTAAGCCATTATGTCGTTAATCTCCTTTCGGTTGGCCAAAACTTCCCTGAAACTCTGTTCTTTATAATACGATGTGGAGCGGAAAACATCAAGCTGAATGCTTGCAGCAAAAATCCGATATTCGTTTTTTCAATCCTGACTTTGGTATCATCTTACTGAGGGGCGACATTTTCAGGGGGGTTCAAAAAAGTTTTATAATTATGGCGATTACCGCCACATAACCTGATAGGAGAATAAAATATGACACAAATGGATATCGGGCTGATCGGCCTCGCTGTCATGGGCGAGAACCTGGTGTTGAACATGGAAAGCAAAGGTTTCCACGTGGCGGTCTATAACCGCACCGTGGAGAAGGTGGACAAGTTCATCAATGGACGGGGCAAAGGTAAAAACTTTACCGGATGCCACAGTATTGAGGCACTGGTTGCCAGTCTCAAGCGTCCGCGCAAGGTGATGCTGCTGGTGAAGGCGGGCAGTGCGGTGGACGACTTTATTGAACAATTATTACCCCACCTGGAATCGGGCGATATCATCATAGATGGCGGCAACAGCCATTTCCCGGATACCATCCGCCGCGCCCAGTATGTCGAGAGCAAGGGATTTCGTTATATCGGCACGGGTGTGTCGGGCGGCGAAGAGGGTGCCCTGCTCGGACCGTCCATGATGCCCGGCGGTACGCCGAGCGCGTGGTCGGAGGTTAAGGACATCTTCCAGAAGATTTGCGCGCATACCGAGACCGGCGAGGCCTGCTGCGACTGGGTCGGCGAAGGCGGCGCGGGTCATTTTGTCAAGATGGTGCATAACGGTATTGAATATGGCGACATGCAGATGATCTGCGAGACCTATCACCTGATGAAGGCGGGCCTGGGCCTGACCAACGCCGAGATGCATGAAGTCTTTACCGAATGGAACAAGGGCGAGCTGGATTCCTACCTTATTGAAATTACCCGGGATATCCTGGGATACCAGGACGAGGACGGCCATGATGTTGTGGACTTGATTCTGGATACGGCCGGCCAGAAGGGTACCGGAAAGTGGACGGTGGTGGCGGCCCTGGATGAAGGCCAGCCTCTGACGCTCATCGGGGAAGCCGTGTTCGCGCGGTGCCTGTCCGCCATCAAGGAAGAACGCGTTCAGGCGTCCAAAGTGCTGCAAGGGCATGTCAGCCCCTTTACCGGCAACAGGAAAGCCTTTGTGGAAGATCTGCGGCAGGCCCTCTACGCCTCGAAGATTATCTCCTATGCCCAGGGGTATCAGCTCATGCGTGCGGCTGCGGCCACGTACGGCTGGAACCTGAACTACGGTGGTATCGCCCTCATGTGGCGCGGCGGCTGTATCATTCGTTCCGTGTTTTTGGGCAAAATCAAGGAAGCCTTCGATCGTAACCCGAAATTGGAAAACTTGCTGCTTGACCCGTTTTTTGCCGATATCGTGCAGAAAAATCAGGATGCCTGGCGGCGTGTCATCATGAAAGCCGTGGAGATGGGTATTCCCACGCCCGCCCTGGCAACGGCGCTGAATTTCTTCGACGGCTACCGCAGCGATCGGCTGCCGGCGAATCTGCTGCAGGCCCAGCGCGATTATTTCGGCGCCCACACCTACGAGCGTGTGGACAAGCCTCGCGGCGAATTTTTCCATACCAACTGGACCGGCCGCGGTGGTGATACGGCCGCCAGCACCTATGTGGTGTAATCAAAGATAACGTTTTTAAGAGTATTCGGGCGCAACCTGAACAGGTTGCGCCCGTTTCGGTTTTGTTGGCAAGCCCCGGGAACATATCCCGTCCTGATTTCACTTTCACCGTGCAGGGCTTACTGTAAAACCGGCAGGTACAAATGCTTCTATTCTCTGGTATGATAGTGTGCGGTGGAATTGTTGTCTCTGTAGGCACAATACTGCATGCAGGCGACAGTTCCTGTGCGCCAGGATTGCGTTACATACAGACAACATGGAGGTTTTAAAATGAGCCTTGCATTCAGCATTTCTACCCTAGGTCGGAAGGCATTGTCCTGCAATCCCCCATTCTGCGGGCGCACTCCTTTTGTTCTGCTCGTGTCTTTGGCAGTAATTACAATCGCCACGGTGGTATCCGCCGCCGCCCCTGATGCGGAAGGGGAAGTTTCTTTTACGCATCCAGCGGACGCGGATACCAACTGGCGCCTGATGATGAGTGAAGCCATTTCCTATCTTACGGGCTGGCAGCAGGGAACGAATCCCATGGCCTACGCCATACGCGCAGCGTATTTGTGGCAGGTGGGTGAGTTTTATAGTTATGACCCCTCTTTGGCGGTTCCCTTATGCTGGACGCCTTCCTTTCCCGGGGAAGGGGAATCAGAAGCACAGATTCAGCTCAATAGTCCCGAGATTACCACGGTTGAATGCGGGTCGGCCTTCGTGGATCCGGGCGCGGTCGCGCAGGATGCCGATGGAACCCCGTTAGCCTTGGATACTGCCATCACTTTGGATGGCGTGCCCATTGACGGAATCGTCCCTTCTTTGGAGGCGCTTGGTTCCGTATATCTCATCACCTACAGCGCTCATCCAGCCGCCGGCGGCCCTATCACGGTTACGCGTACGGTCACGGTCGAGGATGCCCAGCCCCCGGTTATTGCACCCGCGCTGATTCAAACCTTCGGCTTATTTGAATTCGGCTATCGGGACTTTGTAGTTCACTGGGAATTTTGGCCGGTTTATTATCATGTCCATGAAATCAGCTGCCATGCGGATTGGGCCCATATAGATTCGGGTACGGCCTTGGATACCTGCGGCCTGGATGGTCCCGTGGATTATTGGGAGGATGTCGTTGTAACGGTAATGTTGCTCAACGAGTATTTCCAGGTACAACAGGACGAATACGGTAATGACATCATCCTGGACCTGGAGGAATTCACACAGTCCCCGGGCTTGTACCGGCTTGATTATAGGGTGACCGATGCTGCTGGCAATATGGGGGTCTATGAGGCTGCGGAATACATGCGTTACGTGGAGGTGCTCGACAATACGCTTGTGCCTTTCGTGGGTGGGTATGCCCTTCCCGTGGCGGAAGCCGTGGCAATGCTTGACGCTGTCAGCTTGGTCCCGGAGATAACCGAGGAACACAACGATTTACCTGCGGGAACGGTCATTTCACAAATGCCTGCAGGTGGTGCGGAAGTGCCCTGCGGTTCGGTGGTGCTGCTTTTCGCTTCCCTGGGGCCGTGTTTTGTGCCCAATCTCTCCGGAATGACCCTGCAGGAAGCCGAAGCCGCTATTGAGACGACGGGATACACCCTGGGTTCAGTAGGTACGGCGCCATCGGTACAACCGGAAGGCACAGTTATTGCCCAATCTCCATTTTCAGGGGAACCTGTTCCCTGTGGCTCCGCCATCACTATAACCTTGTCCGAGGGGGCGTGTTTACTGCCCGGCGTCTTAGGCCAATCCGAGGGGAATTCCCTGGCCGCGCTTGAAGCGGCGGGCTTCATGAATATAACACGCATAGAAACCTGGGATGCCGCTCCTGCCGGGGTGGTTATAGGCCAAATGCCCGCCCCCGGAACGTTTGAATGCGAGACCCCGGTGGAATTGACGATATCGTTGGGTGTCGAACCGGATACGATGACGCTTTTTGGGGCCAACCCGGATGTCGGAGAGTGTGGTATGCTGTGGATGGATCCCGGTGCAGGCGTGTATGGAGGAGGCGCCTTAGCTGCGGGCCCGATTTATGCCGCTGCGGTTGAATATCAGTCCGGGGTCGATTGGGTGCCGATAGACCCGGTGAACGAGACCCTTCTGGCGGCCAATGCGCCGTATCGCGCCACCTATCGTTACGCCTATGAGCAGCCGGGTACGGAAGAACCGGGCGTCTTGGAGGAAGTCCGCATGGTGGATGTGTATGACACGCTGCCGCCGCAAGCGACCGTACAGGAGAACCCTTCCTATATAGAGCCTGAGTCGGGTGTTCCCGTTTATTTGGCTGGCTGTGCAACTTACACCCATTGGGACGAGGTCAAGGCCGCTTTTGGCATCGAATTACTGGAAGTATATGATCTGTGCGAGGGATTCTTGCCAATAGAAGGGCGCACAGAGGATATCAGCCGAGTGTATCCCGGTTATGAGAATCCCGTTTGGCCGGGAGAACTATACGGTCTGGCGTTGAATATCGTTGGCCTGGATGAGCATACCTGGCTCAATGCACCGGGCGCTTATGTGTCGGCATGGTATATCCAGGACACCAGCGGTAATCTGGGTTCTTCCGGAAGGTTTGTGGTTGTCTGCGAGATTACCGAGACGAACGTTGCTGGTATCGGGCTCTATGGTGCGAGTCCCATGAGCGTTGAAACCGGTACGACCTGGGAGGCGGTGCGTCCTGAAGTGTACTCCCATAATTTCATTCCGGCTGCGGGCGCTTATGCCTGGGACGATGATGCGCTCAATACCCCCCTGGCCATGGTGAGCGAAGTGCTTACAGATAAAAATGAGGTCGTTGTACCGTTTACGGAGGCGTTGAGCACGGAAAATGCGCCTTACACCGTGACCTATACCAGCGCGAATACCACAAACGCGGGAACACCGCTCACCGTTACCCGGGAAATCTCGGTGACTGAATCTTTGTAAAGATGTGCCGGCGTAATGAAGATTCCCCGCCGTTAATAAAAAACCATGATGTAATTTGGCTTCGCAGGAGGATGTCCTTTTCTACTATGTCTATTCAATTGTTGTTTGGACTGCGGGGAGTGTCCGTGTTGGGTGCTAATCGGATTCAGACAAAGGAAGCCATTTATTCCTATTGGTTAAAGGCGGTTTCCGCATGATGACGGCAATCAGGCGTTTTTTTCCAGACCTGCTGATGCTGCTTCTTGTTGCCGGCGTTTCCGGCTGGAGCGGCTGGGAGGCCGTGCGTATTTACGGGGAGGAACTCAGCCTGTCTTCCCAAAGTCATTTGTTCGGACTGCGCCCGTCCGCCTTGTTTGCCGCGGGGCTCGGCCTGGGACACACGGATTGCGAGGAACAGGAATTCCCCGAACTTGACGCCTTTATGGAACGCAAACTAGCGGCGATCCCGCGCAGCGCCTACCCGGAGGCCTGCGAAAAACCTTTCGGCAGAAACTTTCACTTCTATTTTCATTACTACCTGATCGCCTTCATGGGCGGCATGTTCCGTCTGTTCGGCATCAGTGTCCAGACCATCCACCTGGCCTGCGTGGTCATGCACGTGGCGGCCATGATGTTCCTGTACCTGCTTCTACGCCTGATGATGGGACGCCTGTTGAGCCTGTTCGGAACGGTGTACGTGGCGACCTTGCCGGCCTTTCTTGTTGTCCTTCCTGATTTTCGCGATTACGGGAAGGTCCCGTTTTTCCTGGCCGCACTGTTGTTGATGGGATATCTCCTGAAAAAGGCGCGCGCCCCGTGGCGACAGATATTCCTGGCCCTGGCGTTGGGAATCGTTATCGGTGTGGGCTATGGGTTTCGCCAGGACCTGCTCATCTGCATGCCGCCCGCCATGGTACTCTTGCTGTTTGGCGTCAGGATGCATGCTTTCCATCGGTGGCGCTGGCGTGTGGCCGCCGCAATGGCCTGTGCGGCCGCATTTATGGTGACGGCCACCCCTGTTTTTAAAGGCAGACAGGAATCGGGCGATTTTGTCATCGCCCACACCCTGCTGCAAGGGTTGACGTCCAGCGCGGAGGCGGAAATACAGTTCGGGAACGCCGATTACGATTTTGGATTTTTGGGCCTCGACACCCCGGTCATTGCTTCCGTGGGCGCGTATGCCTTGCGCACGGGCCGGGAATACCCGGAATCCTATGTCAGCCCGCAGTACGCGGATGCCGGCGGCAGTCTTTTTCGTGAGACCGTGCTGACGTTTCCCGCCGATTTTGCCGCCCGCGCCCTGGCGGCCACGGAGCATACCTTTCATATTCCGGGCAGCCGATTTATCCGGGAGACGCTGAAACTCGCGCCCTATTCCGGCGGCGGGCATCGCCTGGAGCTGTTCGACAAGATACATGCGCCCCTTGACGAATTCTTCTCGCGGTATGGTCCTCTATGCGCCGTGCTGGCGGTCGCGGCGCTTGCGGCACAAAGTTACAGGGCCGCATTCTGGGTTTCCGTGCTGTTTTTTTATTTTGCCGCCTACCCCAGTCTTCTCGCCGAATTCAGGCATTTGTTTTACCTGGCCTTTGTCCCGTTTTTTTTTACCGGCAGCCTGTGCAGCCGGGTATGGCAGTCCGCCTACGGCGCTTGCCGCCGGCGGCAGGAAATCGCCGTTGGTCCCTGGCTTGCCGCAGGCGCCCGCAACCTTCTGAAAGGGTTTCTTTTCGTTGCCGCACTGGCCGGCCTCATCGCGGCCGCGCTGGCGGGCCTCCGCATCTATCAATACGGACAGGCGGGCCGCTTGTTGGATAGATATGCCGGAGTGCAATTGCGCCCCCTGCCCTGCAGGACGGAGCGCCATGAAAACAGGGTCCGGCTGGTACCCGAACAGTCGCTGTCCGAATTTCTTAATGTCCCCTTTCCCTCCCGGGGGCAATTGCTGCCGGCCTACCTGGCGGTGCGTTTTAAGCAAGCGGACAGAACGGTTGCCTTTACCCTGCTGAATGAGAATGACGCGTTTGTGAAGCCGTGCCAACTCCGCTTGAAGGGAACGGGCAGTTACTTTTTCCCGGCCTACGAGTTTGGCGGCCTCACAAACACCGTGTTCACAGGGTTAGAACTTTCCGCTGAAGACGGCCCGCTGGTTGAGGGGCTGTATCTTGTGGAGAACGGGGATACCCTGCCGCTGTGGCCTTTCATCGGGGTGCCTGAAAACAGGGAGCAGTTTCTTGCCTGCAAGACGGGCATTCTGGACCGGTGGGTGGAAACGCTGGGCGCGGAACTGGCATCCGGATTCGGGCTGTGGCCGGAAAGGGGCGTTGATGCCTACGCGGCATTGATCAGGCGCACTCCCGGCCATTTGCCTTTTGCGGAACGCGCGCTGGCGCATGCGGCGAGGAGCGGGGATGAAACGCTTCTGCCGGCGGCATGGGAAACCATCGGCGTCTATATGCCCGAAATGCGTTCCGAGGCCGCTTTGCGGATTGCCGAAATCGCGGGGGCCTTGGAAAACGAAGGTTCTTATGAGCAGGCGATTCAGTATTACGAAGCCGCTTTAAACGTATCGCCCGGTGAACTTTGGAACCGTGTACGGATAGGCGAAATTCAAGCGGCGTCAGGCGACCAGGAATCCGCGCTGCATGCCTTCAAGAGCATCCTGCGCCAGGCGCCCGAATCCCCGCACACGGCCAAACTGCTTGACGACTTGTGCCAACAGGAAGGCCTTCAGGAAGATGCCGCCGCGTTCTGGCGGGAACTGGGCGAAGCGCATCCGGATGCCGCCGTGCCGCTTCTGTTTCTCGGCATGAGCCTGGAGCGTGCGGGAGATACGGACGCGGCGTATGATGCCTACAGCCGATTCTTGCGGATGAGACCCGACCACGCCCCGGCCCTGTACCGGCAGGGCGCATTAGAAGCCGTGCGAGGGAATATCGAGGGCGGCGCGGGCAAGATGCGGGATGCGGCGAAGCGTGATCCCCAACTGGCCAGTGAAATCGCCAAACGATGCGCGGAAGTGGCTGTCTATTTTAGCGAACAGAAACACTACGAGACCGCCGTGTATCTGAACCGAAGCGCCCTGGAAATTTTTCCGGACGACCTCTGGCCCCAGGTCAGGCTGGGGGAGTTGTATGAGGTCACCGGGGATTTGGAGGCCGCGCGGAATGCGTATCTCCTGGTGCTGGAAAAAGCGCCGGAATCCCCTCAAACTGCCGGAAAACTGGAGGCGCTGATGCGCCGCATGGACCTGAACGCGCGTCAATGTGCGGACGTGTGGGAAGCTCTCGTCAACAGGCACCCTGACGCCAAAGTACCGGCCACCTATCTTCAAAATGCCGCCGTGCCGCTTCTTTTTCACGGCATGAGCATGGAGCGCGCGGGAGATATGGACGCCGCGTACGAAGCCTACACCCGGTCCTTGAAGAGCAGACCCGACCACGCCCCGGCCTTGTACCGGCTGGGCGCGTTAGAAGCCATGCGAGGAAATGTCGAGGGCGGCGCGGACAAGATGCGGGATGCGGCGAAGCGTGATCCCCAACTGGCAGGTGAAATCGCCCAAAGATGCGCCGAAGCGGCCGCCTATTTTGGCGAACAAAAGCGCTATGAGGCCGCCATTTATCTGAACCAAACCGCCCTGGAAATTTTTCCGGACGACCTCTGGCCCCAGGTCAGGCTGGGGGAATTGTATGAGGTCACCGGGGATTTGGAGGCCGCGCGAAACGCGTATCTCCTGGTGTTGGAAAAAGCGCCGGAATCCCCTCACACCGCCGGAAAACTGGAGGCGTTGATGCGCCGCATGAAATTGGACGCGCGCCAACGTAGGGAAGTGTGGGGAAATCTTGTCAACAGGCACCCTGACGCCAAAGTACTGGTCCCCTATCTTCAACAGAGCGAAGCGGAAAACGAATAAGCGTTTTCAGTTGCCGTGCCAACCGAAAAACTTTGTCGGACTAAACGCTTATCCGACGGGCTCCCACAACCCTGCACTATCGGGTAACATCAGAATCCAAGGTCGCTCCAGTAGGCGTACCTTCCTTGGTGCGCCAGAAATACCGCCTACGGCGCTTGTGGTAAGGGGGCGCACCAAGGAAGGTACGCCTATCTGGAGGCCCCTTTCGCATCGAAGAGCGCTATGTTGCTCAATTAAAAGGGGTTATTTGCGCGTGAGCCGGAAAAAAGGCCGCTGCGGAACGATTTTTCCGGCTGAAAAACCATTTTCCACGCTGAAAAACCATTTTCCACGCTGGAAAATCATTTTCCACGCTGGAAAACCATTTTCCACGCTGGAAAACCATTTTCCACGCTGGAAAACCATTTTCCACGCTGAAAAACCATTTTCCACGCGGAAAAATCATTTTCCATGCTGAAAAATCATGGGTCACGTCATCCGGTTCGATGGTTTCCCGTGACGCTATGTTCCGGCTTCCGCCGTCCGGATTTCCGTTACGACAACCTTCTGCGGGCGGGGTTGCAATAAACAGGAAGGCTGCCGTACACTGTATCTTGAAAGTTGGAACAGCATTTATGGCGCAACCTGGTGAGGTAAAGGCACGAAAGGCGTGTTCTTCTAATTTCATGGACGAGACGATTGCACATAACCTGAATCAGATTCGCGGCCGGATTGCCGCGGCTGCGGCACGGTCGGGCCGAAATCCGGATGCGATAAAAATAATTGCGGTTACCAAGACGGTAGCCCTGGCGGAGGTTCTCGCGCTCCATGATCTTGGCGTGCGCGATTTTGGCGAGAACCGGGTGGAATCGGCGCGCGAAAAAATTATCGCGGCGCCGCCGGACATCCGCTGGCACCATATCGCGCCGGTGCAGACGCGCAAGGCGCGGGAAATCGTCGCGCTGTTCCGTACGGTGGATGCCATAGACCGCGTCAAGGCGGCGGAAGCGCTGCAGCGCCGCTGCGAGGAACAGGGCAAGACCCTGGAAACGCTGATGGAAGTCAATGTTTCCGGGGAGGCCTCCAAGCACGGTTTTGTGCCGGAATCCTTGAGGGATGCGCTCAGAGAGATGGCGCCGTTTGACCGGTTGCGCGTGACGGGCCTGATGACGATGGCGCCGCTGGAGGCGCCGGAAGCCGTGTTGCGCCGCTGTTTCCGGACGTTGAATTCCCTTTGTGATGACATCGGGTTGCCGGAACGCAGCATGGGCATGACGGATGATTTTGAGTTGGCCGTGGAAGAAGGTTCGACCCAGGTGCGCATTGGCCGCGCCCTGTTTGTATGATACCGCGGAACGAGGAGCGCAGGGACTTCGAGGATGCCCGGCGCCGAATTAAACAAGGTGAATACTGTAATGAGTCACAATTTTGAGACGTTACGCGAAGAGGCCCTCGCCCGGATTGCCGCCGCCGAAACCCTGCAGGCGCTGGAAGAGGTCCGGGTCGCTTTTCTGGGACGCAAGGGCCATGTGTCGGAGATTATGCGGAGCCTTTCCCAGGCGCCTCCGGAAGAGCGCAAGGAAATCGGCCAAAAGGCTAATGCACTTAAGGATGCGGTGGCGGCAGCGCTGGAAACGCGCAAGGCAGAACTCGATGCGGCGATGCAGCGGCACAAGGCGCGGGAGGAGAGCGCGGACTTGAGCCTCCCGGGAAGGTGTATCCCCAGCGGCCATGTACATGTAATCAATCAAATCATGGAAGAACTCATCGCCATTTTTACGCAGATGGGATTCCAGGTGGCGCTCGGCCCGGATGTGGAAACGGAGTATTATAATTTTGATGCGCTGAATACACCCGATGACCATCCGGCCCGGGATTCTCATGACACGTTCTTCGTGAAGCCCGGAGTCGTGCTGCGCACGCAGACGTCGCCGGTTCAAATACGCGTCATGGAGAGGACCCCGCCGCCGGTGGCCATTGTGGCGCCCGGACGCGTATACCGGGTGGACCTGGATGCGACGCACAGTCCCATGTTTGTTCAGATGGAAGGGCTCCTCGTGGACAAGGGCATTACCTTCGCCGACCTCAAGGGCACCTTGGTGCATTTCATTCACGCCTTTTTCGGCCCGGACATACAGATGCGTTTCAGGCCGCACTTCTTTCCCTTTACGGAGCCGAGCGCCGAAGTGGACATCTTATGGACCGCGCGGGACCGGCACACGGGAGAAACGAAAAGCAAGTGGCTGGAGATACTGGGCTGCGGCATGGTGCATCCCCAGGTGTTTAAAAATGTTTCCTATGACTATGAGGCCTATTCCGGATATGCTTTCGGCCTTGGCCTGGACCGTATCGCCATGGTGCGCCACGGTATCAGCAGCATCACCCACCTGTATGAAAACGACTTGAGATTTCTGGAGCAATTCTAAGATGAAGATATCACTCAATTGGCTCAAAGAACTGGTGCCCTTGCGGGTGACTCCGCAGGAACTGGCGGAACGCCTGACCATGCTCGGGCTGGAAATCGAAGCGATCACGGAACCCGGCAAAGAAATCAGTGAAATTTATGTCGGCCGCATCCTGGATATACAACCCCATCCCGACGCGGACAAATTGGTGGTATGCAAGACGGATATCGGCCGAAACGAGCCGCTGCAAATTGTCTGCGGCGCAATCAACATGAAGCCGGGGGATATGGTGCCCACGGCCATTGAAGGCGCCACTCTGCCCGGCGGTTTCAAGAT
>MTKZ01031839.1_pt1 | contig 17744 bp, 18 predicted proteins | sample 1042781 | NCBI WGS metagenome assembly MTKZ01 (sample SAMN06212207, study PRJNA360539) | anaerobic digester metagenome | biome: Wastewater treatment plant; material: sludge; isolation source: anaerobic digester fed with sludge from wastewater treatment plant | place: Denmark: WWTP Viborg ... | reverse complement strand
AGCGGAGGTATAAGTGGTTTAGGAGTTTTTTATGAGTACGATCCTGTAACTGAAGTGTACACCAAAAAAGATATGCAGCCAATCGGGGGAGCTTTTCCTGCTGCCGAGCCAATTGTATATAATAACAAATTATATGGGATGACTAATAACGGTGGCACAGGCAATAATGGTATTATTTATTGCTATGACCCTGCAACCGGCATACTTAGTAAAGTATATGATATAAATACAGTTGGCAGTTTCACTCCGGGCTGTGGCTTTGTTTTGTATAATAATTTATTGTATGCTACCACCAAAACCGGCGGAGCAAATAATAATGGTGCCATATTCTCATTTGACCCTGCCACTAACACCGCAACTTCTCTTTATAATTTAGCAACAGCAACAGGGATTAATATAAATAATGCCCTAACGGTTTACAACAACAAAATGTATGGCACATCCATCAGCGGAGGGCTAAATGGCCGTGGTTGTATTTTTGAATTTAATCCTGCTACCAATACAGTAGCTACGCTCCATAATTTTATAAGTGCTGGGCCAACTGGTTTTGACCCTCAGGGAGGGCTTACTGTTAGCGGCAATAAATTGTACTGCACTACCACCAGTGGTGGTGGCATTACAAATGTGGTAGAATTAGACCCTGCCACAAATACCATCACAACAAAAAGTTCTTACACTTCCAATAGCTTCAATAATCTTGTCACCCGAAATGGCTTAACTGTAGTACCTGCTTTTATTGCGAATGGCATTGCCAACAGTTGCGAAACTTATCCAACGATTTTTATTGATGCCACTAATAACAATAAATGGGTACCCATTTTAAACAGTGCCGGCGATGTCGTGGCAGAGATAAAAGCTAATGGAAACAACCTGGGGAATGTAAATACATCGGCATATATCAACAACGGAACAGTTCGGGAAGATGCAACCCGGCAATTATATGCTGATAGAAATATATCTATTACCGTGCAAAATCAGCCGTCGACCAATGTTGATATCCGGTTATACCTGAAATCCAGTGAATTCCTGGCGTTGAAAAATGCATTGAATTCTTTAGGGCAACCGTCCGGCATCAGCACCATTAATGATATTGCAATTCTGAAAAACAATGAAAACTGTCCTTCTGCGTTGATTGCGGCTCCACTCAAACTTATTACTACCTCAGAAAACTATGAGTACGGCTATGTGCTATCGGCTAGTATATCCTCGTTTTCTACTTTTTTCTTTGCAAAAAATACATTTTCAGTATTACCGGTTCGCTTATTGTCTTTTGCAGCATCTAAATGCAATAGCAATGTTTGCCTGCTATGGACAGTGGAAAATGAAGAAAACTTTTCACATTACGAAGTGGAGAAAAGCAGCAGCGGAAATAATTTCAGCTCCTTTAATTACACCATTGCCCGTAATGCCGGAAGCAGAACCAATTATGCAGTCACTGATTTAAACCCAGCCGGAGGCGATAATTATTACCGATTGAAAATGGTGGACCTTGACGGCCGTGTTTCGTACAGTAAGATTATAAGATTGAACTTCAGCACAGCCGAACAGATATCGATACAACCGAACCCTGCTACTGATTTTGTTGTTGTAAAGGGACTTAAAGACTATCAACTGATCAGAGTAGTGGATATGACAGGCCGTATACAGTTGCAAAGGAATATCCGGCAAAATATAGAAGAGCTTGACATCAGTAAACTTGCGAAAGGTATTTATATAATCGAGTTAGTTAAAGATAGAGAAACCTCATCAGTTAAACTTCTTAAACAATAGTGATGGATTTCCTGAAAAATCAATCCATCCTTTTCATGCTAACAAAAACCCCGGTTCGTCCGGGGTTTTTTATAATTTCAATTGCGGTGATCAACTTACTCCATCTACCTGCATTTCTTTATTAATTTTTAAAACCAGCCCCTGTAACACTTTACCAGGTCCTGCCTCAGTAAATTTATAAGCTCCGTCAGCAATCATAGCCTGCACACTTTGTGTCCAGCGAACGGCACCCGTAAGCTGATCGATTAGATTTTGCTTTATCTCTTCCTTATCCATTACACCTTTTGCTGCTACATTCTGATAAACAGCACAGGTAGGGGAATGAAATTTTGTTGCTTCAATGGCGGCTGCTAATTCTTGTTTGGCTGGCAGCATTAATGATGAGTGGAAAGCACCTCCCACTGGTAAAACCAGAGCCCTTTTGGCACCGGCAGCTTTCATACGTTCACAGGCTATTTCTATTCCCTTTACAGAGCCACTTATGACCAACTGGCCCGGGCAGTTATAATTAGCAGGGACCACCACTTCACCTGTTTCATTTTGGACTTCTGTACAAATAGCTTCCACTTTATCATCAGCTAAATTCAGTACAGCTGCCATTGTTGAAGGAGTAATCTCACAGGCTTTTTGCATAGCTTGGGCTCGGATAGAAACCAATTTTAACGCATCTTCAAAACTCAATGTACCATTGGCAACCAGGGCAGAAAATTCCCCGAGGGAATGACCCGCTACCATATCCGGTGATGCAGAACTGGTGGAACGATCAATACTTTTATAAGCAATAATGGAATGAAGAAATACTGCAGGCTGGGTTACATTGGTTTGTTTCAAATCCGCTTCTGTACCGTTGAACATGATATCAGAAATACGAAATCCCAGTAACTCATTGGCCTGTTCAAATAGTTTTTTGGCAAAGGCACTGTTATCATAATGCTCCTTTCCCATTCCCGGAAATTGTGAACCCTGGCCCGGAAATACAAATGCATGTTTCATATAGTTAGTGTTTTACCCCCGCCCATAAAAAAAGTTTGATTGAACAACAACCAAACTTTTTTGCAAGTGCAAATATACTGTTTAGTGCAAATCTGCACTGATTAGTTTAAGGAACTCACCCCGGCTTGAATTTTTTTGAAATTCTCCGTCAAAAGCAGAAGTTGTAGTAACCGAGTTCTGCTTTTGCACCCCCCTCATCATCATACAAAGATGTTTGGCCTCTATCACTACAGCAACACCAAGAGGGTTCAATGTTTCTTTGATAGCATTCATGATTTCCACTGTAAGTCGCTCCTGTACCTGCAATCTCCTGGCATACACATCCACCACTCTTGCCATTTTACTAAGGCCGGTAATCCAGCCATTAGGAATGTAAGCAATATGTGCTTTGCCAAAAAATGGCAACATATGATGCTCACACATACTGTACACTTCAATATCCTTGACTACAATCATCTCACTGACCGGCTCATGAAACTTGGCCGAATTGATGATGGCTTTTGCATCAAGGTGGTAACCCTGAGTAAGGTATTGCATAGCTTTTGCCAGCCGTTCAGGTGTTTTTAATAATCCTTCCCTGTCTGAATCTTCACCCAGCAAATTCAATACTTCCTTATAGTTGCCCATCAGGCCGGAAGTGACATTTTCATCGTACTGCTCAATTTTTTTATATGCCATAGTATTAATTTGATATTTGGGAAAATGAAAAATTTGGATTTTGGATTTTTCAATTTTTTACTTCTCAATACTATTTACTTCAATTGAATTTAATTCTTTATCAGTACCAAACTTAAACGTCTTTGCTATTTAGTAACCCTTGGGGTTAAGTACTCATTTTCACATTTCCAAACACATTTGCACATTAATCCACTGGGTACTCCACAAAATTTCTAGGTGTTTCATACAACCTTACCTGCATATCCAGTTTTTCATCAATCAGCGGACGCAAAATTTTGTAAATTACTACAGCGATATTCTCTGCAGTTGGGTTCAGGTCTTTAAACTCAGGTACGTCCATATTGAGGTTTCTGTGATCAAGTCTTTCCAGCACTTCAGCTTTTATAAGGTCACTCAGCACTTTCATATCCATCACATAACCAGTTTGCCTATCCGGCTTTCCCACCACTTTTACTATCAGGTCATAATTATGCCCATGATAATTAGGCAAAGCACATTTACCGAATACCTTTTCATTTCTCGCATCATCCCAATCGGGGTTGAACAGCCGGTGAGCTGCATTAAAACTTTCCTTCCTGAATACCGCTACTTTCTTACTCATTGTACAATGTATGAAATATATTCTCTATCGAACTGAACACAAAACAATAAAGAAGAAGAATTGTTCTCCAAAATCAGTTTCCCCCGTAATATTCAACATAGATTTTTGATGTTTCAATCAACTTAAGACAATGAAGCTGTATAGTGTCCGGAAGATGCGGTTCCAGCTCTTACCAGATGCCTACAACCAGATTTTCAATAGAACATAATTTCCCCTGCATAAAATCAACATCAACATTAAGATTTCGATGGTCAAGTTTTTCCACTATTTTTTCCTGGATAATGCCACCCAGCTTTTTTGCATCATAAATAAAGCCTGTTTCCGGATCTGGCTGTCCTTTGATGGTAACATACAACTCAAAGTTGTGACCATGCCAGTTTTCATTGGCACATTTTCCAAAAACTTCGTTGTTTTTCTCTTTGGTCCAATTGGGATTATAGAGCTTATGAGCAGCGTTAAAATGCTCTATTCTTGTTAAGTAAACCATGCTTTACTTTTTTGTTCCTTCACAGCATTTTGGGCGGAAGAAATGGTGAAACCATACCATTCGGCTGGCAGGCGGCAAAGGTAAGGCAAAACGGGTTTTAGCCCGACTTGAAAAAGGAGAACTTTGCGCTACCTTGCAGCCTCAGTTTTTAGTGAACAATCCCTTTGTTATGAATTGTTTAGTAGTCGCTGCTACAGTTATTGAACTCACCCCTTTTCTTGAAAAATACAGGAACGGAAAAGGATTGCCCGTTACAATTGATATTGATGTATTGGTAACTGGAATCGGATTAACAGCAACCACCTATTCACTGACAAGGCAACTACAGGTAAAACGTCCCGATATAATACTTCAAGCCGGTGTAAGTGGGTGCTTTGACACAACTATACCGCTTGGTTCCGTACTAGCCATCAATCAAGAAACCATTGCAGACCAGAGTGTAATCGAACTGGACCAATTAAAAACATTGTTTAACCTCAAACTGGTGCCGCAGAATCAGTACCCCTTTTCAAAAGGCTGGTTGGTAAATAAAAGTGAGGTCCTGAAAAAAGTAAAACTAAAAAAAGTAAAAGGAGTTTCCGTGAACGAGATTACCACTTCGAAACAGAAAGTAAATTTTTATAAAAACACATTTAATCCTGTGGTAGAATCAATGGAAGGAGCCGCTTTACATTATGTTTGTCTAATGGAGAAAATTCCTTTCCTGCAAATAAGAAGTGTTTCTAACTATATTGCTGAAAGAAACAAGAAGAATTGGAACATGAAAGAATCCATTACGAACCTGAACAATGAACTTATCACCTTGTTACATACACTATGAAATTAACCCTCGGTTTTTCTCCCTGCCCCAACGACACTTTCATTTTCGATGCTCTGGTCAATAAAAAAATCGATACAGATGGGTTAGAATTTGAGGCAGTGTTGGCTGATGTGGAAACACTTAATCAATGGGCCCTTGAAGGCAAACTGGATATTACTAAACTCAGCTTCCCGGCTTTCTTTAAATCACTAAATAATTATACACTACTCAATGCAGGAAGTGCCTTAGGCAAAGGAGTCGGGCCATTATTGATTACAGACTCACAACAGGAAATAACGGATGATGAAATAAACCAGGCATCTATTGCATTACCCGGAGCTAATACAACAGCTAACCTTCTTTTTACTTTCGCTTACCCGGATGCCAGAGATAAAACATTCATGCTTTTTTCTGCTATAGAAAATGCATTGGTAAATAAAGAAACTGATCTCGGAGTTATAATTCATGAAAACCGGTTTACCTACCAACAGAAAGGCCTTAAAAAAGTGAGAGACCTTGGCGAATACTGGGAACAGAAAATGGAGCTTCCTCTTCCTTTAGGTGGTATTGCCATCAACCAATCAGTAAAAAGGTCGCTGGCACTCAGGGTAAATGAATTGATCCGCAAAAGCCTCGAATTTGCATTTAAAAATTATCCTGCTATACCTGAATATGTAAAACAACACTCACAGGAAATGAGTGAAGAGGTAATGCGGCAACACATTGACTTGTATGTGAACAACTATAGTCTTGATCTTGGGGACGAAGGCCGCCAGGCAATTGAAGCCTTACACGAATTATTTCTTGAACTAAATAATGAAGAAGCAGACGATGAAGATGTTTTATTTCTTTAAGGCTGCCGCATAAACCGCCAGACATCTTTTTCTTGCTACCTCATGTACCACTATTGGTTTAGGATAACTAAACTCTTCCAGCTCCGGCACCCATTTGCGGATATACTTCAATTCAGGGTCAAACTTTTGTGTTTGTAAATAAGGATTGAAAACCCTGAAATAAGGTGCGGCATCACAACCACTTCCGGCAGCCCATTGCCAACCACCATTGTTAGCAGCTAAATCATAATCCAATAATTTTTTGGCAAAATAAGCTTCCCCCCAACGCCAGTCAATCAATAGATGCTTGGTGAGAAATGAAGCTACAATCATTCTTACCCTGTTGTGCATAAAACCAGTTGTATTTAGCTCTCTCATTCCCGCATCTACTATCGGGTAACCGGTTTGTCCATTACACCATGCTTCAAATTCTTTTTCATTATTTCTCCATTTGATTTTATCATACGCTGGCTTAAATGCATGATCAACCACTTTTGGAAAATGCCATAGTATCATGTGATAAAAATCCCGCCAGATCAATTCATTGAGGAAAGTTTCATTTAAGGCTCCTGCTTCCCCCGCCAACTCCCGGATACTGATGGTACCAAAGCGAAGATGCACACTCAATCTTGAAGTTCCTTGTACAGCTGGAAAATCTCTTTGTTCTTTATAGTTTCTGATAATCTGTCCTTGCCATTCTTTTCCGGGAAATGATAATCCAGCAGCATTAAAACCCATTTCCTCCAATGAAATAAGTTTACGTCCCGGTTGTTTGTAAAAATTATTAAAATATTTTTTATTGGAATAAGGTTTAAGATGAAATTCTGTCAACACCCCTTTCCACTTTCTTGAATAAGGAGTAAAAATGGTGTATGGTTTTCCGTCATCTTTCAGTACCTCCTCTTTCTCCAATATCACCTGGTCTTTGAAAGTATAAAACATTGCTCCATGTTCTTTCAATAACTCTTCGATAGCTGTATCCCGCTGCTTTGCATATGGCTCATAATCATGATTGGTAAAAACTTTTTCAACGTTATATTCCTTTAGCAACGCCTGGTAAACTTCCAAAGGGTTTCCATAACGGACATCCAGTGATGAACCTACATTTACCAACTGCTGTTGAATAGCCTGTAAAGCAAGATGAATGAATTCAACTCTACTGTCAGTTTTATCTTCCAGCTCATCCAGTATGTTGCTATCAAAAACAAAAAGGGGAAGAACCGGTTTACCGTCTTTTAAAGCATGATAAAGACCTGCATTATCTGTTAAGCGAAGGTCTCGTCGGAACCAGAATATATTTATGGTTGGCTTCATGGAAAGCAGAAACAACTTTAAGTATGAATTGTTTTGATGAAGCGGTTATATATTTCTGTTGTTTTTATGTTTGTATACAGCTTATCTCTGAACTGCCTGACCCACCGGATTCCATTAATAGCATTGGTTAAAAAGACTTCGTCGGCATTCGCTAAATCNNCTTCATCCAGCCCGGGAGTTACAATAATCCCATTTTTTATGACAAAGAGGTTCGCTATAGTTGAATCAGCTATACTTCCGGTGCTGTTCAATACCAGGCAATCGTTTACCTTTTTTTCTTTAGCGTATAAAGCCGCCATAGAATAAGGAAGAAAATTAGCTGATTTAAGATTGGAAAACTTATCACAACTCTTTTCGGCTTCAGAATAAATATCAATTACAAGTCCATTCTCGTTAAGTTTACTTACAGACTCATTCAACGGCCAGCACTCAATCAAATATTGCAATGCTTTTTCTTCATCATACAACCCACCGTTACCCCTGAAGACCGACAGCCTAACCCTTCCCAGCTGCTCGCATTTATTTTTTTTACAGAGATGGAGTATTTCGTCTTCTGTCCGCTGACGGAGAAAAAGGCGGGGCATTTCGAATTGCAACATCGCAATTCCGGTAAAGAGTCTTTCAAAATGATAGTCAGCTAATAAAATATTCCCTTGCTGCACTTTCATCGTTTCAAACAAACCATCGCCATAGCGGTAACCCCGGTTAGAGGCCAGGAGTACGGGTTCATCAGCTGAAAAAAATTTACCATTGAAGCAGATACTGTTCATACACTGTCAAAGTAAAATAAAAAAAGCCACCCCGGCTAATCGGGATGGCTCAATATACTTGCCATGAAAATTATGCTTGTTCTACCAAACCGGCTTTAACTGCATACATCACCAGGCCAGCCATGGACTTGGTACCCGTTTTTGTTTTCAGTTTGTCACGGATAGCTTCCACTGTTCTTGGGCTGAGATCAACTATATCAGCTATTTCCTTAGTGCTCTTTTCATCACACATCAGTTTCAGGATAGTTACTTCCTTATCTGTTAATTGAACATCCTGTGGCATAGAAGATTCTGTTGTACGCTTTGTACGCAAACCACTCAGCAATGCTTTATTGGTAAGCTCATTAAAGAAGAAATCATTTTCATATACAGCCCTTACAGCTTCATAGATCATTTCTGATCCTGATTCCTTTGTCAGGTAAGAGTTAGCCCCTATTTCCATCATTTTAGAAATAACAGAATGATCATTATGCATGGAAAGCATAATCACCTTTACATTAGGGTATAATTTCTTGATCTCCGGTAACGTAGTTAACCCATCCATAATAGGCATCTGGATATCGAGCAGCACTACATCAGGTTGAATATGACGCAACAGATTCAATAGCTGCATGCCATTTTCTGCTTCAGCTACCATCTGTATGTCTTTGCGGCTTTGCAGTGAAGTTTTAACGCCGGTGCGGAAAAGTGCATGATCGTCGGCAATCGCTACTTTAATAACTGAGTTGGATTCAGGATTTTTCATAATTGGATTATTAGTAAAATAAAATTGGATTCAGTATTTATTCTCAGGTGCAAGATGGAAAAATCCTGCAACATATACCATAGGAAAAGTACTTAATTTAATATTTGCGGAAAGTACCACTACTTAAAGTGATTAACGAAGTTATACGAAGAGATTTAGGAAATTATACGAACCGTACAGTAAATACCGAATATTATAAATAGGGCAGTTATGCTCTTGTTAACATACCAATGTGGATATACTTTTGTTTCAGAAAGTTGATTGACACGGATGACTGTTTTACTTTCTCATCCATTGTCCATAACCGTCCAGAAAGAATTTCCAATGATCCTTTAAAAAACCAAACCCGATTTTAATCGGGAAACACTCTACCGGCAGTCAACTTTCTCTTTTTGTTTTTAAGTCTGAGTATATCGAAGACCCCGTTTTTATAAATCCAATACCTCTTGAGAAAAAAACAAAAACTGTGCAGCCATTAAACCCTGTCTCTATGAAGCACAACGCTTAAATAACTTTTTCTTTTCATAACAGTAACGTTAACCCCGGTCTTCATAACGCCGGGGTTTTTTATGCCCTGTACCTAAAGAGAAGCAAGGTCAGCTTCTAATAACTACAAATTTTATACTGAAAGAAAAATATTTACAGTTTTTCTGCTACCAAATAAGCCCTTGGCTCACCTACTGTAAATTTTTTACGACCGGGAATGCTGTAGACTTCTTTTAATACAAGCCCTGCCTGCCTGAGCATGGTTTCCATTTCATTAATAGAAAAGATATAATCAATAGCTGTTTTATTCTCCATTTCTCCATCAGGAGCTATTACAATACTTTCTGTTTCTATCCGGGTAGGATGAAATAGCATTTTGCTATCAGTAAGAAATTTCAGCTCACCCACCTGGCTCCAGCTTTTTTCCTTAAAACTTTTAAATGCTATTTCGGCCAGTGACCAGCTATTGATGAGTAAATGTCCTCCGGGTTTTAAATGTGCCGCTATATTGCTGAGTATCTTAATGGTGTCTTCTGCACTAAAAAAATTAAGGCTGTTACCCATACAAATGGCCAGTTCAAATACATCGTCAATCTTGTAGTTAGTTACATCTGCCTTTACTACTTTCAACGGTAGTTGCTCTTTATTTGAGGTTTCTCTTATTTCGTTGGTATAGTCCCCGAGATTATCCACTGCAACCACCTCTATTCCCCTTCTGGCAAGAGCAATGGCATGCCGTCCGTAGCCACACATCAGGTCCAGCACTTTATTACCGGGTTGCAAGTTGAAATACAGCCACATAAAATCAACCTCCTTTACCGTCAGTTCATCAGGAATAAGGCTACGCCAAATCTCTTTATAATAACCATCGAAGTATGTGTCGTTGATATTAGGCATTAGCGGCTATTATTCCAGCAGTTTATTTCGTGTTGCGTACATTACCAGTCCGGCAATGGTCTTGGCTCCCACTTTTTGCTTCATGTTTTGCCGGATGGTTTCAATGGTACGGGGACTAAGAAAAACATCTTTTGATATTTCTTCTGTTGTCTTATCGTCTGCAATCAGTTTCAATATTTTCAGTTCTTTTTCCGAAAACTTAACCGGGTTGGGGTAAAACTGTCGTACCGTTTTTTTATGCTGTAGTTTTAAAAGCACTGCTTTATTCACCAGTTCATTAAAATAGAAATCATCATTCATGCAGGTAAGAATGGCCTGGTAAATTTCTTCAGGATCAGTAGTCTTTGTAAGGTAGGCATTGGCGCCCATTTCCATCATTTTGGTAATCATCTCCTGGTCATCGTACATAGTAAGAACAATGATTTTAAGTTCTTCGTATTCTTTGCGGATAATGCTGATGGCATTGATACCATCAATTTCGGGCATCCGGATATCCATCAGTATTACATCGGGCAGTTTGAGCTGAAGTTTATGCTGAAGGTCTTTACCATCAACCGCTTCCCAAATTATTTTCAGGTATTCTTTGTCCTTTAGTGCCATCCGGATACCATCACGGAATATCTGGTGGTCATCTGCAATTGCCACTTTTATTATTTGGGACATGGAGTATTGGTTTTACAGTTAATTTAATGGGTAACGAGTCTTGCGTAAAAGTACTCTTTTTTAGTATTAATACTATATTTCTTTGGTGTACATCATTTATTAAAAAAAATAGCTTCTTCAAGCCTTATAAAATCATTTAAAAAACCAGGCTGAGGGGAATATGAAGGGATGGGAAAAATCATTTTATGGCGTTGTCGTATATTTTCATTTCACTTATCGTAGATATTCATTTACCCTTAGAAATTTTACGACCCGTATAGTAAATACTGAAATTTTTAAAAGTCGGAGTATTGCTCTTGTACACATCCGTTTGTGGATATACTTTTGAGATAGTTGATTGACAGAAGATCGAGCCCCTCAAATCGTCCAATGTCCTGATGAAACCGTCCAGAATAGTATTTCCAAATCCCTTGAATTCCATAAGCGAAATCCAATGTCAATCAACTTTTTCTTCTGAATAAAGCCATGGAATATTGGCCGGTTTAGCAGAGGAATTTTCCGCTGCTAATTAGCATCACAAACCCCTTTTCTTATCCACACCTGTTAATAACCGGGATTTTCCCCGGTAAGTTTACTATTTTTACATTCGTAAATTTACGGTTTTTACTTAGAAGATTTACCCATTTTAGACAGGTATGATTACTATTAAAAAATCGTTGAAACCCTTATCTGTAGCTAATTATATGGCAATTCAAGGAATAATATTTTCTCGATACCCAATTGTATTATAGGGCATGAAAATCAATTTTTACGGTACAAATCAGATTTGAGAAAGGCTTAAAAACGTTACTGTTATGAAAAAAAATTCAAGAGTTTGGGCTGATGTTGATGTTGCAATTGCTGTTTGGGAAGATTAATCAGCGAACATCATTAGAATTTAGAATCTTAAGAAAGTTTTTCTATTTTTGGAGAAATCCAAAGTTATAGAAAAGCTTTCTTTGCATATTGTCATATATAGTTACCTTCTTATTACACTGGCTTTTTTTGTTTCTAAGAAGAAGAAAGACAAAGGCCCCGCTCTTCTCGGGGTTTATGGAATTCTTTTTTTCGTTTTGCTCACCGTTCAAACGAATGTCAGGCTTCACAAAGACATGACGTTTTATCTCCAAATCTTATATACAACCCTAGAATATTTTACTTTTTCTTTTTTCTTCTGGTATAATGCGCAGCAGGTAAGACACAAGCGATTCATAGTTACTTGTTCTTTGTTATTTCTTGCTTTCCAGGTTATCTATGTAAATATCAGTGAGCTTAAAAAACTTGATTCCGTCCCCATTGGTATTGAGACAATTTTGCTATTCATTTACATATTCATTTTCTTCTATGAATTTTCAAAAAAACTTTCTGGCGACTATATATATAACCATTATTGTTTCTGGTTGGCTGTTGGTATCCTACTATACCTGGGAGGTTCATTCTTTTTCTATATTATGATTAATCACCTTAGTAAAGAAGAGATCAATACCTTCGGAAACATTACTTACCTGGCAGAAGTTTTGAAAAACGTACTTTTTATTACAGCAATATTTATTTACAATCGGTATCCCATAAATAATGTGAAAAAGAAACCGCTTTCTGTACCGAAACTAGATATGATTTAAAACTCAACCACCAACCATTATGTTCTTCCTGCAAGCCACCAACCAATCCGGAGTTTCCACTGTGCTTTTCTTAGGCACACTGGGTATGGTGGTGCTCACTGTAAGTCTTATCATATTCATTATTCTCCATCAGCGCCGGGTATTACGATTTCAGAATAAGATCAACCAAATGGAACAAGAGCAGCAGAAAATACTCCTAAGTGCCTCTATTAAACTTCAGGAGGAAGAACGCCAGCGCCTTGCTGCTGATCTTCATGATGATGCAGGTCCCTTATTGGCAACTGCCCGTCTTTACCTGAACGAGAACCTGGTAAATCAGGATAAAGCCACACAGTTACAGTCCATCTTCCAGGCCAGACAGATTATAGATGACACCATACAACTTGTTCGTAACATCAGCCATAGCCTGATGCCTCCTACACTAAAAAATTTCGGGTTAGAGTCAGCTATTAATGATCTTTTTCAAAAAATAAGCGGCTCAGGGGCTATCAATGCCAGCAGCCGTTTTCATGAATACAAAGACCGGTTAAAAGGAGAAAAAGAATTGATCATCTTCCGGATTGTACAGGAGCTTATCAATAATATACTTAAACACAGCAGTGCCAGTTTTATCCATTTGACTCAGAATGTACATGCAGATAAATTCTATCTCCGTATTCATCATGATGGCCGCGGAATTGTACAATCTGATTTTGATAAATTGAATAAAAGCAATGTGGGTCTGGGGTTAAAGAATATCAGTAGCCGGCTGCGGGTAGTACAGGGCAATATTAATTTTGAAAAAGATATTTCACAGACCTATTATAAAGTAACGATTGAGTTACCTAAAGACGAACCTTACCAATAAGCGACCAAGTGACCGGAATTTGTTAATTTTATCCATTATCTGATAACTATGGGACCCATTAAGGTAGCTATTGCTGATGATCACAAAATTTTTCGCAAGGGAGTTATTCTTTCTCTTCGGCCTTTTACCAATATCAAGTTTGTATTTGAAGCAGAAAATGGGGATGAACTGCTGAATGGTTTGCCGGCTGCAGAACCCGATGTTGTGCTGATGGATTTACGTATGCCGGGCAAAGATGGAATTGAAGCTACTAAGACAATCAGCAAACAATACCCACAGATAAAAGTATTGATTTTAAGTATGTACGAAGATGAACGGTTCGTTTATCACCTGATGGAAAATGGCGCCAATGGTTACCTGCTGAAAAATGCAGAGCCCCAGGAAATTCGGCGGGCCATAATGGAGGTTTATGAGAAAGGTTACTACCTCAATAATTTTGTGAACCGCATATTGCTAAAAAAATCTCATTCCCGTCAAAAAGTAGTGCCTTCTCTCAATAGTGAGATTACTTTAAGTGATAAAGAAAAAGATGTGCTTCGTTTTATTTGTATGGAGTTTACCGCGGCTGAAATAGCCCAGAAAATGGAAATCAGCCCCAGAACAGTAGAGGCCATTAAGGACAGGCTTATGGAACGATTTGGGAGTAAGAATACAGCAGGGCTGGTATTCTTTGCTGTGAAGAATAATCTTATCGATTAATTACTGGTTAAAATGTCATCTCTGGTATTTCCCCTTCGATAATCAATTTGCCAGCCGTCTTTAATCGTATCTCGTCTACTGATACACCAGGTGCCCGTTCAAGTAGTTTGAAACCTTCCGGAGTTACATCAAGGACTGCAATATCAGAAACAATTTTTTTTACACATTTCACTCCGGTAAGTGGTAATGTGCATTTTGGTAAAAGTTTTGATTCACCTTTAGGGTTACTGTGCATCATTGCTACAATAATGTTTTTGGCACTGGCCACTAGGTCCATAGCTCCACCCATTCCTTTCACCATTTTACCGGGTATTTTCCAGTTGGCAATATCACCTTCCTCGCTAACTTCCATGGCTCCTAACACTGTTAAGTCAACTTTACCGGCTCTTATCATTCCAAAACTCATTGCAGAGTCAAAAAAAGCAGACCCCGGGACTGTAGTAATTGTTTGCTTACCTGCATTGATAAGATCCGGGTCTTCTTCGCCTTCATATGGAAAAGGCCCCATACCCAGAAGGCCATTCTCACTCTGTAATACAACATTCATCCCATCCGGAATATAATTGGCGACCAACGTAGGAATACCAATTCCCAGGTTTACATAGTAACCATCTCTCAGCTCTTTGGCAATGCGTTGCGCTATCTGTTCTTTTGTTAATGCCATGCTACTAGTTTTTATACATTCTTTCTTATCGTAAGCTGTTCAATTCTTTTTTCGTAACTCAGTCCCTGGAAAATCCGATGCACATAAATACCGGGTGTATGAATATTGTTGGGGTCCAGTTTACCTGCCGGTACCAGTTCTTCTACTTCTGCAATGGTAATTTTCCCGGCCATGGCCATCAGCGGATTAAAATTCCGGGCTGTTTCTTTATACACCAGGTTACCATCGGTATCTCCTTTCCAAGCCTTTACAATTGCAAAGTCAGCTTCAAAAGCATACTCCATTAAATATTCTTTTCCATTAAATTCCCTGGTTTCTTTTCCGCTGGCAACTTCTGTACCTACACCAGCAGGTGTAAAAATAGCAGGCATTCCATAGCCAGCCGCCAAACAACGGGTAGCTAATGTGCCTTGTGGAATCAATTCTACTTCCAACTCCCCACTGAGTAATTGCCGTTCAAACTCTGCATTCTCGCCAACATAAGAAGATATCATTTTTCTGACTTGCTTCTGTTTCAGCATTAATCCAATACCAAAATCATCAACTCCGGCATTATTAGAAATACAGGTAAGGTTCTTTATTCCGTTTTTAACTAACGCAGCAATACAGTTTTCAGGAATACCACATAATCCAAAACCTCCCAGCATAAGTACTGCATTATCCTGTATGTCTTTGATCGCTTCTTCTGCTGAACTTATAACCTTATTCATGTAAAAAAATTAGGCCCTAAAATTAGGAAAGTTGTTTTATCAATCGGGCATCTAATTTAGTAGGATACAGGTCTCACTTTTTTTGATGGCGGCTTTGCTTCAGGCAAGGATTTTATTTGAACTTTGTTTACAGTATCAGGTAGAGCTATCATTGAGTCTGTGAGCGGCTCCGACGAAGCTGGTGCTACGGGAATAATTTTCTCCGGTTCGTTTATTGAATCCATTATAGCTTTAAAAAGCACCGGATGATTTCTATAATAGGAAAAACTGTATTGAAACTCTTCTTTACTTACATTATGAATGGCAAATATCCGTTGATAGTGTTTCAGGCTTTCGGTGATTCTATTGATTGAGGTGTCCTTATTCAATACATAATCTGCTAAAAATTGATCGGCTCTCATCATATCCCATAATAAAGCCTGCATTTTTTTCGGAGGTAAGACTTCACTGTTTTTGCTTTTACATCCGGCATCAATAACTACTACAAAAAGTAGTAAAAAAAATATTTTCATCTTAATTCTTTGTAAGCAGCCCCATTAGTTACATCAAGCCGGGTAAGTAATTCTCTTGCTCTGTTCTTTTGCTCAGCACCGGCCTTGCTAAACACTTTTACCAGTTCATTACTTTTCCCCTGGAAAAAAAACTGCATCACCATAGAATTGGGATTTTCCGTATTGACAGTATTAAGAAAATTGAGGCAATTCAGGATTCCATTCCGGCCGGCATCTTCATTTTCATAAAACAAATCCATCCCATTTCTATAATAAGAATATAATGCATCATGCATCAGTGCAAATCTGTTATTATTAAGATTTTCTGCCAGCCAGTAACGGTTACGAAGACTTTCAAATGATTTCCAACCTGAAATTTGGCTACTCTCCGGGGCGTTATTCACAATATTCCAGGCTTTCTGAAAATATACATCACCACCACGTATTGAAAAAGAGCCGTAATCAAATCCAAGGATCAGGTTGACATAATAGGCTAATACGGCGGTGATATTCCCTGCTAACGGATCGTTACCCTGGACACGGTTTTCATTAAACTCTACCGGCTGAAACTCTACATATCGAAAGGTGACATTATCATCAAGAAAGTTCATGATAGGTGAATCGTATGTAGTACTGTATATGGGACGGGCCGCCTGTACAGTTAATTTTGCTTTATATACATTATTACCAAGTTCCTGTTCTATACTCAGCAAAAAGTTACATTGAATTTTTTCGTTGGGTTGAAAAGCGTCAGTTGTCCACCTCCGATTATTCAAAAAATTAGTCAGGGAGGACTGTAGCGTCTGGAAAACCTTTTTGTCAACCTGGGTACTTATTTTAGGGGTAATAACAGTCAACCGGGCCTGAATTTCTTGTCCTTGTGCAACTATTGCAAGGCCAACCAATGCGAAAGCAGCTATTATTTTTTTATGCATAGTAAAGCCTGATTATTGTATCAATAATATCTTTTGCCACTGCTTTTTTCGATTTAGTAGCAAAATTAAACTCCTGACCACCTTTTTCGAAAATAGTAATCTTATTGGTATCATATCCAAAACCTGCACCTGTATCATTTAACGAGTTTAAAACAATCATATCCGCATTTTTCTTTTGCAACTTATCCATTGCATACTGTTTCTCATTCGTAGTTTCCAGTGCTAAGCCCACAAGAATTTGCCCTTTGCTTTTCTTCTCACCCAGGCTTTTCAAAATATCCTTTGTTCTGACAAGTTCCACAGTAAGATGTTCTGCCTGTTTCTTTATTTTTTCCGGGGCTGGTGCAACAGGTGTATAATCAGCCACTGCGGCAGCCATGATCGTTATATCCGATTCCGCAAACCTATCCGTAACCGCTGTATACATTTCGTCAGCAGTTTTTACCTTAACCAGCGAAATTCCATTTTCAGATATATCAATTTGTGTTGGTCCAATGATAAGTGTTACCTCAGCGCCCCGTTGTTCCAATTCCTTTGCAATAGCAATACCCATTTTCCCTGACGAATTATTTCCAATAAAACGAACGGGATCAATGGGTTCGTATGTTGGCCCCGCAGTTATTACAGCCTTTTTACCTGCCAATGGTCGGGTCAAAAAAAAATTTGAAGAAATATATGCAAGGATTTGCTCAGGTTCAGCCATTCTTCCCTCACCATATAGACCACTGGCTAAATCCCCTTTCTCTACAGGAATAATATTG
>MTKZ01020188.1_pt1 | contig 17762 bp, 19 predicted proteins | sample 1042781 | NCBI WGS metagenome assembly MTKZ01 (sample SAMN06212207, study PRJNA360539) | anaerobic digester metagenome | biome: Wastewater treatment plant; material: sludge; isolation source: anaerobic digester fed with sludge from wastewater treatment plant | place: Denmark: WWTP Viborg ... | reverse complement strand
GTCCGAGCTGGCGGCCTTGGTATTGGCCCCTCCGATATCCAGGCCCAGGATCATGCTTGCTGCCAAGGCGGTTTGAACCATAAAAGCTTTAGGTCGGAAGAGTACTTTAAGCCTCAATTTCGGAGATCATGATCATGGCTGCCAAAGAGAAGTTTGCTGAGCCCACTTACCTGGAATATGGATTCGGAGAGCTGGAGCATAAGGTCATAAAGCCGGATATCTGCTGCCGATGCGGCACCTGCGAGGCCTTCTGCCCCAGAATAGATCATGTGGAGAACAGGCCCGACCTGGTGAATTACGATCCCCTCTGCGGCCTCTGCTTCACCTACTGCCCCAGAACCTTCCTGGATATGGCGGCCATGGAGTCCAAGCTCTTCGGCCGGACCAGAAAAGAGGATGAGCCCCTGGGCATTTACAGAAAGGCCGCAGCAGCCCAGGCTCAGCCGGTGCTAGAGACCGCCCAGGACGGCGGGGTGGCCACAGCTCTGCTGGTAGAGGCTATGCAGTCGGGGATGATCGACTGCGCCATTGTCACAGGGCGAGACGACGAGTGGAGGACGCAGACCCTTATCGCCACCAGCCCAGTGGAGATCCGCTCTGCTGCCGGGACAAAGTACACCATCCATAACAGCGTCATGGCGGTGAAAGATGCCCTGGAGATGGGATACAAAAAGATCGGCTTTGTAGGCACCCCCTGCCAGATTCAGGGCCTGCGGAAGGTCAAGCTCTTGGATGAGCCCTACCAGTTCGGCCAGGATAAGATCGCCCTCTTGGTGGGCCTCTTCTGCATGGAGAACTTCGACTACGATGCCCTTATGAACGGTCTGGTCAAGGGCAAGTTCGGGCTAGAGCCCAAGGATGTATCCCGCTTTGAGATCAAGAAGGGCATGTTCCGGGTCATAGACAAGGCCGGCGGGGCCCATGAGGTAAAGATCGAGGAGACCGATCCCTACACCTTCCCCGGCTGCGGACCTTGCTTTGACTTCGCCAGCGAGCTTGCCGATATCTCCGTGGGAAGCGTGGGCTCGGCCGATGGCTGGTCTACGGTGCTGACCCGTACCGATGTGGGAGAGAAGCTCTACGGCGATGCTCTGGCGGCAGGCCTGATAGCGGAGAAGGCGGTCTCAGAGAAGGGCCTGGCTCTGGCCAAGCGGCTTGCATCCGGCAAGGTAATGCGCTTCCTGCTCAAGTCGAAAGAGATGAAAGTAGGCGGCATCATCCGTTAACTGAGAAGGATCACTGATTCTGATGCTCTCCATAGGGCTGGCCGGAAAGCCCAACTCCGGCAAATCCACCTTTTTCAAGGCGGCGACTCTTGTCGATGTGGATATTGCAAACTATCCCTTCACCACTATCGATGCCAACCACGGCGTGTCCTATGTCCGCGCTCCATGCCCCTGCCGGGAGCTGGGGGTCAAAGAAGGCTGCGGCCGGTGCAAGGACGGGCAGCGCTTCATAGCCATCGAGCTTATAGACGTGGCCGGCCTGGTGCCCGATGCCCACCTGGGAAAAGGCCTGGGCAATGAATTCTTAGATGCCCTGCGGGTGGCTGAGGCGGTGATCCATGTCCTGGATGCCTCGGGAGGGACGGATGCGGAGGGCAATCCTGTGGGCCTCGGCAATCACGATCCGGTCTCCGATGTCAGGTTCCTGGAGCATGAGATCGCCATGTGGCTGAATGGCATCTTAAGCCGCAACTGGGAGAAGCTGATGAGAAACTACAAGGCTCTGGGAGGCAAGCCGGAGCAGATTCTCATAGACCAGATGGCCGGAGCGGGGGTCTCAGACAGCCAGATCCGCCGGGCTCTCTCGGAGATGAAGAAGGATCCTGGGGCCTGGAAGGAGGAGGACATCCTGCGCTTTGCCCGTCTCCTGCGAGCCTACAGCAAGCCCATGATCCTCGCCGCCAACAAAATGGACGTTGCGCCACCTGAAAATGTCAAGCGGCTGCTGGCCCTCAAAGATGACCTGGTCATCCCGGTGAGCGGGGCGGCGGAGATTGCTCTGAGGATGGCGGAGAAGGCGGGGCTGATAAAGTACAGGCCGGGAGACCCCGACTTTGAGATCTTGGGGCAGCTCAGCCCGGCCCAGAAATCAGGCCTGGAGAAGATCAGGCACCTCATGAAGCAGCACGGCGGGACCGGAGTTCAGCAGTGCATCAACCGGGCCGTCTTCGAACTGCTGGACTACATCGTGCTTTATCCGGTAGAGGACGAGAACAAGTTCACCGACAGGAAGGGCGTGGTCTTGCCCGACGCCTTCCTCATGAAGCGGGGCAGCACCGCCCGCGACCTCGCGTTCCGGGTCCATTCGGACATCGGGGAGAGCTTCCTCTTCGCCATAGACGGCAAGACAAAGATGCGCCTCGGTGAGAAGCACGAGCTGAAGGATGGGGATGTGATAAAGATAGTCTCGACTAAATGAATCGATCTATTGATATCATTTTTGTTTTTTATAATTATCTAACGAGCATTAATGTAAAAGGCAGTGAGAATATGCTTCATCGGCAAGCTCCTGCTTCAGTCAGACCGAAATGCTTTGAAACAGAACCTCTCGTCGCCCGACCGATTGGCCAGGGGGGCAGAGAAAAGGGCATCGTTGTGATATGCTTTCCTGGGCGGCTGGATTTTCATATTTTCGTACGCAAGCCTTATAAGCTAAGTCAATTCAGTGTCTCTATCCCAAATGAAGCGGGGTAGGGTAGTCAGGATATCCCGACGGGCTCATAACCCGTAGATCAGTAGTTCAAATCTACTCCCCGCTATTTTTATCTCATCAATAATTGAACTTCTCAGATATCATTTACACCAATAGTTTTTTTTATCTCTGTGTTATTATTGATTTGAATGAGTATTCTCTCTAGATTTTGGCTTCATTGCCATTCCCTGCTCTGATCGCATTGTCACGGCGCCTGAACACGACTTCGCGAGATGCAAAAATTCGGGGATTTTTCAAAATAGAAAGCATCTGTGTAATCCCGAAAGCTTTGACGTTGTATATGCTAGAGAAGCTAATTTTCAGGCATGCAATGACTCTCTGGACGATATCGCAGAAGGCAGAATAGAGCACTGACAATATCGGAGATGCGGCAACTATACTGGCGGGAAGCCCACTGGAAGAAAATGGAGCATATGCTTCATGAGATATGCAGCAGAAAAAGGGAGATTGAGCTTCTGGGCAGAAAAAAGAGGCATAATAAAGGAGAGAGGCAGATTTCTGTGGCGGATGTCAAGCTACTCGCCCCAAATTATGCCACTCTAAATGCATTCATATCCTCATTCTCTCGTGGCTTCAAACGGCCCAGAGATGGCATTCATTTCACTGTCTTGGACATAATATGTGCCCATCAGCTTGTCTTGATCAACAATGCGGCAATCTGCGAGGGTTATTATAACCTGCGGGTCAACATCGCCCGAATTTCTAACCGATAAATAATTTACAGTTGCCTTATCTCCATCAACTGCTCCAAATATAATTCCTGAATATTCCGCTCCTTCAGAGGGTTTCACAATATATGACCCTATGAGATTGGAACCTATTTGCTTAATATTTGCAGTCATTGATTCTTTTATTGGACCGAACTGATATTCTGAAGTCCAATCGCCCGTCAAATCTGCTTTCTGTGCCTGAGCGCCCTGGCTTGATAAGATCAAGATACAGGTTACTAATAATGCGAATTTCGTCATAATTCGATCAGATATGAACATGAGAGACCAAAATATATAAGGCTTTACAGCGTCAGGACGGCTTGCAGAGTCCTAAAAGCTTGGCGTTATATACGCCCATACCTTTGGGTGGTATGGGCAAAGGGAAAACAAACAAAGTTTTAAAGCTCACTCCTGCCAAGGTCAAGTGCATAATCGAGCGAAAACCAATAACATCAGCTCTAAAACCATAGCTAAAGAGATGAAAGTCAGCATTCGAACGGTAAGCCGGGTCTGGAGCCACTGGATGAAAAACAAAGATCCTTGGGCACCAAAAAAATTTGGGCGCCCAAAGATGATACTCAGCGAATCAGATATCAGCTTAACAAAGAGAATAGAGATATTTTCCTCTCCATCCCAACCATTAGAAACTAGCCTAATTGAATCAGCAATCTTTCGGACATGATCTTCTAAGGCGATTCTGTCCGACGTCCTTTTAGGCTGTCAAGATGTGCTGGCTTATGTCATGAATTGATATGTCACGACATCGATTTCTATAGCCATGCATCAATCCTATTTTGTTCCTGCTAATCCTGCCTCCAGCTCTTTTACCCTCTTCAGGAGTCTTTCGTAGTCCAGCAGCAGATCGCTCAGTGCGTCTCCCTTGGAGCTAGCTGTAGCCTCCTTTCTCCAGAAAATCGTTCAAGACACGCTTGGCGTCACCGAGGACAGGGGCGTTGAATCCGGTCTATTACTCTCTCTTTTCTGGCATTGCGCTTACGTTTGCGCTTGCGCGTAAGTATCTTTCAGAGATACGGGACTGTTAAGAGGAGGGCCTCGACCGGCCCATCTGGTGAGGGCTGAAACGGGCCTCTCCTTCCAACTGCTGCGTGCTTGTATTTTTTCCTGGGTGCCGCGCGCTACTTGTCTCTCGCGCGGGAGGAGCGGGGCGCACTCAGGCGCCGGGTGGGTTTGCCCCGATCCCCTCTTCGGGGGACCCTACATGCAGATCGGATATCTTGGGCAGACGGGCCACATGAGCTGCCATCTCCAGGGCGGGAGAGGCAGTGCAGCTTATCTGGAAAACTTTTCCTGCAATTAAAATTTGGCAAACTCAACTTCATTATTTCAGATTCATCGCCTTTAGCCGGGCTATCTTCGCTGCATAGGCCCCGGCCACAAAGCCGGCATCGATGTTGACCACGGTCAGGACGGAGCAGGACTGGAGCATGGAGTATAAAGCCGCCTCTCCGCCTCCGCCCAGGCCGTAGCCGGTGGAGACCGGCAGGCCGATCACCGGGGCCTCCACCAGCCCGGCTACAACAGCTGGTAAGGTGCCCTCCCGTCCTGCCGCCACCACCAGGGCATCGGCCCCTGCCATCCTCTCCAAACAGGGAAAGAGGCGGTGAATTCCGGCCACGCCCACATCGTATTCATATATGACAGAGCAGCCCATCTCCTCCGCCACCACCCTCGCCTCCTCTGCCGCGGGCATATCCGCCGTTCCGGCGGCGAGGATGCCCACCAGGCCTTTCTTTTCCGTGGCAGGAGCCATCCGCATGACCACCGTCCTGGCTACGGGATTGTGCTCCAGGGTGCAGCCCTCAAGGTCGGCGGAGCGGAGAAGCTCAAGCTGCTCCGGCGAGACCCGGGTGATGATCACACTGCCCGTGGCATGCAGGTGGGCCAGGGAGATCTCCAGAAGGTCCTCTCTGTTCTTGCCCTCCGCCAGTATGGCCTCAGGAATGCCCACCCGTTCCGCCCGGCAGACATCCAGCTTGGCCACCTGGCCCACCGGCAGATAGCTGTGGTTCTTGATCTGGCGCAAGGCCTCCTCGGTGTCTATCTCGCCGCGGGAGAAGCTCTCCAGAAGCACTCTCAGCTTGTCTTGCACGTCCTTTAGAGGAACGGCGGAGCATAAAGGGTTTATCCCCTGAAAAGATAGCCAGAATCTCTATGCTGGTCAACCTCGATCTTCACATCCATTCCCGCTACTCCATGGCCGTCTCGGCAAACATGAACCTGCCCGAGATCGCCAGAGAGGCAGCCCGGAAGGGGGTGAAGATCGTGGCCACCGGAGACTGCCTGCATCCCCGGTGGCTGGAAAGCATAAAAGAGCTTCCTGAGGTCGAGGGGCTGTACCAGCTGGGAGAGACCCGCTTCGTCCTCAGCGTGGAGGTGGAGGATAGCAGCCGAGTGCACCATCTCATCTTCCTGCCGGATACCAGCAAAGCGGAAGAGCTGGCGGAGAGCTTCGCCCCCCACTGCACCAGCCTCTCCTCAGACGGCAGGCCTAAGCTGCACCTCGGTGCGCCTGAGATAGCTGATCTGGCTCTGGAGGCTGGCAGCCTAGTTGGGCCTTCCCATGCCTTCACCCCCTGGACGGGGATGTATGCTTACTATGGCTCGCTTGCCGAGTGCTATCAGGAAAAGGCGGAAAACATTCATTTCATTGAGCTCGGCCTCTCCGCAGACACTGATTATGCGGACAGGATCGCCGAGCTCTCCAGCCGCACCTTTCTATCCAACTCCGATGCCCATTCTCCCCGCTGCAACAAGCTGGCCCGGGAGTTCAACCGGATGGAGCTCCAGGATCTCAGCTACAATGACATCTGTATGGCTATCCAGCGAGAAAGCGGGCGCAGGGTCAAGAAGAATGTGGGCTTCTTCCCGGCGGAGGGAAAATACAACCAGACCGCCTGCACTCGATGCTACCGACATTTCACGCTGGCGGAGAAGGACGAGCTGATGGGCCGCTGCCCGGCCTGTGGGGGGAGGATTAAGCTAGGAGTCGTGGACCGGGTCAATCTGCTGGCCGACTATGAGAGGCCCGTTCATCCCGACCACCGGCCGCCATACCTTCACATCATTCCCCTGGCGGAGATCGCCGCCCTGGCCCTGGGCTACCGGAGCGCCACTGCCGCAGCAGCGCAGAGGTGCTGGAGCGAGCTGATAGAGGGAAGGACGGAGATAGAGGTGCTTATGGAGGCGGATCTGGCGGAGCTTTCCGCGGATCCCAGGGTCCTCGAGGCCATAGAGATGTTCCGCCGGGGAAAGGTGAAGGTGGTGCCGGGGGGCGGGGGGAAGTACGGAGAGGTGAGGATGGCGGGAGGGGCTGCGGCGAAAAAAGAGAAGATGGAGCAGAAGTCGCTATTTGATTTCTGAAGCAGATGAAATAAGCCAAAAGATAAATATATCGAATGTATAACAATTAATTATGGAGAAGAATCACTTCCATGTTCGAAATATCATCTTTCTTGTTTTGGCAGTACCTGTAATTTTTTCTGGGCTCAATGGATGCGGCAAAGATTCTTATCAGTTTGATAACACGATAGAGTGCTGCATAAAAGATACAGATGTAAATGAAACAGGGATAAATAAATCATATGAGTGGAATGATTTAGGAAATTGCCTGTACAACTTAGAAAGGTATCCTGAGGCCATCAAGGCTTACGAAAATGCTATCGCGGAAGATCCCAACTATTTAGATGCATGGAATAATAGAGGAGATGCTCTATATTATAATGGTGAAAAAGATAGAAATTATTCAAGTTATGTTGAGGCTGAAAGATCTTATAAATACAACCGTACACTTCAGGGAGATCCATGGCAAGAAGCAATGTCTGGCAAAGGAAAATCCCTCATAAGACAGAAAAAGATCGCTGAGGCAGATGTTCTATTCAAGGAATTTAGGAAATATAGTGATCGACCAGAAAGTGAATATGTTTTTGTGATTCTTATATATTTAATTTTGTTAATACTCTTTTATTTTTATTATAATACCCCGATGCTTGCATCGGGGATAAAGGGCATGCGTATTCAACTTAGGTTTGGATAAGATTACCTGGTTCCGCTTTCATGCGGCGGCGCCTTGGATACCCCGTCTGCTTGCAGCGGGGTGCGCCGCCGCAGTTTCATTTCAAGCTCCTTTGGGCTATCCATAATAGCAATTGAGACAACACGGCTTATATGGTACTACGACTTTCTTCTTAATCTTCTCATATCTTTTCTATCAATATCCTTTGCTATATCAATAGTAGCATTCCTATGGCCAGTTTGGGATGTGCACGAAATCATGAAAAATAAAAGATATAAAATATTAAAAAAACTGAATTCGATTGGTCGAGAAATTGAAAAAGAACAACGAAATATGTTTGAAGATGATGTATTAATCAACCCAGAGATTCTTAAGCAAAGAATTATAAAACTGGAAACTCTTAAAAAAGCGTATGAAATAAATATCCAACTACGCGAGTGGCCTTTTGATTCTAATACAGTGAAAACATTCATGTCATCTATTATAATACCAATTATGAGTCTTACCGGACTCGGAGAATGGCTTATAAATATCTTACATGAGCTTCTACCCTAACTCACCAGTTCCGCATCTGCAATGGAGTATCCGGTGCCATTCATTGGCGGCCATGTAATTGCATCCTCAAAGGAGCCAATCGCCATTGTCGACTGGACTCATGCCTATCTCGCTACATGGATTTAATAAAGGAGATTATTGCTCCTTCTTAAAACTCCATCAAGCTCCTCTGCACCGGCCCGGCCAGGATCTGAGCCTCCCTTCGCCACTGCGCCAGCGGGGTCTTAATCCTCTTTTCCATCTCCGCCAGGGCTTCCTCCAGGCTGGAGAAACGTTGTGGCGGAGCCGACATCGCCTTTCTGGCCACCTCCCTCACCACCCAAACTCCCAACGGGGCCCAGTAGGCCTCCGATATCTCCCGCACCGCCAGAACAGCCGCCTGGCGGCCCCGGCGGGCCAGATGCTCCAGGGCAGCCAGGCGGGCAGCATAGTAGCCGCCGGCCAGGCTACTGTAGCCTTTCTTGGGCCGCGGGTCCTCCCTGTCTGCTCCGATGAAGCCCTCCTCCGCCCAGACCGATCTGGCCATCCAGATCTCCACCAGCTCGAATTGAAATGGCCGGGGCAGGAGCAGAATCTCGAAGTGGTTTCCCAGATCCTCCCCGGAGTAGAGGTAATAGTCTTTGACCTGAGCTCCCTCCAGCACCTTCTCCTTGAGCTCTTTTCCGGCCATGTCGTCCGAGGCGGTGATGGACCAGCGAGTGGGAACCAGCTTTCTCTTCTTGCCCAGGAGGCCCAGAGACAGCAGCCGGGAGATATGCTCTATTCCTATGCCCGAGGTATAAAGCTCAGCCACCGCCTCAGCCGCTCCCGCGTCCCGGTCATCCGCCAGCTGATCCACTCTCCTGGGGACCACCGGATTGGTGGTGATCTCCATCCCCTCCAGCTCGCCAGACGGCCCGGAAGGAGAGAGGACTCCGTCAAAGGAGATTCTGCCCCGCGGCGGCCGGGAGAAGGAGACCTCAGTGCCCACAGGGGCGGCGGAAAGGGCGATCTGCTGCATGGAGGAGAGCAGCCCTCCCGGAGCTTTCGCCTCCTTTACCGCTATCTTGCTCTCGGAGCGGACCATAGAGGTGCGGGCGGCGATTATCTCCCCTATGTCCATTCCCAGATGCATATGGGCAGCAGCCCGGCCGGGGCTCTCGCTTGCGGGCAGCAGGGGCCCGGCCCGGAGCAGGGGATAGCCGGCTCTCCCCACGAATACCTCCGGAGGAGACATTCCCTCCAGCCGTCGGCCGATCCTGGGAAGAGCTGCCGTCTCCTCCAGCCGGCGCAGTATGGGGCAGACCGGCCGGCCGCAGAAGCCCCGGCCCTTGCAGCTGATGCATTTCATCTTTCTGGGAGCAAGGCCCTTATAGCATATATCACTATTATCCTCCCTCATGACAGAGAGGTTGATCCCGGCCATAGCCCAGGATGCCAAAACCGGCGAGGTGCTCATGCTGGCTTACATGAACGATGAGGCCCTGGCCAAAACCCGCGAGACTGGCAAGGCCCATTACTGGTCTCGCTCCCGAAAGAAGCTCTGGCTCAAGGGGGAGTCCTCCGGGCATTTTCAGAGGGTTTTGGAGATCAGAATAGACTGCGACGAGGACGCCATTCTCCTTTTGATCGAGCAGGAGGGAGGAGCCTGCCACACCGGCTACAGATCCTGCTTCTACCGCACCATTGATGGCAAAGTGGTGGGCGAGAAGGTCTTCGAGCCCCAGGATGTCTATTGATGGCCGATGTGAAGAGCTATTCCCTTTATGACAGCCCCCTGCTCAAAGCCAGGGCCAGGCTGGAGGGGGGACGGGTCAGGATAGAATCAAGCGGCCCGCTCAGCCACCTGCCCGTGATCAGATCTGCTCTGCAGATGTTCGAGGGCCAGATTCCGGTCCGGGTGGAAGCGGAGAAGCTGTGCCTGTCCACCTGGATACCGCCCCTGCCGAGCCCCGCCTTCGACCGCCTGGCGGAGAGCCGGGTGCGGGGGCTCTTGGGAATGCGCACCCCGGATCAGGTGACGATATCCATCACCGAGGAGTGCCCCAACCGCTGCGCCCACTGCGCCCTGCCCGACTCGGGAAAGAGGCTGCGGCTCGCTCCGGAGACGGTCAAGGATGTCATCGGCCAGGTTCTGGATATGGGAACCACCCTGGTCATCTTCGACGGCGGCGAGCCGGCCCTCTATCCGGAGCTGCCGGATCTGGTGGCTGCAGTGGATGAGCGGGCTATATCAACCCTCTTCACCTCTGGAGCGGGCTTCACCTCCTCCCTGGCGGAGAGGCTGGCGGAGGCGGGGCTTTATGCGGTTAATGTCAGCCTGGACAGCCCACTCTCAGAGGAGCATGATCTCATGCGAGGGCGAAAGGGGGTCTTCTCCGAGGCCATGGCCGCCGTGGAGCATGCGATCGAGGCCGGTCTCCTGGTCGATCTCTATGTGGTTTTGCGCCGGGAGAACATGCATCACCTAAAGGCCTTTCATGATCTGGCTAAGAGCACGGGCGCCCAGGAGCTGACCTTCTTCGAGGTGGTGGCCACCGGCCGCTGGTCGGAGCGGCAGAACATCGCCCTCACGCTGCAGGATCATGACCGCCTTGCCGCCTTTGTGAAAGCCGCAGCCGAGCCAAGGATATTCTCCGTGCCTGAGGCCTACAAGCTCTTCGGCTGCTTTGCCGCCAGCAGCTGGATGCACATCACCCCCGCCGGGGAGGTCTATCCCTGCTCCTGCTATCCCCAGTCCTGGGGCAGCATCTTTAAGCAGCCCATAAAAGAAATCTGGCGGCGCATGGGGTCCTTTCCCTTCAAAAAAAGCAAAACATGTCNNGGGATTCGATCAACAAAGCTATATAGGACATTAATCGTGAACAATCCGATCGAATTATGGACCTGACACCTGTTCAAAGAGATATACTGACGGCATTGATCAACATTCATCGCGTAGAAGGAAGGGCGGTGAAGGGCGAAGAGATTGCCGAGCTGATTGACAGAAATCCCGGGACCATCAGAAACCAGATGCAGTCCCTCAAGGCTCTCAATCTAGTGGAGGGTGTTCCCGGACCGAAAGGCGGCTACAAGGCCACCGGGACGGCCTATGAGGCTCTGAACATCGATGCCACGGGGGATGTGGTAACCGTTCCTGTGACCAGGAATGGAGTGGTGGTGGAAGGCACTACCGCCAGCGAGATCGTCTTCAATAAGGTAATGAACACCCAGCAGTGCAATGGTGTGGTAAGGGTAATAGGCAACATCCGGGACTTCAATGTGGGAGACAGCATTGAGGTGGGACCGACACCGGTCAATAAGGTCTACATCCGGGGCAAGGTAACCGGAAGAGACGACACCATGAGCCGGCTGATCTTTCATATCGATGAGATGATATCCGTGCCCAAGACGGCGGTGAAAAGCATCGCCCGCCGGGCGGTGAGGATGCCGGCCAATTCCACGCTGCAGGATGCGGCGCGCGTAATGGTTCATAACGGTGTCTCCGAGGCACTGGTGGATGACAGCTCTCCCGGGCTGATCAGCCTGGCCGACCTGGCCAGAGCAGTGGCCGATGGAAGAAACAGTCAGGAGGTGCGGGAGATCATGAACCGGGGCTTTTTGACCATAGACTCGGAGGAGCCTATCTATGAGGCGATCAAGATCCTGGGGCGCACCGGCGCCGGGCAGCTGGTGGTCACGGAGAAGGGAGCCCCCTGGGGCATAATCTCCCCGACGGAGCTGATAAAGACCCTCACTCCGAGCTGATCTCGGTTCCTGTGTGCCCCCCCAGGGCACCTTTCTTTAAATTTTCTATCCTGCTTCCGAGAACTATAGCCGTAGGTATGCGGCTGCGCTCGATGATCTTGGCCGCCAGGGGGTCGACCGGCGAGCGGGAGCCGGCCTTCATTTCCGTGCACGCCGCCAGGCTGGCCAGCTCCTGCGCGGTCATGCGGGAGATCTTCTTGGCTGCCGGGTTTTTCTCCGGATCGGCGGTGTAGACCCCGTCCACGGAGGTGGGGATGATCAGCCTGTCCGCGTGAACGTATTCGGCCAGCAGAGCAGCCACGGCGTCCGTGGTCTGGCCGGGAGCCACCCCGCCCATGACCACGACCCTTCCAGGTTGCGCCAGGCGGACCGCGGCGGCGTAGCTTTCGGGGATCTCCTGGGGGGCGGAGTCGCCTAAAGCGGCGACGAGCAGCGCCGAGTTGAGTTTGGTAGCGCCGATGCCGATCAGGTCGCAGAACATCTCGCTGGCGCCGAGCGCGCGGGCCTTCTCGATGTACTCCCGGGCGATCCTGCCGCCGCCCACCACCACATAGATCTGGTGCGACGCAGCCAATTCCTTCAGAGCGGCAGCGTACTGCTTGAGGCTTTCAGCATTGCGGCCCGCCACCACGGAGCCGCCGAGGGAAAAGACGAATATCATTAAGAGATGCAGATCTATATGAGAGATAAAAAGTTTGCCGCAAAGCCAAATAACTGGATCTTATCCTAAAACGAACCAAAAAAAATCTCAAGTCGAAATCTATTTACATTAATAATGTACTACTTAGTCTGCACATTCAAGAATAATATAGATATAAGATTTTTGTTCTGAGGTCACTAAGATGGCTGATGAAAATGATTGCGGCACAATGAAACTGCGGCGGCGCACCCCGCTGCAAGCAGACGGGGTATCCAAGGCGCCGCCGCATGAAAGCGGAACCAGGTAATCTTATCCAAACCTAAGTTGAATACGCATGCCCTTTATCCCCGATGCAAGCATCGGGGTATTATAATAAAAATAAAAGCAGCAGGGGGTTTAGTCTGGCGCGATTCCACCCACGGAAGAGAAGTCGCTGTAATTCATCGGGCACGCTACGGTGATTGGACGCTTCCTAAGGGGAAGCTCAATCCTGGAGAGGATTGGAAGGACGCGGCAGCCAGAGAGGTCAAAGAAGAAACAGGCTGCAATGTTCAATTGAGAGATTTTGCCGGCACAGTGAGCTATGAGACCGGAGGCAGGCAAAAAATTGTACAATATTGGAACATGGAATCGGTTGGACAAAGTGAATTCAAACCTTCAGAAGAAGTAGCTGAGGTCAAATGGCTCTCAGTCCAAAAAGCCCTGGAGATGCTCGATTATGGTGGAGAACGAGAAATGCTACGATAAAACAGCAGATAAGCTATCAATCGTCGGGCGGTTTTCCCGATGGATTCGTAAGTTCGTTTTTGGGAAATCTGCAGACGATTCTAGGCTTGCAGCTGATTTATATTATTATCAGAATAGATTGAAATACCTAAAGGAAACACCTCTGGGTGACAATCAATGGTCAGAGAAGGCAGAAAATCTGCTTAGCATGGCATCGGTAGCATTAAACGAAAATGAAAGAGACCGAGCCTGGCGCTGCTTAAATTCTGCACGAAGTTTCATGTTTCTTGGAATGAATGAGGATGACCTAAAAGCAGAAGCACATGCAATTATTAACGAATCGGAAGCACCAAATAAAGTAAACGCATGGAGAAAGAAAACGATCCAAGATACTCTATGTCAGGAAGGCAAACCAAAGCTGGATCCAAAAGGACATGATTTATTCAATGCGAGCAGGATTCTCTACGAAAGTGACCACAATCGATATAATAAGATATGGAGGATAAAGAATCAACTGATAATATTAACTTGCATTGCACTGTTGACAATCAGTATCCTCGTATGGATCGTCCCACCACTAGATCATGAAACCATTGATATCGATAGTCAATTCATTCTCTCAGTAGTCCTTTTCGGCGTTATGGGCGCCAGCATAAGTGGGATATTGACGGTTGCTAGAAGCGGAGCAGCAGCTAGAATTACGGATCAGCTTATCGATTCCTGGGTCTTGCTTGCCAAGCTGGTTGTGGGGGCCGCATCTGCTTTGGCTGTATTCGCTTTCATATTGTCAGGCTTTCTCAACTATGAAGCAGAACCAGCTCAAATTATGGCCATATCCTTTGCTGCAGGCTTCTCTGAGAGACTCGTTACATCGGCTATTGAATCATTTTCAAAGAAGTAAATCCTCAGCAAGTAAGGAGATCCAAAATGAAAAAAGGATTATGCGGGGGACGGGAGTCGAACCCGCGAACACCTTCGTGACAGGGTCCTAAGCCCTGCGCCTTTAACCACTTGGCAACCCCCGCGCTTGCGCCCTCCTCATCTGGGGCTCGGCCACACTAAAGAACTCTGCTCTACTAGAACTTTGCGATACCTTCAGTTTTTTCCGCAAGCCCTTGCCTCTCTGCCTGCGGCAATCAGATGATCTCATCTCCTCCGGCGTCAAGCATATGCCTGTGCTTCTGGTCCTCCCACTCCCTACGGAATGGGGAAAAATACTCCCAGAGCTCCAGGTCGTCTCTGGAGTGTAGCACCACCCCATCGTCAATCACTGCCATTTTTATGTGCAGGGGCAGCATCTCAAATATGCGCACTTCATAGCGTTGATCTCTAAGATGAGAGACGAATTTTCTCCATAGCGCAGCTCTGCCGGAGGCTTGTGGTACCACTATGCACAGGTCAATATCGCTTCTTGGATTGGCTTCTCCCCGAGCCCAGGAGCCATAGAGCAGCACGCCCAGGAGCCGCTCCTCCCAGTGCGGCTTGTTCAGAAACTCTAAATCTCTCTTTATCCAGGCGAGAGCATCCTCTCCAGCCATATCTCCACCACTTCCCCATAGGCCGCTATCCCGGGAAGGAGATCCTTCATGCTTTCCAAAGCCAGAAGATCATCTCTTTTGTTGTATCTGAAAGCCAGATGATTCCTGAGCCCATTCGCTTCTATCAGGACACTTCTCAACCTGGTGCTGAGGGTCTCCAGCCGCTCCAGGTTGCTGTAATCGTCCTGGGGGCGGATGCCCGTGTCCTTGCACATCATTGCCGCTAGATCCTGGCTGGCCCGAGCTGCCTCCTGAAATGCCTTGTAGGATGCCAGCATGGTCTTCTCGTCCTGCAAGAAATCCTGGGCAGAGGCATCCGCCAGCCATTTCTCCGCCTGGCCTGCTCTCTTGAAAAGCAGATCAAGTTTGTCCTTGTATCTGCTGGCTCTTTCTACCGATATGCTGGCCATATAGTCCTTCAGTCCTCCCTGCCCTGACCGATCAGCCAGGCCATCACCGCCTTGCTGGTGTGAAGCCGGTTCTCCGCCTCATCGAAGACCGCGGACTGAGGCCCGTCCATGACCTCATCGGTTATCTCCTGGCCCCGGTGAGCGGGCAGACAGTGCAGAGCAATGCTGTCCGGGGAGGCCAGGCTCATCAGATGGGAATTGATCTGATACCTGCCGAAGACCCGCAGCCTCTCCGCCTCCTCGCCCTCGTCTCCCATGGAGACCCAGGTGTCCGTGACCAGCACATCAGCATCCCTGGCCGCTTCCGCTGGCTCGACTACCACAGCGGGCTCGCCCCCCAGTTGGCGGGCCTGCTCCAGAACCTCGGGCTTCGGCTTATAGCCCGGCGGCGAGGCCACGGCGATCTCCAGGCCCAGTATGGCTGCGGCCAGAATAAGGGAGTGGCAAACATTGTTGCCGTCTCCGATCCAGGCCAGCTTGAGCCCCTCCAGCCGGGAGAAGCGCTGGCGAATGGTCTGCAGGTCGGCCAGAATCTGCAGGGGATGCTCCCAGTCGGAGAGGGCATTGATCACCGGCACGCTGGCATGGGCCGCCAGCTGCTCGACGGTGTTGTGGGAGTAAACCCGGGCGGTGATGCCTGCCACATAGCGGGACAGCACCCGGGCGGTGTCGGCTATAGTTTCTCCCCGGCCAAGCTGTAGCTCGCCTGCCGATAGGTAGAGGGGATGGGCGCCCAGCTCAGATGCCGCCACCTCCAGGGAGACCCGCGTGCGGGTGGAAGGCTTCTCGAAGATCATGGCCAGGCTCTTTCCCTGCAGGGGGGCGCCGTGCCCGCCCCGCCTGGCCCGAAAGGCATCGGCGCTGTCCAGCAGCCGCAGGATCTCCTCCCGGGAGAGGTCAGAGATGGATATGAGATTCATTTCCCGCCCCGCTAGCCCTTTATCCGGGAGAGGATCTCGGATATATCGGTGACAGTCGCGCTTGCCTCCGCTGGCTGTACGGCTGCCTTTATGCCTAAAAAGCCAGGAATGCCTGACTCGCAGATGGCATCAGATACAAGCTGATTGGACCAGGGACTGCTTCGCATAAAGGCCAGGCCGGGGTGTGAGTCCTCTGAGAGCCTGGCGGAGACCACCACGCTTCCCACATCATTTTTCACCAGCAGACTCTGCCCCTCTTTGGCTCCCAGCCCGGCCAGGTCCTGCTTGTCCAGAATGATCAGAGCACTCTGGCTTTTATACTCCTCTGAATAGCGGCTCTTTTTTCCCGCCTCATCCTGGAAGATGTCCCGAATAGTGATTATGCTCAATTCTAAGGCCATCCTAGATCGCCTCCATAATTCTCTTCAAGATCTGTTCATCTGCAGGAAGACCGGGCTCTATAATCGGCTCGAATTCGATCTTCACCCCGTCCGTGCGCACCGCCGTTCCCCCCGCCTCCAGTCCGGATATGGCGGCAGGGATAACCACTTCCGCTGCATCTGTGGTCGTGGAACGATGCGGATCTATGGCGATCATGGGCTGGCGGGCCAGAGCCCTGGCTGTGCCGAATGGCAGAGATGAGAGCGGATCGGAGCCGATTATAAGAGCGGCATCACAGCTCCTGGCCGCGGCCATCACGCTCTGCTCCGGCCCGTGAGCTATCTCGCCGCCCTTGAAAGAGACCCGGTTGACATGGCCGGTCTTTTCTTTCAGCAGCTCATTGAATCCGCGCGTATTGAAGTGTCCCACCATGGGCACCACCTTGAAGACGGTGATCTCATTGAGCCTGGCCAGAAGCCTCTCCAAGATCTCCATATTCCCCTGCAACGAATAAACCAGTCCCGGGCCGGGAAAGACGGCTCCCCACTCCGTCTTCTTGAGCAGAGTCCCTAGCTCTATCATCTTCTTCTTGTCCCCCACCCGGGGGATCTTGCCCTCCAGAACGGAGAGAATGGCCTCTATGAATTCGGCGTCACCTCCCGGGGAGACCCGGTAGAGATTTTCCTTGCATAAAGCTGCAGTTGCGGACATCCTCACATCCACAACCAGGCAGGTCCTCTCCTCCTCGTAGCTCTTCTGCCTCTTCTCGCCCCTGGGATAATAGGAGAAACGGGAGAGGTGGCGAGGATGGCTGTTGGATGGATCAGCCCCCCAGAAGATGCTGGTATCTGCATAATTTCGCACATCGTCCAGGGTGCAGGTGGGAAGCCTTCCGGAGAGAATGCTCTCCATCAGGCTTCCCTGGCAGAAGGAGGAGGTATCATCTATTGTCGCCCCCAGCTTCTCCGCCAGACTAATTCCCACCCTCTGGGCCTCTAATGTGGAGTTGGACCAGCCGAACAAGAGCGGGCTCTTGGCGCTTCGTAGAATCTCCGCCGCCCTGGCGATGGCCTGATTCAGATCAACCTGCTTCCCCCCGATCATGGGAGCTGTCCTCTCGCTGAAAGAGGCCTGGAAGTGGCCGTGCCCCTTGCGGCAGAGGTTCTTCGCTTTAGCAAGCTTCCCCTCCGATACACTTGCCTCAATATCCTGGCAGAGTAGCGAGCAGCCCGTGCATATTGCCATATTTAAATCACCTTCCTCTTTCCCTCAAACAAACTCTATGGCTTTGCTGGGACAGGTGGCAGTGCAGGCATTGCAGAGAACCCTGCCCGGTCCGAAGCGCTTGCATTCCTCCAGGTTGTTGGCTACTACCACGCCGTCTTCTATCTTGAGAATCACCTTA
>MTKZ01126247.1_pt1 | contig 17783 bp, 8 predicted proteins | sample 1042781 | NCBI WGS metagenome assembly MTKZ01 (sample SAMN06212207, study PRJNA360539) | anaerobic digester metagenome | biome: Wastewater treatment plant; material: sludge; isolation source: anaerobic digester fed with sludge from wastewater treatment plant | place: Denmark: WWTP Viborg ... | reverse complement strand
CTGTTCCTGAAAACAGCGCTGAAGAGCTGAAGACAAAACGGGGCCGGGAAACCGGCCCCGTTTTTCATGTCAGGGCCGGAAGCTTCCGGGAACAAAAGCACTTGATTTTGCGTATAGTATGTTTTAATCTCAATTCTTTGATTATGAAGCATAAAAGCTTGTCAGGGGAGTGAAAAATGAGAGTAAAATCAGCTTCACTAGCCGTCGGGATGATAGTTTTCTGTGTCCTGGCATTCGGTTACGGGGTCAAGGGGACTAAAGGGAACCTGGATCTTCTTGTGATCCAGAAGCAGACGCTTCGAGTCACGGAAACCACAGGCGACCTCGATTCCATGAGGAACGGCCTGAGGGGCGCTGACGCCATGGAGGGCTTCCTCGCGGATAACGGCGATGCCTGGAAGTTCACCGTCGACCGAAGGAGAGGGGAATTTTCACTTCTCGAGGGAGGCGCGATCCCATTGCTCCCCGGACTACGGTCCAATGTCAGCTGGGATTCCTTTGGAAAGGGATGCTCTTCCAACGAGTGCATCAGGCTCGAGGATGCAGAAGCCGCCGCTCGCAGGTTCATGGAAGACAACGCTTCGATATTTCCTGCCGGTCAGGATGAGCTATATCTGGACAGGGAAGGGTCCGGGCCGTTCGGCAATTCCATTTATTTCCTGAGGTTCCAGTGGGTCCCTCAAGGCATACCCGTGGAAGGGGCGGGGATCAGCTTCAGGATAAATAACGGAAACCTCATCCAGGTGTCCACTTCATTGATAGGCAAGTTCGAGCTGGACACTCTTCCCTTGATAAGCGCGGATACCGCGCTGGATATTTTGTCAGGGTACATAGGCGGATCCCTGGAAAGCGACCGCTTCGCGGAGGCAGGGTCTCTCACCATCGTTCCGACTGTCCCTTCTGGAGTTGAGATTGAAGGCTTCACGGGGATCCCCGGAACCGGGATATCGTACGCTCTTGCGTACCGGTTCGTCTTTACGAGAGAGGGAGAAACGGGGACCTGGGAGGGGCTCGTGGACCCCAACACGGGAGAAATCCTGAGGTTCGTTGATATCAACCGTTACGGGTGGGTCCACGGCGTCGTATATCCGGCCGACGGTCACAATAACCAGGCGGACAGGCCGTTTCCCTATGTCGCGACGGGACTTCCTTCTCCCAACGACTATTCCGACATAGGAGGCAGGTTCACCGGGAACGCCGCTACTCTCAACCTCGGCGCAGGCAAGTATACAAGGATCGTCGACGCCTGCGGTGCGACGACTCTCACGACCACCGGCGGAGACGCCGATTACGGCGAGAGCGTCGGACAGGACTGCGGAGTCCCGAACCCCAACCCGGGAGCGGGAGGCAATACATATTCTTCAAAGGTCCAGTATTACCATCTCACCCAGGTCAACATGAAGGCGAGAACCTACTACCCGTCGAACAGCTGGCTGAACAACTCGTATATCACGGTCAATGTGAACAACAGCCCGACATGCAACGCCAGTTCGGGAGGAAGCTCCCTTTATTTCTACAAGGCTGCCGGGGGATGCTGGAACCTGGGCGAGATACCCGGAGTATCCGTTCACGAGTGGGGCCACAGCTTCGACAATTACGACGGTTCTGGGGGAGGAAGCCCTCCGCTTGAAACGAGAGCGGACTGGACGGCCACCCTGCAGTACAGGGATTCATGCACCGGGAGAGGAGCTTTCCTAGGAGACGACTGTCACGGGTACGGCGACGCGTGCACCGACTGCGACGGAATAAGGGAAGCCGATTACATGAAACATTCGAAGCAGACTCCGTGGACGCCGGCGAACAACGGCAGCGTCTACAGCTGTTCTTCGGGGGGATACAACGGCCCCTGCGGATGGGAGGACCATTGCGAATCGGGGATATCAACCCAGGCGCTTTGGGACCTCGTGACCAGAGACCTCCCTTCCTATTGCAGGCTTGACCTCCCGACCGCATGGCAGCTGGTCGAAAGGCTGTCGTATCTTTCGATGGCTCAGCTCGGGAACATGTACAACTGCAACGGAAGCACCAAGACAAGCGACGGGTGCGGAGGCAGCACTCTTTACACCTTGTTCAGGGCCCTGGACGACGACGGCGACGGGACGGCCAACGGAACTCCCCACGCGGCCGCGATATTCGCCGCACTCAAGCGCCACAACATAGCATGCGGCGCGGCTGGGGATCCCACGAACCAGAACCAGACTTCCTGTCCCGGCCTTACCGCCCCTGTTCTCTCGGCGATAGCGGGAAGCGAAGCGGTGACGTTGAACGTAACGCCTGTCGCCAACGCGAGCCGGTATTTCTTTTACAGGAACGAGACCGGCTGCGATTCAGGCTTCACCAAGGTCGGGAGCGTATTCGCCCCTACGACCAGTTTTATGGATACGACTCCAGTGAACGGAATGACATACTACTACAGGGCCCAGGCGATGACAGGTTCGGACGCTTGTGCGGGGCCGATGAGCAACTGCGTGACGATCGTTCCCCAGCCTTGCACGGGAATGATAATACTTGACAAGTCCATGGCGGGATGCGTCAACACGCAAATAGGCGTCACGATCCTCGATTCGACCGCCTCTTCTCCGGTGACGCTATCCGTTTTTTCTACAAGCCACCCCGTTCCGGTGGAGTTCACTATGGCGAACGACCCGCCGGGATCCGCCACCTACACAGGCAGTTTCCAGACCACTACCGGGACGCCGGGAGCAGGGCAGGTGGGCGTGCAGGCGGGAGATACGGTGACAGCCAGGTATAGAGATCCCGACTACTGCAGAGAACCGAACCACGACGTTGATGTTTCGTTCCCGGTCGATTGCACTCCTCCCGTCATAACCAATGTCCATGTGTCGGCGAAGACCGATTCTACAGCCACGATCTCGTGGACCACGGACGAACCGGCGAACTCAAGGGTCTATTTCGGCGTTTCGACCCCTCCTGCGACAGTGGCGGAAGACCTGGTGAACTTCTCGACGCAGCACAGCCTCACTATCACCGGATTGTCAGGCTGTACGGTTTATAATTATTATGTCGGTTCTTACGACGGCGCCCAGAACTACGGCCAAAACAACAATTCAGGGAACTATTACTCCTTCAGGACCGACCAGCGTGTCTATTTGTACGGTCCTGACACGGTCGAGAGCGGGACGGGGATCTGGACGGCGAGCGGTGGCGGGACGTCGATCTGGCACCGGGACAACTGCAAGGCGAGTTCTGGGAGCTGGTCTTGGAAGGCGGGCCTGAGCGACTCTCCCACCTGCACGGGGAACTACGGGTCGAGCGTGACGACCTACCTGACATCGAGCGGGATCGTCCTCGGTTCCTCGGGCCACGGCTACCACCTGAGGTTCAGGGAGTGGTACTCGACGGAGAGCGGCTACGATTTCTGCACGGTGCAGATCTCGACCAACGGGACCACCTACACGGACCTGAGCCCGCAGCGTTCGGGGGCGTCGGGTGGCTGGATCGCCAGGGACTACGACCTTGCGGCCTATTCGGGTACGGTTTACATAAGGTTCAGGTTCACCTCGGACAATTATTCGAACAGCCTGGGGTGGTTCGTGGACGACATGGACGTGAGCTACGCGACTCCGTGCGCCCCATCGTTGGCGGTCTCTTCGGCGGTCTTCACCGACGACTGCCTGGGGACGGGGAGCGGGGACGGCGACGGCTACCTGGATCCGGGGGAGGAGGCTGTAGTTACCGTGATTTTGAACAATACGGGCTACCTTGCCGCGACGGGAGTGTGGGCGGAACTTGATACAACGGCAGAGGGTGTCACGGTTCTCGACGGAACGGCGTCCTTCCCTGGTATACCCGTGGGGGGCAGCGGAACGAGCGTTTCCCCGCACTTCAGGATCCGCCTGGCTGAAACTGCGGCGTGCGGGACGGCGATGCCTTTCACCGTGAGCGTGCACTCGAACGAGGGCGGTTCGGAAAGCTCTTTCGAGCTGGAGGTGGGTCACTGGGTGAACCCGGTGACGAACCTGATAAACGAGAGCTTCGACGGGACGACCTTCCCTCCTACTGGGTGGACGAAGGCCGACACCTCGGGATCGACGGGGGACTGGCTGAGGTCGACCGGGACAGTTCTTCCGACTGGAGGCGGGACTCACAGCGGATCGTGGCTGGCTTACTTCAAGGCGTCGACCTCGGGCAACGCGACTAGGCTTTACAGGACATCCGGCAGCGCGATCCCGTCGGGGTCGGTCTCCGCGCAGGTGAGTTTCTGGATGTACCACGACACGGGGAACCCGACGAAGACGGACAGGATCCAGGTCCAGGTATCGACCGACGGGACGAACTGGGCGACCCCGGGGAGCAACCAGTTCCTGAGGTGCAACGGAAGCACGGGATGGCAGCAGCACAGCGTTGACCTGAGCTCTTACATCGGCCAGTCGATAAGGATAGGGTTCCTGGGGACCTGGATGGGCGGGAACTACTGCCACATAGACGACGTGGTCCTGAGCTACAACGGGGCGGACTACTGCGTGATAAACGCATGCACGCCGCCGAGCTGCGTGGCCCCGTCGGTTCCCTCGATCACGGACATCAGCGACAACGACGGGTGCCAGCAGAGCGGGATAACGATAACCTTCACGCCGGGGAGCCCCGCGACGAGGCACGACCTTTACCGCGACGGCTCGCTCGCGCAGAGCGGAGTGTCGAGCCCTTTAAGCCACGACCCGGGCGATACGGCTTCGCACGGTTATATCGTTAGGGCCGTGAACGGGAGCGACGATTGTTACTCCGCATCTTCCACGCAGAACTTCGCTGACGGCGTGTGCACGGTCCCCCCGGAGATAGCTACCGGAGCCTCGGGCAACGACGCGCAGACATGGAGCGAAGACAAGGCGACCCAGAGCTGGCCGTCCGCGGCGGGAGCTACGGGCTACCGCCTTTACAGGGGTGCGCTCGCGGACCTTGTCAATCTTTCGGGCGGCGGCACCGACTCCTGCACGAGGCACGACGGGACCGGGACGAGCGTGGACCTTTCGGCGGACGACCCGTCTGGCGTCGCGGGAGGCTTCTACTGGTACCTCGTGACGGCCTACAACGGCGCGGGCGAAGGCAGCGCCGGAGCCGGAAGGACCGTCAACTCCTCGGGAGCCTGCCCTCCGTGAAAGAGGTGAAAGAGCAGGAAGCTTGAAGGGGCCGGGAGACCGGCCCCTTTTTTTCTGGCGTTTCCGTGCATGAGAAGCTAATATATACAAGGGGAGAATGATGCCCGTAAAGAAAGTCGTCGCCGTGCTCGTTTTTCTTCTTATCGGGGCTGCCGCCTGCCCGCAGGTTCCCGAAGACATTCTTCACCGTTCCTGCATCCTGCCGCCGTCATCCTACCTTAGAGTCGACAGCAGAGTGACCGGTCTCTCTGCGAGTGCCAGATCTGCCATTGTTACCAGGTGGGGAGCTTTGTCGCCTGATAAAGACGGAATATTAGTTCCTTCGAAGGCCGAAGGGGGAGAAACGTGTGAGGGGCAGAGAATGATCAGTCCCGGCCGTCCTCTGACAGAGAAAGAAATCAAATTGCTTGAAATGGCGGGGATCGAAGTCCTCGNNCCTCGGCTATATCCCTGTGGACTGCTATCTGGTAAGGGGCGGGGAAGGACGGCTTGAAGGTCTAAGCAAAGAATGGAAGTCGATGCCTTTCTCTTTCCTTCTGAAGATCGATCCCATGCTTTACAGGACGGAATGGCCGGCGCCTCCGATAGTCAGCGTAGCGCTTTCGCGCCGTTCCCGCTCGGAGGACCTCCTGGAATTCTTGAGCGCGCGCTTCAATGGAATAGAAAAAGTCTCCGCATTCGCCGGCCGCGAACAGGTGATCAGGCTCTTTTACGGCGGGCCCGATCTCAAGAGGCTTCTCAGGGATATCGCCCTCAGGGATGACGTAATATACATCGAGCCGTGGTTCCTGCCGGAGCCCCTGAACAACAACTCGGTATATGTCGTCCAGTCCTACGACACGCTGAACAAGACGAACTATCCGGTGTGCGCGACTGTATGGAACCGGGGGATCACGGGGACAGGCGAGATCACCGCAGTATGCGATACGGGTCTCGATTCCGACATGTGCTTCTTCAGGCTTTCCGCGGACGAGTCATCGGTGACCGACGCGCAATATCCCGATCTTCCGGGCACGGGCGCCCTCGATCTGTCGAAGAAGATCATCGCCTATGACGTCCTCCCCGGCGCATCCGCCTACGACGGGACCTGCGCGTCCTGGCACGGGACGGGCGTGGTCAGCTGCGTGGCCGGGGACAATTATCTGACGCTTTCGACGCCTTCATCGGGAGGCCATGACAACGGCGACGGAATGGCGCCCAACGCGAAGATCTTCTTCCAGGGGGCGGGTCCCGACCCGGCGCAATGCCTGATCGGGCTCTCCAACGACTGGCAGCTGATCTTCGGGCAGGCCTACGACGCCGGTTCGAGGATACACAACAATTCATGGGGAACGGGAGTCCGGAGCCTCTACGACGCCGATTCGAGGGCGGTGGATATATTCAGCTATGACCACGAAGATTTTCTTTTCTTTTTCGCAGCCGGGAACGGAGGAAGCCTCGGGCCCTGCACTATAGATTCTCCCGCCAACGCCAAAAATGTTCTGGCAGTGGGGGCAACGGTGAACGGATCGGCAGGCGCGAACACGCTGGCGAGCTTTTCCGGACTGGGGCCTGCCGCCGACGGGAGGAGAAAGCCCGACCTTGTTGCGCCCGGATACACGATCGTTTCCGCTTACGGCGATTCGGATCATTTCAGCGACAACTGCGCCGCCTGGAACAGGAACGGCACTTCTTTCGCCTCCCCGACGGCCGCCGGCGCGGCCACGCTTTTGAGGCAGTACCTGCGGGACGGGTTTTACCCGACCGGAGCGGCTTCCGTTCAGGACAGCATCCATCCGAGCGCCGCCCTGATGAAAGCCGTGCTCATCAACGGAGCTGTCCAGATGAGCGCTGCGACTCAGGACGCCATCCTTGACAGCCTGGACCCCGATTTCAGCCAGGGATGGGGAAGGCTGCTGCTTGACACGGCGCTCTTCTTCTCCGAACCTTCCCGGGAATCCAGGGGCCTCAGGGTGTGGGACAAATGGAACGGCGCTGGTCTGACGACCGGGGCGGAAGATGAATACTCCCTGGATATCGTATCCTCGGGCGAGCCGCTCAAGATCACTGTCGCCTGGACGGAGCCGCCGCCCTCGCCCTTGTCCGGCGTCGCTCTCTGCCACGACCTCGACCTCGAGGCCGTCTCCCCCGCGGGAGAGGTGTTCAGGGGGAACAGCTTCGACCAGGGCGGAAGTTATCCCTTCGGCGTGAAAGACAGCGTGAACAACGTGGAAGAACTATTCATCTCGGAACCCGGCGTGGGGACATGGACGCTGAGAGTCCGGGGAGCCCATGTTCCGTACATGCCCGGTTATGAGGGCTCCGACAGGCAGGGATACGCTTTGGTCGCGACATTCGCAGACTGCGGGGGATGCTCCCTGTCGGTGTCATCTCTCGGCGCGTCGGACAACGGCGTCACCGGGATCGTCCTCGACTGGCCCGCAGTGACGGGAGCTTCCGGATACCAGGTGTACAGGGCTTCAGGCGGATGTCCCGCGGACGCCGATACCTTCAGGTTCATAGGCACTTCTTCCGCTGACGCTTATACGGACGACACTGCCGAGGGAGGCAATACTTACTCTTACATGATCAGGGCCGTCAACTCGTGCGGCGAAGGGCCCGCTTCCCCGTGCGCCTCATCGTATTATTCGGGGAGCTGCTCGGCCCGTCCCTCCTTCGGCGGGATACAGCAGGCGGAGAGGGACGGGGGAGGCGGATGCTCCATTATCCTGATGTGGCCGCCCGGCTTTTCGAACTGTCCCGCTCATCCGGAGGTGAGCTACAACATCTACAGGTCATCATCCCCTTATGAACGGCCTTCGGCCGCGACGCTCCTGACGGCAGGCCTCACCGGCACCGAATATGCCGACAGTCTGGTGTTCCCGAACGAGACATACTTTTACAGGGTCAGGGCCGAAGACGGAAGCTCGGGGAACGGAGGCCCCGCGAACGGCGGGAACGAGGACGAAAACGAAGCCGTGCTCTTCGCGACGGCTCATTCCGGATCTCACTCCTACGGGACTTTTTATGACGGCGGAGGGGACGGAAATAGCGCCAAGCTGCTGCTGGAGGATCCCTGGCGGGTGACGGCGACTGAGAACCATACGGTGGGAGGGAGCTTCTCTTACCACAACGCTCCCGACTTCCTTTCCTACCCGATGTCCTCCTGCGCTGCCGCGGTGACCGAAGAGCTTCACCTGGAACCTTCTTCATCGCCCGTCCTGTCCTACTATGTGAATTACAACCTTGAAAGAGGCTACGACGGCTGCGTCGTTGAAATATCGACTGACGGCGGTTCTTCATGGACCGCCATCACTCCCGCGGAAGGATATCCGGGGACATTCTCCTCCACCGGGACGCCTCCCCTCAACGCCTGCGGTTACCTCTCTACCCAAGATGANNCGATCTTTCTTCCTACTCCGGAAGCGCGGTCAGGATCAGGTGGGTCTTCTCATCAGACGGGGGGACCTACTTCGAAGGTATCTACCTGGACGACATAACCGTGACGCACGCTTCCAACTATCGGGATTGCTCAGGTTCGGACGGCAGCGTCGCCCTTGCAGGGACCAGTTTCAACTGCGCCGACACCATTGAAGTTGAGCTTTATGACGCCGACCTCACAGGGGCCGGAAGCTGTTCCGCGACCGTGAAAAGCGGCAGCGAGCCTTCGGGAGAGAGCGTGACGCTCGCGGAAGACCCTCCTTCATCGGGAAGGTTCGGGGGAACGATCCTCACGACTTCCGATCCCGCGGCGGCGGACGGGCGGCTTTCACTTTCCGACGGGGATCTCCTAACGGCAGAATACACGGACCTGGATGACGGGAGCGGGCATTACAACATTGTAAAAAGAGCTCGCGCCACGGCCGTATGCGTCCCGCCCGGCGAGATAGCCGCCGGTTTCCAGCCTTACGACATCCAATCCTTCTGGCAGGACAAGGAGACTCAGGTGTGGCCTGCCTGTGAAGATGCCGGTTCTTACAAGCTCTATCGCGGAACCCTTGCGGATCTTCCGGGACTCCTCGGCGCAGGGGGAGGTTCGTGCGTCTACGACGGGATCTTCCCTACAGCCTCGTGCCCGGAAAGCCCGGCTTCGGAGACAGGAAGGCTGCTCTGGTATCTTGTCATCGCAGTGAACGCGGCGGGCGAGGGGAGCGCGGGCCAGGCTTCCTCCGGACCGAGGGTCATGCCCGCAGGTTCATGCCCGTAAAGTTTTGATGGCATCTCAGGTTTATGATCAGAGAATTCCCTGCCGTGTCAGCCTTCGGCGAAGGCGCCCATTTTGTAGAACTTTTCCATCCTCAGCCTCACCAGCTCCGAAGGCGTGACCTCCGAGAGCTCTCTTATCTGTTTCCTGAGCGTCTCCCTGATGTTCTCGAAGGTTTTCGGATGATCGGAGTGGGCTCCTCCGTCAGGTTCTTCTATGATCCGGTCCACAAGACCCAGGGAGAGAAGGTCGGCCGCCGTCAGCTTCAGCGCCTGCGCCGCTTCCTCGGCCCGCTTGGCGTCCTTGTAGAGGATGGCCGCGCAGCCTTCAGGCGATATTACCGAATAGATCCCGAACTTGAGGATGTTGACCCGGTCCGCCACGCCGAGCGCGAGCGCTCCTCCGCTTCCGCCTTCGCCCGTGACGGTCGCGATGACAGGCGTCTCAAGCGCCGCCATTTCGCGGAGGTTGAAGGCTATGGCCTCCGCCTGCCCCCGCTCTTCCGCGTCCATTCCCGGGTAGGCTCCCGGAGTGTCTATGAAAGTTATCACGGGAACCCCGAACTTCTCAGCCAGCTTCATCACCCTGAGAGCCTTCCTGTATCCTTCCGGCTTGGGCATTCCGAAGTTCCTGAAGGACCTCTCCTTGGTGTCGTGCCCTTTCTGATGGCCTATCACGGCGCATGGAGCGCCGTCGAACCTCGCCATTCCGGCCACGATCGCGGGATCGTCCCCGAACCTCCTGTCCCCGTGCATCTCGGTGAACTCGGTAAAAAGCGCGGGAATGATATCGAGAGTCTGGGGCCTCCTGGGGTTCCTGGCGACCTGAACTGTCTGCCACGGGGTGAGGCTTGAATAGATCTCCCTGCGCAGTCTGGCAAGCTTCTTTTCCAGGGAATGTATCTCCTTTTCCCTGTCCTTGTCGGACCCGTAAAACCTGATCCGCTCTATCTCCTCTTCTATCTCTCTTATAGGTTTTTCGAAATCCCGCGCGTCTTCCATACGGTTCCCCCGGGCTGCCGGTCATTTCCCGCCGTTGCTGAACCTGTACCTTATCCTGTCCTTGCCGATAATATCCTCCACGGAGCGCTTGAACTCGGGCCCCGGGCGGACCTGGAACCCCTGGCCGGCCGACACGACTACGTCCGTTTCCTCGTCCTGGGCCACCCTGAAATATACCTGGGCTTTCCCCCTGGCTTTTGCCAGGGCGGCCTTCAGGGGATCAAAAATCTCTGAACTGCAAAGGGCCTGCGGTATCCTTATCTCAACGGCCGTGACGGAGTCCTGCAGCATCTCCTCGGCCTTGTCGAGAGGCACGACCATCTCCGCGTATATCTTCGTCTTGAAGCTCTCCTGGTCGGCCTTGGTCTTTCCAAGGACCAGCACCACCTTGTTCTTTTCTATTGAAGGGCCGTACCTGGCGTAGTTCTCCTGGAATACGAACCCTTCTATCCGCGCTTCCGTGTCTTCGAGAACGAACTGCTTGTAGGGTTCTCTCTTCTTGTTCTTCTTGGGAGAAGCCTGGGCGATTATGCCGCCAATCGCCACCGTTTCCATGTCGTGGAGCGCCGAAGCTTCGAGTATGGTGTGCGAGGTGAGCAGGTCGAGGATCGATGTCTTTTCGGCCAGAGGGTGGCCCGAGAGGTAGAATCCGAGGCTCTGTTTCTCCCTCTGGTAGACATCGAGGTTCTCCCACGGTTTCCCCTTGGGATACCTGACGGTTTCGGCGGCGGTCTCCGTCATGTCGAAAAGCCCCGTCTGCCCGACCTTCCTGTCCTGCTGCATCTTGGCGCCCTGCTGAAGGGCGGGCTCGATGGCTTCGACGAGGTCCCATCTTTCGGCGTTGAAGCAGTCCATCGCCCCCGACTGGATCAGGTTCTCTACGACCCTCGCGCTCATGCAGTCGTGGTCGACCTCCCTGCAGAACTGGAAAAGGTCCCTGAAGCCGCCGCATCTCTCGCGGGCCGATATTATCGCCTTTACCGAGGCGGTGCCGACGTTCTTGATCGCAGATAGGCCGTACCTGATCGTGTTCCCTTCGACCGAGAACCCCTCGCCGCTGATGTTGACGTCGGGCGGGAGGATCCTGATGCCGCTCTCCCGGCACGAGTTCATGTATTTCATTATCTCGTCCGTCTTGTCCATGAAGCTCGAGAGGGTCGCCGCCATGAAAGCCGTCGGGAAATGCGCTTTCAGGTAGGCGGTCCAGTAAGCGACGAGGGCGTAGGCCGCCGAATGGGATTTGTTGAAGCCGTAACCGCCGAAATGCTCGATGCTTTTGATGAGCTCGTCGATGACCTTGTGGTCCGTCCCGGCCGCGGAAGCGTTCTTCTTGAACTTGCCCTTGAGCGCCTCCATCTTTTCCTTGTTCTTTTTTGAAATGGCCGACCTCATCACGTCGGCTTCCGCCATCGTGAACCGTCCGATCCTGTGGGCGATCTGCATGACCTGTTCCTGGTAGACGATCAGCCCGGCCGTCTCCTCGAGGATCGGCTTGACATCGGGGATGATGTACTCGATCTTCCTCGGGTTGTGCGCCCTCTCGATGTAATCGTTGAGGATGCCCGCTCCGAGCGGCCCCGGTCGGTAGAGAGCGTTCATTACGATAAGCTGTTCGAACTTGTCCGGCCTCAGCCTTCTGAGCGCGTCCTTCATTCCCCCCGATTCGAACTGGAACACGGCGTCGGTGTCCCCCCTCGAGAAAAGGGCGAAGGTCTCCGGGTCGGTCAGAGGCAGGTCTTCCAGGATCGGCGGGGTGCCTCCTGCCTTCCTTATGAGGTCCAGGGTGTCGTAGATGATGGTGAGGGTCCTCAGCCCGAGGAAATCCATCTTGATGAGTCCGAGGGCCTGTATCTCGTCCTTGGCGAACTGCGTGGTGTTCTCGCCCTTTACCCCCTTGTACAGGGGACAGAACTCCGGGATCGGCTTCGGCGCGATCACCACTCCCGCGGCGTGCATCCCCGCGTCNNCGTGCATCCCCGCGTGCCTGGGAAGGTTCTCGACCTTTTTCGCGAAATCCAGGACCTGCCTCGTCTCCTTGTCGTTCTCGTACTGGTCCTTCAACATGGTCTTGATCGCCGAATCGATGCTGATGGTGCTTCCCTGTTCCACCGGGATGGCTTTCGAGATCTTGTCGACCTTCGCCAGAGGAACGCTCAGGACCCTGCCCACGTCCCTGATCGCGAGCCTGGATGCGAGAGATCCGAAGGTGATTATCTGGGAGACGTTGTCGTGCCCGTACCTGTCCCTTACGTAGTTGATCACCCTGTCGCGGCCCCGCACGCAGAAATCGATGTCGATGTCGGGCATGGAGATCCTGTCCGGGTTCAGGAACCTCTCGAACAGCAGGTTGTACTGTATGGGGTCTATGTCGGTTATTCCGAGGCAGTAGGATACAAGCGACCCCGCTGCGCTTCCTCTTCCGGGACCCACGGGGACGCCGTTCTCCCTGGCGTAGCGTATGAAGTCCCAGACGATGAGGAAATAGCTTGCGAACCCCATCTTCATGATGAGGCCGATCTCCTCGTCAAGCCTGGCCAGGTAGTCCGGCTTTCTGGCATCCGGTATCTTCCTTGACCTTTCGACCTTGCAGGCGTAGCCGTCGCGCACGACTTTTTCGAAGTACTCGTTCAGGGAGGCGTAATCTTCGGGCCTCGAGAACTCCGGGAAATGGTAAGTTCCGAACTGGAAGTCGAAATCGCACCTTTCCGCTATCCTGACGGTGTTGGCTATGGCCTCTTCCTGGCCCGGGAAGAGCCTTGCCATCTCGTCGCCCGTCTTGAAGTAGTGTTCTTCGGTGTAGGCTTCACGCCCCTTCTCCTTTCTCTCCTCCATCGTCGATTTCGTCTGGATGCAGAGCAGGATCTTGTGCGCGTCGAAATCGCTTCTCTTGAGGAAGTGGACGTCGTTCGTGACGATCATCGGGATGCCGGTCTTTTCGTGGATCTCGATGATGCCCCGGTTCACGTCCTTCTGAGACGAGAGGCCGTGTTCCTGGAGCTCGAGAAAAAAGTTGCCCCGCCCGAAGATCTCGTCGAAATCCATGGCCGACCGGAGGGCTTCCTCGAAGCGTCCCTGCCGAAGCTTCCTCGCCACCTCTCCGCCCAAACAGGCTGAGGATGCGATCAGCCCCTCGTTATAGCGGCCGAGCAGCTCCTAGTCCACGCGCGGCTTGTATTTGAATCCCTCCTGGTAAGAGAGCGTCGACAGCTGGCAGAGGTTCTTGTAACCCGTCTCGTTCTCGCACAGCACTATCAGGTGGGAGTAGGGGTGCCGTCCGTCGGTCCCCACCACGTCTTCGTCGAAACGGGAGCGGGGGGCGACATACAGTTCGCAGCCGATGATCGGCTTGACGCCCTTGTTCTTGGCCTTCTGTGAGAATTTCACCGCTCCGAAAAGGTTGCCGTGGTCGGTTATGGCCACGGCCGGCATGTCGTTCTCGAAAGCCGCGTCAACCAGGTCCTCGATGTGGATCATACCGTCGAGAAGCGAATACTCCGAGTGCAGGTGGAGGTGAACGAACGGCGTCCTGCTCATCTGCGGCCGTCCTTTCCCGAAGCGCTTACGGATAAACCGCGGCGAAGGGGGGAAGAGCCGCGCATCGAGGCAAATGAAGCAGCTGGATTATTCGTAAACATTCTCTCCTATCCTCATCTTCGTCAGGTACAGGACTTCGCATGAACCGTCGCCTGTATCGCTTCTGGATAGCGACGAGTTCCAGAAATAGTTCTCGCCTTTCTTGTCGGCGTCGATCTTCACGAGATAGCCTTCGAGGACGACCAGGTCGCCTTCTTCGGCGCTCCGTGCAGCTTTCCGGAGCGTCGCCGTGGCGGGGATGATGTGGTTGTTGGAGGACCACCTTGCTATGTAGCGGTCGTCCTGCTTCGGGAAAGAGGCGTCGTATTTCCACCAGTACCATCTCCCGCTCTGCGACCAGCTGATGTCCCTGTAAAGGCTGCTTGAATAGAGCTCCCCGAAGACCAGCGCGATGTCGCACGGGGAGATGATGCCGGGAACCCCCGAGCTGTAGTTCTCCCTAGAGAGCACCTCTCCCTGTATCTGGTAGGAAGCCTTGGGTGTAAGGACGAAACGCCACCCTTTTCTTTCGATCACGATCGGCTCGCCGTCATCGATCTTCTCCTGGGCAGGTTCGGCTGAAGCGTCGATGGGTGTTCCGTCCACGTNNGGAGGCGGAGGGGCGCCGCAGGCCATCGAGATTATCAACGCCGCCGCCGCCAAGGTTCCAGGAAATATTCTCACTGAAGCGCTCCTTCAAAAAAAGCATTTTACCACTTTACTGGACAATTGAGATCAACAATGCCCCGCGACTTGGAAGCTTCTCCGTAGTGTACTAGAATGATACTTGCGAAAATAATGGATCCCGCGGGGAAGAAATGACGATAATGATGAAATCAGTGGTTTCGACGGTGGCGAACCTTTCAAGGACCTGCCCGAAATGCAAAAAGAAGCAGGTGGTGCAGAAATCAAAGGTTCACAGGACAGTTTCGTGCAAATTCTGCGGGGCGGACATTCCTCCTAAAGCGCCTGATAAGAAATAACTATTCGAAATCGCGGTGGCTGATCAGGGTCGTCGAACCATCGGCATTCTTGTCGATGCCGAGGATTATCGGCCCGTCCATCCGGTAGAAAAAGACCACATTTTCCGGAGGAACACCGTCGGTCACGGAGCAGTCGAGGATCGTTCCGGGTTGGAAAAGGACCAGCGAGGACGGGTCGGTTCCTCTGTACAGGTCCAAGGGGGCGTCCGATTTCAGATAGGACACGCAGTCGAAGATGGTCCCGTCGGGCTTTATCCCGCATGTCCTCAGCCTGGCTCCGAGCACCTCCACTCTCAGGAATTCGTAAGTCCTTTCTCCGTAAGCAGTCCAGGGACAGTCGGTGTTCCATTCATAGTTCCAGTAGCCTCCTCCGCCGGAGATGTAGTAAACGACTCCGCGCGAGGCGGGAAAGTAGTCCCTGACCGGGTGCGTCCTCTCGTACCCGTGGTCGTGCCCTGAGAATGCCATGTCCACCCCGTACTGTTCTAAAAGAGGAGACCACGCTTCCCTCACGGCGAGGTCGCTGCCGTGACTGGCGCAGCAGGAATAGGGCGGGTAATGAAAATATGCGAATTTCCAGAAATCGGCGGAGTTCTGAAGCTGTTCGACAAGCCACAGAGTCTGGGGATCTGATGGGCCATACGCGGTTGAGACCGGATCGAGAGCGATGAACAGGGCGTTGCCGTACCTGAACGAGTAGTACCTTTCGCTCCCTTCCGCGTTGTTGCTGAAGTTGAAAAAGTTGTTGTCGAACGGCAGGCCGCCCTCGGAGTAAGTGTCGTGGTTCCCTATGGCGGGGTAAATGCACCTCGTGCGCCAGAACTGCCGGTAATTGGAAAATAATTTCGGGTCGTAATCGGAGTCCGCGCCGGTATCGTAGACATTGTCGCCCAGGAAAAGACCGAAGTCGGAAGATGTTTCGGTCCACTCCTCCGCGACTGCGGCGCAGGCGAAAGTGGGAGGGGGAGCGTCGCCGCATCCAAGGTCACCCACCGCATTGAAGGAAAAAACGGGAACGGACTCGTCCCTGGCTGTCATGAATGAAACGATGTCTGCGACGGGTGCCCCGTCGAGCGTCACTCGATAGAAATATGTGGAGTTCTGCTGAAGACCGGAAAGGTCTATCCCGTGAAGGATCGAAGGAGAAGCTTCGACAATTGTCGTCCCCAGCGAATCGGTCGGGCCGTACTCGACCGCGCCGACCGAGGAGACGTCGCTCTTGAAGGCTATGGTCACGCTCGTGGGAGTGAGTTTCTGCAGATAGGGCTGTCTGACGAGGGCCTGTCCGGCGGCGAGGAGAGGTACGGAAAGCAGCATCGACCAAAACATTCTCTTCATAGTCGAGATGATAATACACGCGGCCGCGACGCGCAACTCCGCTGATTGAAACTCAGGTTCCTCGGATGAGGGTCGATTTACATTTCAGGCTTTTCAATCTACAATTTTTCATTCCCGCGCGCCGGGAGAGGAGGATGAAATGAAAGCGTTAAAGTACGTTGTCGCAACCTTGATTCTGTTCGCCGCGATGCCACTCGCGGCGCAGTATGTTCCGACCCCGGCGGAAGAACCGTCCCCGGACGGGGCCCTGAACCCCGAGATCCTGGAATCTCTGAGACAGTCGGTGGTCATTACTCCGCAGCTGAAAGCCGTTCAGAACGCGCTGGCGGAGAACGAGATAAACTCGCTCGTGACCGACCACCGGAAGACCATTTCCGACGACACTCTCTTCACGAAAGAGATAAAGACGGGAAAGATCACCAACCAGACCCAGAGCGGAAGATGCTGGCTTTTCGGAGGACTGAACGCGATAAGGCCGGATGTAATGAAAAAATACGGCATCGAAAACTTCGAGCTGTCGCAGGCCTACAATCAATTCTGGGACAAGCTGGAAAGGGCGAACAGGTCGCTGGAGCTGGCGATCGCCCTCAAGGGAGAGCCTTCCGACAGCAGGAAGAATATGCTCCTTCTCCAGAAACCGATAGAGGACGGCGGGGACTGGAACTTCGTGAAGTTCCTGGTCGACCGTTACGGAGTCGTGCCGAAAAGCGTCATGCCCGACACTCAGCAGGCGGGCTACACCGGCCAGATGAACAACCTCCTCTCCACGGTAATGCGTAAGGGGATCAAGGCGATACGGGAAGCGGAAAACCCGCAGGCCGTGAGCGCCGCCAAGATGGCGGCCCTCAAAGATGTTTACAAGATACTCGTCCTATGCATCGGAGAACCGCCGACGAGCTTCCAGTGGAGGTACGAGAACAAGAAGAAGGACGACGAAGGAACGAAGGCGAAGGGAAAGGAAAAGGAGGCCGCGAAGAAGGAAGAAAGCGGTCTCACGCCCCTCCGGGCCTTCACTCCGCAGGAGTTCTACAGGGATTTCATGGGAGCCCCGCTCGACAACTACGTATCCTTCATAAATTATCCGGGGAAACCGGAGAACGCGCTCATCCGGTTCTCGTGGAACCGCGATTCATCGGACGGGCCGGACATGCAGGCCGTCAACATCTCCACCGAACAAATGCAGAAGATGGCCCTCAAGTCGATAATGGACGACCAGGTCGTCTGGTTCTGCTGCAATTCCTCCGTCCAGCGCAACACCAAGACCGGGCTCTGGGACATGGGCGTTCAGGATTACGGCAGCCTCTTCGGCATCGATTTCACGATGAGCAAGGAGGATCAGCTCAGGTATTACGACGGCGCGCCCAACCACTGCATGGTGCTGACGGGGGTGGATGTCCAGGACGGCGTCCCCGTGAAGTGGAAGGTGGAGAACTCCTGGGGCGACAAGAGAGGAAGGGACGGCTGGTGGACGATCACCGATTCATGGTTCGACGCGAACGTTTACGAGATCCTCGTCGATAAAAAATACTGTCCTCCGGAACTCCTTAAAGCGGCCGGGCAGGAACCGATAGTGATGCCTCCGTGGGAC
>MTKZ01127439.1_pt1 | contig 17800 bp, 13 predicted proteins | sample 1042781 | NCBI WGS metagenome assembly MTKZ01 (sample SAMN06212207, study PRJNA360539) | anaerobic digester metagenome | biome: Wastewater treatment plant; material: sludge; isolation source: anaerobic digester fed with sludge from wastewater treatment plant | place: Denmark: WWTP Viborg ... | reverse complement strand
AGCGTCCGGACGTGTTCGGCCCCTTCATCCGCGTCACCAACAGCTTCAACGGAATGCGCGCCCTGGGCTTCGACATCGGCTTCTACCGCAAAGTTTGCAAGAACGGTATGATCGTGCCGGACACTATCATCCGCTTCCAATTCACCCACCATTAGCGCGACATTGGCGAGACCATCCAATTCCAAATCGCCAAAGATAAGCTGTCGAAATTCAAAACCACCTTTACCGACTCTCTCGCCGGTCTCCGCAAGTGTGCCGTGCCGCGTCCGCAATTTGACCCACTCATTCTAGCCGTGCTGTCACTCCGCCCACCGCAACCGCTGAAGCCCAACACCCGCGAAGCCAGGGATTGGCAAACCCTCGGCACACACATTGGCGAGATGAGCACTCGCTACGCGAGCGACCTGGGCGCGAACGCTTACGCGGTATTCAACGCAATCACCGAGTTTGCCTCAAATCCCCTCGACAACCGCTGCGTCCATCGCGACCGCCACAGCCTCCAGCGGCTCGCCGGTTCCTGGCTTACCTCGTTCACCACCGAGTGCGCCAAGCCCGATTTCCGCCTCGATGCCTACCTGGCAGAGCTGGCTNNCTCGACCCCCGGGGATCTCTTTGGCCGTAGCTGATATGATCGACGCATACTCTTGATCGCTTATGAACCTACTCGAGAAACTTCGCACCGCCTCCACCAGCGCCAAGCCGGGCACGCGGGTCATCGGCATTGACCTCGGTACCACCAACTCCACCGTCGCCCAGGTGCGTTTGCCGCTGCCCGAAAACTCCGCCGCCGAATTCGCGTGCGAATGCGTGCCCCTGGAGCAGCCCACCCAAATGAGCCCCTTCACCGGCGCGCTCCTTCCCTCGGTGGTGGCCATTGATAAAGCCGGCACGGTCTGGATCGGTGAAGGCGCGAAACGGATGCGGGCCGAGCCGCAAAAACACGGCTTGAGCCTCGAAAGGAACCTGTTCTACGAAACAAAGAACGACATGGGGCTGCAAAAGCGGTATCACCGCGCCGCCGAGGACTTCGACCACGCCTCGAAGATTGCCGGTCACCTGCTCCGCTTCATGGTCAACGGAGCGCGGCAGGCCACCGGGTCGCCCCCCGGCCGCACCGTCGTGACCGTGCCCGCGTCTTTCCAAATCAACCAGCGGGAGGATACCATCGCCGCCGCCGGCCTGGCCGGACTGTCCCTGGCCAACTACGATCTCCTCGATGAGCCGGTCGCGGCGCTCACCGATTATCTTTTCACCTACGCCGGCGCCGAAGTCTGGGACAAGCCCCAGAACACCGTCGTGTTCGATTTCGGCGGCGGCACGTGCGACGTGTTTGTCGCCCGCCTCTCGCCCGCTGACAATGGCTCGGCCTTCTCCATCGAAACCCGTTCTGTCTCCCGTTACCACCGCCTCGGCGGTGGCGACTTCGACACGGCCATCGTTCACAACATGCTGATTCCGCAGTTGCTCAAGGAAAATCAACTCGCGCCGCGTCACTTCGAGTGGACCGACCGCAAGAAGATCATTGAGCCCGCTTTGCGCGGCTGTGCCGAGGCGCTCAAGGAGGGACTCTGCCGCGAAATTTCCCAGCTCCACCTCCACGGTCGTTACCAGACCGCCGAAAAGACCCAGATCGTCGCCCGGCAGGCCCCCACCAAGGTCTCCGTCGGTGGCAAGGACTACCTTCTCGCCCATCCTGAACTCAGCGCCGCGCAGTGGGAGGACATCCTCAAGCCGTTTCTCGACTTGGAAATGATGCACGCCCGGGAAACGGATTATGCCCTGGCCCTCTCCATTTTCGCCCCGATCACCGACGCCCTCGAACGCGCGAAACTTCGCACCAAGGACGTGGACCTGGTGTTGCTGGCCGGTGGTAGCTCTCTCGTGCCCCAGGTGCAGTGGGCCGTCGAGAAATTCTTCCCTCAGAGCCGCGTTCTCCGTTTCCCCGACAGCACCGCCGCCCAGACCGCCATCGCCCGCGGCGCGGCCTGGACCGCCGCCTGGCTGGAAGCCTTCAAAAAGCCGCTGGTCAACCCCGTCATTCCTCAGACCATCGCGTTGCGGGTCCAGGGACGCGATCCCATCCCGCTGGTCACCGCCGGCACCGCCATTCCGTTTCCGGCGGACGGCGACTGGAAAACCGTGGCTGGTCTGGCCTTGCCGAAGAAATTCACCGGCACCCTTCGGATTGAAGCCATCACTCTGCCCGAAGAACACGTCGTACTGAACCTGCCGGTGAAGATTGATGCCAGCGAGGCCGGCGAGGCGCTGAACCTTGAGTTCCGCTTCGGTTCCGGTCACTCCTTTGAATGCGCGGTCGCTCTACGCAAGCGTCCCGACGACCGCATCGTCGTCGAGGCGGAAAATCCCCTGATCAACGTTTCCAACCCCGGCGCAGTCCGGGTCGAGATCGAACAGATCGAGGAGGATCTGCGGGACGCTGGCGGCATCGCCCCACGTCATCGGGACCAATTGATGCGTCTCGCCGAACTCTATCGGGAATTGCGCATGACCGAGAAGGCCGTGGACATTCTCAAAAGCGCTTCCCGGGCCGTCGGCAGCCCCGACGCGGAGATTCTGAATCGCCTCGCCATGTTCTACGACGAAATCGGCGACCTCAACCGCATGGAGGCGCACTACGTTGAAGCCGCGCGCGTCTCCGGCAACTGGGCCGGGCCGCTCTTTAACTGGGCCTTGCACCTGTTTCGCCGCCGCAATTTTCCCCTCGCCCTGGAAAAGGTGGATGAAGGGATTCTCCGCCAGCCCGACTCGGGCCCCTACTACATCTTGCGCGCCCGGATTCTCGATGGCATGGGCCAGTCGGTCGCGGCCAAGGAAGCGGCCCAGCAGGGCATGGGGCATTTCCCGCCCCTGTCGGTCCAAAGTCCGTGGCACCTGGGCTGGTACGAAGACGGTGCGGCCACCCTCGGACGGGAGGCCGATGTCAAAGCGGCCCGGCTGCAACGCGAAAGAAAAGGCGCCCAACCCAAAGGCAGCAAGACGGGCGACAATGAATTGCCCGTGGTATCCCAATCCTGACCACCCAAATGCCATGCCCTTCGTTCTCCATGACAGCCAGTTGACCCGCGAGCAGCGCACCGTTGTTGAGCTGCGCCCGGACCGCCACCACCTCGTCATGGGGCCGCCCGGCTCCGGCAAGACCCAGGTGTTGCTTCACCGCGCTCGCTGGCTCTGCAACACCTACAAGACTTCACCCGATCGCTACTGCGTCCTCGTTTACACCAACGTCCTGACATATTTCCTCCGCCAGTCCTTGGACTTTCTCGGTATCCCCAAGGAGAACGTCCGCACGTTCGATGATTGGTGCGCCGAACTGTGGGACCAGTGTGTGCACAAGTCCAAGCCACGCACCGTGCCCGACCGGCGCGGAAAATCCTTCATTGATTTTCCCGCCGTCCGTGCCGGCGTCCTCCGCAGCCTCCAGTCCGGCGGCGGACCGAGCACTCGCGTCGCTCAGCCGCAATCACCCCTCGATTTCGTGCTCGTGGACGAAGGTCAGGATTTAGATGCCACGGCCTACGCCATCCTGCGCCAGATGACCCGGCATTTGACCGTGTTCGCCGACGCCCGCCAGCAAATCTTCGAGGGCGGGGCCTCGGTGACGGAAATGCAACAGCATCTCTCAGTCACAGGGCAGAGCGCCTCCCTCCTGCCGGCCTATCGCAATTCGCCGGACATCGCCAAACTCGCCTCCTATTTCGGCAACGCCTACGACGGCCTCAATTATCTCGCTATGGAACGGCAGAAGCCCTGCCTCTACGTCGCGACCGATTGGGAGGATGAGATAGACAAGCTCGCCGATGTCCTGCGTGAGCGCCGCCTCTTGAATCACAAGTGCGGCATCATCGTCCCCACCAACCGGGATCTCTTTAGCGTCACCAACAAACTCAAGGAACGAGGCATCGAGATCCACCAGGCCATAGCCGTCCGCCGCNNACCACAACGCCAAGGGTCTCACCTTTGATTGCGTCCTGCTGCCCAAGCTCGTGGAAAATAACTTCCAACGCGTGACGGGCGAGCGCCGCCGTCGTCTCCTCCTGGTCGGCATCACCCGCGCCACGCAGTGGGTTTACCTCAGCACCGTGCGAGGCTGGGAACTGAGCGACCTGGAAATCTTCCGCCGGGCCGCCGCCAACGGCGACCTTTTCATCAAAGAGCCCGCCACCTCAACCCCGGTTACCACTGCCCCAACCGAAGAACCCGTCCCCGACGACAGCTTCCTCTGACAGCACTGCACAATCACGATCAAGCTACGGCCAAGCACGCTCGCGCCCCGCACAAACGGCTGCACGACGACGTGCAAATTCCAGGATACCATCCATGATGCCCGACCATGATCACAATCCAGCGAATCCCGAGAGCCAGACGCCTGCAGACGTACTTGCCCGGCTCGAACAGCTCCCTGCCGTGTCACCTCTGCCCAGACCCCAGCCGGTGCCTAACCCACGAATCCGGACCGGCCCCGAACAAGCTCGTGCCCAGTTCGACGCCGCTCTCGAACGGCTGCGTTACGCCTTCGACGCTTGGACGAGCGCGAAACACCGACAGTTTGACNNCCTGCACCTTTGACGGCTTCCCACCCTTTCTGGAACACCTCAAAGAGGAAACCGAGAGCCTTAACCGCAAGGCACGACAAGCACAAGAGGACACTCTTGTGATCGAACCCTCAGGCCCCGAACACCTTTGTCAGCAAAGAGTCGGTACGAGCGCTTTGGTTGATACTGGACGATGCTCGTGCGCCGGTGGCCGAGGCCGCGAAGGCTCGCGCGAGCGCGCTCCCGTCATGCGAATGCGCTGCCCGCCCAGGCTCATTGTGAGATTCACGGCCGGCTCGCGCGGCTTGAGCGTTCTCGGATCACGCGCTTCATTAGGTCTGCCCGAGCTGCGCAGTAGGTCGTTGTTCCGATACAGATTCGGCCAGGGCAGGCTGTAGTGAGGCGATACATTGTATTCGAAATAAGCGAACGTGGCGCGAAGACGGTTAGCCACCTGCGCGGGGTCGGACAAAAGCTCCGGCGCTTTCTCGTCCAGATACCGCTTGAACTCCTGGCCGCTCGCGGGCAAGCCTTCGCGGCCGATGTAACCGCCCCCGCGCACCANNCCCTCCGGGCCGTAGTGGAGGTCCGCCAGGTACTGGCTGATCCCGCCCCAATAGACAGCTTTGAGCTGACTCTTGAATCCGCCCGGCTCTTCCATTTTCTCAGTAACACCCAGGACGACGCCGTCGAATGCCTTGCGGTTTTCCGCGCTCAACTCTTCCATCGCCCGGTTCAAACTTAAGCAGCCGTTGTTCCGCGCCATGTTCTGTTTGAACGCCGTGTGGAAAGGCTCCGTCCCGGCCGCAAAAAGCTGGCGGGCCGCCGCCCAACGAGCGAAATCGGCCGCTTTGTTTGAGTACATTTCCTCGAACAAATCGTTGATGGTTGCCACCGCCTCGGCAATCAGCCGGCGGCCGGCCTCCGGCGGCACCTGCAACCGGCGCTCGGCAATCAGCTTGCGAAAAGAGGTGAGCGCCTCCTTCCGGCAAGTGTCTTCGATCACGTCCTTGCGGATGGCGCCGGCGGCAAACCGTCCAAAGAGTTCTGAGCGCAAAGCCTCAATCCGGTCCTGTTCCCGTTGGAAGGCAGGTTGAATTGCCGCGGTGAGCTCCTTCATCAACTGTATCTTGTCTCGATAGCCAGGCGGCACCAGCTTCACCAGTGCAGTCTGGTTGGAGACCTTTCGCACGGCGTTGTCGTTGAAAATGCGGTTCATCACCGAGGTCAGCGAACCATCGGAAGCGAACGAAAAATTCACGGGACTGTTTGGGCTTCCCACACGGCCCAGGTCTGCGTTATGCCGCAAGATTCTTTGGTGCTGTTGCTGGTTCAGGGCCAGACGGTCCCGGGCTGTCTGATACATGTAGGCCTGTTGCCGCCGGTCGTACATGACGTAGGTGGCCTCGGTCGAAGGCAGCCCTTCGACAACCCCCGCCGGGATGGCCAGCGAGGGGCGGTTCACCAACTGCAGGTAAAAGTGTTCCTTGCGATCCAGGGCAAGCACCTTGGTCACGCCGCCGTGCTGATAGCTGTAATACAGCTTCATCGGAAGGCCGTACGAATCCTGGCTGGTCTGGTTGGAGAGGCCGTAACGCGACACCTGGTGATGTGTCACCTGAACGCCTGGGGGCACGCCGTAGCGCGCCGCCAACCGCTCCGGCACGTTCAGAGGCCCGGCCCGTGTAGTGGCGGCCGAAAGCTGCCGCGGGCGACTCAAGGCATGCAGGAATAGAGGCGCCCGCATGCTCATGACGTAATAGGGCATGTAACGCAGGTAAAACGGACGATTGGTTCCTGAGTAACTAATGGTGGAGAAAATCCGGTTCATGCCGCCACGGTCCGTATCGTCCAAGGAGTTGTCGGTTTTGACCTTGGCCTCTAGGTAGATTTCATCGCCTTCCACCGGCAAATCGAACACGCTCTGCACCGCGCGGCGAAGATGGTTGAATGCCTGGACTGTTTCGAGTTCTGCCGGAGAAAGTCCGTTCTGCATCGTGGTCGCCTCGCCGACAGCGTCGGCTACATACCTCCGGCAATCCTCCGCCAGAAGATCGATCGTCCTGGCCGCCGTCCGCTTGAACTCGTCATACCCATGGCCCTGCACAGCAATCGCTGGGCGCTGCAGATCGGCCATCAGCGCTTTCAAACGGCAGTAATTGTCATCCAAGGGAGTTCGGGAGAATGCCTCTTGTTTTCGGCCCGGCTCCGGCAGCTTCTGGATGAGTTGCTCCACAAAGCCCAGAACACCCACGTTGGAATCCATGAGCGCAACGGCCAAATGCGTCTTGGCGTAGAGTTCATCCCGCGGCAAGACGGGATCGCCCGCCAACGGTCGCAGGCTCGCCAGCGCAGGGCGGCGCGACGCGGTTTGAAGGGCCAGGCGGCCGGTGCGCAACGCAGCCGCGGAAAGATAGGCCACCCCCGGCGCATCCTTGCTGTAAGCCAGATTCAACTGGGCCAACTCCTCCGGCCGCAGTTCCATATTCACTTTCACATTCCATTTTAGGGCCGCATGGATGTGCTCAGGCTCTTGGCGCCTGTAGTTCAGACCGTTGCCGGCCTTCACTGCCCTATAATGGCATGGACCCTTTGATGGGCAATGAGCAACCATGCCAGAGGACACACGAGAAACCGTCGCCCCGGCGGAAGCCGCCCGGCCTCCTTCACAATCCCCCGCCGGCACCCGCAGTGGCGACGACCTGCTCGCGAGATTCAAATGGGTGGGAGAGGACCATCCTTCCTACCGAAAACTCAAGGAGGCGTTGGTCCACAGCCAAAGTGCCGCCTTGGAAGAGGCCGTAGCTGAGCTGGAAGCGATCAAGCACGGCAACGAGAATTCACCAGGTGTCGCCGCCAAGGCCAGGGCACCCCTTTATTGGTTATGGATATTGCTTTGGGGAATCCTCCTGGCGAGCGTGCTGTTCTCTCTATCGCAGCAGTACATCGCTGCCAACCTTGAGGAAATCATCGCCCGCAACTCGCCCGGCCCGATTGAGATCATCGCGGGCGAGGCCTTGGGCGGTTGGAAGAGCGCAGAGATCACTGCGCACATGTTGAAGGAGGTGGACGATCTCAAGCCCGACCATTGCCTCTTCCTCGGCCACCAACTCGCCAAGAAAGAAATCGTCGAGTATCTGAGTGCGCTCTCCCAGATTGCCAAGGTCAGTGTGGTGCTCGGGTTCGGCGAGGACGGCAAATCCCAACTGGCGGATCCCCAGTCGCCGCTACGCCAGTACCGATTCACCGAACTGTGGGAAGCCCCCATGCCCATCCGCTCCCAGGTGCTTATGGCTTTTAACAACCGCACCGGCCAGGCAGTGGCTTTCGTCGGCACTTATCCGTGCGACCAGCAGGATTCCAGCCGGGGTGAACACACGCTGATCGTCATTCACGGGTTCGATCAGTGCAGCCAGCTCTACAGCGCTTATGAGCCGCTGTTGAAGAACTCAACGCGCAAGAGTTATGCCCGCTGATGCCCTGGATGGCGCTCCGCACATCCTGAAAATTCCCTTGGCATTTTTCGGCATCCAGGGCGGGACGCCTGATGCGCAGGCGGCGCGGCGCCTGGAGGATTACATCGCCAGGCTCAAGAACGAATTACGCCGGCACGCCATCAAAGCGAAAGAAGCGCCCGACTATTTCATGCCGGAGGACTTCAAGCAGGCCTTGAGCGCGATGCCTATCGTGCTGTTCCGCGTGGGCGACGAGTTTGAACTGCCGGTTGACTGCGCTGCGATTCTCTTCGAACACGCCTACCTGGCTTTTCATGCCTACCAGCAGAACCCGCAGGAGGAGAAATCGCTCCTGGACATCTTGCAATCGAACCCGGAATACATCTATCACCTGCTGGTAAAGGACCAGGAGGCTCGGGCGCGCGGAGGCTCGCCCGCATCCTTTCAGTCCTCCAGCGGAGACATCATCACGACCCAGCAAATGGAGCAGATGCTCCTGCTCCACAGCCCGCACTGGTCCATCCGCTGGCTCAAGCGCAAGTTCACCGACGGGTTCTTTCGCCGAATTCTTGCCGTTATCGTCAGTCTGAAGAACCACGACGCCGGCTGCGCTCACTGCCATCACTGGCTCAAAACCCAACACCTTTCCCAAGAGGAGCGCGCGGCCAAAATCGTTGGCCACCTGGAGACCCTTGGCACCAACGCCTGGTACGCCTTCCTGACCGCGCTGGAGTATCCGGGGGCCGACTGCGAGCCTCTGCTCAAGAGCATCCTGGAGAGCCCGGTCTGGTGCTACAACTGGCTCAAGTGGGTACGGCGCGGCCCACGGGATGTGCTGGTGGAGAAGCTCTTGGAAAGTGCCCCCTGGACCGTGCAGTACCTGGCGGATTTGAAACCGCCAGACGCGGGGCAACTGGTGGAGCGCATCCGCCGGAAGAACACCAATCCGTGGTGGACCGAATGGATCGAATTCTACGCCCAAGCCCAAACGCCATCCGCCGGCTGAATTCTTGCCGAACAACATCGCAAATATGGAACTCAACGCTGCCCAGATGGCGGCTGTCACCAGCCCGAGCCTGCGCCTGCTCATCCTGGCGGGACCCGGGACCGGCAAGACCGAGGCCCTGACGGAGCGGGCTGCGCACTTTATCGAGGAGAAAGAGTTGCCAGCTTCCCAGGTTCTCATGTTCACCTACACCAACAGGGCGGCCAGCAACATGAGCCGGCGCATCCGGGGCAAGCTTTCCCTCCAGGCCGATATCCGCAGTGGCACCTTCCACAGTCTCTGCTACCGGTTGACCCAACAGGAACTCTGCCCCAAGGGGATTCTGCCGCCTTACAAGGTGCTGCCGGAGCATCACGCCAATCGTTTGCGCAAGGAGGCATTCGGCCAGTACACCGCCGCCCATCCGGAAGTGGCCGCATTGCTGCGAGCCCATCGGCTGCAAGGGCCGGATCTGCTGGAGCTATATGAGCGCAGGAACAAGCTGAATCTGCAGATCAGGTTTCTCGCGGGCGCGTCGGAGGACGTCCGGAAACTGGAAGGGGAACTCACGGAAATCGCCCAGGCCGCCTCCAGAGCGTACGGAGCGCTAAAGGAGCAATACCGGGTCTTCGACTTCAACGACCTCCTTTACAATTTCATGCGTGCGCTCCAGGAATACGAGGAGGTCCGCCAAATTATCCAATTTCAGTTTCCGCATATCTATGTTGACGAATATCAGGACACCAATCGCGTTCAGGTCGCCATCTTGCAGCAGTTGATTACCCCGGACTCTTTCCTGACTGTGGTGGGCGATGACACCCAGTCCATCTACTCCTTCCAGGGTTCGCAGGTGGAGAATATCCGCAACTTTGCCCGGGATTTTCCCGGCGCGGAGTCGGTGGTGCTCAATGAAAACTACCGCAGCAGCCAGCCATTGGTGGACTACCTCAATGCGATCAACGCCACCTGCGAAGGCGCCCTGGCCAAAACCCTCGTGAGCCGCGGGCCGCAATGCGAGGTCAAACCCAAACGCGCCGTGTTCATGAAAGGGACGCAGGAGGCCGACTGGGTCGCGAACGAAATCGAAGAGTTGGTCAGAAACCAGCAGGTGCCGCCGGAGGAAATCGCGGTGCTGACCCGGGTCGGACACATCGCCGGCGATCTGGAGCGCCACTTACAGCGCCAGGGCGTGCTTTACACCCGGGAGGGCGGCATCAAATTCGTCGATTTACAGCACATCCAGTTCTTCGTCTCGTTTCTTGAACTGCTGGAGAACGCCAACGACTGGCTGGCGTGGGAGGTGTTGCTCCCGGCCATCCCCAACATTGGCCAGCATCTCACTCAGGTCATCATCCGCGACCTCCAGGCCGGCCAGAACGGCTGGAGTTGGGAGCGGCCGCCGGTGTTCTCTCTGGGGCGCGGAAAACGATTCGAGAGCCTGATGAATTTCTGGCGTGATATGCTTGCCGCCGCGCAGGTTCCAAAGGGGCCGGTCAAGGATTACCTCAACGCGGTGCTGCCCAGCTTTCGCAACATATACGCCCGGTATTTCCACGTCTCCCCGCGCATGATCAAGGTCAAGAGCGCCTCGCAACTGCCCGACCGCATGGAGGACCACCTTGGCGACATCCAAAGCTACATCATCGAGCTCTCGACCAGTTACATCGGCCTGGTGAAGGACTTTATCAGCGAGTTGGTGACCAGCCGCGATCAAAAGGAGATTTCTCGAGGGTTGACCATTTCCACCATTCATTCGGCCAAGGGGTTGGAGTGGACTTCCGTGTTCGTCATTGGCAACACCGAGCAGGTCTTTCCCTCGCCCGGATTTGGCCTGGAGCGCAACCAGATCGAAGAAGAACGCCGGCTATTCTATGTCGCCTGTTCGCGCGCCCGGAAATACCTCTACCTGACCAGTGCGCACAACTACCAGTCCGGCGAATTCCATGTCCGGGGCAATATCAGCAGGTTCGCCGACGACCCAAAGACGGCCGGTTTTCTTCAGAAGATCAGGGATCCGGGACACGATCCCTTCTACTCGGTCAATCCGCACCGGGTGAAAAACTACTCGATCACCTTCCCGGCAGTCCCGGCGACGGTCCCGCCAGCACTCGGCGTCAAACCGGAGGCAGAACCGCTGCCTGCATGAGCGGCAGCATTCCAGTCACAGTGACGCGGAGTTCGCTGACCCTGCGGGACTGTCCGCCGGCGTTGGCGGACGCCCTGGTCTATGCGCGGCAGAACCTCAANNGACACCCGAGCAGGTTTCCTATGCTGACTATGACGCCCAGACAAAGACCTGCCGCACTTATCCCAATGCGCTGCACCTGGTGCAAGCGGCGGCCGAGAAACTTCACCTGGCACTTGAAATCAGGGATGAGCGGCTCTTTCCGCCGCTGGATCTCACCCGGCTCAACCTGACCGATTATCCGGCGGTCTGCTGCCAGGCGGTGCAGGCTGTGGCGCAAGCCCGCTCCTCCGGGTTGCTGGTAGTGCCTGCCGAGATTGGCACTGTTCAGATTCTCTGTGGGCTGGCGCGCCTGCTGCCCGGGCACTTCAAGGTCCTGGTCACCACCGATGAGAAACCGGCGGTCGAGAAGATTCATGCCGCCCTGGCCAACGCTCTGTCCGGAGAGACGATAGGCATCCACGCAACTCCGCGCTCTGAGGCGGGCCGGATCATCGTCACCCACTTAGATGCATTGAAGGATTTCGTCCAAGGGGAAATGGCTTATTGCGGCCACGCCCTGCGCAAGTTCGACGCCTGGATCTGCGACCAAGTCCACCGGCTTCCTGAGCCTGGGCACATTCCCTTCCTGAGCCAGTTCCGGACCACCTATTGTTGGGGATTGACCGCCACACCGGTCCGGGCAGACAACTCGCACCAGCTCAATTCCGTAATCTTCGGCCCGACCTTGTTCACCAATAAATGCCGAGACCCGCTAGAGGCTGGGGCGGCGCAGGGGGATAACAATGTCGGCCCTCTGCGGGTTTGCGTGTTTCCGCTCCTGACACCGCGGCCGCTCACTGAAGGGTTGTCCGTGGGCCAGATGGTGCGCGCGGCCTATCTGAAAAACCCCGCATTAGGCGCAACCCTGATGGGAATCAACGATAAACTCCCGGAAGCCGCGACGGCGCTGATTCTGACAGACACCCTGCGGCTTGGAATAATCCTCCACCGGCAATTGCCCCAATACACCTTTGTCCACGGCCGTCAAAACCCTGAATGCCTCCAGGACATTCTCCAGCGCCTGGGTGCAGGAGAAATACGCCGCGTGCTGTGCGCTGCTCTCAATGGAGAGGCCATTGATGTCCGGGATGTGGATTACATCATCGATTGCTCCAGCAAGACGCTGTCCGCCTTCATGTTTCAAACCGGGCGACACGGGATTCCCAGCGCCGAAAACCGGGGCCGGGGGATCTACGTGATGCTGCTCTGCATGGCGTCCGAGCGCCTGTTCAACCTGGGCGTCGCCAAGCTGCAGAACGCGAACAAGCTGGGGTGGCCGGTCAGCTACATGTTCTCGCGGGAAATCGTTGAGCATCTGCCCTTCGAACAGGCGCCGCTTCTGCCGGAACTGGGCACTTTCCCGGAACAATGAGGCCCGGAAGCATTTGACCGCGCTGAAGTGGCCTAGAATGGAAGGAAGTGCATGCTGACGAAAATGCCGCCAAACAGAGATCAAAAGCGCATCTGTTTATGAATAGCAACGGCACACCGACACCCGAACCTAGCGATTTGGCCGACATGTACGGCGCGACCAGCGCGGAAGAGGCGGCAACCCAGAGCAATCCGAACCAGACCACCAAAGTGGTCAGCGACCTCATCAAGAGCAACGTCCCTCGCATCACCTTGGCCGAGGGCGACAACTGGGTGCGTTTTATCAATCCCTACAAGAGCCCTTGGTACATCGCCGTGGGCTTCTACAAGATGCACTTTGGGGACAAAGTGGCCCGCGTCATTCACCAGGAACTCTTCGGGCAACCCAACCTGTTCCGCATCGTGCAGATTTACCTGTACCAAAACCCGGAAACCAAACCTTACATCCGGACCATGGACAACCCCGAGGGCTTCCGGTTCGATGAGCAGCGCCGGGCGCTGCTGGTGGCTGCCAAGTTCGAAAATAACCTGGGCCCATTCGGCATCGCTCAGGTCACTCTGGGCCGTCCGCCGCGCAAGGGAAAACCTTACCGCCCTTCCTGGGGCGATGCGCTCATCAACTTGCCCAGCGAGAAGACCATCGATCCCATGAATCCCAAGGCGAACGGCTCTCTGCGGTGGGGCTCCATCTTCGATCCGGTGGATGGGCGGTTGATCAAGTGCAGTCTTTCCAACGCCGGCACCATTGGCGTCACCGCCACCTTTACTCCCGTCGATCGGCCCATGCCGTTGGGCAGGTTCGAGGACCGGTCCGGCGGCAAAAAGTTCGTCCCGCGGCCGGAGTACGCCGAGCAACTTCGCAACGCTCCCAACCTCCGGGAAAGCCTGGTTCGGCACACCATTGACCAGCAGATCGATCTCATCAAAACGTTCCTGCCGTCAGAACTCTGGCCGCACGCCGAAAAAGCCATCGCCAACGCCCTCAACGGCAATGGGCGCCGGACGCGGCCCATCTCGACCGCAGCCCCTCAACCGGCCCAGGGTGCCAATGGGGCGGCGAATGGACCTGCTACGGCCGCTGCCGGCAGCACCACTCCGGGACACAACGGCACTCCAACCGCCGCCACTGTGACCAGGCTGCCGGTACCGGCGGCAGAGCCAACCGAGATTAGCGCGGGCGACCAGGTCTATGTGGCCTTCGTGCAGAAACTCGGGCCGAAATTCAAGGATGTGGGCGAGGAGGTGGTCCGCAAGCTGATTGCCCGTTCTCTGGTTAGCCCTGCCACTATCAACGCGGTGGCCGAATTCACGCCGGACGTCCTGAAGACCCTCGCGCTCGCAGCGTGATTGGGATTGCCAAACAGATGGGGAGGCTTCTGAACTTCAGAAGCCTCCCTATTGAAACGGCCAAACGGGGCCGCAGGTCAAACGACGCCAAAGAATAGGCTGATCCTGATCCTTCGTCGAATTTTACAGACAGTAGGGACGACCGCAGTTTCGATATCACCTCCAACCCGGAACAGGGATGGCCGCCCTATAATGGAGGATGTGAGAAAGATATTTACTATCCTACCTCTGCTGGTGATGGGCGCGTTCCCGACGCTCGCAGAAAACGGTTCGTTGGAGTCCGTTTACGACTGCTTCATCGGCCGGTTCGCGGACGGGAATCCGGCTTGGAAAACGGATATCACCTTGGGAGCTGACCTGAACAAACCACCCCAACTCCCTTACCGGCTGCACTACAACGACAGCCTGGGCTATTACACTTACCGTCCGAAACGTTGGAATGAACTCAATCACTATGAACGGTTCGCGTTGGAGAACGATCCTCGTTTGCCTGATTTCATTCGCGAAAACTCGGCCCTGCTTCGCAAAGGACAATTTGACGCCTCCGCTGAAAGGGCGAAGGAAACAGGAGCAGGGGATGATGGCGTCGGCGCTCGAATCCAGAAGACAGAGCCAGCATCCTTAGAGTCGCAGGCTCAAGGCTTCCTCACCGAGGAAGGCGAGAATCGATACGGCTATCGTTTTGAGCCAGCAGACCTGCTTAATTCGAAGCCCTTGAGACTGGTGGAAGTACACCGCTGACCGGCAGAACCGGGCCGGACTTCAAAGCATGCCCGATTATTTCACCGACATTACAGCCCAGGAGGCAGTCAAATGTTCCCCGGGAGAAGCCGGCGCACTCATCAAGGCTTTGATTGGCGATCAAAAACCAGAGGAAATCGGCGATGGCAGCGGGTTGCGCGCGACCCACCCAGGCTGCTGTCTTTCCATCGATTATGACCGGCGGAGCGGCGAGGTGTACATATTCGGCGCGGACTACGTGGACCTGGACCAGATTCCGGAGACATTTCTGAAGGCCCTGGCAGCGCTGCTCTGCAAACAGGGCAAGGAATACCTGGAATTTGGCTACGCCAATACCTGCAGTCGGCATTGTCCCGGCAGCCACGGAGGCGGCCGGTTCCGAATTGATGCTGGCGGGAGCATCATCGAACCGAGGAGTATGTGGCCCGGGCCGAGGAAGCTTCGCCGGAAGCCGTGATTGCGGTCCAAACGGCCGCAGGCTCAACTCGCCCTCAAGCAACCATGGCGGGGTTCACTCAAGAGCAAAAGGCAATCCTGGGCAGCACCGCGCGCACCAGTCTGGCCAATAGCGTCTCGAGAACCGGCAAAACAACCGTTCTGGCCCGGAAGTACTTGAACCAGCAAGAGCGGCCGGGTGCGGACAAAGCCATCTTCATCACCGCCAACGCGCTGGCCACACAGCGGGTGCTCGATCATCTCCGGAGAATCACCGCCCAGAGTTGGGAACATGATCTGATTGGCACCTTTGCCGAAATTGGCTGCAAACTACTCAAACGATTCTACCGGGAGCTCTCCTACAGCAAACCGCCTCAACTGGTTTCCGATCTGGCGGCCTCTGCCGAGCGCGAGGCGGCGCGCAAAANNGCAAAACCGCCCTTCAGCTCCATCCCGACATGGCCAGCGCCACCTTCCATGAACAGTGGAACCAGGCCTTTGTCCAACTGCTGCGCCACAAGAATGTCGCCACCCCGCGCAGCCTCGTCGTCGAAACGGCCAACCTGTTCGCCAAGGTGGTGCAGCCGGAGTTGGCTGGCGTGCGCCTGCTCCTGGCGGATAACGTCCACGATTTTGGCTGGGACGAGATGCTGGCCCTCTCGACGCTGCAACAGCGGATGGAGCAGAACATCTTCGCCGGCAACAGCAATCTTGCCATCCATGACCGACAGCAGGGCCTCGATCCGGAGCACTGGCTGGCCCTGGTCAACCAGGACGGAATCAAAGTCCACCCGCTGATGCAATCGTTCGGCATGGGCAACGCCCAAGGCCTGTTCCTTCAGCAACTGGCCGCCTTTAATTCCAAGCGCGTCCATCAATCCGCGTCCATCTCCGTCTCCGATCCCGACAGCCAAATGCTCGTGGAAGTGACGGTTCCGACACGGCGCCAGATGTTTGAGGTCATTCTGGATATGGAGTCAGGGCTTCAGCTTGGCATCCGCGAGCGCCTCCTGGCCGTCGTCCTCCGCAATCCCGACGACGCCCGTGAACTGGCCCGGAACCTGAACAAACCCTACTTCCTGCAATGGGACAAACACCGCTTGTGGCACCGGCCAACCGTGCCAGCAAAAGGAATCATCTGCACCACTCCTTTCGAGGCGCCTTACCTCAGCCCGGATTACGTCGTACTGCCGAATTGTTTCAGTCGGTACTGGCCTTATCAGCGCGAGCGCAACGCCGAGAACTGCCGCCGGGCCTTTCTAAGGTCAATCAGCAGCGCCAGGACCGGGGTCTTTTTCCTCATCCCTGACGCGAATAACGCGCTGTTGCCCAGTCCCTTCCTCGCCGAGGGTTGCACGCCTAAGCTCGTCACTAAAGCGGTGGCACTGAAACTTGGTGAGAGCGCGGGCTCCCTTGGCAGGCAAGCCGCCTGAGAACAGGAAGTTTGTCGGCCATTCGGAGGCGGTTCCCATCGATGCCCGCTTTTCGCACCTATAATGGGGGGTGCACCCCGTGTTTCGGGTGGTGCCACCGATGAACGTGCAATTGCGACCTTACCAAGGTGAAGCGGTGAAATGCTGCTTCGCTCTATGGGAGAGAAAGGTGTTGAACCTGCTGCTGGTGGCGGCGGTTGGGGCTGGGAAGACCATCATCGCCTCCGTCATTATGAAGCTCCATCTGGGCAACCCTGACAAACGCGTCCTGTTCCTGGCGCATCGGGAGGAGTTGCTGGAACAGACGTTGCAAAAACTGGCGATGATCGACGACCAGATCGTCGCCGGGATTGAGCAGGGAAGGAACACCTGCCCGGCAAACGCCAAGGTCATGGTGGCCTCCATTGCCACCGTCAAGAAGATCGAGCGCATCGCCCGGTGGTGTCCCCTGAAAAACATCTCGTTGGTGATTATCGATGAATGCCATCATTCCACAGCCAACACGTACGCCGAGCTGCTCCATGAAATCTCCACGCAGAATCCCGCTCGCCACCTTTTGGGTATCACGGCCACACCCATACGGATGGATGGAGAGAACCTCTCAATTCTTTTCGAGCGGCTGGCTTATAGAATCGACATGCCGGAGCTCATTGACGCCGGCTACCTTTGCCCCATCCGCGGCCTGACGATCCGCACCAATGCGTCCATCGCTGGCGTGCCCGTGACCGCCGAAGGCGATTACGATCCCGACAAATTGGCTGCGGCCATTGATACGGAAGCCCGCAACCGCGTGATCGTTCAAAGCTATCTTGAGCGCGGCGAAAACCGCCCCGCCATCGTATTCGTGGCCAATGTCCGGCACGCCGAACACCTCGCCGCAGAGTTTCGCAAGCGGGGTCTCGCGGCCCAGGCCGTATTCGGCGAGCAAAAGAAGGAGGAGCGCCGGCAAATCCTGGAGGATTACCAGCAGGGGCGACTGCGGATTCTGACCAACTGCCAAACTTTGACCGAAGGCTACGACGCGCCACATACGTCCTGCATAATCATTGGCCGCCCCACTCGGTCGCCGGTAACCTATCCGCAGCAGATCGGGCGCGGTTTGCGCCTCCACCCCTCCAAGCGAGATTGCCTGGTCATGGACCTAGTGGATATCCGCTCGCAGGACGTCATCACCCTGCCCAAGCTCTTCTGCCTGCCGGAAAACCTTCGGCTTACCGGGGAGAACATCCGCCAGATGCAGCGCACCCTAGAAA
>MTKZ01000313.1_pt1 | contig 17829 bp, 23 predicted proteins | sample 1042781 | NCBI WGS metagenome assembly MTKZ01 (sample SAMN06212207, study PRJNA360539) | anaerobic digester metagenome | biome: Wastewater treatment plant; material: sludge; isolation source: anaerobic digester fed with sludge from wastewater treatment plant | place: Denmark: WWTP Viborg ... | reverse complement strand
AAAAGAGACGATCATGGCCCGGCTGGCCATGATGGGCGCAGATATCGGAAAGCGGGCGGAAGAGGAGTATGTGGATGTGGAGTTCTTCCCCGACCGGCCTGACCTATACAGCGCCGAGGGAGTGGCCAGAGCCATGCGGGGCTTTTTGGGGCTAGAGACCGGGCTGGCGGAATATTCTGTGGAGAAGGGGCCTATCGTCCTTCAGGTGGATGAGTCTGTCCTAGGAGTGCGGCCGGTCATAGGCTGCGCCGTGGTGCGGGGGCTCTCCTTTTCAGATGAGGCAATAGAGTCGCTCATGGGCCTGCAGGAAGATCTGCACTGGGGGCTGGGCCGCAACCGTCGCAAGGTGGCCATCGGTGTGCACGACATCTCCCGGGTCAGCCCGCCCTTCCGCTACTTCGGAGAGAAGCCGGAGAGGAGGTTTGTCCCGCTCGACTTCAGCGAGGAGATGAGCATGAAGGAGATCCTGGAAAAGCACCCCAAGGGCAAAGGCTACGGCCACATCCTGCAGGGCTGCGAGAGATATCCGCTCATTGTGGACTCGCAGGACCGGGTCCTCTCCTTTCCGCCCATCATCAACGGCGAGCTGACATCGGTCACCGAGGATACCGAGGACCTGTTCATTGATGTCACCGGCATGGACGGCATGGTCTTCAAGGCCCTGAACATAGTGGTCACCTCCCTGGCGGAGCGCGGAGGAAAGATCGAGAGCGTTCTGGTCAAGAGGCGAGAGGGCGACTTCCTATCCCCCAACCTGGAGCCCTCCTCATGGACGGTGAAAGCGGCGGAGGCCAACCGACTCATCGGCTTCGACCTCAGCCCAGCGGAGCTGGCCTCTTCACTGGAGAGGATGCGCTTTGGAGCTAAGGCTGAGGGCGATCTGGTCCGCGTCCAGGTTCCGGCTTACCGGGCGGATATCATGCACTCCTGGGACATATTCGAAGATGCGGCCAAGGCCTACGGCTTCGACCGGCTGGAGGCGCGCCTGCCCCAAACAGTGACTGTGGGACGGGCCCACCCTTCGGAGGCTAGGAAGGGCGAGATCCGGGAGATCCTGGCCGGGCTGGGCTATCTGGAGGTCATGCCCTTCACCCTCACAAACGAGAAGATGCACTTTTCATGGATGAGGCGGGAGAACTCCCCGGAGTCAGACGGAGCAGTGCGGGTGATGCATCCCATCAGCGAGCTGCACACCATTCTGAGAACGTCGCTCCTCTCCAGCCTGCTGGAGATCTTTGCCCTAAACCAGCACCATCCCCTGCCCCAAAGGATCTTTGCCGCAGGAGATGTGGTGCTGGAGAGAAAGACCCGCATGAATCTGGCTGCGGCCAGCATCCACAGCGGAGCCAACTTCTCAGAGATCAGGTCTCTGGCCGATGCCGTGCTGCGGGAGATGGGAGTAGAGGCGGAGATAGTGCCATCCCAGGACGGAGCGCTCCTTCCGGGAAGGGGCGCAGACCTGATGGCCGCAGGGTGCCGCGTGGGCTGCTTCGGGGAGCTGCACCCGCTGGTCCTGAAGAGCTTCGGGCTGGAGCAGCCGGTGGTGGCAATGGAGATGCAGTGGGGAGAGCTATAGGCGGGGCTCTCCTTTTTAAATTTGAAAGCTAATAGTTTTTCGAACTATCTGGGCGTAAAGGAAGGAGGAGCAGGAAAGGCATGAATCAAAAGATCGTTGTCAGGAGCGAGACAGATGCTGATATAAATGCGATAGCCGAGGTGACCGCAGCCGCTTTCGAGACCCTGGAGATCAGCAACCACACCGAGCAGTTTATCATCGAGGCTCTGCGTGCCGCCGGGGCCCTCAAGGTATCGCTGGTCGCGGAACTGGACCGCCAGATTATTGGTCACATCGCATTCTCTCCTGTGGCTATCTTGGACGGCACTCCAAACTGGTACGGGCTAGGGCCGGTCTCGGTGCTACCTGAGTACCAGCGGCAGGGCGTGGGCAAGGCCCTGATCCGGGAGGGGCTGTCAAGGCTGAAAGATATGGGCGCGGGAGGCTGTTGTCTGGTGGGCCATCCGGAGTACTACGTGAAATTCGGTTTTCAAAACCTGCCCGGACTGGTGCTGGAGGGAGTGCCGCCGGAGGTCTTCTTTGCTCTGTCTTTCGATGGGCATAATCCGCAGGGCAGCGTGGCCTTCCATGAGGCATTCAAGGCGGATGGCTAGGGAGAGAGGAAAGAACGAGGCTGCGGAGGGATTGGCCCAGATCTGAATGAGCCATCCCTAAGTAGCCCAGGCAACTTCCTTCGCCCCTACTCTCGCCGATCCAGGCGGAGAGCTTCAGGGCTTGCTGAAAGGATGGCTCGTTATATGGTCCACCGCCGAATTCTTTGGATTTGATCCGAACGGATAGCTTTCTATGCCCATGGCGAAAGCAGCTCAGAGCTATAAATTAACGATCTTAAAAATATAATCATTAAATCTTGGATTATTTGCTTATTAATTCTAATGATGTAGAGTCCTGTATGTTTGGCATTTATATACCCCGCGATTTCTTTTAAATCTAACCTGTCGCATTAAAATCTCCCTCCATCCTTGAAAGGAATAAGTTCAGCTTGCAGCCGTCCGGCAATCTCGACCAAAAAGCATCTTCTGGCGTTTGCAGATAGTGCTTTTCATCAAGGCTCTCGTGGTAGCGTATTGAGTTGTACCAGTTCAAAAATTTGTCAAAATCATCAAATAATTTTCTGCTTTTCTCGTAAGTATGGTACCATTTTTCGATTTTGCCATTGGTCTGAGGATGCTTGACTCTGGCCAGGATATGTTTAATCTTGTTTTCCGCCAGGAATGGCTGAAAGCACTTTCTGAATCCCCATTTTTGTCCGCTTTGTTGGCAAAGAATTGCGAGCCATGATCGGTGATAACCTCCCTGATCCACCGGATCTCGCCAAATTCTTCAAGCGCTTTTCTCATAAGGTCAATGCTGGCTTCAGCCGTTGCTGCTGAAAATTCTCCTCCTGATAGAATGAATCGAGAGCTATCATCAAGAACCACGCAGACCTCTTTGCCGTTAAATCGACTGGTATGCCAATCGAGATGGACTGCGGTGAGGCTGTGTTTTCTTTCGTACCTTATCCATGGCTTTCTGCGTTTCTTCTTTTTGTTGTTCTCATTTCTCAGACAATTCTCAAGAAGGACTCGGTGTATAGCGTTATGGGGTATATGCCTGCCATATTTATGCTCGATTATCTTTTCCAGGCGCCTCGCTCCAGAATTTTGCTCTTTGTAGATTTCCAGAATTAGGTGAGAATCTGATTCACTGAGAGTCATCTTTGGACGCCCAAATTGCTTTGGCGCCCATGGCTTCTTGTTTTTCATCCAGTAACTCCAGACACGATTTGCTGTTCGGATGCTAACCTTCATCTCAGCAGCAATGATTTTGGAGCTGATGTTGTTGATTTTTGCCCTGATTATGTACTCGACCTTGGCAGGAGTCAGCTTTAAAACTTTGTTTCTTCTGCCTTTGACCATTCCGTCTTGAAGTTCATGAGTATATAAATGCCAAGCTTTTAGGACTCTACAGCATAGGGGAGAAAGAGAAGGATGGCAATCCTCTCCATATCACCCAATATGGCAATGCAAGCGGCCAGCGCTCCCAGGGAGTAGGTCATGGTGTCTCCGGGGAAAACCCTGGCTGGATGCCAGTTGAAATATAGGAATGCCATCAGAGCGCTGACCATGCATAAGGCCAGAACCATTGCATTTTGGCTGCCGGAAATGTAGGCAAAATAGCCCATGACGGATAGTATGATGATCCCCATCCCCGCCTCCAGGCCATTATAGCCTGCCACCATATTGTAGGCATTTGACGCCCCGACAATGCCAATTGGGACCATTATAAGCGGATATAAAATGCCGAAATCTACGGAACCTATAAAAGGCAGATTCATGGTGGATTGACCGGCATTGATCACCATTATGGGCAGGGCAGCAAAGAAGGTAAATATCGGTTTTTGCCATTGCCGCAGCCCTTTCTTCCATCCCAGCATGTCATCCATCATGCCTATGATACAGGATATGAGCACGGCGCAGAGCACAGCCAGAATAGGAACATAAGCCGCCTCTTCCAGGTAAAAAGTCATCAATCCCATATAGATGAGCATGCCTATTCCAAATCCAAAAACAACTCCGATTCCGCCCATCTCTGCAACTTTGGGCAGGCCAGGTTTATTCATATCAAAACCCAAAATTCCGATCTCAGGAGCCTTGCGTATCCACTTTCTCACAGTCAGCCAGGAGGCAAGAAAGCTGACCGCTATGCTGATTATTATTACAAGCTCCATAACATTAGAAGTTTTAATTGAAAACTATATAAGCATTCCCAGGGGAAATGGGCAAAAGCCCTGGACAGGCTTTAGCCGGCCACCAGATCCGCCGTCTGGGCCATGATATCCACTCTGACCAGCCTTGCTGGTATCTTCTTCGACTCCCCGAAGATGCCTTCCAGTAGCACGCCGCCGTCCTGGACAGTTATCCTGACTACGCTATCCATGACCGTCTCCTTCTCCTCGCCCTTCCAGAGAAAGACCTTAAGCTCGCACATAGTAACCTCCCCAAAATGAAAACAATAAGGCGGGCCCGGCGGGATTCGAACCCGCGACCCCCGGGTTAGAAGCCCGGTGCTATATCCTGGCTAAGCCACGGGCCCGCAAATAATTTAGCCGCCCTTGGGCGGCATCTGACCTAAAGATATCTTGAGCTGTTCTTGAAGCTGATTGAAGCGGCCCTGGATTCTCTCTTCCTGCTTGGCCATGGTCTTGAGGCGGATATCCATCATATCCTTCTTCTCCTTCAGCTCCTCTAACAGCTTGGGCTTCTCCGACTTGAAGAGAAGCTCCCCTACGCTCTTGTATATAACAGCGTCGTCAGGGCTCTTCTCCAGTTCCTTCAGCGCCGCCTCGGTCTCCCGGATCAGGCCCTCGATCTGGCCCTTCTGGGTCATAACCGCCTGGGCCTGCTGCTGAAGCTGCTGCAGCTGAGCCAATTGATTCTGTATCTGCGGAGGCAATTCGCCACTCATAAACTCACCATCTCAAATGCAATCTTTACCAACCTTATCCAGGTATTTAAGGCTGCCCGGAGGGAGACCGTGTCGTCCCCTCTGATCTTCAGTTGGATATAGCCATCTTTTTTCTGCAGGGTTACACTGGACCGGTGCAGGTCATCGTCCAGCTCCGGCTGGAGAGATTCATAGATCTCCGCCGCCCGGCTGCTCTCAAACTCCAGCTGTGCACAGCACTTCATGTCTTCAGCCTGATCCAGGCATTATCTCCATCCAGGAACTCGATTCTTCCCGGCTCCACCAGGATCCGACGCCCCTGGGCTCTGCCAGCCTCTGGCAGCCATTCTTTCTCCAGGAAGCAGGCAATGGGAAGGGCGATCTCTTTTTCGCCTACAACCGCCACTTCTGCTGCCGCCGTCTGCAGCCGATACGCCTGGATCTCGCCGGAGAGCCGAAAGCTGAGCTTCTCCTCGCCATCTGAGCCGCGCCTGGCCAGAGCAGCAGGATTGCCATGATCCACCAGTACCACCAGCATGGCATCCTCCCGATCCGGCCTCTGCTTTCCCCTATTTATGTAATCGATAGAGAGAAAGGAAGCCAGAGCCCGGGCAAAACGCCTGGCCTTGGCTGATGGGTCTCGCGATGTGGTTATGAACATCAGATGGCTTTCATCTTCTTGACTGTGGTGGGCCGCTCCTTCATCAAGATGCGGTGCCCGCAGTAAGGACAGCGTATGCCGCTGTACTCGTAATCAATCTCCACAGTCTTCTTGCATCTGGTGCACTTATAAGCCATCTTTTAGGCCGCCTCAAGAGTCTTCCTTAAAGACCGCAGCACTGAGCGGCCCAGGGAGGTCTCGGGCACGAAGGAGCCGCCGGCAAAGGTATAGCCGCATTTGCTGCAGCTCCATATAGCGGTGCTGGTTCTGGTGACTCTGTTTCTTCCGCATTGAGGGCAATCATAAGACGCCCGGCTCTTCTCTTCCAGATCAGCCACAAGCTTTCTCGATTTGCGGCCGTACCTGGGGCCGAATCTGGCTGCTGATCTGCTCTTCCTTCCTTTGGTAGTCTGCTTAGCCATTTCTATAACTTCCGTTTATGCTTCCAGAAACTTTTCCCGGATCTCTCTCGCATTCTCACATGCTATATCAATGATGCGGTAGACCTGCTCCGGCTGGAGCATTCCCTTGCCGCTCTTCTGACTGCCGCAGATGTTGCCCTCTGCCGTGGTGATGATGGTCAGCCTGCTGTTGGCTATGGCCTCCTCATCCACCCCCGGATCGAACATCAATACATCATTGAACTCTATGGCGGTGGTGGCTATGGGGATATCCCTCACGGGAAGGATGTAGTCCTCCCCCAGGCCGAAGCGGCTGGCGGGCACCTTGGTGGAGAGCAGGGCGGCAATGGCCCCTAAAGATGCGGCATCCAGTATGTTTCCGCAGTCATCCAGGATATGCACATCTATGAATACTATCCATACCTTCTTGCCCGGCTCAATGCACAGGGCCTCCAGGTCAATGGCCTTGGACTCGCGCACGCCGCGATCAACCAAACGGGCCAGCTCAATTCCCACCTCGCTGGGCGGGCCGGGCTCGAATGAGGGCGAAGCCAATGGCACCAGCTCGGCATTGGTGATGATCACGCCTCGATTGGGAGTATCCTGGAAGGGCTCCCCCGGCTGCATCTTCACTCCTACCAGCACTTGAGTGGAGCCGAGCTTGACCAGAGCGCTGCCCTCTGCCTTCCGTATCACATCCCTCTCTATGGATATCTCCCGGTACTGGTTAAAGGATCGACCATCGATCCTCTCTCCTTTGAGCAGCAAATTGTAGATGAAGTCCTTCTTGATCTCGGAGATGACACTAGTCACAGGCATGCACCTCCGCCTGTCCCGGCTCAGTCATTTGATTGTACTTCTTGACCAAGGCCGCCCTTTGTAGCTCGTATATGTCCCGGGCCCCCTTCATGGCCAGCTCCACCGCCTGGTGGAACTGCTCCGGAGTGAGCCCGCCGTCCATCTGCATCAGAGTGATCTCTCCGCTGGGGGTCATGGCTATGGGCAAATCGGCCTGGCCGAAGTTGTCCTCCTCCTTCATGGGATCGAGGACTATGGTGTCGGCCACCTTTCCCGCCGCACAGGAGGAGATCATGCTCTTCATGGGAATTCCGGCATCGGCCAGAGCCACTGCCGCAGCATTGATCCCGGCGGTCCTGGTTCCCGCATCTGCCTGGAGCACCTCCACAAATACGTCTATGACCGATCGGGGAAAGAAGCTGGTGAGAATAACAGGCTCCAGAGCCTCCCGGCTGACCTTGGACAGCTCATAGGATCTCCTGTCCGGCCCGGGCCGCTTTCTCTCTTCCACTGAAAACGAGGCCATGTTGTATCTGTATCTCACAATGGCCCGGGTTACCTCCTGAAGGTGCCTGGGATGGACCTCTCTGGGCCCGTAAACCGCGGCAATGACCTTGTTTCCTCCCATCTCGATGTAGCATGAGCCATCTGCTCTGGCCAGGACTCCCACCTCGATCTTCACCGGCCGGAGCTCATCCGCCCTCCGGCCATCCAGGCGCAGTCCGTCCTTGAAAAATGATATATCAGTCTCGTCCATAGCGATCAACTTCTGGCCCCTTTCTCCTTCTTGAGGTAGGCCACAACCCTGTCCGTGAGGCCGCTGGTATGGGCCTCCTTCTCAATCAGGCTGATGGTCTTCAAGGCCAGATCCGTATCCTCTGCCCCTCCCTGAATCCAGATCCTTCCGTTCTGGCCCACGAAGATGGCGCAGTTCAACTCTTTCTTCAGCATGCCGATCATGGATCCGCCCTTGCCGATGAGCCTGGGAACCCGGGTATGGCTTATCTCCACCACCCTGCCGGCCCTTATCAGCCCCAGCTTGCGGTCGTTTAACGTGAGTTCCACCTTCATGGTGGGATCCACATCCTTCACCCTGGCCATGATGGAGCTGCCGATATGCAAGTACTTGCTCATCTCCTCCGACTCAATTCTCTTGGGAAACTCGGAGATGTGCAGCAGCCCGTCATAGGGCGAATTTATATCCACGATCCAGTTGGAGAAGGTGATATCCTTCACCACTCCGATGACGTTATCCCCCGGTCCAGGCACATACTTGCCCGCCAGAGGTATGACATTTATCTTTTCCCTAAAGTTCGCAAGGCCATACAGCAAGGAATAAACGCTTCCGTTGCGTATAAACGTCCCCTCGCCCGACCTCTTGGCATCCTCAGAGAGAAGATCACCCGGCACTACCACCTTGCGATCCATTTTGTTTTCGACTCCCGCATTCAATGCTTGAGAAGCTTCGTCTCCGCTTCTCCTTTGGTCAGACGGTTGATCAGGGCATAGAACTCCGTCTGCATGCCTGCTGGTATCTGGACCACTCCGATCCAGGAGCCATTGTTCTGCCACGCTTCCCGATTGAGCTTGCCAAAGGCGGCCACTTCGCCGTAGGCTTTGGGAGCATATGCCGGTGGTATTTTAACCGCCACCTCCACCTCCTCGAAACGGATTGGGATGAGCGGCCGGATGGCCTTCATGGCTATCTTGACCAGCTCGTCTGTGGACTTGGTGGGGTCGATGTTGACCCTGGCTTCAGTCATGGCCTGATCTATCCTTCCCGGGGGATGGGGTGTCTTGGTCTGGGGATTAATGGCGTTTCTGGCTATGATCTCAATGACCTGCCTGCGCTTGTTCTCTATGAACTGCTTGCGCTGCTCGGCAGTGAGGCTTATCTCGCCCTTCTTGATTATGGCCTCGGCGATTGTCAGAACCTGGGTGGTGCCGAAGGCCTTTTGCAGGTCCTCTTCCGGGCTTCGATCTCCCCGGGAGGCATTCTCGAAGACATCCTCCACCGCCAGGATCTCCTCCAGATTGACGCTCTCTCCCCGCTTCAGGGCTAAAGCCCCGTCCGGGTCCACCAGGACCTCGAATGTGGTCCCGTGGGTCTTGAGCCGGGCGGGGACGGCGTCATCCAGTCTGACCATCCCTAAGCCTCTCCTTTGTCTCCCTCACNNACCTTGCCCTCGGCTGCCTTGTAGAGCGCCTCCAGGCCTAAAAGAACGGCCTCGTCCATCTCCAGGTCTTCTCTGTACTTTTCCTCGAAGACCTCCATCACCGCCGATCGGCCGGCGCCTATTCCCGTGGCCTTGTACTCCAGCAGGGCCCCGGAGGGATCGGTCTCAAAAAGCCTTGTCCTGTCCTCCTCTGCCCCGATGATCAGCAGAGCGGTGCCGAAAGGCCGCACACCGCCATACTGGGTGTACTGCTGCTTGAAGTCGCAGATCTTCTTGGCCAGGGCCTCCACTCCTACGGGCTCGTCATAGACCAGGCGATTGATCTGGCTCTCCACTCGGGCCCGATCGATCAATACTCGTGCGTCAGCCACCAGGCCAGAGGTGGCGGCTCCGATGTGACTGTCTATCTGAAAGATCTTCTCAATGGATTTGGGCTCCATGAGCCTGCTGGTGATCCTCTTGTCCACCAGCACTGCCACGCCGTCCTTGGCTTTTATGCCCACGGCGGTGGTGCCTCTTCTCACTGCCTCGCGGGCATACTCAACTTGAAATAATCTGCCATCAGGGCTGAATACGGTGATCGCCCTATCATAACCCATCTGCGGTGCCATCTGCATCCTCGTGTCCTCCACATAAATCCAAAGAAGTCAGCCCCAGAAATCGGGCGCCTGACCCTGCGCTCTTATAGCGGTCGTCCGGACAGAGATCGACTTTTACACCATGAGTGCGAATAATACACCCGGAAATATCCTTCTGCTCGATTCTTCTTCCGTCGCTTTCAAAACTCAGTTTAACCAGTCTTGGTAAATACTTTTCTCTGGCCGATTTGATAGTCCCCGAGACCCCTTTTGTCCGGATGGCCGCCTTTATGCCCCGTACGGATGAGACCGCAGCCAGGACCGCTCTGGTCTCTGTGAGGTGCAGGTGCGAGAAGCGGATCAGGCCTATCTGGCCGTCGAAGGATATCAGCCGGAGGCGGTTGGCTGCAGCCCCATTGTCGCCGAAGAGGGAGAGCTGGGAGGAGGCGATCTCGCCCATGAGGTCTCGGGCCTGGATCTGGCCTGAGTCGTCCTCCGACTCCAGCACGAATACCATGTACCTTCTCCTCTGGCGCAGAACGGGAAGCCTGCTTCTCATAGGACCTCCACTCCCGGCCCGACCCATCTTCTTCTATTCAGCTGCAGCAGCCTTCCCGGCAGGCGCAGGGCCTCACGGGCCTCATCGGCCTCAAAGCCTGCCACCCCGGCCAGGGCCATCAGCTCCCGGGGAGAACGGAGGTCAAAGTGAGAGGCGGCTCCTGCGGTTATGGCCGGGCGGAGGTGAAATTTTCTGACCAGATCCATGTTATGGCGCAGGGCCTCCATCCACCGGGACCGGGCCGGGCCTCTCAGATGGATCAGGGGCGAGAGGTCAAAGCCTATGGCCACCTGGTTCTGGCTTGCCGATCTGGCGGCAGCTATGCCCAGAGGATGTCGAACATCGCAGGGAGGGAAAAGCAGGTCCACATGGGGATCCTCGCTGGCCATGCGTATGATCTCCTCGGAGCTGCCCTGAACTGCAACAAAAGGATATCGTGAGGAGAGAGAGCCGATGCGGCTCTTGAGGGCCCTGGCGCCTGGGGCATGAGCCTCCGCGCCAAAGGCCACCTCGATACCGCGGACCTTCTGGGCCGCATCGGGCATGAAAATTCCATCCGGATCGCGGCTGATGAATACTATGCCCCCCCAGCCCAGGGATCGGGCGGCCAGAGCCATGCGGCTGGCGGAGGAAGAGCCCTCCGGATAGCATCCGGCCAGCTCGAAATAGCTCATAATAGTTCGCTCAAGATCTTCAAAGCCTCCTCGCGCCGGGCGGGAAAGGTCTTGATTAAAATGGTTACATCCAGGGCATCAGCGCTGTCCGTGAGCCGGAGCAGGCCCTGATAGGCGGCCTGCTTGTCCAGACGGAGGTGAAAGCGGCCCTCGCCCTCCAGGCGATCCTCCATCTCCCGGCGCAGCCTTTGCAGCTCCGGAGAGGGAAGCTGCTCGCGCAGTATGGAGAGGAATGCAGCGGTCTCCTTTTTGCGCAGGGCCGCCTCCAGGATGGCCATCTCATTTCCGAAGTGGCCCAGGGCAGCGGTCTTGCTGATCCTGTCCAGGGGGACGAAGACGGAGAGCGCCTCGCGCACGCGTACCTCGTCCTCGGTTGCCGCCACAAAAGCCCGGAAGGAGACCCTGTCGATCAATTCTCTCCTCCCCCGCTGGCCTTTCAGCTCACTTGCCCTTGCCGTCGTGGGCCCTTATGCCCGGCCTGGTCTTCTCCGTGCCGGAGCCCTTGTGCCGGAGGCCCCTGCCCTTGCGCCCGGCGGAGGTCTTGCCCCGCACGGCTCTGCCGCGGTGCACATCATTGCAGACCCAGCAGAGGTCCTTGTCATTGATTATGGATGGAGCGCAGGGGTCGACCAGTATGACCTCGTAGAACTTCTGTCTGCCGTCCTCGGCCACCCAGTAGGAGTTGAGCACTTCCATGTTCCGGAAGCGTCGTCCGGCCCGCTCCTCGGCAATCCTCTGAATGGACTTGGCCATGGTCATGCTGTTAAGGCCCATCTTGCTGGTTTTTCTGTTTCTCTCGTAGCGGGACTTCTTGCGGCCACCACGTCTTACCTTGACCCGGGCCACCACTATGCCCTGCTTGGCCTTGTAGCCGAGCGCCCGCGCCCTATCCAGCCGGGTGGGCCTCTCGATCCTCTGAACGGTGCTCTCCTGGCGCCAGGCCTTGAGCCGGCCCTGGCGAAGTGCGCCCACATAGCCCTCTCGGGGAGAGGACCAGGCATCACTGATATAGCTGTAAAAAGACTTCATCGTCTCACCTTAACCGGTTCGACCATAGGGTCACATTCCGGTTGCGAGAGATGGGGTGAGGGTAATAGGAGATAAAGGTTTGGGAGAGGGATGATTACAGGGTGATGAGGCTCAATAGATTCATTAATTGCTGCTTTGCATCTTGTGGTAGTATGACATTTTGCATTGCCGTTTGATGCCGGTTTTCTTAGGACGCAACCAGTCAAACAGCTCACACCGCAGCAAGCTTCAAAGTATTCATTTTAATAAAATCAAGCTAGAAGAGGCTGCATGCCAGCTTTGTTATCTTGCTGGCTTTTCATGCGCTCTTGTTTTTCCAGGCGGGATGCATGAAGCTCGCAGATTGCACTGTCCAGCTCAATGAACTTCTGGACCAAGGGGCTTTTCAGATTCAATTTATACATCTTTGCCCTTCCCACCACTCTTGTCTCGCTGACCAGGCCATTTTTCTCCAGGTGTTCCCAGGTGGAAGATAGGGTTGTCCTGCTGATTCCTGCTCCTTTTGCGATGTCAGTCTTCGAGTAATCATATGCCTTATTGTCCATCAGGAAGTCCAAAATCCTGAGCAACGGGCTCTTGATGCCCAGCGTTCGCAGGAATAGTGTTTCCTCGTGATCTTCCGTGGGAGTCTCTTGGTACATGATCTGCCTCGCTATCTATGGATAATGACATATAGCTAATAAATCTTTTCATCAACGTATAAAATATTGGTCAAACTATACTTTTAAATCTTAAACAGTCATCGGAATGAATGAATGGCTAAACGCCTTAAAGATCCTGAAGAGATCAGAAAGATCAGGGCCACAATTTTCGATAAGCTGGATCGACGTGGCAAATGGGGGCCTATTCATACCAGCAAGGAAAATGCTGCAAAAGGTCTGCCCAGCCATCAACTTGGGGCCGCAAATGAGGTCCTCGAAGCAGCCATAAAAGAAGAATTCTTAATTTTGAAACCTACCAGCTACGGAGACCAGATCTCCCTTAATTTTACAAGAAAAGAGGATATCAGGGCTATAATCAGAGAGCTTAATCCCTGAAAAATATCAATATCACTCCCCCTCCACCCGCCTCTTCCTCTCCCCTGCCTCNNTTCGCCGCCTCTCCCCTGCCCAGCACCTTGGCCACCGCCTCTATAGCCTCCAGATATCGCACCATCTGGTCCAGCCAGTTTATGAGATCGCCCTGATAGGCGTACATGCCGTAGCGGTCGGAGAAGTGGTTGATGATCTCCTCCGGGCTCTTGCCCTCCTCCCGCAGCTCCAGTATCCTCAGGGAGATGCTCTTCTGGACGCAGCCGCAGTAGGGCGATTCCTTGTGGGTGCAGCGCAGAAAGTCCCTGGCGAAGTCCAAGCAGTACCTCTGCAGCTTGTTCTCCAGCTCCCGCAAATCGGCGCTGGAGAGCAGATCCAGAAATGAGCCGTGCAGAGCCCTCTGGGAGATCTGCATGTGCAGCTTTGTCGAGATCCTCTCTGCGAATTTGAGGTAGAGGGCCTCGAAGCTCTCCAGCTCCACGGCAACCTCCAGAGGCCCTTTTCCTTTTTTCAGCAGCCTGGCAATGCTCTCCACCTGTTCCGGAGAGAGAAAGTGCGCTGCCGCCGCCTCGCCCAGCCGGGTGGGGAAGATGCCCTGGACCAGCCCCGCCTTCTCCAGGGAGGCCAGGGAGCAGTTCAGGTCATCCAGGCCCACAGTGAGAGCATGCAGCCTCTCCAGATCAGCCCTGCTTTTTGCTGCTACAGCATTGGCCAGCACCTCCTCCAGTTGCTGCTGCTCCTCGAACTGGGGGGAGACATCCTCCATCTGGCCGTTTAAAAGGGCCAGAGCCATCTCATCCTCCGACTCTCCCCGACCGGAGGAGAACCGCCGGCCTGGCTCCGCCAGAATGTAGACCAGCCCCTTATCGTGGTAGCCGGGCCGGCCTGCCCGGCCCAGCATCTGATTGAACTCATGGACATTCAGCCACTCTATGCCCATGGCCAAAGACTCAAAGACCACCTGGGAGGCGGGAAAGTCCACACCAGCTGCCAGAGCGGCAGTGGTGACCACGGTATGAATCCTGCCCTCACCGAATAGCTCCTCAATCCTCTTTCTCTCCGGATACTGCAAGCCGGCATGATAGGCCGCTGCGCCGGGAATGGCATCGGCCAGAGCATAGCAGTTCTTCCTGGAGTTGGTGAAGACTATGCTCTGGCCTCGATAGCCAGTGGATGAGGTCAGATCCTGGGCCTCCCGGCAAAGCTGGCGCAGCAGCTTTCTCTTATCCGGGCCGGAGGAGAAGATAAGATGCCTCTCTATGGGCACCGTCCGGACCTCGTACTCCACCAAAGTTGCCCCCAGCCTCTTGGCCAGGGCGGTAGGGTTTCCCACAGTGGCCGACAGGAAGATGAACTGGGCCGCAGGAGCGGCATTCTTTAGCCTGGCAATCATCCCCGCCAGCCGGTGCCCCCTATCGGCATCCTCCAGCATATGCACCTCATCTATGACCACCGTGCCCACCCGGCCCAGGCTCTTCTTGCTGCGGATGACCTGATCTATGCCCTCATAAGTCCCGGCGATGATATCCGCATCCAGGCTCTGGGGAATCTTGCGGCCCCGGCCCAGGCGGATGCGGCTGACGCCCACCCGGATGGAGGTTCGAAAGCCCAGCTCCCCGTAGGCGGAAAGCTGATCGAACTTCTGGTTGGCCAATGCTACCAGCGGCACCAGAAAGAGAAGCTTTCCTTTTCCTTCCAGCAGGTTCTTGACCCCAGCCATCTCACCGACCAGGCTCTTTCCCGTGGCCGTGGCCGAGACCACCAGCTGATGCCGTCCTTCCAAGAGGCCAGCCTTGATTGAACGGGACTGCACCGGCAGAAGCCGGTCCAAGCGACGCTGTAGCAGCTGCATGAGCGGTTTGGGCAGGGATATGGAAGAGAGCGGCAGGGTGGGCTCCTCCCGCCTGGCAGCAATGACATCAAAGCGGGTCAGATCCGGCTCCAGCCTCTGCAATGACAAGAGCCCCACCACATCGTCCAGATTCCGCCTCTGCTTCAGGATCCTGGCCAGGTGGGCCTTGGCCGGCCGGGATAGCTTGCGAAAGTCAGCTTCACGCAGCAGCTCAGCCGCGGCGCAGTTCTCGCAGATGCGCCGGCCCTTGTAGGTAATGGCATCGGCATCCACATAGTTGACCCGCCTCTCCCCCAGGCAGTGATGGCAGACCTGCACATACCGGTATTTGAGTTGATAGGCCTCTAAAAGCTCGATGAACCTCTGCTCCAGCTGGATATCTCCCCGGACCAGATAGATGGCCTGAGCCCGCCTCAGCATCCTCATGGCGTCTTCCGGCGGCAGGAACCTCTCCGCCTGGCTCTCCTTCTTCACCAGAAATTTGAAGGCCCTGGGCCCCTGGGGCATCTCCTTTAACCGCAGATATCCTTCGAATAGAGTTTTGTCCCCGTTTTGAGGCAAAAGCAGTATGCGAGAGCGGTCTGCCTGGGCCAGAACTTGAAACGTCATTTTAAAGCAATCTCAAATCTGCAAGTCATACATCTACCTATTAAGCATTATATAATGCTTCGATCATAAATTTCATAATTCCTCCCGTAAGAGGGATCGCCCAAGTCCTATTGTCCACAGCTATGTCAAAAGAAAACTTGTCTATGCCTGTAAACTGCTCAGATCGTGTCTTACCTTCTCTTCCAACTACTATTGCATTTAAATATGGTTCGATGAACGTGATATTCTTGAGTGGAATATCTAAGCTGTGTGAGCGTCCCATAAATACAATCCTTTGATTAGTAAGAGTCAAAGAACCCTTATCAAGCTCTGTAAGCTCCTCATGAGATTGAGAACGAAACGATCCACCACCAATAGAGATACCTTTCGCAACTCTGATACGCGAACTTCCATAAGTTCCAGTACGGACGCTCCTATTTTCGGACAGGGATATATTCGGTATCATGAATATTGCGGTTTCGTTCTTTTTGAGCAAAATGGGAGAAAGACTATCTACAGGAAAACCTCGGCCACAACTTATCTCATTTGACCATTTCTCTAAAGCGATGTTCTTTTGGAATTCCAGTATCTTCATGAACTTTTTGGTTTGCAGATCATTTAATTTAAGATTGCAGCCATCGCAGGTAACATTATGATCGGTACTAAATATACCCTTCTTTTCTGTAACCTTCAATCTTCCAGTCTCACAGATAGGACATATATCGAAATCTATTTTGTTAGCAAAATCGAGTGTAACCTGCTGCGAAACATCATTCAACATCTCTGCCATCTTTTCCGCATCTGAAATTTGCTCTTCATTTAAAAATATTGGAATATAGCCCAAGATTCCTGCTTCTGGAAAGCTAATATTGATTGCAGCACCTCCTCCGGGCAGGTTTCTGGAGATACTGATGTTAGTTATCGCTTCTGCTGGAATGTCTTTGACGTCTTTTATTTTCGATTTATCCCAATTTCTTCTTAGACTCATACTGAAAAGCTTAGTCTTGTATAAGGTTAACCTTATTGAAGACTCCATTAGTTCAATTTTTCCATTCTCTCCATCCAACTGAGAATGAATTGATCTAGATGATTCAGCATCTTGCATGTGTATTCAGGCTCACGACCAAGACTAAAACTATTTGCTTTCTAATGGTCTTGTGGTATAATTCGAGCATTCCCAGAATTAAGCTTATTCTGAAGTCAGATCTATCAACTCGTACTTGAGCCCCTCCGACTCCAGGCGGGTGAGCAGGCCGGGAATCTGCTCATCCACGCTCACAATCACCGAGCTGAGTCCGTGATAGGCCGCTTCTACCGCAAACTCCTTGGCCCCGAATATGATATCCGGCTCGCGTCCCACCTTGCGCAGGGCGGAGAGGGCCTCAATTCCCAGGCAGCCCACCTTGGCCGCTCGGCTGACCTGATGAGAAAGTGCAGCCAGATCCACCTTGCGCGAGCCGCCGTTCTGCACCCGGGGCACCTTGCAGAGGATGATTCTTCCCTCCACCAGGCTGATCAGGCCCCGGAGGTCGGAGACGCCCACATCCTCTCCCAATTTTGCCACGCCGATCACAACCCCGCTGGCCTCTATGCCCTCCTTCCGGTTGGCATACAGTAGCCCGCCGCGCATCTCCAGGGAGATACGCTCCCCCTCCTCCAGATCGGCCTCGGCTATAGCCGTCCAGACCGAGACATGGCTGATGATCTCCTCCATAACCACCCGAGCATAGCGCTTCAGCTCAGCGGCGCTCTCCAGCAGCCACTCCACTCCCTCTTTAGTGATGCTGTAGCGCATCCTGCCGTCGGTGGTCACCAGGCCGTCAGACACCAGCTCTTTGATGTACTCGGATATAGCCTGGGGCGTGACCCCCAGACTTTCTGCCACCTCTTTCTGCCGCAGGTTGGGCTGATGGGCGGCAATCTCCACCAGAATCTGAAAACGTGAACTCTCCCTCTTGCTCTGCAGGACACTGGCCATCAGAAGTCCTCGACATAGGGCTCAATTCTCTGGCCTCTCACCGCCAGGCCATCCGCCCTCTTGGCCACGCCCCGGATGAAAATCTGGCTCAGCCCCAGCTCCCGGGAGAGATTGGAGAGAGAGTTATTGCCGCCTACGACCATCTTCTGTAGCTTCTCCGTCACCGCTCGCAGCTCCTCCTCGGACATGAAGGTGAGGCTGATCAGCTCGCTGAGATCTTCCATGGTCGCTCCGAAGCTGGCCTGCACCCGGGAATAAGTGGAATGGTACTCCTTCTCCGGGCTGGCCCCCGGCTCGGGAACCCTCCACTTGGTCTCCACGAGGCCGCTCTTTCTCAGAAGGGCTACGCTCCTGTGAACGCTGGCATCGTCTCCCAAAAGGCCGACCAGCTCCTTTTCTGTGCGCCACTCCCGGCTCAGCTCATCAAAGACCTTTTTATGGACATCGGAGCCGAAGGCCTGCAACAATGGGACCAGATCCGATGGATCGTTGATGATCCGA
>MTKZ01028258.1_pt1 | contig 17834 bp, 15 predicted proteins | sample 1042781 | NCBI WGS metagenome assembly MTKZ01 (sample SAMN06212207, study PRJNA360539) | anaerobic digester metagenome | biome: Wastewater treatment plant; material: sludge; isolation source: anaerobic digester fed with sludge from wastewater treatment plant | place: Denmark: WWTP Viborg ... | reverse complement strand
GAAGGTGAACCAGTCGTTGCCCTGGGCCAAGCCCTGCCCGACGACCTCGAGCGGGTGGCCCGGATGGCAGGTGACGCTGTGGAGGAGCGTCCCCGTCCCGAACCAGCCGCGGTGGAGGTCGTGGCGGGCGACGACGTCGCGCACATCGGCGAGCAGCTGTTTCAAACGCGCCCGGTCCCGGGCCTCTTCGCCCACCACGGCGAAGAGACGACGGTCCCCGTCGGCCAGGGCGATGGCGATGATCTCACGATAGCCCGCCGCCCGGGCCTGGTGGCTGCCGAAGGCGGCCCTGGCGCCGGCCAGTCCGGGGGCCTTGGCCAGCAGCTGGACGCCCAGCGGGCTCGACGGCGCGGCCCAGACGAGAGCGTTACCCTTCGCCAGGGCCCGGGCCAGGGCCTCGTCCGTGGGGTCCTCGAGCTCGGCCACGGGACGTTCGAGCCAGGCGTCGAGGAAGCCCTCGTCGACGACCAGGCCGGGAAGGCCCAGCTCCTCGGCGATATCGGCCTTGTTCTGGACCACGGCCGCGGCCACGTCGGGCCGGCCCATGAGGAAGAGGTTGCCGTGTTGGGCCCACGACCAGGCCGCCGTCTGCCAGTAATTCGTATAGCCGCTGAAACGGCCCCGGTGTTCGACCGGCGCCCGGTCGGCCGCTCCCGCCGGGCCGGGCCCGGACAGGCGGATGAACCGGTCGAGCGCCTCCCGGGGCGCCCCGGCCGCGGCCGGGGGGACGAGAACGAGCGCGGCCAGCAGGGCCGCCGCCGACCGGGAAATGGCACGGTGTCTCATGGGCGTCCTCCTCCGGAGCGAAGCTGTCCCTATGGTTTACCCCATCCGGGAGGGCGAAGGCAATGGGCGCGTCCCCGGCGGCCGTCCGCCTCGGCGGACGTCACTCCGTGTAGAGGGCGTCGATGAGGGCGGCGTATTTCTGTTCGACGATCGTCCGCCGCACCTTGAGGGTCGAGGTGACCTCGCCGGCGTCGAGCTCGAACTCCCGGTCGAGGACCGCGACCTTCTTGATCCGCTCGTAGGACGCCAGGCCCGGCGTCATGCGGTTGGCCTCTTCGAGCAGGAAGGCGGCCGTTTCGGGCCGGCGGCAGAGCTCGGCGCGGTCGGCGACGGTCCAACCCCTGGTTTTGGCCAGGGCCTCGAGCTTGTCGAAGTCGGGGACGATGAGGGCCGAGATGAACTTCCGGCTGCTGCCCACGACGACGGCCGAAGCGATGTACGGGCTGGCCTGGATGAGGCCCTCGATGGGCTGGGGGGCGACGTTCTTGCCGCCGGAGGTGACGATGATGTCCTTCTTGCGGTCGGTGATGACGAGGAACCCGTCCTCGTCGAACCGGCCGATGTTCCCGGTCGAGAGCCAGCCGTCCTTCAGGACCTCCCGCGTGGCCGCCTCGTTCTTGTAATACCCCATCATGATGCTGGGCCCGCGGGCCAGGATCTCGCCGTCCTCGGCGATGCGCAGCTCGATCCCCGGGATGGGCACGCCGGCCGTCCCGAAGCGGACCTGGCGCGGGGTGCTGCCGGTCAGCACGGGGGACGTCTCGGTCAGGCCGTACCCCGGCATGATCCTGAGGCCGATGGCGTAGAAGAACTCGCCGATGTCCTTCGACAGGGGAGCCCCGCCGCAGATGGCGTACCGGATCCGGCCGCCGGTCCGGGCCGTGATCTTGGCGAAGACGAGCCTCTTCGCCACGGCCCGTTTGAAGGCCAGGTGGGCCGGGACGGGCCGGCCGGCGACGGTCAAGGCCGCGTGCTTCTTCCCGGTCGCCAGGGCCCAGACGAAGATGGCCCGCTTGAGTCGGGAGCCGGCCAGGATCTGGTCCATGATCCGGGTGTAGATCTTCTCGAACACCCGGGGCACGCTGACGATGATGGTCGGCCGGACCTCGACCATGTTGAGGGCCAGGGTCTCGATGTTCTCCGCGTAGGCGATGGTCGCGCCGACGTGGAAGAGGAAATAGGTGGCCGTCCGCTCCAGGACATGCGAGAGGGGCAGGAAGGACAGACCCGTGTCGGCCTCGCCGAAATCGATGAACGAGGCCAGGGACAGGACGTTGCTGACGAAATTGGCGTGGCTGAGCATGACGCCCTTGGGGACGCCCGTCGTGCCGGAGGTGTAGATGATGGAGGCCAGGTCGCCGGGGCGGATGGCCCCGGCGGCCTTCTCGAACGCCCCGGGGGCGGCCTCTTCGGCCCGCCGTCCCATCTCCACGACATCCGACAGGGCGTGGGTCCCGGCCGGCGGGTCGCCGTCGATGACGATGACCCTTTCGAGCGCGGGCAGGACGGCCCGGACGGCCTCGACCTTGGCCCACAGGTCGAGATCGGAGCAGACGACGATCCGGGCCCCCGAATCCTCGAGGAGGAAGCGGATCTGTTCGGGCAGGAGCGAGGTGTAGATGGGGACGGTGACGGCCCCCGCGCACAGCGCGGCGAAGTCGGCCATGACCCACTCCGGACGGTTCTCGGACAGGATGGCCAGCCGGTCGCCCGGGCCCAGGCCGAGCTCGCGGAAGCCGAGCGACAGGCGCCGCACGCCGCTCTCGACCTCGTCCGTGGAGAGCCTGGTCCAGTCGGTGCCGGCCTTGAAGCGCATCCGGTCGGGCTTCGGGAAGGTCCGGCAGGAGCGGAGGAAGAGCCCGCTGAGGGTGGTCACGGTGTCGTCGGTCATGATCCCTTCTTTCTCGAGGACCCATTATACAACTTTTCCGGAGGTCCTCGGGGAAAAAGGGCGGTCCGCGCCCTCGGCGGCGGGCCGGCCCGTCAGCGCTCGAGGATGAGCTTGATCAGCTCGGCGGCCTTGTCCGCGAAGGCGGGATGGGCGGCCGCCAGCCGGGCCAGGTCCAGGGCCCGCTCGAGCGAGCCCGCGTTGTGGTAGCCGGCGGCGCCGTTGTACTGGGCCGTGGCCTTGGTCGCCTGGACGGCCAGGATCTGGACCTTCTTGCGGATGACCAGGCGGTTGCGCCGCTCGAGCGCCATCTCCGAGGCCTCGATCTCCTCGATCCTCTTCTCCAGGGCCCGCTCCCGGTCCTCGAAGGACCCGGCCGCTCCGGAGAAGTAGATGCCCGAGTTCAGCCAGTCCTTGCGGTCGGCGTAGAGCCGCCCGAGGTGGAAGGCGGCGTCGGCGTCCTCGGGCGCGAGATCGAGGGCCTGGCGCAGGTCGCGCTCGGCGTCGTCGAGCCGCCCCTGTTTGTAGGCGACGATGCCGGAGAGCGTCGCGACGTCGGCGACGCCGACGAGGAAGACCTTGGCCGCTTCGACCTCCCGCCGGGCCTCCTCGAGCCGGCCGAGCTCGTGGAGGTTCCATGCCGACCAGTAATGGCCCTCGCCCATGTAGTAGGTGCCGAGCTCGAGGAGCCGGCCGAGGACGACCAGGGCCTCCTCGTTCCGGGCGAGGTAACCGAGGGCCAGGCCCTTGCCGAGCAGGGCGTCGCGGTAGACCGGCAGGCGGGCCAGGGCCTTCTCGTTCCATTCGAGACAGCTCTCGGTCTCCTCCATCTGGAAGGCGACCTTGGCCAGCGAGATGAGGACGGAGAGCGAGCCGGGAAGGGCCGCTTCGGCGGCGAGGTAATGGCCTTCGGCCGTCAACAGCTTCCCGCCCAGGAGGGCCGCCTCGCCGAGGTAATAACGGACCTCGGCGAAGCCCGGGTCCGACGCCAGGAGCTTCTCGAGGGCCTCGAAGTCATAAGCCGGGGAGAGGGCGGCCTGGAAGGCGACGAGCCGCGAGGCCGGGTGGAGGGCCACGGCCGTCTTGGCGTCGAACGCGTCCGTGAACTTGTAGCCGAACGCGGCCCGCAGGGCCAAGCGAAGGGCGGCGGCCAGGTCGTCGACCTTGGCTTCGGCCTCCAGCCCCCGGTCGATGTCCACGATCCGGGCGTTGATCCAGTCGAGATGCGCGTCGAGGTCGCGGCCGCCGATCCGGTCGAGGCCCGGATTGCCCTTGATCTTTCCGGGCAGACCGGCCAGGAGCTCGAGCCAGGGCGCGTAGCGGGCCAGGGCGGGCTCGCGGTCGTCGAGGGGATCGGGATCGAGCTCCGGCGCGTCGGGCGCGAGGCCCAGATCCTTCGCCCGAAGGCCGAGGGCGACGGCCGCCCGGAGGCGCTTCTCGGCCGCGCCCGGGGTCGAAGGCGCGGCGGCGGCGATCTCGCCGTAGATCCGCCGGGCTTCCTTGAGGGCGTTGAAATGGCCGGCCGCGAAGAGGGCGTCGGCCTCGGCCAGCCGTGCCGCGGCCGCGGCGGCCGGGTCGGGCCGTACGGGGGGGCGGACGCCGCCTGTGGCACAGGCGGCCGCGAGGCCGACGGCCCCGGCCAGGACCGTGATCCCGATGGACCGCGTCATAGAGCCTCCTCCGCCGGCGCCGGCCGGCCTCACCCCCCGGGCTCCTCTCACCCGAGAATTCGTCCGTCCCCGGGGCGGCGTTTAGGCCGGCCGCCGGGTAAAGCCCGTTGACGCCATTGTAATATCCTTTACAGCCCCGGGAAAGGCCCTCAGGCTGGGACTCTTGGCATGTTCTGTGCAATAATCGGGGGCAGTTCAGCAGGAAAGGAGCCTCCCTCATGGACCGTCGCGACTTCATGGGCAAGGCCGGCTGCGCCGCAGCGGCTCTGGTGGCCTCGGGATCCCTGACTTCCGGGCAGGACAAGGCCAAACAGGCCGTACCGCCTCCGGCCCCGCCTCCGCCACCCTCCTCGCGCAAGAGGTACAAGATCGACATCGAGATCTTCGAGGCCCGCGAAGACACCTGGTGCCACAAGAAGGGCGACACCTTCGCCTACCCCGCCGACTGGGGCAAGCTCTGCCCGTGGCTCCGGGCCAGCCTCAACGAGTTCGTCCGCCTGCTCGAGAACGGCGTGACCCTGCCCTGGCGCTACGAGGGCACGCCCTACGAGAAGGTCGTCGACCCCGACAGCGTGACGACCGAGTACGTCCGCTGCCCCGATCCGACCTCGGCCCTGGTGGCCAAGATCACCCGGACCCGGGTTTGACGGGCGGCGGTCAACCTTTCCCGGCCGGGCGGAGTATTCTTTAGATGTCGAGGTACGCCGCCCCAGGAGCAGCCATGAACACCAAGAAACCGACCGTCCCGGCCCTCGCCATCGCTCTTCTCGTCGGCCTCGTTCCCGCCGTCTCGGCCGAACCGCCCCAAGGCCAGGCCCCGGCCAAGCCGGAGCGGGTCGAGTCGGCCCGCTTCGACGTCCCCAGGGCCGCGACGCCCATCCGCATCGACGGCGTCCTCGACGAGGAGGCCTGGGCCGCCGCTCCGAAGATCCCGCTGCCGTTCGAATGGCAGCCCGGGGACAACATCCCGTCGCCCGTCGACACGGAATGCCTGGTCACCTACGACCTCCACAATCTCTACGTCGCCTTCCGCTGCCTCGATCCCGAGCCGGGCAAGATCCGGGCCCACCTCATGGACCGCGACGACACCGACACGCTCATCATGGACGACCACGTCAGCTTCATGGTCGACTCCTTCAACGACGAGCGCCGCGGCTTCCAGTTCCGGGTCAATCCCATGGGCGTCCAGGCCGACGCCAACTTCAGCGAGCTCGAGGGCTACGAGGACTTCTCCTGGGACGCCATCTGGAAGGCGTCGGCCAGGATCACGGATTGGGGCTGGGCCGTCGAGGTGGCCATCCCGCTCGGCCAGCTCCGCTTCCGCAGGTCCGACGGGCCCCAGACCTGGGGCTTCGAGGCCGAGCGCTCCTGGCCCCGGGACACCCGCCACCGCATGACCTCCCACGTCCGCTCTCGGAACGTCAACTGCATCCTCTGCCAGTTCAACAAGCTGACCGGCTTCGAAGGCGTCGTGCCCGGCCAGAACATCGAGTTGACGCCGACCGTCACGGCCGTCCGGACCGACGGCATGGACATGGGCGCGTACCCGGACGGCGCGCTGGCCCGCGGCGACATCAAGGACGACTACGGGCTGACCGCCAAGTGGGGCATCACGCCCAACCTCATCCTCAACGGCACGGTCAATCCCGACTTCTCCCAGGTCGAGGCCGATGTCGCCCAGCTCGAGATCAACCGCCGCTTCGCCCTCTTCTACCCCGAGAAGCGGCCCTTCTTCCTCGAAGGGGCCGACTTTTTCCTGACCCCGCTCCAGGCCGTCTTCACCCGGACCGTGGCCGACCCGCTCTGGGGGACCAAGCTGACCGGCAAGTCGGGGCGGACGGCCATGGGCGTCTTCGCCGCCCAGGACGATATGACCAACCTCATCTTCCCTTCGAACCAGGGCACCAGCCAGGGCTCCCTCGACCAGTCGGCCACGGGCGGGGTCTTCCGCCTGCGCCAGGACATCGGCCGGGCCTCGACGCTGGGCGTCCTCTACACCGGCCGGATGGGGACCGGCTACGGCAACCACGTCGCCGGGGCGGACGGCTTCTTCCGGCTCGACCAGAAGAACCTCGTCGTCGTCCAGTTCCTGCATTCGGAGACGGAGTATCCCGGCGCCGTCGCCGAGGCCTACGGCCAGCGCGAGGGCCGCTTCGGCGGCAACGCCGCCACGGTCCAGTTCCAGCACTTCTCGCGGGCCTGGATCGTCAACCTGGCCTACCAGGATATGTCCCCGGGCTTCCGGGCCGACTACGGCTTCGTGCCGCGGGTCGACACCCGCCAGGGCGACGTGATGGTCTTCCGCCAGTTCTGGGGCAAGGACAAGGACTGGTTCAACCTCATCCGCCTCGGCGTCGCCGGCGAGGTCGTCTACGACCACGGCGGGCGGCTGACCGACCGCGGCCTGACCCTCGGGCTGATGTACCAGGGCGACCTGGAGAGCGCGGTCAACGTCCACGCCAACTTCATGCGCACCTACTACGACGGGCAGTACTTCGACGCCGCCAACGGCGACCTCGTCTTCCGCATCCGTCCCTTCAGCGGCACCCAGGCCGGATTCCAGGCCCAAGCCGGGCAGACCATCGACTACGCCAACAGCCGCCTGGCCCAGGGGATCTCGGTCGGCCCCAACCTCGCCCTCAACCTCTTCCGGCGTCTCAACGTCGTGGCCGCCCACGCCTACGAGCGCCTGTCGTACCAGGGCGACACGGTCTACATCGCCAACCTGAGCCAGCTCAAGCTGGTCTGGAACTTCAGCGTCCGCTCCTTCGTCCGGGCCATCCTCCAGTACAGCGACCAGAAGCAGAACCCCGCCGTCTACACCTTCCCCGTGGACTCCCGGAGCCGCGGCCTGTTCACCCAGTTCCTGTTCTCCTACAAGCTCAATCCGCGGACGGTCCTGTTCCTGGGCTATTCCGACAATTCGTTGGGCGGCGTCTTCGACAGCTGGCTGGGTCCGGACCGCGTCGGGCTGACCCGGACCGACCGGACCTTCTTCCTGAAGATCGGGTACGCCCTGCAGCTCTGAGCGGGCGGGCCGGGCTTTCCGGCGGCGGTCAGAAGCGGCATCCGGCCGTGAGGGAGAAGGCCGTGCTCCCGGGCGCCCCCGACGCCGCGCGCCGCGACACATATCCCCGGAGCTTGACGTCCCCGAGGACGAAGACGTCGAAGCCGGCCTCCGCGAACCAGGCCGGCCCGGCCAGGACCTCTTCGACGGACCCGGTCTCGGATGGCCGGGCCCCCCGGCCCGCGGCCGCCCAGACGAAGCTCGCCCCGGCGAAGTAGCGGCGCAGGCCGGCCATCCAGGTGAAGCCCGTTCCGGCGGCGGCATCCGCGGCGTAGACCCGGACGTTCGGATACCACGGGCCGAGGTAGGCCGCCGCGGAGGCGACCGCCATGAGCACGGCGCCGTCGCGGGCGGCGATCCGCCGGACGCCGAGCGAGGCTTCGAAGCGGGTCAGGAAGGACTGATAGACCTCGACGTGGACGGCCGACGGCGGGACGACCTCGGCCCGCGGGGCCACCGATACGTCGAGATACCCGTAGGCCCCCTTCCAGAGCCGGGGATAGACCTCGAGCCCGGCGCCGTCGTCCCGTCCGCCGGCGCGCCAGGACCGGCCCGCCTTGGCCACGAAGCGGGCCCTGTCGTCGAACAGGCCGAAAAGGACCTCCAGGCCCAAGTCGCGGCCGTCGGGACGGCCGTCGCCCCAATGCTCGATCCGGCCCGTGAGCCGGATCTCGGGCCGGCGGACGAAGAGCGGCACGGCCTTGTCGAGCGCGAGGCGGAAGTCCGCGTTCGCCGGCTCGAGCTCGACGGCCCGGGCCAGGTAGCCCCGGGCCCGGCCGTAATCCCCGCGCCAAAGCAGGACGGCGCCGACCCGGTGGAGCGCGCCGGCATGGGCGGCGTCGAGGTCGAGGGCCCGCCGGCACAGGACCAGGGCCCCGTCGAGATCGCCCCGCCAGGCGGCCAGGTCGGCCAGCCCGGCCAGGGCGTCGGCCGAGCGCGGCTCCGCCTCCAGGGCCCGCCGGAAGGCCCGTTCGGCGCCCTCGAGGTCGCCGCGCCAGGACCGGAGGCGGCCTTTGAAGACGATGAGGTCGGCGTCGGCCGGATGGGAGGTGAGGAGCGCGTCGACGACGGCCTCGCCTTCGTCCCATCTCCCGGCGTAGGCGTAGGCGCGGGCCAGGAGGAAACGGACCTCGTCGTCGCCCGGGTCGGCCCGCAGGGCCTCGAGGGCCAGGGCGACGGTCCGGTCGTAGCGGCCCTCGCGCAAGGCCGCCCGGACCTCGTCGGCGGACTGGGCCCGGGCCCGTCCCGGCGCAGCGGCCAGAGCCGCGGCCAGGCAGAGGCCGAGGACGGCCGTCGAGGCCCGGCGCCGTCCGCCCGTCACGGCGTCCTCCCCGCCTTGGCGAAACCGCGCCTCTCCATCGAGCCCCATTCCCGCTTGCCCCGGAAGTAATCGACAAAGCCCCAGACCCGGACGAAGGTGAGGTATTGTCGGTAGAACAGGTTCTCGGCCACTCCGGCCAGGGTCAGAACGAGGATGTCGCGCGGCCGGGGATAGCGGAACGAGGACAGCTCTTCGAGCAGGATGGCCAGGAGAGAGACGAACGTGCCGTAGAAGACGGCCACGAAGAAGAAGGTCGCGGCGAAGGCGTAGTCGACGCGGCCGAACAGGATGTGCCCGGCGAACAGGGCGTAGCCCAGGCACTCGATGAACGGCCCGGCCATCTCGAAGACGGCGTAGAACGGCAGGGCGAACAGGCCGGCGACGCCGTAGCGGGGCTTGAAGACCATGCTCCGGTGACGGACCAGGGTGTCGACCAGGCCGCGGTGCCAGCGCCGTCTCTGCCGGGACAGGACCTTCAGGCTCTCGGGGGCTTCGGTCCAGCAGATGGGATCGGGGATGAACGGGATGCGGTAGGGCCGGCCCTGGTCGTGCATGTGCTTCTGCATGCGCACGACGAGGTCCATGTCCTCGGTGACGGAGTCGGTCCGATAGCCGCCGCAGGCCAGGGCGATGTCCTTGCGGAAGATCCCGAAGGCCCCGGAGACGATGAGCGTGCTGCGCATCAGGCTCATGCCCAGGCGGCCGCCGAGGAAGGCCCGCAGGTATTCGAGGACCTGGAACCGGGCGATCCAGTTCCGGGGGATGCCGACCCTGGCGACCTGCCCGTCGCGCACGGCGCAGCCGTTGCTCAGCCGGATGACCCCGCCGGCCCCGATGGTCCGTTCGGGGTCCTCGAGGAAGGGCCGGACGACCTTGAGCAGGGCGTCGCGCTCCAGGACCGAATCGCTGTCCACGGCGCAGAACAGGGGATAGCGGGAGATGTTGAGCCCGGCGTTCAGGGCGTCGGCCTTGCCGCCGTTGGCCTTGTCGACGACGAGGAGCCGCGGGTGGAGGGCCGACCGGTAGATGCCCCGCGGCGGCTTCGTGGCCAGGACGCGCCGGAAGACCGTCCGCGACGGCTGGAGCCCGAAGGCCTCGGTCAGGCGGGCCAGGGTGGCGTCGGTCGAGCCGTCGTTGACGACGACGACCTCGAAGACGGGGTAGCGGAGGGCCAGGAGCGAGCGGACGCTGTCGATGATGCCGGCCTCCTCGTTGTACGCGGGCACGATGACCGAGACCGGCCGGACGATGGGCATGCGGAAGATCTCGCCGAAGCGGACGAACGTGACCAGCCGCCGGTAGCGGAGGATGCCGGCCAGCGAGAGCATGTTGAACAGGAAGTAGAAGGAATTGATGAGCAGGAAATAGGACAGGATGACGTGCTCGAGCCCGGTCCCGAGGATGTGCCCGAGGCCGCTCACGCCGGGCCTCCCGTGAGGATGACCGAATCCAGGACCATGGCCGCCATGTCGGCCGCGAAACGGTCCGCCTTCTGGGCCGCGACCTCCTGGAGCTCGAGGACGCCGACCAGGCCGAAGGCGGCCAGGGCGAAGCCGGCGTTGTGGCGGACGTGCCAGTTCGGGGAGAACAGGCCCCGGGTCAGGAGGGGCAGGGTCTTCCAGTCCTGGAGATAGCCCAGGCTGCGCAGGGCCTGGGCCTGGACGGCCCAGTCCGGATCGGCGGCCAACCCGGCCAGGGTCCGGGACGCGGCCGGGACCAGCAGGTGTCCGAGGGCCCGGGCGACGCGGATGCGCAGCTCCTTGTCGGGATGGCCGGCGAAGCGGACGATGTCGGCGTACAGGCCGCGCAGGAGGAGGCGCCCGGCCATCTCCACGAGCAGGGCCAGCTTGACGACCGGCAGGTCCCGGCGGAGGGACTCCCGCAGGAACGGCTCGATCCGCGGACCGAGGCTGTGGAAGATGTTCGAATAGGCGTAGAGGTTGGGCTCGGGGTCCTTCTCGAAGATGTCGAAGATGATGGCCAGGGTGTCCCGGGAGGCGATGCCCGTCAAGGCGTTGAGGGCCGCCAGGCGCACCACGGGCTTGTCGTGGAGCAGGGAGACCAGGTCGAGGGTCTCCGCCGGGCTGGAGAAATCGACGAACAGGCGGACGTTCTGGAGCCGGGTCGCCAGCCAGGGCGACCGCAGCTCGCGCCGGCAGCGGGCCTTGATGGTCCGTTCGAAGACGACCCGGAGCGGTTCGAGGGCCCGGCCCAGGAGGGCCTCGCGGTAGGCGACGAGCAGGGACTTGAGGACGCGGGCCCGGCCCCGATGGCGCCGGGAGAACTCCTCGGCCGCCCGGACCGGATCGGCGTCGGTCAGGACCTCGAGGAGGTCGCGCTCCATGGCCTCGTAGACGGCCCGGTCGCGCCGCTCGCGGGCCTGGACGACGAGGCGGCGGACGAAGATGAACAGGAACAGCGTGCCCGAAAGCAGGAAGAGGTAGACGAAGCTAAAGAGGGCGACGGTCGACAGCATGGCCGTGCGCCTCCCTGAGGATCTTCTTGACCTTGGCCACGAGGATGCGGGGCGAGAACGGCTTGACGACGTGCTCGGCCCCGGCCTCGAGGCTGCGGACGATGGCCTCCTCGTCGTCGAGCGACGACAGCATGAGCACGGGCAGGGCGGCCGTCCCCGGGTCCTGCTTCAGCCGGGCCAGGAGCTCGAAGCCGTCCATGCCGGGCACGGCCGCGTCGACGACGACCAGGTCGGGCCGCCCGCCGCGGGCCTGGGCCAGGGCGTCGGCGCCGTCCCGGGCCATGACGACGACGAAGCCCTCTTTGCGCAGGAAATGGGCGACGAGGTTGCGGGTCGTCGCGTCGTCGTCGACGAGCAGGACGCGGGGGGAGGCCCGCCGCGCCGCTTCCCGCCGTTCACCGTCCATGGTCCGTCCTTTCGTCTCCGTCCGCTTCGGTCCCGGGGCCGCCCCCGAGGGCCGGGAGGCGGTCCTCCCGGCCGTTCCCATCCTAGGGGAGAGGCGGACTCCCGCCCATCGCTCGCGGCGGGGATAGGCCGGGTGAATTTCGGCCCCGGGGGGCCGTCGCCGGGGGGAAGGGGTGCTCCCCCCTCCCGGCGAGGCTGGACAGGGGCCGCCACCATCTGGTACATTGCCCTCTCGCACCGGTGCTGAAAGGAGCCCCGCCATGAAGAAAGCCCTCCCCGTCACCGTCGTCCTCCTGATCGCCGCGGCCCTGGCCCCGGCCCTGGCCGGACAGACCGCCCTGAAGCCCGACATCCTCGGCACCTGGACCGGCTACGCCGTCGCCCCGGGCATGCGGTTCGAGCTGACGGCCGTCTTCGGCAAGACGGAAACGGGCTACTCCGGCGTCCTCAGCGACGCCAACGGGATGATCGCCGAGACCCCCCTGAGGGACATCGTCTTCGCGGACGGCCGGGTGACCTGCGCCTTCGACCTCGACATGGGCGGCGACGTGATGTTCATCAAGCTCGAGATGGTCCTTGACGGGGAGGCCCTCAAGGGGAGCTGGTTCGACGCCGAGGGCAACTCCGACGTCATCGAGCTCGCCCTCAAGAAGTGACGGGGCGCGCCGGCCGGTCCCGACCGCGGCGCCCCGGGAGAACGACATGAGCGGCAACGTCTACGACGAGCTGAAGGAGCGCGGCTTCGTCGCCCAGGTCTCCGACGAGGAGGCCGTTCGCAAGATGCTGGGCGGCGGGCCGGCCACCTTCTATATTGGCTTCGACAGCACGGCCACGAGCCTGCACGCCGGCAGCCTGGTGCCCATCATGGCCATGGTCCACCTGCGGCGGGCCGGCCACCGGGCCATCGCCGTCGTCGGCGGCGGCACGACCATGGTCGGCGACCCCAGCGGCCGGACCGAGTTGCGCCAGATGCTCGACGAAGCCACCATCCGGGCCCAGGGGCAGGCCATCCTCATTCAGCTCTCCCGCTACCTCCGCTTCGACGGGCATTCGGCCATCGCCGTGGACAACGCCGACTGGCTCCTGCCCCTCCCGTACATCGGCTTCCTGCGCGACATCGGCCGGCACTTCAGCGTCAACCGCATGCTGGCCGCCGAGGCCTACAAGCTCCGTCTGGAGAAGGGCCTGTCCTTCATCGAGTTCAATTACCAGCTCCTGCAGGCCTACGACTACCTGACCCTCTACCGCAAGTACGGCTGCACCCTGCAGATGGGCGGCGACGACCAGTGGGGCAACATCCTGGCCGGGATCGACCTCATCCGCCGGGTCGAGGGCGGCACGGCCGAGGCCCTGACCTTCCCCCTGCTGACCACGGCCACGGGGGCCAAGATGGGCAAGACGGCCCAGGGCGCCGTGTGGCTCGACGGCGGCCAGTTCAGCCCCTACGACTTCTACCAGTACTGGGTCAACTGCGACGACCGCGACGTCGGCCGCTTCCTGCGCATCTTCACCCTGCTGCCGCTCGACGAGGTCCGGCGCCTGGAGGCCCTCAAGGACGCGGGCCTCAACGAAGCCAAGCGGATCCTGGCCTACGAGGCGACCAAGATCACCCACGGCGAGCTCGAGGCCGACAAGGCCCGCAAGGCCGCCGGGGCGGCCTTTCTGAAGGTCGACGGCAACGGTCCGGGCGCCGCGAGCGGCGATCTCGGGCTGCTGCCCACGACGGCCGTGCCTCGGTCCCGGCTCGAGGAGGGCATCCCGCCGGCCGCCCTGTTCACCGAGGTCGGACTGACGCCCTCGCGCAAGGAGGCCAAGCGGATGATCGAGCAGGGCGGGCTCTACGTCAACGACGAGCGCGTCGACTCGACCGAGCGCCTGATCACGGTCCGGGACCTGGGGCCGGGGGGCGGCCTGCTGCTCAAGGCCGGCAAGAAGAAGGTCCACCGGATCGTCCCGGCTTGAACCGTCCGCGCCCGAGAATTCCGTTGCCTTGACCGGCCCGTTATGGTTAACTAGGTCGGCCGTCCGCACGGCCCAAGGAGAACGACATGAAACACGCGATCGCCATCTTACTGGCCTCGACGCTGGCCGTCGCCGGCTGCTCGTCGAAGGCCGACCAGTACACCCTCACGCAGGGCACGCCCGCCTACGACCTGGCCGTCGAGCTGGCCAAGACGATGCCCGCCCTGGCCCCCGGCCAGAAGACGGTCATGGTCCAGGCCAAGGGCTTCACCATCACGGCCGCCGAGGTCATCCAGGCCATCCGCGACAACCTGGGCACCCGGACCGAGGGCCTCAAGCAGCTCGACGCGGGCCAGCTCAAGCGCGTCCTCGAGCAGGGCGCCGCGACGCTCGGCGAGCGCAAGCTCCTGCTGGCCGCCGCCAAGGCGGCCAAGGCCGTCCTGCCGGCCGGCGAGCTCGAGGCCGCCCTCAAGTCCGAGTACGACCAGGCCGGCGGCGAGGCCAATTTCCTGGAAGAGCTCAAGAAGGCCGAGATCTCCATCGACCACGTCAAGACGAGCGTCGGCGAGACCCTGCTCATCAACGCTTATTTCAAGGGCCGCGACGAGGCCGGTCTCAAGGTGGACGAAGCGGAGCTCCGCGCCGCCTACGACGAGGCCGCCCGGACCGACCAGACCGCCTCGGTGCGGCACATCCTCTTCCTGACCCAGAACAAGACCGAGGCCGAGAAGGCCGAGGTCCGCAAGACGGCCGAGGCGGTCCTGGCCAAGGCCCAGGCCGGCGAGGACTTCGCCGGGCTGGCCAAGCAGTACTCCGAGGACCCCGGTTCCAAGGACAACGGCGGCCTGTACGAGAATTTCCCCAAGGGGCAGATGGTCAAGCCCTTCGAGGACGCCTCGTTCTCCATCCCCATCGGGGGGCTGAGCGGCCTGGTCGAGACGACCTTCGGCTACCACATCATCCAGGTCGTCGACCGGAAGAAAGAGACCCGGACGTTCGAGGAGGCCAAGGCCGGCCTCGAGGCCAAGCTCCTGCAGGACAAGCGCGGGACCCTGGTCCAGGACACCCTGAAGGCCCTCAAGGACAAGGCCCAGTTCAAGCTCGTCGAGCTCTGATCCGCCGGATCCCGCCGGCCCGGCGATGAGGGAGCGGGCCGGGGCTCACCCCTCGGGGGGAGGCCGCTGACCGCCCGAATTCCTCCCTTGCGGGGATTGCGGCCCCCGGCCCCGGCGGCTATGATGGGAGGATCGAGGAGGCACTATGAAAAAACTCACGACGATCCTGCTGGTCGCGGCCTTCGCCGGGCTCCTGCTCATGCCCCGTCCCGCCGCCGCCGGCGTCCAGTTCGGGCTCAAGGCCGGCGGCAACATGGCCAAGCCGACCGGCGCCGACGCCGACGACCCCCTGGCCACCCTGAAATCCCGGATCGGCTTCACGGGCGGCATCTTCCTGGCCTTCAACTTCGGCCGCGTCGTCACCATCCAGTCCGAGGTCCTGTACACGATGAAAGGCGCCACCTACGTGGCCCTCGACGACTCCTACACCGACAAGCTGAGCGCCGACTACATCGAGATCCCGCTGCTGCTCAAGCTGCGCATCCCGACGCCGGTCGTCCAGCCCTTCGTCTTTGCCGGCCCGTCCGTGGGCTTCAAGCTCAAGGAGAAGCTGGAGAGCGACGGCGAGGAGGTCCCTCTCGACGAGGCCCTGCTCAAGAACAACGACTACGGCGCCATCTTCGGGGCCGGCCTGAACCTGGGGCGGAACTTCATGGTCGACGTCCGCTACAGCCTGGGCCTGCAGAAGGTCATCAACACCTTCGAGGGCGAGGTCGAGCCCGACTTCAAGAACGGCGTCTGGTCGGCCACCATCGGCATCGCTTTCTGACCGGCCGGACCGCTACGTCTTCTCCGCGGCGCTGCCGCCCGCGCGGCCGCGCCGCTTTTTTTGTCCCGCCCCGTCCGGCCGGCGCTCAGCGGATGTACAGATAGACGTAGTGGCTCTCGCCGTCCTCGTCCTTGACCGTCTCCACGAGCGCCTGCTTGGCTTCCCAGCCCGGGATGGCATAGTTGTGGCAGACGACCCGGCTCTTGGGGCGCAGCTGCGTCTCGAGGATCGGTCTCATGAGCGCGTTGGACTCCGGCAGCAGGTAGAGGCTGACCACCGTGGCCTCGGAGATGTCGGCCTTGGTCGCGTCCAGAGCGAGGAAGCGGACCCTGTCGCCGACGCCGGCGGCCGCGGCGTTGCGCTCCGACTCGGCGACCATGGCCGGGTCGATGTCGATGCCGACGCCCCGCGCCCCGTAGCGCCGGGCGGCCGTGATGACGATGCGGCCGTCGCCGCAGCCGATGTCGTAGAGGACGTCCGTGCCGGTCAGGGCGGCCAGCTCGAGCATCCGGTCGACGACCGGGGCCGGCGTCGGCACCCAGGGGGCCAGGTCGACGGCGTCGTCCCGGCCGTGCGAGCCGAGGAAGAGGTCGATCGTCTCGCCCTCGTCGTAGCGGAAGGAATAAGGGCTGCCCGGGTCGAGCGAGTAGACGGCGTCCTTCTTCCCGGTGGCGAACTCGACCTCGATCGCGACGGAGGTGGGGTAGCGGTCGACGGCGTCCGGGGCGATCTCGCGCGTCTCGATGGCCTCGGGCCGCCCGGACGGGTAGACGCGGTAGACGATGGTCCGGTCGGTGACGTTGCGGACCGTCGTCTCCCGGACGGCCAGGTCCGCGGCCGTGGCCGTCGCCGGAGGCGGGGCCGGGGGCTTGGAGCCCCGCCGGCAGGCCGGGGCGGCCAGGGCGGCGGCGATCAGGACGGCCAGAGCGGCGGCGCGGGCGAGATCGGTTCTACGCGGCATGGGCACCTCCCGTCGAGGTCATTGTAACAGAAACGCCCCCGCAAGGTGACGGCCGGGCCGGGATATCCCTCTCTCGGGCTTTTGCTCGGGGATGTCCTCTGGCTCCCCGGCCCCCCGGGGAGCGGGGAGCGAACCCCCGTGAGCGGACCAGGCAGGATCGGGACGGAGCACCCGGAGTCCCGATCCTGCGAAATATCGGGATAAAGCCCTTTCTTACGATATTTCCCAGCAACGTCCCTTCGAGTCACTCCGGGACATTGCTGATGGTCGCTCCGCAAGCTCCGCTCCCTGCCGCCCCNNNTCCCGGCCGGCGGTCGAAGTGCGGCGGAAGGGGAGATCTACTTCTTGATGGCGTCCAGGATGGCCTTGGCCTGGGCCGTCCGCTCCGTCTCGGGCTCGAGCTTGACGAACTTCTCGAGGTTCTCGGCGGCCTTGGCGTTGTCGCCCTTGTTCAGGTAGGCGAAGGCCACGCGGAGGTAGGGATCGGCCCAGTCGGGCTTGATCTGGCTGGCCATCTCGAAGTAGCGGATGGCGTCGTCGATCTGCTGGTTGGAGAAATAGATCTCGGCCACGTTGTAGGGCAGGTTCTCGTCCTGGGGGGCCATGTCGATGGACTTCTTGAAGAAGTCCTGGGACTCCGGCAGCTTGCCCTGCTTCAGGTAGCACAGGCCGATGGCCGCCAGGCCCTTGGCGGCCATGTTCTTGCCCATGGCCGTGTCGGTGCCAGACTGCTCGATGAGCTGGTTGTACTTCTGGACGGCCGTGTCGAATTCGCCCTTCTCCCGGTAGCAGTCGCCGATGTTCAGCAGGACCTGGTAGGCCCCGGGGTTCTTGGACAGGAACTCCTCGTACATCATCAGGGCCGTGTCGTACTTGCCGTCCTTGAAGAAGGCGTTGCCCTCCTCGAGGACCTGGAAGGTGGCCTCGTCCTGGACGACACCCGAGCCGGCGGCCTCCTGCTCGAGCTTGAGGATGATCTTGGGGTTCTTGTCGATCTGCGAGATGCGCATGCTCGTCGACACGGGCAGGTAGCCCTTGGCGCTGGCCGTGATGATCCAGCTGCCGGTCCCGACGCCCATGATGCCCCAATCGCCCTTCTTGTCGGTGGTCGCTTCGAAGGTCGTGCCGCCCGGCTGGTCGAAGACGGCGGTGATCTTGGCCCCGGCCACGGGCTTGCCGGCTTTGTCGAGGACCGAGCCGCCCATGCGGGCGATGCCGCGGCCCGCCTGGGCCAGGGCCAGGCCGGCGGCGAAGATGAGGATCGCGGCGCCGGCCGCGACTTTCGCGGATGACCGATGATTCATGACTGCCTCCTGCAAATGATCGGACCTCGACCATTATCCCTTCCCGGGGGCTTTTTTTCAAGAGACCGGGGCGACGGGCCCGGCCGGGATCACAGCCGCCAGAGGTAGGA
>MTKZ01125850.1_pt1 | contig 17837 bp, 13 predicted proteins | sample 1042781 | NCBI WGS metagenome assembly MTKZ01 (sample SAMN06212207, study PRJNA360539) | anaerobic digester metagenome | biome: Wastewater treatment plant; material: sludge; isolation source: anaerobic digester fed with sludge from wastewater treatment plant | place: Denmark: WWTP Viborg ... | reverse complement strand
AAGGCGAGCCCCACCGGGTGGAGACGTAGAAGCGGTCCTCGGCCACCATCATCCCGCGCGAAATCACGATGCCCGTGTCGTTGACGAACAGGTTCGGATCGTAGCCGTGATGCCGCAGCAGGTTATACGGCGTTTCGCCGGAGGCCCATTCGATGTTCGTGCCCGGCGTCTCGGATGGCAGGTCGCACTGGACGCAGAAAATCAGGTCGGAGCGATAGGTCTTGATCAGATCGCGGCAGGCCAGCCAGAACTCGCGGGTCTTCTGGCACCGCCAGTTGATCCAGCTCTCCCATTCAGCCGGCCGGGCGGTCAGCCAGTTGTACGCGGTCCCGGGCGGCGACGTCGGCACCCCGCTGCCGGTGGCGTTCTTGAACTGCTGAAGGTCCCACGAAGAGTAACCCGAGAGCCTGGCACCTCGGCTCCCGTCGTCGTCAGAGGTGTAACAGGTTCCGATCTTGCCGTTGACCCGGATGCCGATGCCGCGGACGGATGGGTTCGATGCGCACCGCGTCGCAATCTCGCTCAGCAGATTCTGGGTAAGCTGCTGCACCTCGGGCCGGAGCGGATCGAGTGTTGGGCTGCCGAACGCCCGGGTGTAGTCGTTGTCGGTCCCCAACTGGTAGGAAGTGTTGCTGAAGGTCAGTCCGCCCGAGTACGTGGGGACTGTGAGCGACGTAATGATCGGAACAAGCTGAATCCCCTCCGCCTGGGCGATCGGCGGCAGCTCCGCCAGCAGATCCCCGGCCGAATTCCAGGGAAAATGCGCGCTGCCGTTGTACCACGCCTTGCCGCTGCGGTCGGAGCCGTTGATGGCATTGAACGCGATGTAGTTGAATCCGCAGTACTTGAAGTGCTGGACCATCCGCTGAAGCTCCGTCTGGCGATGAGCCAAGGTCCGCACGGGTGTGCCGTGGTGGGCGTAGAAGTACCACGGGTGAGTCATGTAAACGCCGACGCGGCGCTGCGAGCCGGGATTGCCCGGCAGGACCATCGCGGGATAGCGCGCGGACATTTCGTCGACGAACCTGAACACCCACATTCGCGAGACCGCTCCGCCGTCGGTGCCGCTGCGCGTGAGATTGCACCCCAGGCTGCTCACCACCACGCGGGCGGTGGCGGTTTTGGCGTGAAAGACCATGCTGATGTTGAACGGCTGGTTGTCGATGGGCAGCTCCCGCCCGGTGTACACGGCCAGGCCGACATCCGGCCCGAAAACCGATCCCTCCTGCGTGTGGATCGGGTTCTGCTCCCACCACGGGTCTCCCCACGGATTGATGGTGGGCTCGCCGGTGTAAGGGGGCGCCCAGGGTTGTCCGGGGTTGATGACGATGCCGTCCGGATGATGGATTGCCAGGCTGGTGTAGCGTTCCTGGTCATTGGAGGACTCGGCGACGAGCAGGTGCGGCACTCCTGCCGTCCCGCCCGTGGCCATGTCGTACGAGTAGTAGTAGGTGGCAAACCCGTCATCAGGGGCCGCGGTCACGCGGAACGTCCTGCCGCTGATGTTCATCAGTCGCGACGGCTGGTTGGGGTGCGGCGACACAGAGCAGAGGTTGGCTTCAGCGAAATTGTGGCTGGTCTGCGTGCAGTCGACGTGGTCGGTGAGCTCCACCACGACCGGGGCCGGCACGGCCGCCGCGTCGTAGTTGTCGATGATGCGTTTCTTCAAGTCGGGCAGGGTAACGCCCGGATGGGCCGCGTTGTGGGCATCCAGATTCACATAGTGAACGCACTCATCATCCACCGCGCGATAGACCACGCCGTCGCAGTCGATCGTGAAATCGCCGGTGACGGTACAGACGGCCCAAGCACCGCCGGTCGATACCAAGAACGCTGCCAGGGCCAGATATCCCACGAGCCTCTTCACAATGCCCTCCACCTGGCCGGGTTCACACCGGCCTATTGCCGCTCGCACGACGGGTCGGCCGCTACATCAGGGCCGCTGAAGCACTGGTAGAACCGCGCGAAATCCTCCGCATCCACGTCCCTGTCCTTGTCCAGGTTGGCGCTGCCGCAGCCTTCGACGAAGTCCGTACCCGGGCCGGAGAAGCACGCCTGCAGGTGGCCGAAGTCGGCCTGGTCCACGTCCCGATCTCCGTCGAAGTCCGCCGCCAGGGGCCCGGTGACCACAATATAGTCGAAGCGCGTCAGCGTGTTCGGTCCACCCGGTCCTCCGACCGTGAGGCTGACCGTATAGGTGCCCTTGGTCTGGTACACATGCGAAGGATTTCTTTGGCTGCTGGTTGTCCCGTCGCCGAAATCCCACGCCCACCAGGTGACCGCGCCGGTTGATTCGTCGGTGAAAGCGATCTGCGTCGGGGCGATGCCGGAGTCGGGCGACGCGACGAAGGCGGCCGTCGGCTTGCCGAGGCAATAGGCTACGGCATTGGTGAGGATCTGCTGACCAAGGGCGTTGGTCTGCTGCCAAGTGGTGTCGTAGAGGTGGAGCATGATCCGCCGGCCTGCGGCCGTGCCCCCGTCGAGCAAGGCCGCTCCGGGTTCGGCCACCAGGATCGTCTTGTGGCTCGAATTCGAAGTCGACTCCGCCAGGATCTGAACCCCCGAAGCTGTCTGCTGCGTGCAATAGCTGAACATCTCGGGCGCGTCGGCAAGCGTGACGATGCCGTTGGGAAGCCCTTCCGTCACCGGATGGGTGTTGTCAAGCACGTTGATCTGTGTCTGGCCGCTCGCGGCGTACGCCCCCTCGCCCAGTGCCTCGCGGTCGCTGCGGGCCAAGGCAGACTCCCAGAAGATGAACGGCACCGATTCGTGCCGGAAGTCGCCGCCGACGTTGTCCGAGAGCACCGTAGAAGATGCAATGATGAGGTCGTGGCTGGCGGCGATCTCGGCGGCGGTCGGACGGTTGGCCCGCTCGTCGTCATACACATCCACCAGCAGGCCGAAGGAGCGGAGGCGGTCGGCGATCTGCGAGTCGGCGGTGTTCAAGGGGGCCGTCTCGGCCAGCATCGCGACCCGGGGGAAGTCTCCGACGCGGATGAAGCCCTGTTTCTGGGCCGTTTGCGGCCCCTCGCCGGTGGTGACCGTGAGCCGGACGGCGAACACGCCTTCGATCGTGTAGGTGTGGGTGGGGTTCTGAAGCGTACTGGTCTGTCCGTCGCCGAAGTCCCACGACCAGGCCGAGACCCCCCCAACCGTGCTCTGATCGGCGAACTGAACCGCCAGCGGGGCCGGGCCGGCGGTCGGCGCGGCCGAGAAGTCCACGGAGCCTGGGATGGCGGTGATGAAGCTGTCTTTCTGCAAGGTGAAGTTGCCGTCGGTTCCGGTCACGGTGAGCCGCACGCTGTACGTGCCCGGGCCGGTGTAAACGTGCACCGGGTTCTGCAGGCCGCTGGTCCCTCCGTCGCCAAACTCCCAGTACCAAGCCGATGCGCCCTCCACGTAGGATCGATCAGTGAACAGCACGGTCAGCGGGGCCACTCCGGTGGTGGGGTTAGCGGTGAAGGCGGCGCTTTGGGGAAAGGTTTTGTCAAAATCGCGGAACGCGTAGTACCCCGGCCGGGGACTCAGGTTGGCATTCATCAGCCCGTAGTTATCGAGCTCGGCAACGCCGTTGAGCACGAGATAGCTTGCCTGCTCCACGAACGACCACTCGGGCTTCTTCAGTTCCGTGAGTACCTGGACCATCTTGTCGGCCGTCGATGGGTAGTCGGCCGTGTTCCATCCGTACTCGCTGATCCAGATCGGCTTGTGGGCATCACCATTGGCCACCATCACGTTGCGCGTGTCTGTGAGGGCCTGCCAGTGGATCGTGCCGCTCCAGTCATACGGATGGATCGAGATCAAGTCGAAGTACGGGCCCGCCCCCTCGCTGTACATGCCCTGAATGTACTGGTACCCGTGGGTCACGCCCGAATGGTAGTCGATGTTCGCGGCCACGATCTTGGCGTCCGGGTCTTCGCCTTTGATCGCCTGGCTGCAGCGGATCAGCCACTGCGTGTAAAGCGGGTAGCTGTCAGAATTGGCGCAGCCGTCGTTGATCCAACTGCAACCGTTGGGCTCGTTCCAGAAGAAGTAGTACTTCACTCGTCCTTTGTACCGATTGGCCACGAAGCGGTGGAAGTCCATGAACTGCGGGACATACTCCTCGGCCGGCGGCGACTGGTGCGGGGGAAGCTCCGGATAGAGCCTGGCCCACTCCGGGGCCAGCCCCACAAACATGGTCGGCTCAATCCCGCGAGCCAGCATTTCATTGACACAGAAGTCCGTGTAGTCGATGACGTTCCAATCGTACTGCCCTTCCACCGGCTCGGCGTCGCACCAGGCCAGGCCGGTGCCGCTGATGGTGGCCCCGATGGTCACCATGTGGTCCCAGATGGCCTGGTCGTAGGATCGCCCCTTGCCTGCCCAAATCGAATAGTAGCGACCCACGCCAAACAGGAATGGCCGGGGCTGGGCCATCATCGGCGAACTCAACAACAGCGTGCACACCGTGTACGCGGCAACCGCGCGACGTCCCATAATGGATGCTCCCTGGAAAGCAGCCTGCTCCACGACTTCCTGAGTTATTCTAGCAGAATTGACCGGACAGTAAAAGGCGGTTCCCGCGGACAGCGGAAGCCGGGTCCGCCCTATTTCAAGCATTCTCAATGGGTTAAGGACGAGGCAGCCGCGCCCGGCCACGCTTCAACCACTTCTGAGAATTCGTGAGAGGCAGACGAGGAAGCCTTTACTCGTTGCCGTCAGGTTGCGTACTTGGGGCGGGNNCCACGGCGGAGGCGGGTGCTCTGAACAGGGCCCTGGGCAGCTTCGGGTTGGTTTTCAAGGCGGCGACCGCCTGCTGCCAATCGCTCGGGCGGTCCCTGGCCAGGATTTCGGCCTCGCCCAGCGCCACCGCCAGGTAGGCCGCACGAGCCCGCTCCTGCGCCGTCCTGGTCAGGTCTCGATGTATGTGAGGCAGAAGCTTGTTTCTCAATTCCTCCAGTTGGTCCGTTGGCTGAGGCAGGGGCTCGACGTTCGCGGGTTTCTCTGTGGCGATCCGCCAGATCGTCCGGCCCTCAAGAACCTTTTTCTCGCCCCCATGGGCCAGGATCACCTTGTGAGCGACATCCACCAGCCGACGTCCGTAGCTGGTGATGGTCTCGTCTTCGGGCAGGCCGGGGCGGGTGAGGTTGCGGTAAGTGTCGCGGATGGTCCAGCCCTGGGCTTCCATCCACTTTCGCCCCTTCATGACCCCGACGATCGTCCCGGCGGTTGCGGCGTTGCAGTCGGCATCCCAACCGAAGTTGAATGCCAGCCGGACGGTCTCGACGAAGTCCCCCTGGCCGTACAGCAGCGATCCGACGATCGCGGCCGTGTTCAACTCGCTCCCGTTGAAGTCGCGCATGCCGCCATGGCGGGCGTACCTGCTATGGATGGCGTGCCAGGTCTTGCGCCAGTCGGCCGGGTTGTCCGCGTACCATTGCCGAACGTCGCTTACGACCGCGGAAAGAACGCTTTTCCGATCGAGCGCGGTCTGGCCGGCGGCGACAATCCTGTCGGCGTCTGCCTCGATGAATGCCGTGGCGATCATGGTGTCGAACAACTGTGTCGCCTGGGCGGGCTCGCCGTCGATCGAGACGTGGGTATAGTGCAGGCCGAGGCGCGAGGCGGCCTGCGGCATGCACGGGGCGATCAGCCCGAACGCCTCGCAGACGAACTGGCCCGAGATGTTGAACGACGACCAGGGGTTCAGCGCGATGCGCCCCGTGAGCGGCGGTTCGATGCCCAGACTCATCAGCAGGCGAGCATATTCATTGGCGCACCAGATGTGTGTATTGACGTGCCTGCTCCACAGCTCGGCAATCCGCGGATACGGCACGAACAGTGAGCCGCTTTTCTGCATCTCGATGACGTAAATCCACTCGATGTCCGTGTCGTCGTCGGTGTGGGCGCCCTCCGGCAGGGCGGGGAAGTAACTTTCGACGTTCCCGGGGGCATCGTTGTATTTGAGTTCGTGCGGCAGACCGTTGAGGTTGCCGAGGATCTGCCCGAGCAGTCCGCCCTGGATCTTGTCGGCCAGCAGATCGTCGGGGATTTCAACGTACGTCCGTCGTGTGACGGCCGCGCACCCGGTGGTTCCGGTGATTGCCAACGCGATGATCAGGACCAGCGATCGTCGCATCATGTACCTCCAGAGAACGGCCGACCTCGGTCCGCGCAAAAGCGAATACCGGTGTTCATAATGGAGAATGATATGCCCACCCGTGCTGCCTGTCGCATCGCGGGGGGATGCCCTGGAGAGAACCCATTTGCATCCGGTACCCCGGCCGAATACCATCCCCGCAACGGGCCGTTGGTTCATGAGGCGGTCAGGTAACACAAGTGCATGGCCGCGCAGAAGGGTGGCCATGGCATCCGCCCCCCGGATAGCTAAAAGCTAATAGCGAACAGCTAAGAGCTTTGGCTCCCAGGCGACCAACCCCCCTGTATCCCCCCTTGGTAAGGGGGGAAGCGTGGAACGAAGGTTGATCGGGCGACAATGAGCGATCCTCAACAGGTCGAAGATCGTAAGGCAAAGCGGGCGAAGCTGCGCGAGCTGGGTGTTGACCCCTACGGCTGGCGGTACCAGGGTGTCCAACCCGCGGCCGAGGTGCTGCGGCGAGGCGAGGCTCTGAACCTCGGTCCCGGCGAGCACGCCGAGGCCAGCCATGCCAGGGTGGCCGGGCGCGTGGTGCTCCATCGACCGTGCGGCAAGCTCATCTTCATGACTCTCCGTGACGGGTCGGGCGACATCCAGGCGGCGGTCAGCAAGTCGGCCGTGGACGAGCAGGCCTTCACCATCGCCAACAAAATGCTCAACCTTGGCGATATCATCGGACTGGATGGGACCCTGGGCAGGACCAAGACCGGCGAGATGACCGTCTGGGCCAGGTCGCTCACCGTCTTGTGCAAGGCGATCCAGCCGCCACCGGCCAAGTGGCACGGGCTCAAGGACGTCGACCTGCGGTACCGCCGCCGCTACGTCGACCTGTTCACCAATCCGGCTGTTCGGGATACGTTCAAGAAGCGGAGCCTGATCATCGACGCGATCCGTCGTTGCCTGGTGGACCGGGGCTACTTCGAGGTCGAGACGCCGGTGCTCCAGCCGATTTACGGCGGGGCGGCGGCCCGGCCCTTTGTGACCCATCACAACACCCTCGATATGCAGCTCTATCTGCGCATCAGCCCGGAGCTGTACCTGAAGCGTTTGCTGGTCGGCGGGATGGAGCGGGTATTCGAGTTTTCCCGCGTGTTCCGCAACGAGGGCGTGGATACCTCGCACAATCCCGAATTCACTTTGCTGGAACTCTACCAGGCCTATGGCGACTACAACGATATGATGGACATCGTTGAAGCCATGGTTGCGGCTGCGATCGAACGGATCGGCGGCGGGTATAAGCGCACCTACGGCGACCTCGAACTCAACTTTACGCTGCCGTGGCCAAGACGAAGCTACGCCGACCTGATCGAGGAGCACGCCGGGGCGAAGATCACGGATATCGACGCCGTCCGGCGAAAGGCCTCGGAACTGGGCATCGAGCACAAGGGCATGGACGATGCCATCGTGATCAACGAGGTTTTCGAGGCGACTGTTGAGCCGAAGCTGATTCAGCCGACATTTGTGCTGGACTACCCGGCGCCGATCTGCCCGCTCACCCGCCGCAAGCCGGGTGACCCGAACATCGCCCTGCGGTTCGAGGCATTCGTGGCCGGGACCGAGCTGGGCAACGCCTACACGGAGCTGAACGACCCGGACGTCCAGGAGGAGAATTTCCGCCGCAGCCTGGCCGGCGAGCGCCGCGACGAGACCATGGCGGTGCTCGACGAGGACTTCATCCTGGCCCTGCAGTACGGCATGCCGCCGGCGGGGGGGCTGGGTGTGGGGATCGACCGGCTGGTGATGCTGCTGACGAACTCCACCAGCATCCGCGACGTCATACTCTTCCCGCTGCAGCGGCCCAGGGAGGCCGGCACCGAGGATGAGGAAGAAGCTTATGAAGGAGCTTGAGCCCCGGCCGGCCGGATTTGGGAAGCGACGGTTGGTCGCAGTCGGGGTTGATGGATTCGATGTATAAGCTTTTCCTCTGTCTTCGATATCTCCGCAAGCGTCGAATCGCCTTCTTCGCTGTGGCGGCCGTCTGTCTGTGCGTGGCCATGGTGCTGATTGTTTTCAGCGTCATGGACGGCTTCCTGGGTATGGTACGCGACCGGTCGCGCGGGATGCTCGGCGACCTGGTCATCGAAAACGAGTCCTCGCTCCAGGGCTTCTACTTCTACCAGGAGTTCATCGACGAGCTGAAAGCCGATCCCGAGATCGGCGCGCAGCTTCACGAGGCGACGCCGGTGATCTATACCTACGGCGTGGTGCGATACCCCGAGTCGCAGATCACCAAGCCGGCGCAGGTCAGCGGGATCCGGCTCGACGAGTNNAAGGGCCTATTCTACGAGAAGTACTATCCGGGCACCACGACGCTGGCCAAGCAGCGGATTCCCGGCTGCGCCCCGACGGCCGAGGGCGTCTACGTGCTCCCGCCGGACATCGAGGCCGCCTGGCAGAAATGGTGGGCTTCAGCCACGCCGCAAGAGCGGGCCAAAGCTCCCATCGACAAGAGGTGGCCTTACAACCGCGTCGGCCAATACTGGCCGGTGCCCCATGAGGAGCTGGCGGCACCCGACCGGCCCGGCCCGAAGTGGTACGGTTCCGAACTGCCGGGCATCATCCTTGGAACGGACATGTGCGCAACGCGCAAGGAGAAGGGAGACTACGACCGGTACCACTGCCGTGGCGAGGAGGTACAGGTCACGCTCGTACCGATAACCGAGAGCGGCCATCTCCGAGACGCCACAGGCCCGGTGAGAGACATCTTCCGCTTCACGGATGACTGCCGGACGGGAGTCTACGACATCGACTCGATGGCCGCATACGTCGATTTCGACCGCCTCCAGAAGCTGCTCAACATGGACTACCGTGAATGGACGGATGACGACACCGGCCAGAAGGTCGTCAACCACGCGCGGGCCTCGCAGGTGCAGATCAAGCTCAAACCAGGCGCGAATGTGATGGCGGTCCGAAACGCCATCCGAGCGAAGTGGGACGCCTTCTCCGGGCCTCGGCTGGGCCTGGTGAGAAACCCGACCCTGATGACCAGCGTCCAGGTGCTGACCTGGGAAGAGAAGCAGCGGACGTTCATCGAGGCGGTGGAGAAGGAAAAGTATCTGGTCACCATCCTGTTCGGCATCATCAGTTTCGTGGCGGTATTACTGATCGGCTGTGTCTTCTACATGATCGTGCAGCAGAAGACCCGCGATATCGGCATCATCAAGAGCGTCGGGGCCACGTCGCTCGGCGTGGCGGGCATCTTCATCTCCTACGGGGCAGCCGTCGGCGTGGTCGGCGGTGCGGTGGGCACGGTCATCGGCGTCCTGTTCGTTCACTACATCAACGAGGTGCAGGACCTGCTCAAGTGGATCAGCCCCAAGGCCGAGGTCTGGAACCCGCAAGTCTATATCTTCGAACGCATCCCGAACGAGGTGAATCCCGTGCACGCGGCATGCATCTACGCGGTGGCGATTGTCGTTTCGATGCTCGGGTCGCTGATCGCCGCGAACAAGGCGGCGCGGGTCTGGCCGGTGGAGGCGTTGCGATATGAATGACGTCATCCTCCACGCGGTCAACGTTCGCAAGTCGTACATCCTGGGGCGGGTCGTGCTCAAGGTGCTCAAGGGCGTTTCGCTGGCGGTCCAGCGGGGCGAGTTCCTGGCGATCATGGGCAGTTCCGGCAGCGGCAAGAGCACGCTGCTGCACATCCTGGGGGCGCTCGATCTCCCCGACGAGGGCCAGGTGACCTTCGAGAACCAGGACGTCTTCAGAGTGTCGAATGCCCGGCGGGATCGGCTGAGAAACGCGAATTTCGGCTTTGTCTTCCAGTTCTACCATCTGCTTCCCGAGCTGAACGTGCTGGAAAACACCGTTCTGCCCGGCATGGTGGGCACCTCGATTCTCGGCTGGCTTTCGCAAGGGGTGCAGCGTCGGCGGCACGCAGCCGAACTGCTGGAGCGTCTGGGTCTCGGCGAGCGGATCAAACACCGGCCAAACGAACTGTCCGGGGGAGAACGCCAGCGGGTGGCCATCGCCCGGGCCCTGGTCAACCGCCCGCAAGTCTTGCTTGCCGATGAGCCGACGGGTAATCTGGACGCGGCCACCGGAAAGGAGATCTTGAGCGTCCTCAAGGCGCTCAACGAGGAAGGTCAGACCATCGTCATGGTTACTCATGATCCGGCGGTGGCCGCTGCGGCCCATCGCGTCGTTCACCTGGCGGATGGCAGGGTGATGGACCGGAAAACGTGAAGCGCCCCTGACGGGGCGAGTGTAGCTCTGGGGACGTGAAAAACATGAACTTCGACAAGCCAAACCCGTTCGATCCCAGGCCCGAATTGAAGATCTGGTTCAACGGCAAGCTGGTCTCGCCGGCCGATGCCAAAGTCAGCATTTTCGACCACTGCATTCTCTACGGTGATGGGGTCTTCGAGGGGATCCGCAGCTATGGCGGCAAGGTGTTCCGGCTGGACCAGCACCTGCAACGGCTGGAGGATTCGGCACGGGCGGTCCGTCTCGAACTGCCCATGACCCGCCAGGAGTTAACCGCCGCGGTCTATGAGACACTCAAGGCCAACAATATCGTCGACGGCTATATCCGGCTGGTGGTCACCCGCGGCGTCGGCACGCTCGGGCTCAGTCCGACGCGGACCGCCAGCCCGACGGTATTCATCATCGCCGACCAGATCGAGTTGTACCCGAAGGAGCTTTACGAAAAGGGTATGGCGGTGGTCAGCTCATCGGTCATCCGCAACCACCCGAATGCTGTCTCGCCGCGGATCAAGAGCTGCAACTACCTGAACAATATTCTCGCCAAGATCGAGGCCCAGGATGCCGGGGTCTACGAAGCGGTCATGTACAACCACCTCGGTTACGTGGCCGAGTGCACCGGCGACAACCTCTTTCTGCTGCGCGGCGGGGTCATGCAGACGCCGCCGATCACCGCGGGCGTCCTGGAAGGCATCACCCGCGACGCGGTCATCGAGCTGGCACGCAAGCGAGGGATCATTCTTCGCGAGATGGAACTGACCCGGCAGGACCTTTACGTGGCCGAGGAGTGCTTCCTGACCGGAACAGCCGCCGAGGTGATTCCGGTGACCAAGATCGACGGTCGCCCCGTCGGGGACGGCACGCCCGGACCGATCACCAAGCAGATGATGGCCGACTTCCGTGACCTGGTCCGCCGCGGCGGGTAATGCACATGCCAACGGCCAGGTATTCCATCTTTCGTCGCGAGCGCCTGCGTCCCAGCCAGCTCAGGACCGTGGCTGATCGCAGATGGGGAGACGCTGATTCCCTGCGACAGACCGGACGAAATGAACGAGCAAATGGGGCGATGTATCTGGGCGGGTTCGTGATTGAATTGCTGCTCAAGGCCCGGTTGCTGGAACTGCACCCATGGCTTCAAACTGCCCGTGAATCCCGGGGCTTGAGCCCGGCACAAAAACGGATCTGGAGTCTCTGCTATCGCTCGCATGACTTGGATGAGATACTGGCTTTCGCGCCGGATATCATACGACGGCTTCAGGCGTGTGAGATTCAGGGGCGTCCCAGGCTGAGGGAATTCCTGAGCAGCGTCTGTGCGGAGTGGACCATTTTCGCGTGCTACTCGCCGCGAACGGCGACCATGGCCGAGGCGTGCGAGTTTCTTGACAGGATAGAGGAGCTCAGACCATGGCTCAGAAAATAACGATCAAGTGGCTGACCCGTCTCTGCAAGGCCATCAAGGACGGCCTTTCGGATGCTGATATTCCTGTGAGCGTTGCTGCCGAACCGGTAAAGGGGACTCGACTCTATCGTGTGCTTGTCGTGGGAGAAAAGCTGTCCGCTTTGCGTCCTTCCGAACGGCAGAACCTTGTCTGGCGGATCGCGGAGCAGGTTGTGACGCCGGAGGAGCAATTGAGAATCAGCATGATCATGACGCTGACTCCCGAGGAGGCCGGTCTTGAGCCGGGTAAGGCCAAGAAACGAAAGCGTCGCCGGCCGGCTCGCTTGTGACCGCGAGGCTGGCGGGGATGTGCTCGCAAGAGACCGGACGTCTCATCTTGAAAGGAAGGTCAAACGGGCTTATGAGATTCCTGAAGAAACTGATCGAGACGCCCGGCGTGCCGGGCCGGGAAGAGCGGGTTCGCGAACTCGTCAAAAGTGAAATCAAGGGTCTGTTCGACGACGTTCGCGTCGATCCCATGGGCACCATGATCTGCCGCAAGCGCCCCGGGCGCAAAGGCCCCAAGCCGGCCCCCAAGGTGCTCATTGCCTGCCACATCGACGAGATCGGGTTCTACGTCCGGGCCATCGACGAAAACGGCTTTTTGAGGGTGCAGAACGTGGGCGGGTTTGACACTCGCAACCTGTTCGCCCGCCGCGTGCTGGTTCAGGGCAAGAGAGACCTGGTCGGCGTGCTCAACCCTTCCGGCCGTCCGATCCACATCGCCACCGATGAGGAGAAGAAGAAGACCTACCTGATGAGCGAGTTCTTCGTCGACCTGTTCATGCCCAAAGCCGAGGTGGAGAAACTCGTTCGCATCGGCGATCCGGTCACGCTGATCCAGACTTTCGAGGAGATCGGCGACGTGGTCACCGGCAAGTGTCTGGACAACCGGGCGGCCACCTGGGTGGCGATCAACGCCATCCGCAAGGTCGGCAACAAGAGCCCTTACGAGATCTATTACGCGGCCACCGTGCAGGAAGAGGTCGGCTGCCGCGGGGCCGGGCCGACCGCGTTCGGCATCGAGCCCGACGTCGGCATTGCCCTGGACACCACGTTGTGCTGCGATACCCCGGGAATCGACAAGAACGAGGCCATCACCGCGTTCGGCAAGGGCGTGGCCCTCAAGATCATGGATGGCCGATCGATCAGCCATCGCGGCCTGCTCGACGAGTTTGTGGCCGTCGCCGAGAAGAAGAAGATCCCGTATCAGCTCGAAGTCCTGCCGCTGGGCGGCACCGATGCCGGGAGCATCCAGCAGGCCGGCGTCGGCCGAAGGACGATCACCCTCTCCATCCCGACCCGCTACATCCACACCATCACCGAGGCCGAGCACAAAAAGGACCTGCAGGCGGCCACCGACCTGCTCGCGGCGTGGTTGGTGGCGTAAAGAAGCGATCAGCTCGTGGCTCTCACCTGTTGGCGGGTGGCGTGCCCGCGGCTCTGCGTAAGCGTTTCTCGGACCCCTGTCCGTTGATGCTTGGATAGTCTCTGTTTTTTCATTGTTTCCTACCCTCCGTCGACGTCCCCGTCGCGATGCAGCATCGACCTGGCAGCAGATACCCTATTCCTATAACGTCTCAGGGGATCAGTCATGCCCGTGCAAGGCGCTCCCGCAACCGGGAACGCCGGTCATGAACCCTATGATTGGTTCACCGGATTCGCAGATGGGTCGCGTCGTCCCCGCACCTGGGATCTCCTGCTGAGCCCGGATAAGCTGTTCGATAAGGCGTTTGTCCAAAAAAAGAGGCGTTGCCAGTGCGATTCGCTGGATCGGAGGCACCGGCCGATTTACCACGTGCGTTCGCATCAGCAGGCACCGTATCCACCCAAACTATGAAGATGGGGAGGCTGTCCCTCCGGACGGCCACCTCAGTCGAGGTATTATGGGCTTCTGCTCAGGAGAGATCGCGAGATTGCCGAGAGAGACATGTTCGCCAGGGGAAAACGGTTCAGCCGTGAGACCAATTCAGCAGACTAAAGCGCATCCGTCAATGCGTAAACGCTGGGCGCGAATCGTCGAGCGTTCCGGCTTCCCGCCGGAAGACCCCCTGGTTCGGCGGCAGTCCCCTCGCCACACAGTCGATACTCACAGAGTCGTGAAGGTGGTTATCGACCCCGACTGTGTTAAGCCCAGGAACCCGGGAACGATCCTATGTTGGGTGCTCAACCTCTCACGCGAGGGCGTGATGTTGCGGAGCGACGTTGAGATCCGGCCCCGCACACGTCTGACGATCGAGTGGTCCGAAGATGACCAGGTTCTAACGTTACCGGGTGTAGTCAGGCAGTGCACTCAGACGGTGGGTGCGTTCAAGGTCGGTATAGAGCTGCGCATTCCCTGAACGTCACGTTCGTCCCGCAACCTCCGATGAGCCGCAACTGACCAGAATGACCGTGCGCCATCCAGCAATGCATCTTACGCAAAACCACCGCACGAAAGGGCCCGGTTATGCGCCGAACGCCGCCCTTGGCGCCCGGGTGTTGAATTCGACGCCGACGCGCATGGCCCCTTCATCGGGCCCGGAGCAGTAGGTGATTTGGGCCGGCAGCCAGATGGTCTGCGGGTTGTTGCCGATGCCGACGATCACCGGCACCTGGGGGGCGATCCTGAAATCCCCGGTCAACTCGCGTTCGATATCATCGTTCGACAGGGTGTATGGGACCGACAGCCCCACGCCGCCTTCGCCGATGTCGAGTATTCGTGGCCGCAGCCATTTCCCTTCGTAATAGGTCGGGACAAGCAGGTGCACGTCGCCGGTCAGGTACATGCGCCGATGCCTGCGGCGAGAAGGCCCCTTGTAGTTGTCCTCGATCGGAGACAGGCTGCGGATGATTCTCCTGATATTCTTCTTGATCGGCGTGCCCAGCAGGCCCCAGGATACCCGTGCCTGCCGATACGCGCGCATGGCCATCGGGATCTGCTCCTGAAGCGGCCTGAGGTCGGCCACAGTGCTCGAGTTGCGGCCCAGGTTGTCTTCGCCGGCATCGGCTTCCACGCTTGCAGGCTCAGTGTTTGCGCTCAGACCAACCTTGTACGCACCCGCCTCCTCGGTGCAGTGGACCACTTTCATCAGCCCCGACCAGGTGGTGTTGTTAACGCACACATCGACCGATACCTGCTGGCCCTGCCGGTATCTAGTCTTGGAACTGATTCCCAGTCCAGACAGCGACATATTCACCAATTGGCGGGATTGGGCAGGACTCCCGGGCGCGCCGCCCACGACTCGGATCCAGACCGGGATGGAAAGGTTACGCCGAGGGGAGAGCCGCTGTTCCTCCGCCGTCATGACTGTCTGCGTAGCGGCGATTGAGTCGACGCCATCAAAGACCTCCTGGAGGGGTCCTTGGACTTGCTGGGTTGTCTTCGCTGCCATGTCGTGGTCCCCGTCGGCAGACTCCTTCTGAACCAATTATAAGGTACGATTCCTTCAGGCCCGAGGCAAGCACCAGCGTCAAAATGGGCTAGTCTGATAAGCGCCGAAGCCGGCCGGGGCTTTGAATATCCGAAAGCGGGCGATAATAGAGACTGTAGCATCATTGGTGCGGCTATCCTCTGTTCCAGTGTGCAAACGATGACGGTTATCGCACCCGGACGCGTGTCGAGTTCTTGGGGATTGTCGAGCGGCTGTTGGCCGACGCGGGCAACGTATCGTAGAATGGTAGATATGTGAGAATGGGGGTGGTGTATACCACGTCGACAGCTCTCTAGAGGTAATCACCGTAAGGAGTAGGACAAGTACGGTTGCGCCGTGCAGCTACGAAGAGGCGAAGGAGGCGGACAATGAAAAGCCCGGTGAATAGAACAAGTCGTTCACGTTGCACGCTGGTGTCGAGGGCGCGCAGGCGGCGCGGCAGTGCGCTGCCGCTGGTGGCCGTTTGCATGCCGGTCGTGATCGGGTTTGCTGCCCTGGCCGTCGACGTAGGGTACCTGTACGACGCCCGGGCGCAATTGCAGCGGACGGCCGACGCTACGGCGTTAGCCGGGGCGTCGGTCTTGGTGGACGAGGGCCGCCTGAAGGGCGGTTCTGGGCAAGTTGACAGCGACCTTGCCCGCGAGCGGGTCACAACCTTCGCCGCGCTTAATCCGGTCTTGGGTTCGTCTCCATCGGTAGCCTCTGGTGACATAACGATCGGCCGTCTGAACAACCCGAGCAACCTCAACGAGGAAATCAACACGGACCCCTCGGCCGCATACAACACCATCTCGGTCACCATCCGCCGCGACGCGACGGTGAACGGCCCGGTCAACCTGTTTTTCGCCCGAATCTTCGGCCGGAACACCGCCAACCTGTCGGCTACGGCCGCGGCGACCTATGAGGACAATGTTATTGGGTTTGCGGCGCCGGCCAGCGGCGACAACGTGATGCTCCTGCCCATAGCGGTGGATGTGAACACGTGGCAGGCATTTGTGGATGGAACGCTGAAGTACGGCGACGGTTACACGTATAATCCCGACCCCGGCACCGTTGTCGCTGGAGCGGATGACATTCCAGAACTGAACATCTATCCCGGTGGCGGCGGGAACCAGGGTGGTGCCGGGAACGGCGGCGGCAGCATTAAACTGACGCCGGGCAACTGGGGCACGGTCAATATCGGCGTGACCAACAACAGTACCGCCACGCTGGGTGCCCAGATCCGCTACGGGATCACTCCCGAGCAGATGGCCATGTACCCCGACAGCGAGCTCAAGCTCGACAGCTCCGGAGAGCTCGAGCTGGGGGGCAATCCGGGCATCAGCGCCGGAATCAAGGATGACCTGGACGCGATCATCGGCCAGACCCGGACGATCCCGCTCTATTCAGCGGTGAGCGGCAACGGCAACAACGCGGTGTACACAGTCGTGGGGTTTGCCGGTGTACGGATCATGGCGGTTAAGCTGACCGGAAGCGTAAGCTCAAAATATGTGCTGGCCCAGTCGGCAATAGCGGTCGATCGGACAACCGTGACGACAGGCGGCTCCGGCAAGAGCTACAACGTGTATCATCCCTTACGGTTGACCCGCTGATCGGCTGTTGGGGGGCATGTCCGCGGCTCTGCATGGGTGCATCGGGCATGGCCCGCGGTCTCTCCGAGCCGACGCCGACGCGTGGATTCTGTGCCGGCCCCCCCGGGCCCTGCCGGGGCTCGACGCAATCCTGGCGTCCGATATGTCCCCTTGAACCTGCAATTCCGGCTTCTTGAACACGGTTTTTCTTGACTCGGGCATCGGCCTTGCGTGAAATACCGGTGGGGCCGCGGCCGCATCCTCTTCCGGAGGACCGGCTCTTGTCATTGCAGATGCGATACCGAAACGGTGGCTGCGCGGGTGCGGTACGATGGTTGCCGCGCCTCCTGGGCTGTGCCCTGGTTGCCTGGGCTTGTGCCGGCATTCGCTGCGATGGGCAGCCTGCCTGCAACGGGCCGATCGCTCAGCTCCCGCTGGACGCCCGGATCGCGGCCGCTGAGGCCGCTCTGCGTGCTTCCGACGGACACGACTACAGCGAGATCACCGAGCTGTTTAGAGAGTGCTACGGGGACGAGGAGGCCACGACCTATATCTGCACCCAATTCATCGACGCGCCGCATTGCTTCCGTATCACCGAGGTGAGCATTCAGGGAGAGAACACCGAGCCCCAATGGCGAGATCTGTTCTGTGAATCCGAACGGCAGGCCTGGGAGTCTTCTGCGTGGGGAGACGGGATGACCTCCGAGCAGATCACTCAGGCAGCCGGCGAATACTACGACGAGTGCATGGCCGGCCTGCCATTCCTGGCGCGTTGATCGTTTCGGGGATTGCACCCAGTCACAGGAGCGAAAGCGGTCTCTCTTTACTGATGCCTATGAGGATTGTAGAACGGCCATCCGCACTCAGGACACACGTTGCTCTTGAGCCCGTGCAGCAGATAGCCGCAGGTCGAGCATCGGCCCTCGGCGAGATTCTTCATCCTCCGGCGATATCGTCGCCAAAGCAGGAACGGTGGAGTCGCAAACAACAGCGCCGTCGTGAAATAGGCTGAGAATGTCACCCAACGCGGCGCGTCAGGGGCAATTCTGCTCAGCAGGAAGACGAGCCAC
>MTKZ01011166.1_pt1 | contig 17837 bp, 14 predicted proteins | sample 1042781 | NCBI WGS metagenome assembly MTKZ01 (sample SAMN06212207, study PRJNA360539) | anaerobic digester metagenome | biome: Wastewater treatment plant; material: sludge; isolation source: anaerobic digester fed with sludge from wastewater treatment plant | place: Denmark: WWTP Viborg ... | reverse complement strand
CGATCCGCTTTTTGAGAACCTGCTTGGAAAAGACTTGTTTGATTCTTATACACGCGGCAAATGGAGCGATTGGGATGAATTCCGGACATCGGTTTCTGATTGGGAAATTGACAGGTATCTTTTAACCATCTGACAATCGGATTTTTATGGATTACTTCTTGTTCTAAGGTGGAAAATAGCTTCGTGAAAATCACGAAAGATTCTGCATAGACAAAGGAATTTTTATCAATATCATCAGATTAGAAATACTGGATGATATCTCTATACAGCAATTCATAATATGGGAGTATTCTTTGTTGTTGTGATGATTTTAAGCTTTGCGCAATACCATCACAACAACATGTTTTCCCATCTTTCTGTGAAACACAAGCCTATATTCAAATTACTGTTTTTGATCAAAGCATAGGATCCAAAAAATCGATGATGGATCCTATGTTCTTTTTTATCTCAATCCATTTGTTTAATTTGATCCGGATTTCATCCAACCATAAGCCAATAAACTTCTTCACTTTATTCAGAAAGTTGGCAGATATCTTGAATTTCTCTGTAAAGACTGTTTCAATTGTCTTGAAAATCCAGTACACTGATATTAAATATTTTTTCTTTTTACAGTCTTAATTCAAGTAGTAATAATAAAGAAAAGATCGAGAGGCATCCATATGAATAGTCTGCAATTTGCAATCGAAATGGAACATGAAGGGGAAAAGTTTTATCTGGAACAAGCTGAACTCAATAAAAAAAACGACTTGAAATTTGTTTGTGAATTATTGGCAGCTGATGAAAAAGAGCATGCGAAAATGTTGACTGATAAAATGAATCATGAGGAGTCACAATTTCCTGAAACTAATACGCTTGCTGATGCAAAAAACATCTTTACAGAAATGACACCGATTCAATCCGGAAATGAGGAATTGAAAAGCCAAATCAGTTTCTACCGGAATGCATTGGAGATAGAGCAACAAAGTGTTGATTTCTATATGAAGTATCAAAAAGAAACGACCGATGATGGTGAAAAAAAACTGTTTGATTTTCTGATCCAACAAGAGAAAACACATCTCGCAGTTCTGGGAGAACTCTATTTACTCTTGAAAAATGCAAAAGACTGGGTTGAAAACGCCGAATTCGGTCTGCGGGAAGATTATTAGCCAGGCGGTAATTGAAATATTGAAGAATCCATTAACCAAAACATAGAGAGGAGATCACAGTATATGAAGGGAAATCCGGAATTAATAAAGGTATTAAATGCACTTCTTTCGGATGAGTTAAGCGCTATAAATCAGTATATAGTTCATTCGGAGATGAATGCAGATTGGGGGTATCAAAAACTCCATGAATATTTTGAAAAACGCTCCATTGATGAAATGAAACATGCTGAGAAACTGATCGGGAGAATTCTGTTCTTAGAGGGAATTCCGATCGTCACGAATTATCAGCCGATAAAAATCGGGAGTGATGTGATCAAACAATTGGAAAACGATCATCATTCGGAAGAAGGCGCGATTCAAGCTTACAATGCAGCCATTGCATTTGCGAGTGAGGTCAGGGATTTTGCGACAAAAGAGATCCTTGAAAACATTCTAAATGATGAAGATCGGCATATTGATGAGATTGAAGAGCTGCAGGATCAGATCGGGCATATGACTTTGCCGATCTTCCTGACAACACAAGTCGAATAGTATGTTTTGTGATCAGTAATTCGAAGTTTCGATCGGATTCTGGAATATTTCCAGCAGTTCGAAATATCAATAAACATTTTAAATTAATCGCGTACACTTGATGTTGTGATGTTTTTGCGCTCTGCGCAAAAACATCACAATCATTCGTTAATCCCCCATATTTCAAATTGCTATTATTTTTGCAGATTGTCAGAATACCAGATGAGATAGTTTTCCACCTGGGATTTCCAATAATCAATGTCGTGTTTCCCTGAATTCAGGACAAAATCATACGGATAACCAAGTTTGGATAATTGTTGAACAAAAGCACGAGCCCCGTCCAAATACCCGTCTTCAGTACCGATATCAATTCTTATTTTCGCTTCTGGAAACAGGCCTTTGTTATCCTCAATAATTCTGAAAACCGTAGAATCAGAAAAGACCCGATCGGGAAGACTGTGCAGACCGATTACTCCAAAAATCGAATAATTATGGAATGCAATTTTTTGAGCCCATAAAGCACCGCGGGAAATTCCGCCGATTCCGGTAGATTCCCGCTTATTTCCGATTTGAAATGTTTCTCGAACAAACGGTAGTAATTGATCTATAATCATCTGATCATAATTCGATTCCTGTAGTAATTCCATATACCGTTCTTCTCGGGGCATCACAACGACCATAGGCTGAATTCTTTTCTCTTGGATTAAGCGGTCAATGGCTTCCAATAATCCATTTTGCTGCCAGATTGATTCATTCTGGCTTTGTCCATGTAAAAGAAAGAGGACAGGATATTCTGCATTCTTCTGATAATCTGGCGGAAAGTAAATCTGGAATTTCATGGGTGATGAATAGGAGACAATATTTCCCTTTTTTTCATCATAAAAACCAATAACTGATTCGAATAGACAGCCAAAAAGAATCAGGAATAATAAAAATTTTAACTGTATATTGTGATTAATGTTTCTTATCATAGCTTTCAGCACAGGAAAAAATTTCATTCAAGAAATCATAACGTTCTTCATCAGTCATCAGTCTTGGTTGCGCATAGTCCATTAACAGGGCAGTTTTCAATTCCACCTGGATCAGTTTGCCATCATAAAATACGTAACGATCGAGAAATTCCTGCCGTGTCCCTGTGATTGGGCGATCCATCTGATCAAAGAAAAGATTCCCCAGTCCGTAATGAATAAAGCGGTCCTTCGACGGAATCATCGTCTGTGCGTAATGGGCTTGCGATCCTGAAATTACGACTGCGCCTGCATCCGATAGCCGCTGAAAGTCAGCTTCCTGGCGCTCGCTGGGTAATCGAGAATATATTTCATAATACTGCAGTGAGACAATAACCAGATAACCTTGTTCTGTCAGTTCGCGAATTTCCTTTTCCATTTGGTTAAAATCACAGCGATTGACTCCCGGAAGCTGTTCCGTAACAAAAACATGATCAGGTCCGGCGATATTGCAGCCAAGAAACGCAAATTGATTTCCGTTATGCTCGACAAAGAGAACTTTTGCTGCCTCGGTCGGTGTACGCCCGGCTCCATAATAGGGGTACCCTTTTTTTTCAAGCAATGTCAGCGTTTCCAGTAGTGGAGGCCAATCATAATCTCGGAGATGATTTCCTGTCAGTTCAACAAGATTGATTCCCAGGTAATCAAATAATGATAAATACGTGTCAGGCGTGCAGAATTGCATGGTTGTTTTCAGTACTGGCTGCGGACATAATGACCAAAATGAAGATTCATTCGAAATATGACGAAGATCTGAATTAAAGAAAACATCCCGCAGTTTTTCGCCAGGGTAATTAATTCCGTTTAGCATCATTTTATATGCAGTTGTCCGGGTCAGAGCGGTCGTTCCTGTCATAAGGAGCGTAGTGGCTTTTTCCGGTAAAAATGGAGAAGTGGATTCGTTATTAACAGTCGGAACAGCAAGGGGATCTTTCTGTTGATCATAATCTTTATCCCATGGCGCCGGAAGCCCATCGATGGAAATCCGCTTCCAATTCGGTTGGAGCGATACAGTTGGAACAATGGCGCAGATACCCTGATCGTTTTGCGATAACTCTTTTTGAATTTGATCGAATGAAGCAATTTTTATACGCAAATTTGAGCTTTTGCCAAACTTTGATTCGAAATTCGTACGGGTTGTCGTATCAACCAGCAGCGTTGCAATTTTATCTTCGATAGGAGTTCCTTTTACCCATAAATTTGTGAATTCTTTCTGACTGATTGAATCAAAAAGTGTGAAAAATGGACAAGCGATCGAGTAAGATGGAACGCTTATTTCCTCAGGAGGAACAAGGCTGCCTGCAAATGTCATTGCGAATGATACGAGAATGAATCCAGTGATTAATTTTTGTCTTTTTAGAATCATACAAACAAGTATATTCAGATTCGGTTTTTATGGATCATTTTTCAGGAATTTGCCTGTTTTCTTTTTTTTTCTTTAATGGAAATAATTGCAACTTTTTTAGATGGAAAAAAACTTTTTCATAAAACAGGGGGAATTTTTTTTTTCACTTCTTGGAGGAACCAAAATAATTCCTCTGTTATTTCGAATCGCTGAGAACTTATGTTATTTTTTACGTATACTAAAAGTGAATTAAGAAGTTAACAAAAGAGGAAGGGCAAGCGATGGAAATGAACAAACGGTTTCATTTGTTTTCAATTATTTTATGTGTTTTTGTCTTGATGACAGTTTTGTTTATACCCGTTCAGGCAGCAGAATTTGATCAGGATGGACTGCTGGAATCGGATGAAGTGATCGATGATGACCTGTTTATCGGAGGCGATACCGTGGATATCAGCGGTGAGATAAACGGGAATTTGCTGTCTTCTGGTAATACTGTGACACTGAATGGCAAAGTGAATGGCAACGCTATTATTGTAGGTAATACCATTCACATTGCAGAGACTGCAGTAATTGACGGGAACCTCTTTGTCGGTTGCGCGGTTTTAATCATTGACGGGCAAGTGACCGGATCTGTTTTTACAGGTGGCGCATCACTTTCATTGGATAAAACAGCGGAGATCGGAAGGAATGTTTTCTATGGCGGTTATTCGTTAGAAGCTGCAGAAGGCAGCCAAATAGGAAAAGATCTTTTTGCTGGAATCTATCAAGCGATGCTGAAAGGCAGTATTGAGCGTGATGTAAAAGCAGGTGCTGGCGCATTTGAACTGAGCGGTAATGTCGGGCGAGATGTGAACGTGGATTTGGNNATGAATTTTATGAAAAATATGCCTTTCATGCAAAATCCTGCCATTCCGGATGCAATCCCTGTTGGATTGCGGATTTCTGATGAAGCCGAAATCGGTCGAAATCTTACTTATTCCTGTTCTCAGGATCTGTCAGCAGGAATTCAATCTACTCCCGGGGGAAAAATTACTTTCAATGAGGTAACTACAGCGGAAACTGTTGAAAAACATGGCTTTCTTAATCGCTTCTTATTATGGCTGGTGGACACAGCAAGAAAGTTTATCACCCTATTAATTCTTGGATTGCTGGCTGTATGGTTGATTCCGCTTTTATTGAAAAAGACGGAAGAGCAGGTTAAAACGCAGCCTTTACCATCCGCTGGTTATGGCGCCTTGACGATTATCCTTGGCTATCTTGCGGCGATTGTTGCGGCTGGAATTATCTTCGGCGTTGGAATTCTGATCAGCCTTTTAACACTGGGTGGATTAAGTAAAGTGATATTTGGCGTCGGATTCTCTGGACTTTCTCTGCTTGTCACGATTTTTACCTTCCTGGTATCCTATGGATCGAAGATTGTTGTTGCTTTTATGGTTGGCAATTGGATCCTTTCAAAAATCGCTCCATCAGCGAAAGGCCGGAATTATTGGGCGATTGTGATCGGCGTAATCCTTTATGTGATCCTGTCCTCGATTCCGCTGGTTGGTTGGATATTTACACTGGCTGCGAAGATTATCGGTATGGGTGCGATGTGGCTTGCTTATCGAGCGAGGAAAAAAACTTTGCAGATACCTGAGGAAAATCCACAGACAATATAAAATTGCGCATAGATTTAAAAAGCGTTTCAAATATATTGAAACGCTTTTTTTTAATTCTCTTCATCATAAGGTCTTTTATCAATTGGTAGCAGCAATTCGAAATATAGACAAGCTTTCCTCATTACGAATCTCTGAATTTGGGAGTTGAAAAATAGTAAATAATACTTTATATTATGTATATAATACTTAACAAAAGAAGCGAGGGCGTGTTGAAACTCGGAAATTCATTAAGAAAGAAACGATTTGAGTATCATGAAATTTCTCAGCAGGATCTGGCGAACGCTGTCGGTGTTTCGAGAATCACGATCCATTCGATTGAAACCGGAAAGTTTAATCCGTCCGCATTGCTTGCCCTTAAAATTGCCCGATTTTTCAACTTAAATGTAGAAGAAATTTTTTATCTCGTTGATGAAGAGGATATTTGATAATGGAAAAAACGTTGAAGAATATTGACGCATGGCTGAAAATCCCGGCTGTCGTGACGGGAATCCTGTCCATTGGGTTTTTTGTTTTTGATTTGATCATTTTATTGCAGCTGCAGCCTAAAATGGTTCATTTTGATTCACTCAGCGAGCGGGATTTTCAATTAGTCAATTACTCCGGATACGGGCTGATTGTGTTCCTGCTTTTTTGTTTGTTGTCGATCTATCGGTTGCTGCGATTTCTAAAATATGCGGAAAGGATAACCTTTTTGTCCATCGTTTCGTTGGCTGCGGCAATTGCAGGGTTCCTGCTTATCTTCAGTTTTATTGGATTGCTGGACGATATCGGTGACCAATATGAGCAAAAATTAAGTCAACCGGAATGGAATTGGTTATATCCGGTCATTGTTCTCCAGATCGCAGTGGCTGTCTGGTTGGTCTGTATGCATTATTTGGATATGAATCTTGTTCGTCAGGAAAAACAAATTACGCTTGATGGAAATATATTCCTGCTGGTGCATTATACCGGTTCGCTGTGCGGGTTCTTAGGTGTCGTCTTCTTATTAACAGGCTTTCGATTTGCTTCTGCATGGAACTTATTGATACATTCGACGATTGTTCCAATTATTTTGTTAATTCCGTATATTCTGATACTGGTGTATTGGTTAATTTGCAAACTTCAGGAAAAATCAAGGACATGGTTTGATGAAAAACAGCTGCAGGATATCGGAAAATCCGCAATACTGACGCTGATCATTCATTTCCTTATTATGACCGGATTATTTATCCTGAACTATAACAACCTTGCAGGGGCAGTTCGCCTGCTTTGGCTGCCTATCGATCTTTTTCTGTGTCTGACTTCCTTTTCTGTTTGGAATCTGATTTTCTATACCAAAGGGTAAAAGATCAGTTAATCGAAATATAAAAAAATAATTGATTATTGTTTTTTTGTTTTTCTCGAAAAAGGACTATTAATACTCCTCCTTATCGTTAGAAATTCCAAAAATTCATAAAATAGATTGACTTTCTTAATAAAAAAAGAAGCCTCCCTATACGTTCGAATTGCTGTAGAAATACTGGTCCGCTTGACATTCCTCATGACTGCTTCTATAATTTTTTTATACCACAGTATGTCCATCATCAAGAAATGGAGATTGAAAATGAGGAAGAATTTTGTTTTGTCTTTTTTGGTAGTTTGTATCTTATTGACTTTGTTTGCAAGTACGGTTTTAGCTGAGGAAGAAATTGAATTGCGCTTTCTCGGTATGGCACAAGCTGCATATTCGGAGCAGAATGTGAATGATATGACAGCTGATTTCATGAAAGATCATCCAAATATTAAAGTATCCACCGAATTTGTCCCATATGAAGAGCTGCGGAATAAGACGATGCTTGCATATGGTTCGAGCAATTCTTATGACGCCGCATTGGTCGATGATATCTGGTTCCCTGAATATGCAGCCAAAGATATGCTGTTGGACATCACAGCCGATATTCCGCAGGAGTATAAGGATGGTGTTTTGGCTGGCGCCTGGAATGTAACCACGAAGAACGGAAAAATTCTGGGAGTTCCCTGGTTCCTGGATACCATGTACCTGTTTTATAACAAGGATATGCTTTCAAAAGCCGGTTTCGAAGATACTCCCAAGAGTATTGAAGAAATGGTTGAAATGGCAAAAGTCCTGAAGGAAAAAGGAATTGTTGAATATCCGTTTGTTTTCAGTATGGCTCAGGCAGAAGCATTAATTTGTGTGTATGCAAATTTTCTGGAAGCATATGGCCAGTCTTTCCAGGATGCCGAAGGAAATTATATTCTTCAAGACAGCGGTGTGGAAACGCTCGAATTCCTTGTCAGTCTGATGGATGAAGGATTATTGAATCCTAACTCACTTGAGTTTCTCGAAGAGGATGTCCGCCGCGTCTTTTCATCCGGTGATGCTGCATTTACCCTGAATTGGGCGTATATGTATGCGCTGGCAAAAGATCCTGCTGAGAGTTCGTTGGCGCCGGAGGCAGTGGGAATTATGACGCTGCCTGGCAAAGAAGGAATCAAGGAACATGCAGCGATGAGTGGTTCGATGGGATTGGGTGTTTTAAGTAAATCAGCTCATCCAAAAGAAGCACTTGAATATATTCTGTATCTTTCCAGTAAGGGTGTTCAAGATACTTATTCAAATCTGCAACTGCCCGTTTGGACAGCATCCTATGATGATCCGCAAATTGCTGCCGGACGCGAGGACATGGTGGCAGCGGCAAAACAAGCATTTTCGATTATGAATGTTCGGCCGAGTGAACCGAATTATCAGGAAGCCAGCGCGATTCTGCAAAAGAACATTCAAAGCGCATTATATGGTGATGTGTCTGCAAAAGACGCTCTGACCAGTGCGATTGATGAAATCAATCAGATAAAATAATTTATGTCCTATAAGCAAATTAAGGGCAGCTATTCATTCTTGACCATTCCCATGATTTTAATCATGGGAATGGTTATTGGATGGCCGCTCATTCAGACTTTCATTTTCAGTTTTACGGATGCTGATCTGCTTGGAATCACAAAGCCAGGTTTTACAGGTTTGAACAATTTCCTGGATGCATTTCAAAATCGAGGCTTTCTGAATTCACTGAAAGTATCCGGCATCTTTGCTGTTGTGGTGGTATCAGTGGAGGTGATTCTCGGGACAAGTGTTGCTTTACTCTTGAATCAACCGTTGATCGGCAGCAAAGTTGTGCGTGTTTTTCTGATCCTTCCATGGGCAGTACCGACGATTGTTAATGCGATCATGTGGCGTCTGATTTACAATCCTGAGTATGGCGCTTTGAATTCACTCCTTTACCAACTGGGATTTATTGACAAATATATCAGTTGGCTGAGCAGTGCCGACAAGGCGTTATGGGCTATCATTTTTGCGGATATTTGGAAAAATTTTTCTTTAGTTACGCTCATCGTCCTGGCATCGCTGCAAAGTCTGCCAGAATCGCAAGTTGAAGCCGCAAAAATTGATGGCGCAAATTCCTGGCAACGTTTCTTTTATATAACGATGCCCCACATCATTCCATCTCTTCAGGTTGCGATGGTTTTGCGCATTATTGAACCAGTGAAAGTTTTTGACATCATTTATGTGATGACGAAAGGCGGCCCAGCCAATAAGACCCGGACCGGAAGTATATTTATCTATCAGGAAGCTTTTACAAATTCCAGGATCGGCGCCGGATCTTCCTTTGCTATCATTATGGTAGCATTCATCATCCTATTAATCCTTGTTTATATGAGGACATTGAGCCAACAAAAGCGATAATTGGGAATATCTATGAAGAAAAAATTCAAGTTTTCAACACTGCTGAAATATTTCGCCCTGATTATCCTTTTTGTGTACATTATCAGCCCGTTTTTATGGCTTTTGATTATGTCTGTCAGTTCATCTGCTGAATTGACACTAAAGCCGCTGCGTTGGATACCGGAAAAAATCGATTTTTCAGCTTTTAAAGAACTGCTTGTAATGGGGCTTAATACCCGCGGTGAATTGTTCTTGTATGCGCTTCGGAACAGCCTGGTTACTGCGATGACAACTGTCCTGTTATCTATGTTGGTGACAATTCCGGCAGCCTGGGTATTTTCCCGTTATTCCGGGAAAAAGAATGTGATTCTTTCATTGGCAATTTTTACATTTATGCTGCCGCCTGTTGCTTACTGCATTCCATTGTATAAACTACTGGTTCGATTTGATCTGATGGATAAATCGCTTGCATTGGCGTTTGTTTACTGCACATTTGTACTTCCTTTTTGTGTCTGGTTGATAAAAAGCAGCATCGATGCCATTCCCTATGAATTGGAAGAGGCGGCTGTCATTGATGGTGCAGGCTTTTTACAGCGAATTATTCAAATCGTTATGCCCCTGTTACTGCCGGCTCTTGGTACTGTTGCGTTGATGTCTTTGATTATGGCGTGGGATGAATATTTTTATGCGATGTTATTCACAAACAGCAAGGCAGCAATTACACTGCCGGTTGTGATCGCAAATCTTGCCTCAGGTCGTCAATCGAACTACAACCTGATAGCGGCAGGTGGTGTGCTGGCTTCTGCTCCTCCGGTAATTATTGGTATGCTGTTTCAAAAAGCTTTGATTAAAGGGCTTGTTTCAGGAGGAGTCAAAGAATGAAAGTTTACTGCGGAATTGACATTGGTGGAACGAGAGTCCGAATTATACTGATCGATTCCTCAAAACAGATCCTGGCAAAAGATCAGTTTTCCACTTTATCTGGTTCAGGTCCAACAATCTTTATGGAAAAGCTGACAGCAACAATCCAAAAAATCCTGCACCGATCTGGATCGGATTTTGAGTTGCAGTCTATCGGAATCGGTTGTACTGGACCTGTGGATGAAAATACCGGGGTCATTTTAAATCCTTATACACTGGGTGGTTTGGAAGGATTTGGGTTAACGGAAGCAATTAATGCTTGTTTCCAGGTGCCAGTTTATCTTGACAATGATGCCAATACAGCTCATTTAGGTGAAATTGCCGCCATGGGAGAAGCTGCGCCTCAAAATACTGTCATTTTAACTATGGGAACCGGAGTTGGTGTGTCGATTCGCGTCGGCGGAGAGATATTTCGTGTTCCGGGCGGAATCCATCCTGAGATCGGCCATATTCCAGCAGGAATTATTTCGGATGTAACGTGTTATTGCGGGAAAAGAGATTGTCTTGAAAATACACTTTCAGGCACTGCGATTAATCGGGATTCCAAGCGATTGTTTGGATTACCTCCTGAAACAGTACTGGATTGCTGTGACACACCCGAAAAGCAACAATTTCGTGAAAATCTCATCGCTGCACTGACAAATTCCATTGCGATACTGACCGGAATCTTTAATTGTGAACTGGTTTTTATTGTGGGTGGGATGCAACCGTTTTTTGACAAATATCTCATTAAAGAAGCTCAGAAACGACTGTCTGGACTGGAAAACATCTTTGGCGGTACCAAAATTTTGTCGAAAGAAACCAGTTCCATTTCCGGCAGTTTTGGCGCAGCGATCCTGGCTCAAGACAAATTTGAAAGGAATTATCGATGATGCAATTATTCGAAAAGTATAAGTCTCTTCTGAAGGACGATGAGGGGCTGAGGGCGATAGAAGTTGAGATGACAAGACAAAAGTCAGACCTCTATGACACTTACAATACGCAAAAAACAATGATTTATGAAATGGCAGCTGCAATTCAGAAAAGCAGAAATGTACTATTGTTAGGAATGGGAGCTTCACATTTTGTCAATCAGATCTTTGCATTTCAAATTCGGAAAATGGGGATCGAAGCGAGTGCGATTCCTGCTTCAGAGTTTCTCTATGATCCAATTCCTGTAAATAACAAAATTGTAATTTTAACCTCTCAAAGCGGTGAATCCATTGAGACAGTAAAATGTCTGCCTGATCTTTCAAATATTGATGTTTATTCCGTTACATTAACAGCGGATAGTACCATCGCAAAGCAAACGAAATCGGTCATTTGTTCCGGCGGTGGTGAAAAGGCATATGCCGGTACACGAAGTGTAACGCTTACTCTGGCTGCATTTGCTTTTGTGGCGGAGCGGCTTGGACAGATTCATTTTGACCAAATCCGGCAGGCAATCGAATTTGAGCAAGCCGATATGGTTGCAATGGAGAAAGCAATCTGGACATTATTCAGCAAAAACTCCATCATTGCGACGGGACGCAGTTTGTTTGCGCCTTTGGCGCAGTTGTTTGCTTTGGGTTGTGAGGAACTCGGTACAAAACCGGTTTTGTGTAACGAAACAGGAATGTTTCGGCACGGCCCGATGGAAATTTTGGATTCTGACACGGTTTTGGTTGTCTTCCGGCAGGAGGGCGAGCTGGGTGAGCTTTGTACCTCCTTTGAAGCTGCTCAGAAACAAAGCGGGTGTTCATTGATCGTTTTGGACAGCTCTGGATTAGCTCCACTGACGGATGCGATTACAATTTCCTGTCCCATTGGTTCGGATATCACGGCGGTTCTCGGAATGATGACAACATTTCAGACACTGATGGTTGCTTATGCCTGTGGCAAAAATCCAAGAACTGGATTGCCGCGCTATGGTTCAAAAGTAACCGTCAAGGAATAATTTAGCTGTTTTTTCCGGATCAAGTAAATATATCGAGAGGATTCATCGATGAAAAATCCTTGTCGGAAATTTTTCAGTAATTCGCAATATGAAAAGAATTCTTTATTCGAAAAGTCAATCCATATTATAAATTGCTTATTATTTCTGCAATTGATAGTATTTTTCATGATGATCCCGATTCGATCGGTTGGCGCTGAAAACTCGGAATATGATTATTCCGAATTTCAGCGTGCAAAGAATCTGGCAGTTAAATACCTCAATTCAAAATTAGCAATCGGTGTCCCGATTGCATCGTATGAGACAAAGATCCCTTCTATGAAAAATGCTGCTTATACCTATGATAACGCGTTAACAGCACTGGCTTATATCGCAGAAGGAAAACATCGAAATGCAGCGAAGATCCTCGATTCATTGGTTCAAGGAATTCAAAATGACCGTTTTCGACCGGACCGGATTCGGAATGTCTATCTGGCTGGCAACAGTAATTATCCTGCGCACTGGTGGGATGGAGATTGGATGGAAGATGCCGCTCAGGTCGGGACGACGACTGGTAACAGCGCTTTTGCAGCGCTGGCTTTTTTACAGTATTACCACCGCTGGGGAAACGAAATCTATCTTCAGACTGCTGAGATAATCATGAATTGGGTGCTTGAAAATTGTCAGGATCAAAACAGCGGTTTTACAGGTGGTTACAAAGGATGGCCGGAGAAGGATCAGATTGATGTATTAACCTTTAAATCCACTGAACATAACATCGATGCTTTTGCTGCTTTCCAGCAGCTTTTTTACATCACAGGAGAAGAGAAATATCAGACGGCGATGGAAAGCGCCCGTGAATTCATTCGATCCATGTATGATGAGAACGGATATTTCTATATCGGTACTCAATCTGATGGAATCACTCCGACAAAAGGAAATATTATTTTAGATGTTCAAGTTTGGACGATTTTAGCTTTGGGAAAAGACTTTTTGCCTGATCCAAGCGTTATTGACATGGTCATATCTATGAAAACGACAGAGGGTGGATTTCCCTTTCACAAAGAGAATACGAAAGGCGGCTTTTGGAGCGAGGGTACTGCATTCTCAGCCCTGGCATTTCGAAACATGGGTATGGATGCGGATGCTTTTTCCGCATTAAGATTATTGGAACAAATTCAGTTGGATAATGGCGGATTCCCCGCTGCAACGGTAGAGAATCTCTCAACTGGCGATGGATGGGGATATAATCAGGACACCCACATTGCTCCCGCTGCCTGGTTTATTATGGCTGTGGATAATTTTTCGCCGTTTGTTTTCATGAAATAGCTCGTTGCAATCATATTATTCGTATTATTCCTTGAAGTTGGAATCTGACTGACCCTTATTTTCTCAATTATTCGAATTGTAGATGGGTATTCTGCAGTAACAATTTGAAATAAGAGGAGGATTCTTAGCAATTGTGATGGTTTTTCGCTTCGCCCAAAACCATCACAACTGCTACTTTCCTTTGTTTATTCGAAAATTAAATCCTTATTTCGAATTGATGCGTTTAGTATAATTTAATTGCTGCATAAAAAGAGATATTATTGATTTAAAAATTTACTTTCTGCAGATAGTTTTTTCCGGATATTTATCAATCAGTGATATAAAAAATTCCTTCAATGGAGGCGCGACTATGAGCTATGTAGAAGTTGGGGATAAGATTTACATTATTGGTGACCCGATTGCACAGGAAGGACTAAATTGCAATCCTTATTTATTGATTGATGAAGGAGAAGGAATTCTAATTGATCCTGGTTCCGTTCTTGATTTTCCCATTGTCCTGGAAAATTTGAAACAATTAATTGATATCAGAAAAATATCTCACGTGATTCTGCATCATCAGGATCCGGATTTTTGTTCAGCAGTTCCATTGCTGGAAAAAGAAGGATTAAATGCGCAAGTTGTGACAACCTGGAAATGTCAGACACTGGTTAAATATTATGGTATTCAGATGCCTTATTATTTGATTGAAGAACATGAAATGCAGCTTCGCTTAAAATCAGGCCGCATTCTTTCTTTTATTCTGACACCTTATTTGCACTTTGCTGGTGCATTTGTGACATACGATATGAAAACCCGAAGTTTGTTTTCCAGTGACCTATTTGGATCTTTCAGTTATAACCCGACCTTGTATGCTGATGACCATTATATGGATAAAATGCTTTCTTTTCATGAGCATTACATGCCATCCAATGCCGTTTTACGGCCTGTCATGGAACTAATTTCCTTATATCAAATTGAAACGATTTTTCCGCAGCATGGCTCGATCATAAAAGATCAGGTTTATCAATACATCGAGGCATTAAAAACTCTGGAATGCGGTTCGTTTTTGACACCTGTGAAAAAGAATCTGATGCAGTCGGGTGGGTTTACGATGATTTTCAATGAAGTATATAAACGGATGATTTCAATTTTCCCATCAGAAGATGTAAATGAAATATTTGATACGATTGATGGATTGGAATTTAACGAACAGAAAGTGATTACAGGTTATCGACAGGATTGGAATTTAATCTGGAATTCAATATTCAATAAAGTTCAATCGATTAAAGGGATGGTGTGGTTAGGAGTTCTTTTCCCGTTTGTTGAGAATTTGTGTGCAGTATTTGATCTGCAGCTGCCGGAAGTTTTTAGTAAGTCTCTTAATGAAATATTAAATGAAAATGATAAATTGAAACAGGTCAACATTTCTCTCGATCAAACGATTAAAGCGACGAATAACAAATTGCTGAGATGCCCCATCACCGGTTTATATAATGAGACCTTTTTTCATTCTTTGTTGTTGAATGAATTCGGAAACGAAGACTGGCGGGAGATAGGAATTCTGGCTTTTATTGGTATCGATGATTTTGCAGATTATATAATCCGATTCGGCAATCAGGAGGAACAAATTGTTCTGAACAATCTGGCTTATTTACTGAAAGAAGATTTTGGAGAAAATGCGGTTTATCGAATGGATTTGCCGGATTTTGCACTTTATCTAAAGGGATTAACCAGACAGGAAGTTGTTGAAAGATTAGAAAAGATTCGAGTGAAAGTAAATAAAGGCGATTATTTCCTTGGAAAAATTACAATTTCAGCCGGTGTTGCATTTCCTCCCGAGATTGATCTGAATTCGAATTCAAATGAAATCGCTGCCAACCAATATGAGAATCTGGCATTTGAGCGCCTGCGGACTGCACAATTAACCGGAAAGAACAAGATTTGTTCTGAAGGCGAAAAAGGGATTCAGACTGTCCGCAAAGGGAAAATACTGATTGCGGATACGGATATTACGAATGTGACGCTATTAAAAACCTATTTTGAAGAAGCCGATTTGGAAGTGATGACAACTGACAATGGGATTGAAGCGAAAGAAATGGCTATCGCGAATTTACCGGATGTGATTGTATCAGAAGTTATTCTTCATCGACTGGATGGATTCAGTCTGAGGGAAGAGCTTTTGAACAATTCAACAACAAAAGACATCAAAACGGTTTTCCTCTCTTTCAAGAAAGATGAGACCAGTGTGAAGCGCGCAATACAAATGGGTGTGACCCATTATCTCAGCAAACCGTTTCTTCTGGCAGAGTTGCTTGGAATTGTCGAATCCTTAGTTCAGGATGGGAAAAAATGGAATTGAATATCCTGATCCTGATCATCATCGTTTTATTTTATATCTTGTTTCTGCTGATTGCCAGGATATTATTAAATAAATTTTCAACTTTAAATGAAATTTTCATCAGAAACAATCGAAGGTTGTCAAGAATTCTATCGATTGTCAATCATTCTTATGAAATTAATTTGGAATCGATAAAAGCACTAAAAGATTTAAAACAGAATTTGATTTTATCTTCAGAAGAAGATACCGAGCGCAAGAAAAAAATCTATCAAATTGAAAAACAGGAAATCCGAAAGCTGCATAGTAAAAATGTCGTGAGACGGAAAGAAGCTGCAGCAAATCTTGGGATTATCGGCGATTCTGATGCCAGAGTAGGACTCGAACAGGCGTTATTAAAAGAAAAGGATTATTCTGTAAAAGTATATCTGGTTAATGCTCTAACCGAAATTCGTCAAAAAGACTCACTGCCATTCTTAATCCAGGATTTATTGGACAGTACGAAATGGTATCGGACAAAATTGATCTCCAATATTTTAGAGTTTGGTTATCAGTTTAATGATTTCTTTATCGAGATGAAGGATACAAGACGTTTGGAATGGATAGAATTGATGATCCATTACGCTGGTATTGTATATACGGATGAAACGAAGAAATACTTGTTTGATTTTGTAGATCGCTTTAATTCGATACAAGAAGAAGTTCGATTATTTTTACAAAATAATAAGCAATTGCTCAAAAAATACAAAATTGAATACGTTGAAGACGATATGAAAATTCTGCTGGAAAAAGCATGCAGATTACTTTCGGATACGTATTCTTCCGATTTCGGCAAAGAACCTTATGCGAGTCATATCAACCGGACGATACGCTTGAATGCTTATTGGGCGATTTCGAAGAATCCAAGTGTTGAAAACCTGCAATTTTTGTTGTCCCATATCTCTGATGATCTGTTTGAAAACCAGATCATCACGATGTTGTCCAAAATGCTCGAATCAAATCCTCGTCTGATTTACATTGTGGAAGATGCCTTTGAAGCAGAGAACGAAAAGGCAGTCCGAAGTCGAATTGCAAATGTTCTATCCAACCAGATCGAATACTATGTATTACAACTTCTGACAAAAAAGTATTCAAGAGCAAAAGCAATTCTCGGACAAATTATCCAGAACAATCAAGTTAATGAATTGATCGGTTTTATCAATTTAAATAAAAATCTTGACCTGGAAAACAGTCTTGCAGAGCTGGTCAAAGAAAATGTCGATCCGGATAGCGAGACAGGAAATGAATTAAGAATTTATTTAAAGAAGACTTTTCTATCCAAATGTGGATTCATTCCGATTGAACCGGAGCAATCCGTAAAGATTGAAAAAAAAGATCCTAACTTGATTAAAGCTGTTGCAGTTACAATATTTATTTCGTTTTTATTAATTCCGATAATCTTTTTAATTCGGCATCGGAATGAGCTTGGATCTGTCAGTTGGATTAATCTCCTTACTGATTATGTTATCGAATTTAATAAAGGTTTGATATATTATTCTCTTGTTTATTCACTTTTCAATCTATTATTGATTTTCTTTTCAATCCAAAATGTTAAGACCCAGGCACGGTTGTGGAATTACAAAAACAATTCTATGCTGTTCCGGAAGAAGATGATTCCTTCGATTTCAATTATCGCTCCGGCTTTTAATGAATCAAAATCAATTGTATCCAGTGTGAAATCATTATTGAATTTAAAGTATCCTGATTATGAATTAATTGTAGTGAATGATGGCAGCAAAGATGAAACGCTTAACAATCTAATTGAAGCGTTCCAACTTGTGCGAACTAATTACCGTTATAAAACCAGTCTGGTGACCGCTCCGATTCGAGGGATTTACCGTAATGATTCTTTACCGAATCTGATCGTAATCGACAAAAGCAACAGCGGGAAAGCCGATTCTTTAAACGCCGGGATCAATGTGTCCAGAAATGAATATTTTTGCTGCATCGATTCCGATTCATTATTGGAGTCTGATTCTCT
>MTKZ01011877.1_pt1 | contig 17857 bp, 17 predicted proteins | sample 1042781 | NCBI WGS metagenome assembly MTKZ01 (sample SAMN06212207, study PRJNA360539) | anaerobic digester metagenome | biome: Wastewater treatment plant; material: sludge; isolation source: anaerobic digester fed with sludge from wastewater treatment plant | place: Denmark: WWTP Viborg ... | reverse complement strand
GCCCCCGCGTTGCGGGGGCCGTCCCCCGTCCCCCGTCCCCCGTCCCCCGTCCCCCGTAGAGTATCGTTATCAGTCGGGATGACGCGGCGCGAGGAGGCGGGCGAGATGCAACTGGCAGAGCGGATGAGCCGACTGGGGACGGAGAGCGCGTTCGACGTGCTGATGCGCGCGCGAGCGCTCGAGGCACAGGGTCGCGACATCGTCCACCTGGAGATCGGCGAACCGGATTTCGACACGCCGGAGCACGTCGTCCAGGCCGGCATCGATGCCCTCCAGCGCGGTGACACGCACTACACGCCGGCGGCCGGCACGCCAGCGCTGCGGCAGGCGATCGCCGGCTACGTCGGGCAAACGCGCGGCGTGCCGGTCGTGCCAGAGCAGGTCGTGGTTACCCCAGGCGGCAAGCCGGTGATGTTCTTCGTCATCATGGCGCTGGCCGGGCCGGGCGACGAGGTCATCTGCCCCGACCCCGGCTTCCCGATTTACGCCTCGGCGGTTGCGTTCGCCGGGGCGACGCCAGTGCCGCTGACGCTACGCGAGGAGGACGGCTTCGCTGTCGACCCCGACGCACTGCGGGCGCTGGTGAACGAGCGGACGAAGCTGATCATCCTCAACTCGCCGCACAACCCGACCGGCGGGGTCATCCCGAGCGCGGCGCTGGACGAGATCGCCCGGCTGGCAGTCGAGCGCGGCGTGCCGGTTCTGTCCGACGAGATCTACTCGCGAATGGTCTACGACGGCGCGTTCGAGAGCATCACCTCGCGCCCCGGCATGGCCGAGCAGACAGTCATCCTCGACGGATTCTCGAAGACCTACTCGATGACCGGCTGGCGGCTGGGCTACGGCGTGATGCCGGCCGCGCTAGCCGAGCAGGTGACGCGGCTGGCGGTAAACACCCACTCCTGCGTGCCGGGATTCACCCAGGTCGCCGGGGTGGCGGCGCTGACTGGCAGCCAGGCGGCGGTGGACGCGATGGTGGCGGAGTTTCGCCAGCGACGCGATGTCGTCGTCGCCGGGCTGAACGCGATCCCCGGCGTCAGCTGCCAGGTCCCGGCCGGCGCGTTCTACGCCTTCCCGAACGTCTCGCGGCTGGGCGATTCGGCGGCGATCGCCGATCGGCTACTCGACGAAGGTGGCGTCGCGGTGCTCGATGGCGGCGCGTTCGGCGCGGCGGGACGTGGTTACCTGCGGCTGTCCTACGCCAGCTCGCTCGACCGACTCGAGACGGCGCTGGCGCGGATGCGCCAGGTGCTCGCCCCGGAGTACAGATGACGACAGGCAGTTCTGTGGCAGCGCGCCGCATGCCGTCCGGAGCTACGAACGGAGACACCCGATGACGGTCAGAGCCTATGCGAGACTGGGCGTCGTGCTGGCCGGAATCGTCGGGCTGGGTATCGAGCTGGCCGCCGAACGGCTGCTGGCGCCGGCATTCGGGACGACGAATGACCTGTGGTCGATCGTGATCGGGCTGACCTTCGCCTTCCTGTCGCTCGGCTACGCCATCGGCGGCCGGCTGGCCGACCGCCACCCGACCCACCGGATCATCGCTCTCTGTCTGCTCGCGACCGGCGTCTGGACGGTTCTGCTGGCGCTGGCCGGCCGATCGGTAGTCGACCAGATCCAGCAGTGGACGTTCAACGCCGGCGGCCTACGCGCAGGTCTGTTCCTCTCGGTGTTGCTGCTGATCACCGTGCCGCCATTCCTGCTGGGGATCGTCACCCCGACAGCGATCCGGCTCGTTGTGCCGCGCGTCGGGCAGGCCGGCTCGTCGGCCGGCACGATCTACGCGCTCGGCACGATCGGATCGCTGGTCGGCACGTTCGTGCCGGTCATCGTGCTGATGCCACGCATCGGCGTCCGGCTGACGTTCCTGTCGATGGCGGCGGTGGCGTTGCTGGGCGGCGCGATCGGGCTTACCCGACTCGTCCGCCCGCTCGGGCGCAGCACGCCTGTCGCGGCGGCCGCTGATTCACACAACGACCATCTACTGGAAGTCGCGCAGCAGGAGCTCTAGGCCGGGTTGTCCTCGGCAACGACGCCATCCACCTGCTCGAACCAGTGCAACAATGTCGCGATGCCGTTGGCGTGCTCGCCCTCGTGGTAGATGAGGATCAGCACCCGCTCCAGTAGTGTCTTCGGACCTCCACGCCGGCGGCGCATCAGCATCGCGTCGTCCTCGACCTGCCCAAGCTGCTCGAGGAAGCGATTGATCGTGATGCTAAACGCGCGGTGAATGCGGTCTGGCGTGAAGGTCACGTCCAGCGCGACCGGGTCGGATTCGGGCTCAAACAGCCGATCCCACTCCTCGTCCATCCGACGGCCAGCGCCAAACGCGGCGTCTGTCTGAACATCCAGCTCGCGCGCCAGGTGGCTCATATGCCAGCCGATCGTGCGGTCGGTCCACTCAACGCGGCGAAAGAGCCACTCGTCAGGCGCCCGGGCGATCAGGTCGCGTGTCCGGCGGCGCATCTCGCGAATCTGATTTTCCAGTAGCTCGAGTGTCTCGCGTTCTTCAGCCATCCCCGTCCCTCTTTCGACACCGTCGGACGACGAACGTCCGGCTCACCTATGCCGGCCCACAGATCTATCAGACGCACGCGCGCTGTTGTGATAGCCATACGATAATCAGCGAAGGCCATCTCGCGCAACCGGCGCAAGCAGCTTCGATCGGAGAGATTCGCATGGATGATCTGGTTCGCGCTCGATTTGCAGTCGTTACCGACCTGCACATCGGATCGACGACAGCGAATCGCTGGCATAACCGCTTCCTGACCGACCACCCGGAGCAGACCGCGGAGACTGCCGTCGCGGCGATCAACCGCGATGCCCCCGACTTCGTCATCGTCCTCGGCGACGTGTCCGATAACGCTCGTGAGGAGGAGCTCCGGCTGGCCCGCGCGGCGCTCGATCGGCTGGAGGCGCCCTGGGTCGTCTGCCGTGGCAACCACGACGTGACCGCTCAAGGGGACCGCGCGCCGTTCGACCGAGCCTTCGCCGGCCACGCACCCGTCGGGCTGGCCGACCGTGCGCAACTTCCATTGCCGGGCGGGCTGGCACTGGCCGTGCTGGACGCCGGGTGGGGGCAGGTCGACGGCCGCTGGTGGGTCAACGTTCCGCTAGAGCAAATCGAGGCCGTGCGGGCGGGAGTCGTCGCGACGCGGCCGGCGCTGCTCGTTGTCGCCGGCCACTTCCCCTTCGTCGATCAGGCCCCGTTCATCCGGTCGATGGCCGCCGACGGCCGTAACGCCGGGACACAGACCGACGGCGAGCGAACCATCGCGGCACTGGCCGGCCCCGGCTACCGGACGCTACTGTTGACCGGCCACCAGCACTTCCACCACATCGTCGCCTCCAGCACGGACGAGCCGGCCTGGCTGCACGTCACGACCGCCTCACTGGCCGAGTACCCCGCCGAATACCGGATCATCACCATCGACGGCCGCCGCGTCACCATCGAGACGCGCCCAGCCGCGCCCGACCTCGTCGCCGCCAACCCGCCCGAGGTGGACTGGGTGCGCGGACGCGAAGCGGACCGCGAACGCGTGTGGGGTGGTTGATAGACGAGGCGGTATCGAGTGTCATTCCGGGTGTTGTGTCTAGCATGAAGTGCCAGGTCGGCAGTCACCAGTACGCCTGTCATGTTGAGTGGATTGTCAACGTCAAAGTGGCACATATGTTGGCGCGGCAGCCACCCGGCGCCTCTGTCATCCTGAGCGCGCACGCGAAGGATCTCTCCTGCGTTCGACTGCCTGCGGTGTGGGGGAGATTCTTCGGCTGCAGCCTCAGAATGACAGGCTGGCGGGGCCGGCAGCCACCCGGCGCCTCTGTCATCCTGAGGGCGCACGCGAAGGATCTCTCCTGCGTTCGACTGCCTGCGGTGTGGGGGAGATTCTTCGGCTGCGGCCTCAGAATGACACACTGGCGGGGCCGGCAGCCACCCGATGCCTCTGTCATCCTGAGCGCGCACGCGAAGGATCTCTCCTGCGTTCGACTGCCTGCGGTGTGGGGGAGATTCTTCGGCTGCAGCCTCAGTGCTCCGACTAGGATAAAGTGTCAGGTTGGCAGCCTCCCCGCACCTTGTCATCCTGAGGCCGCAGCCGAAGGATCTCCCTGCGTTCGACTGTATCCAGCGGGAGGAGATGCTTCGCTGCGGCTCGGAATGACAACGAGCGGTGGCGCCTGTCGCACCACAGTACAGGACACATCACGCTGGTCAGAGCACTCAGAATGACACACTGGCGGGGCCGGCAGCCACCCGATGCCTCTGTCATCCTGAGCGCGCACGCGAAGGATCTCTCCTGCGTTCGACTGCCTGCGGTGTGGGGGAGATTCTTCGGCTGCAGCCTCAGAATGACAGCACAAGAGATCGGCTGCCGATCCGACAATCTGACATTGACAGCCTACTTAGCGTAACGAAGATGTCGACCTACTGACCGGCCCGTCCCTCCAGGTGCTCGATGTAGCGATTCGCGGAGCGGCGGACGGCGCCGAGGGCGTCCTCGCGGACAAAGCCGCCGAACGCGCCGTAGATGCGATCGAACGGACGGCGCTCGACGGCAGCGACGATGCGGCGGATGGTGGCCGGGTCGAGCGGGATATCGTTCGGGTAGCTGTACATGAAGCTGACCCAGCGCGGATCGGCGATGACCTGGATGGTGTCGCCGGTGAAGAGCGCGCCGCGCCCATCGGCCCCGGCCGGCCAGTGCAGAACGCTGGCGCCGGGGAAGTGCCCGCCGCAACGGATCATCGTCACATCTGGCAGGAGCTCTGTTTCCTCGCCCTCCCAGAAGCGGATCGCCGGGTCGGGCCGCATCACCCACTCGCGGTCGGCAGCGTGGATCCAGACCGGCGCGTCGCCAAACGCCCTGCTCCACTCCACCTGCGTTGTGTAGTAGTGGGGGTGCGAGAGCGCGATGCCGGCCAGACCGCCGCGACGCTCGACCTCAGCGATCGTCTCGTCGTCGATCAGGGCAATGCAGTCCCAGAGGATGTTGCCGGCCGGCGTCTCGATCAGGTGCGCGCGCTGGCCGATGCCGACTTTCGGCTCGGGCAGGATCGCCGTCACGCCCGGTTCGAGGGAGATGAAGCGGTTGCGATGGTCGCGCTGAATCTGCTCCAGCGTCGTCCACTGCTGGCCGTTCGGGTTGACGTACTGTCGATCGTCCAGGCAGATCGGGCAGCCGGAGGGCGGCTGCTCGGACAGCGGGTACTGGGTCCCGCAGGTTACGCAAATGTGACGTTTCATCCTCAACTTGTCCTTCGTAATCCAATAACCATGTAGAGACCGATGTGGTTCTCAGTATAGGCGCGGTGAGAGAGTGCAATCGCGATCGCGGAAGCGTAAGATCGGCGCACACTCAGCATCAATCGGCGTCGGCGTTTTCAGCGTGAAAGCCAGTGAATCGTTATGTCTAGACCCGTGTCTCCCCCGATGCGTGTCCTGCCGGTCGTCCTGATTGTCGTTTCAACGCTGCTGGCCGGGGTCGGAAGCCTCGCCACGCCACGAACTGCCGCGGCGGCCGGGCCGACGGTCGTCTACTTCCCGGTCACTGGCCACCATGTCGCCGACTCGTTCCTTTCGACGTGGCGCAGGCTTGGCGGGCTGGCGACGTTCGGCTATCCGCTGACTGAGGCGATGACCGACCCCGACACCGGCCTGACGGTGCAGTACTTCGAGCGCGAGCGCTTCGAGTACCACCCCGAGAATGCTGGAACCGAGTGGGAGGTGCAGTTCGCGCTGCTCGGCTCCTGGTTGGCCNNACCGGCCACTATCTCGCCTACGGATTCAAGTCCTATTGGGAGAAGCAGGGTGGGCTGCGGATCTTTGGCTATCCGATCTCGGAAGAGCTCTCCGAAGTGAACGTCGATACCGGCCAGACGTATACGGTCCAGTATTTCGAGCGTGCCCGCTTCGAATACCACCCGGAGTACGCCGGGACACGCTCCGAGGTTTTGCTGGGCCGGCTTGGGGCGCAGCGCGTGGCCAGGCTGGGGCTCGACACCGCGCCTGCCCCACGCAAGGAGGGCGTGCCCGACTATGATGAGTCACTCTGGGCGCCACCACCGCCGCGATCCTTCGATATCTCGGTGTTGATGTATCACCAGGTTGGCGACTCCGCCAGCCGCTACACGATCCCGCTCTGGCGCTTCGAGCAGCAGCTCGACTGGCTACGAGATAACGGCTATCACACGGTCACGATCTCCGAGGTCTACGACGCGGTCGCCGGTATCCGTACTCTGCCATCGAAGCCGGTCGCGATCACGTTCGACGATGGCTACGCAGCGCAATGGGGGGCTGCACAGGCGATGAACGCGCGCGGGATGCGCGGCACGTTCTTCATCCTCAGCGGCGCGTCGCCACTGGCCGACTGGCAGATCAGGGCGATGGCCGACGCCGGCCACGAGATCGGCAGCCACTCGATCTCCCACCCGGACCTGACGACACTCTCCGATGCCCGACTGCGGAGCGAGCTGGTTGATTCTCGCGCCCGACTGCAGGCAGTTTCGGGCCAGCCAGTCGATATCTTCGCCTACCCGTACGGCGCGTGGAACAGTCGCGTCGCCAGCGCCGTCGAGGCGGCCGGCTATCGCGCGGCCGTCCACGCCTGGGGCGGCACCTGGTGGTCACCGGATAAATGGTGGATCGAGCCGAGGATCGAGATAGCCGGCACCCTGTCGCTGGCGGAGTTCGCGGGGTACGTGCGGTAGGGTCACGATCTCTTCGCCAGGAGAACCCGACGCGGCAGGCGCTGCCCCGGCGCGTCGGGTGTCTACGTTATGTCCGACTGGCCTCACGTTGTGGCGCCCTATGTTGCGCACCCCTGCTCGCCCGGCAGCAGTGGACGGAGGAGCAACGAGTATTCCTCGCCGCCGCTACTCCACTGCGTGAGCTGATTCGCTGTGTGAAGTTGCGTCATCAGGGTCGCAAGGTCGTCGCCCTGGACGATCGTGCAACGCATGGTCGCGGAGGTGTTGAACGGCTGGCCAATCTCGGATAGCGGGGTCGCAAGCGGCCAGTCGGGATGCTGAACCGCGATGCCCTCCGGCGTCGCGACACTGCCGCCACCGCTAACGGGCTGCGAGACGACCTGCAGCCGGGTCACCTCATATGGATGCTGTGCGCCACTGAATGCTGTCGCTGGCAACCATTCGTGCAGATTCGCGAGCTTGTTCTGGAGCTCAACGAGCTTCTGGCGAGCGACGTCGGCCGCCGGCGTGCCGGTCGATTGCGTGGCCTCGCCCAGCGCATAGGCTTTGACCGTCATTGTCTTCCCGCCGGCGTTGAGCGTGAAGACCGTCGTCGTTGCGTCCGCGACATGCGGGTTGCCGTAGTCAGCGTCACCGTTCATCAGGCCGGCGAGCTTCGCAGCCTGCAGGATGCCTTGAACCCCGTACTCGGTCAGACACGTCTCCAGGAGATTGGGCAAGACCGGCCCGGGGAAGATGTCGGTATGCAGACCCTCGACAATGGCGCACCCGTTGCCGGTCAGGGTAACGAGCGGCAGCCGCGTAAGCAGCGCCGCTGGCGCGACAAAGCCGCCCTCCTGGGCGATACGCAGGATGTACTCGTCGGCGCCGGTCGGGTGCGCGATCGCCTCCGGTGTCGGGCTTGCTGTGGTCGTTGGCGTCGCGGTCGGGCTGGTCCCGCTTGCGCCACATGCGCTGATCAGCAGTGCTAGCGCTGCTACGAACGACAGAAGCAATACAGAACGTTGGCGGCCAGTTCGTGCGCGCATCAGTTTGACTCTCTCCGGGGTCGCCAGTCGACCCCGCGACCGCGGACTACGTCGTCCGCCGAATATCTATCTAGTACTACGACGGCCGCAGAGATTCGATTGTTCCCACGGCTCATCAGCGAGCGGCTGCTGTCAGGGCGGGACTGGCGCATTCGTCCCAGATGCGGACAATGATCGCGGCTGGATTGGTACAGAACGAGGAGCGTGATGATATGACGACCGACGGGCTGGAGACGATCGTCCGCGCCGAGCAGGAGCGCTGGACTGCGCCGGGAGTCGCCTGGGGCGTGCTCCGCGACGGCGAGGAGCGGACCGGCGCGCTCGGCGTCGCCAAGCTGACGACCGGCGAGCCGATGCGGACCGATTCGCTTTGCCGGATCGCGTCGATCTCGAAGGTGTTCACCGCGACGCTGGCGACAATCCTGGCCGACGAGGGCACGCTCGACCTCGACGCGCCGGTGAGCCAGTACCTGCCGGGGGTGCGTATCTCCGAGGCAGGCATCGAGGATCGCATCACGCCGCGCCACCTGCTTTCGCACGGAACCGGGATGCTCGGCGACTACTTCGTCGACCAGGGGCTGGGAGAGGACGCGCTCGCAAGGGCGATCGGCGAGTTTCACACGCTGCGGCAGTATGCCGAGCCGGACGAGCTCTGGTTCTACTGCAACTCCGGCTTCCACCTGGCCGGCCGGGTGATCGAGGTCGTGGCCGGCAAGCCGTTCGATGCCGTCATGCGCGAGCGCGTATTCGAGCCACCAGGGCTGGAGCGGGCCTGCTTCTTCTCCCACGAAGCGATCGTCCACCCTCACGCGATCGGACACAACCAGGTGGCCCCCGGCGCCGACGAGCACGTCCCGGCCGGGCAGTACTATCCGCGCAACCGCCTGCCGGCCGGCGGGATCTACGCGAACATCCCCGACCTGTTGCGCTTCGCCCGCTTCCACCTCGGCGATGGAACATCCAATGGCCAGCGGGTGATCAGCGCCGAGGCGCTCCGTGCGATGCGCGAGCCGCAGCGCCAGGCAGCGAACTGGGCCGACCAGTGGGGCATCGGCTGGGATCTGCGCGAGATCGACGGGGTCCAGGTGATCGGTCACGGCGGCAGCATCAACGGCTTCAAGTCGCTGCTGACCGTAGTGCCGGAGCGGCAGTCGGCGCTGGTCCTGCTGACGAACAGCGGCCGCGGCGATGTCGTCAACCGCGCGGTCGAGCGCTGGTGGATCGAGCACGAGCTGGGGCTGCGGCTGCCGGAGCGGCCACGGGTGACGCTGGACGATACCGCGCTGACCCAGATGGCCGGCCGCTACCACGGCCCGGACACAACGATCGACCTCGTGCCAGACGGCGGCAACTTGCGGCTGGAGATGACCGCGCCCGGCCCGAACGGCGGCGACCCGGTCGCCTGGCCAGCCGAGACACTNNTCGTCCCGGATCGCGACGATCGGCCACGCTATCTACGGATGCATGGCAGGCTGTACGACCGGCAAGCATGACGGTGGGACGAGGGCGGAGGATATGAGCGCGTCGCGTGCTATGGTGACGCACAACAGATACGGCAGACGAGGTGTCGAGGGGCTCATCCTGTGTGTCCCACATCCAGTGTTCAGATACGAAAGGAGCAACCGATGGTCCTGATGGATATGGAGGCCGAGGATCGCGTCCGGCAGAATGATCGGGCGCACGTCTTCCACTCGTGGTCGGCCCAGGGGCAGATCAACCCGCTGCCGGTGGCCGGCGGCGAGGGATGCGAGTTCTACGATTTCGAGGGCAAGCGCTACCTCGACTTCGCCAGCCAGCTCGTCTACACAAACCTCGGCCACCAGCACCCGAAGATCGTCGCCGCGATCAAGGAGCAGGCCGACCGGCTCTGCGTCATCCAGCCGAGCTTCGCCAACGAGCCGGCCAGCGAGCTGGCGGCGCTGCTGGCCGAGCTGGCTCCCGGTGATCTGAACATGGCCTTCTTCACCAACGGCGGGGCCGAGGCGAACGAGAACGCGATCCGGATCGCCCGGATGGCGACCGGCCGGCACAAGATCCTCGCTGCCTGGCGCTCGTACCACGGCGCGACCCACGGCGCGATCGCGCTGACCGGCGACCCACGTCGCTGGGCCTCCGAGCCGGCTATCAGCGGCGTCGTCCACTTCATGGGCCCGTACACCTACCGCTCGTCGTTCCACTCCGAGAGCGAGGAGCAGGAGCGTGACCGGGCGCTGGCGCACCTGGAAGAGGTGCTGCAGTACGAGGGGCCGCAGACGGTGGCCGGGATCATCCTGGAGGTGATCGTCGGCACGAACGGCATCCTCGTCCCGCCCGATGGCTACCTGCAAGGGGTCCGCGAGATCTGCGACCGCCACGGCATCGTGATGATCCTCGACGAGGTCATGACCGGCTTCGGTCGGACGGGCTACTGGTTCGGCTCGGAGGGCTTCAGCGTCGAGCCGGACCTCATCAGTTGCGCCAAGGGGATCACCTCGGGCTACGTACCGCTCGGCGCGGTGGTGATCTCGCAGAAGATCGCCGACCAGTTCAAGGACAAGGTCTACTACGGCGGCCTGACCTACTCCGGCCACCCGCTGGCCTGCGCGGCTGGCGTCGGCGCGATCCGGGCGATGAAGGAGGAGAAGGTCGTCGAGAACGCGAAGATGATCGGCGACGACGTGATCGGGCCAGCGTTGCGCGACATGCAGAAGCGACACAAGAGCATCGGCGACGTCCGCGGCCGCGGCTGCTTCTGGGGCGTCGAGCTGGTCAAGAACCGCGAGACGCGCGAGATGCTCGTCCCGTTCAACGCCTCCGGCGCGCAGATGGGCCCGGTCGCCGCGATGGCCAGCGCGGCGATGAACCAGGGCGTCGCGCTGATGGTCCACTGGAACGTGGTCATCCTCGCCCCGCCGCTGATCATCACGCCGGCCGAAGCGAAGCGCGGCCTCTCGGTCCTCGATGAAGTGCTGGAGATCGCGGACAAGGCGGCGGATTAGGAAGAGGGCCCCCACCCCTGCCCCTCTCCCAATGCTGGGAGAGGGGTGTCGTGGGAGGCGCCTAGGGCGCCGGGTAGCGCAGTGTGCCGTCAGGGCGTCGCTGGGCGCTGGGGGTGATCGTCGCTGGAGTGACCTGCCCTGGCCCCAGGATGTGCTCGACTGGGATGCCACGAGCCAGCAGGTAGTCGGTAATGATGCGGCGGTGGCAGCGCCACCAGACGGCCTCGGCGCACATGATCGCGCAGCGGTGAGCGCTGGCGAGCGCGAGCAGCTCGTCGAGGCCGGCCCGGAACTCGGCAGTCTCGGCATAGTCCGCGTAGTTGCGGAACGACGCGACGCGCCAGAACGTGTTCTCCGACGGCGGCGCATCCTTCGGGTGATGCCGCCGTCCACCGAGCGCGGGAATGTGCTGGTAGCCGATGCCCTTGGCGGCGAGCTCCTCTGGGAGGGTGTCGATGTTGAACTGGGGCATGGAGCGCGAGCGCGGAAACGCGCGCACGTCGACCAGCAGATCGACATCCACCTGCCGGAGCAGCGCGACGAGCTCGTCGACCGTCCGGTTCGAGTGCCCGATCGTGTAGACCGTCTGGGTTACTAGCATGATATGACTCGCTGGCCGCCACACGGTCGCGTTGTCCTCCTGAGTGGGCTGCCAACGTCAAAGTGGCATATATTGGCGCAGCAGCCACCCCCGTGACCTGTCATTCTGAGCGCGCACGCGAAAGATCTCTCCCTCGTCGGGATGAGTCGAACGGGTGGGAGATCCTTCGCTGCGGCTCAGGATGACAGAACAAATGGCAGGCTACCGATCGGACAGATGGACGTTGACAGCCCACCGAGTGCTCTGACCAGTGTGATATGTCGTGCCGGTAACCACTCTTGCACCTTGTCATTCCTCGCTGCGGCTCGGAATGACAGGGAACAGAGACGGTTTCGACCTGATAGCTCATGCTAGTCGGAACACTCACGGCTCCGGCTTCGTCAGCGCCGAACCCTTGTGCATCGCGATGTGGTCGGTGTTGTCGCTCCTGATCTCGTACTGCGGCTCGTCCTCGCTGGCGTGGACGGTGTAGCCCTTGAACTCGATCTCTGACGTGACGACGCGGGTGATCGTGCCACGCACCCGGCCGGCCTCCGAGTTCCACGAGACGTGGTCGCCGACCTTGTACTGCTTCTCCGCCATGAGTCTCCTGCCTCCTGACCGCTTCGTGCCACCGACGATATGGCACGTTGCGCGCCAAGGGCAACGACGGGCGCGATCATGTGGCGTCGGCGTGACGACACCTCAGGATACCTAGTACAGCAGCCGTGTATGCCTCGCTTGCCTGTAACGGTTTTGTAACGACGCCAACAGCGTTGACGCGACTATGACACGTTCCGCGTGCAAGACTCGCACCACCAGCCAACATAAAAAAGCAACAGAGAGGAGGCAACTCCCGTCGTAACCGTCTCGACCTACGCTGATCTGGCAAGGAGGTGTCTCATGTCACGAACCGCCAGCGCGAGCCGAGCTATCGGTCTGTTAGTGGTTCTTGTAGCAGTATCCATCCCACTCAGCATCGCGAGCAACGTCTCCGCATCGGGACGGGAGCCTGGTGCGTCGCTGACGCTGACGCCAGACTCCGGCAGTTGCGACACGGCGGTGATGGCTACAGGAGGCGGGTTTGTCGCGGGGACAACGGTCACGATCTTCGCTGGTCCGACGCCGGGTGATGAATTCGGCGTTGTTGCTCGGGCTTTGGTCGCCGCCGACGGTCGTTTCTCCGCCCCAGTATCCACAGAGATGTTCCTGCCAGGCTGCCGTGGCGGGGCAATGCCCACTACGAGCGGCCAGCGCTACATGGTCGGAGCTATGACCGGGAAGGGGCCGAAGGAGGGCGACGACTGGCGCGAGCCGGCCGCGCAGGCGATCTTCACGCGCACGTTCTCCTCTGCTGACTACTTCCGGCTGATCTGGCAACGGACGGACCTCGCAGTCGCCAACGGTGCGAGCGACGAGACGTGGACGTGGGGTCCGACGCCACTGACGAAAGTGTTCCAGGAGCGCTACGACGACAGCCCTGGCGATAAGCGCAACGTCCAGTACTTCGACAAGAGCCGGATGGAGATCAACAACCCGGCCGGCGATACGGACTCGATCTGGTACGTAACCAACGGCCTGCTGGTCGTCGAGATGGTTGAGGGCTGGTATCAGACCGGCGACGATACGTTCGACAAGTCCCCCGATCCGGCCGAGGTCAACATCGCTGGCGACCCGACCGGCGCCGACGGCGTCGGGCCAACGTACGCCGACATCAACACCTTCGGTCTGCGCGCCAAGCCGGCCGCGGTGGTTGGGACCGCGATCACCAGCCGCATCAACGGCGTGGGCACGATCACGGCCGATAAGGCATTGGCGACGCACGGCGTCACCGGCGCACACCGCGTCACCATGCCGGGTATCGACCACACAGTGGCGTCCGTCTTCTGGAACCGGATGGTTGCGATCGGGGCGGACTACGACAACAACGCGTACTATGTGACGGGCCTACCGATCACTGAGGCGTACTGGTCGGCGGTGGCGGTCGATGGCACGACGCACGACGTACTGTGGCAGTGCTTCGAGCGCCGTTGCCTGACCTTCACGCCGGACAACGACGCCCAGTGGCAGGTCGAGATGGGCAACGTCGGCCAACACTACCACCGCTGGCGCTACGGCGATTAGGAACGGTCGCTTGACCATAGCTTGCCACAGGGCGCGATAGTTGGCCGTCGTCCTGCCAACTATCGCGCCCTTTCTATTGCGTAACACAGCATCATGGCTTCGTCTCCTGTGACAGTGCGTCCTGCAGCGAACGATCTCTCGACGATGTATCACAAACGCGCGGGGGAGATTCTTCGGCTGCGGCCTTCGAATGAACGAAGAAGGTGGCTGCTGGGGATGCACTACACTGTCCGCGCTTGCGGGTGTGTCATCCGAAGGTCTGCATAGCGTCGTCCCGTAATCGACGGGAATGGGAATAGGAGAGTGAGGGCCGAGGTGAGGATCGCGATCGGGGAGTTCGCCCACGAGACGAACACGTTCCGGGCCGGCACGACACCGGTCGAGGCGTTTCAGCGCCGGCACTGGCTGACGGGCGACGAGATCGTGGCCGGGCATCGCGGGGTGCGCGATAGCCTGGGCGGGATGCTCGACGCGGCCGAGCGGCTGGGGATCGAGGTCGTGCCGACCTTCGCGACGAGCACCGAGCCATCGGCGACGATCGCGCGGGCGGCCTACGACGAGATCCGCGACCGGCTGCTGGCGGGCATCCGCGCGGCCGGCGAGATCGACGCGCTCTGTCTGGCGTTGCATGGGGCCGGCGTGGCCGAGGGGATCGACGACCTGGAGGGCACGCTGCTGGGCGAGGTTCGCGCGGTCGTCGGGCCGGACCTGCCGGTCGTCGTCACGCTCGACCTGCACGGGAACCAGACGCCGGCGATGGTCGAGCATGCCAGCATCCTGCTGAACTGCCACCTCTACCCGCACACCGACATGTATGAACGCGGGATCGAGGCTGTCGAGCTGGCGCAGCAGATCGTCGAGGGGTCGCTGAAGCCGACGATGCACATGATCACGCTGCCGATGACGATCCCGCCATCGACGACGATGCTGGGGGTTGCCAAAGATATCAACGAGCTGTGCTGGGAGTGGGAGTCTGGTCCCGGAATCGTGGATGTCTCATTCGTCCATGGCTTCCCGCACACCGACATCCCGAACATCAACGTGACCGTCGTCGCAACGACGAACGACGACCGGGCGCTGGCCGCGCGGGCAGCGACGGCGGTCGCGCGGTCGATCTGGGAGCGGCGCGGCGAGTTCCTCGTCACGCTGCCGGGGGCCGAGGAAGCGGTCCGGCAGGCAATGGCCGGCGACCGGCAACCGGTCGTGATCGCCGAGGTCTCCGACAATCCCGGCGGTGGCGCTCCGGGCGACGGCACACAGCTGCTGCGAGCGCTCCTGGCGGCCAACCCGGAACGCGCGGCCTTCGGCTTCATCGCCGATCCTGAGGTCGCGCAGCAGGCGCACGAGGCTGGGGTTGGCGCGGAGATCGACATCCGGCTCGGCGGGAAGAGCGACGATCTGCATGGCGCCCCGATCGAGACACGCGCCTATGTGAAGTGTCTGACCGACGGCCGGTTCGTCTATACGACACCGATGGGCGCCGGTAGTCAGGTCGACCTTGGGCCAATGGCGCGGCTGGTGATCGGCAACGTCGACGTGCTCGTCTCGACCATCCGGACGCAGACACTCGACGCCGAGGTGTTCCTGCTGCACGGCATCGACGCGCGGCGCTACGACATCGTCGCGCTTAAGTCGCAGCAGCACTTCCGGGCCGGCTTCGTCGACATCGCTGGCGAGATCATCCGCTGCGACACAGGTGGATCGACGACGTCGAATCTCGACGCGCTCCCGTTCCAGCGCGTTGCTCGCCCGATCTGGCCGCTCGACCGCGATGTCGTCTGGGGGTGACGACCGGACAGGAACGACCCCCTTGCTCGATCCTGGGCAGGGGGGTTGGCGGCAGGAGGCGTCCTGCTATCAATCGAGTATTCGCTACGCGTGTGGAGTGCGATCCACTTCCTGCCAGTTCGCCGCCCGCTCCATCTGGGTGACCTTGCGGACGTGGATCGCGTGCTTACCGCCCCGTGTGACCTGTAACGATGGCTGGAGCTCGTAGTAGACGTAGTCGCCCGCCACGACCGGATCGTCGTAGGGACGAACCGCAAAGCTGACATCCGCCGAGCCATCGTCGGGCAGGATGAAGCCGATATTCGCGTCCGGATCGTAGAACGTCACCTTGCCCGATTTCCGCGCGAGCTCTTCCAAGCGACTATCCATCGACCTGCCACCCCTGTTCCTGCACAACGAGCGATCGGCGCATCGATCTGACATAGCATACCCGAACAGGGGCTGTCCTCAGGCCGGTTCCAGCCACTCGATCGCGACCTTCGCAGCGCCGTGGACACTCGTTACCCGTAGCAGGCTGTCGCCGGCATTGCTGAAGCGATGGGGTATCCCCGCCGGAACGAGGACAATCTCGCCGGGTCCGGCCTCGACCGTCTCGCCGCCAATGACGAACGTGCCACGTCCCTCGGCAATGACGAAGACCTCCTCGTAGTCGTGGCGGTGCAAGCGTGGGCCATCGCCCGGCTGGATCTCGCCGAGCATCAGCGAGATCGTCTCCAGCCCGTGCTCGTCGGCATTCATAAAGCGGGCAACGACGCCGGGGCTGCCGACCTGTCGCGGCTCGAGGCTGTCGCGCGTAATCTGATAGTGCATCGCGGGCTCCATCCAGTAATCAGAAAGCGACACATCTTCGCAATCATACAGGGTCGAGCGACGGAGAAATCGGTCAGTGTTCGACTGGCCGGCGTGGTCCGGTTACTCCTGCGGCGTCCAGGACGTGATCGATCACGCGCTGCAGCTCGTCGCGCTCGGTTTGTGCGAGTGGCTCGAGGAAATGGGCAAGCATCTCGCGACGGCGTAGACGCCACTGTTCGACCTGCGCCTTGCCCGTCTCCGTGAGGCTGACGCGAACGATCCGCTCGTCGTCGGCGCAGCGCTCACGAAGGACCAGAGCGTCGCGTTCCAGCCGCTTGCAGGCGGTCGTTGTCGAGCTTTGTGAGATGCCCAGGGCGGTCGCGAGCTCGCCGATGCTCGATCGGCCGCGCAGATTCAGCTGGCGCAGCAGCCAGTATTGCTGGGCGGTGATTTCCCCCTGCTCGACGGGATTCGATAGCAGATGCAGCTCGCGCCAGAACATCAGCAGGCTTTCGGTCAGCCGGTCAGTTGGCATGCTCTGGCCCTCCTTCTCGCCGATAGTATATTGACAGTGAATGGTACTCGGGCGCACACTAGTTCGGCATTATTTCGCATCGCCTGGTTTGGAGCACGACGGAATGGGACGAGCGACACAAGAGGCAGGATCGACATCGGCGGAGGGCAGCGCCAGTGAGGAGTCGGTCAGTCCACGCTCGATCCTCATCTTCGCCATTGTCTCGCTCGCGCTGCTGATGTCCAGTATCGACTCCACAATCGTCGCCGTCGCCCTGCCGAACATGATGAAGGGGCTGAACACAAACCTGATCTGGATCTCCTGGGTCATCACTGGCTACAGCCTGACCCAGACGGTGATGATGCCAATGGCCGGCAAGCTGAGCGATGATTTCGGGCGCAAGCGGCTGTTCCTCGGTTGTGTCGTTCTGTTTACCGCCAGCTCGCTGCTCTGTGCGATCGCGCCGACCGTCCAGCTGCTGATCCTGTTTCGTGTGCTGCAGGCAGTCGGGGGCGGGGCGTTTCTGCCCTCGGCGGCCGGCATCGTCAGCGACGTCTTCAGCCCCAGACATCGCGGCACGGCGATCGGGCTGTTCACCAGCGTCTTCCCGCTGGGCGGCATTATCGGGCCGAACGTCGGGGGCTGGATGATCGACAACTTCGGCTGGCGCTCGATCTTCTCGGTGAACGTGCCAATCGGCGTCGTTCTGTTTGCCACCGGCATCGTCTTCCTGCCGGCCGGCGGGCGGATCACTGGCCGGCGCAGCATCGACCTCATCGGCGCGGGCGCATTCGCCACCGGCGTGGTAGCCCTGATGTACGGCATGAGCGTCTGGGGCACCAACGTCAGCTTCGAGTGGCAAGTTGCGGCGTGGATGGTGGCTGGCATCGTCGCGCTGGTTCTGTTCGTCCGTCACGAAGCGCGAACCAAAGATCCGATGATCGACCTGCGGCTGCTGAAGCAGCGCGCCTTCGTCGCCGCGAACCTCTACAACTTTCTCTATGGCGGACTGGTGTTCGGCTTCTTCAGCTTCATCCCACTCTACGCAACCCTCGAATACGGTATGACGGCCAGCCAGGCCGGATTCATCCTGACCCCGCGAGCAATCGCGATGATCAGCCTGTCAGCGATCTCGTCATTCCTGCTCATCCGCTTCGGCTATCGCATCCCGATGATCCTCGGCATCACCCTGATCAGTATCGGTCTGTTCGTGACCGGCCGAGGGATTCACGACCCGACGATCTTCGGCTACCACGTCAGCAACCTGGTGTTCCTCTCGATCACGATCGCGATCACCGGTCTGGGCGTCGGCATCGGCGGTCCTGCCGCGAACAACGCCGCCCTC
>MTKZ01030406.1_pt1 | contig 17859 bp, 14 predicted proteins | sample 1042781 | NCBI WGS metagenome assembly MTKZ01 (sample SAMN06212207, study PRJNA360539) | anaerobic digester metagenome | biome: Wastewater treatment plant; material: sludge; isolation source: anaerobic digester fed with sludge from wastewater treatment plant | place: Denmark: WWTP Viborg ... | reverse complement strand
CGAGAGTTCTATGGCTCTCATTCCCACTTGTTTCGCCCACTTGGAGGCTAACATGCCATTAGCCGCTCGTTCCCAGTCTCCGGCACCTATAAAAGCCAGGGTGTTCTTGAAGCCCATGAGACCCTTTATTCCCAGGTTGAAGCACATGTTGAGTAGAACAGACTGGCGAACTTCATCGAGATTATTGTAAATCTCGGGTATCTCATCGATCAGCCCTTGCTCGCAGTCTTGAATATCTCGTTCCAGCATGGCATAAGCCTCTTTCTGGGAGATTCCCCGGTCATCGAGATTGCGGCCGATACCGATAGTCAATCTACCAGCAGTACAGCGGTATGGCTTAAGCCGCAGACCTTCATGTCTGACTAACTGAGCTTTGATTCGGTTCATCAACGCTTCGGTCATGCTATCTCCTTGTTCCAGATGTGATCATTGATCCGGTGCCAGGAAAGCACTACCCTGTATGCTGACAAATCAGGATGAGCAAGGATGAGACAGAAAAATGTTTGCCTTGTGATTACTAAGGATTATACTAGTCTATATAATGTGGGTAAACTGAGTTTAATAACCCGTACAATAGTCAGCATCGACGCTTATAAAAGGGAAGAACGGTTTTGTTAAATGAAAGGGAAAGTCATGGTTGTTGGATTAAGGGAATGTGATCCAAGATGTTACTCATGATTAGATTTAGGAAAAAGTGGAAAGAGGTCACGGTAGCCTTTGGAGTATCAAGGGTACCTTTTTTATGGTCGGAGAATACATGAAAAACACGATTGTATTTGTTATTCTTATCCTGCTCGCAATAATCTTACATGGAGAAACACTTCAATTCTCTGAGATAATGGGTGACTCCAAAAATGAAATTGTAGACTCACTTCTTGCAGTTGATGAGTTGAGCGGGTCTATCTACTATCAGCAAAACTACCTTACAGTAGATGCAAATTGGCAGGAAGGTAACACATATATTGGAGATTACTACAGTTGGGCTTGGATGGTTCATTTTGCCAGCATAGGATATCTTTCCTTTGTTTTGCCTATCATTCCTGACAGTTATTTAATACAATCAGCATCATTATGGGTTTATATCCAATCTTGGAGTGGAAACGGCAATGGATGTTACCCAATTTTCGATTATGGGGAAACGATGGTTTGTCCGGAGGGAATTCTAGAGCATATTGATTATGGAGATACTTTCAATTCAAATGACGTGATCCCATCTTCCGTTTATGGAACCTTTACATTCTTTAGTAATGAGACACTTACACCTCCCTGTTGGGTGAGTCTCGATGTGACCGATTGTCTGGCTATGGATTTCACCTCAAATAGGTCTCTTTCCCAGTATCGTTTGTATTTAAATGGATTCTCCGATTGGGACAACAGAGATGACTACATAGTATATGCATCGTATAGTATTCCTCAATTGCCTCATTCTCCAAAAATTGTTTTCACCTTATCAAACGATACTTCTGTTGACGATCCGACAATTCCTCAACCCAAACTGTTTGTTTCATGCTATCCCAATCCCTTTTCACGAACAAGCACTATTTTAGTTAAAGCACCTGAGCCATTTAGCTGCAAGCTTAGTATTTATAACCTCAAGGGCCAATTGATCAGATCCCAGTCCGGCATTATCAATGCGGCAGGCGATCACACTTTCCAATGGGATGGTAGAGATGATATCGGCAGACAGGTAAGCGGTGGTATCTATATTGCTGTGGTTGAAGCTGGCAGAAATACGGCAAGTACTAAGATACTATATTTGAAATGACATGAAGCTATAAAACCAGAGGAGGAAGATATTATTTAGAAGAGACATTTACTCATGGGTAGCCAACAAGATTTGTAATAGAAACGTCCAGAGTGTCTTTGACCCCTAAGGATATTATACAAGGCATTAACTTTTTAAAAGGAGAATACTATGAACAAGTTGTATTGGTGTATCATGCTCATTCTTTTGAGCACAGTAGCTTTCGCAGAGATTTATATCCCGGGATATGTCATATTTAAGACTACTAATCCCATCACTGTTATTCAAACTGAACCCCAGCTTCTTACAGATAAAACTTGGTTCAATCAAAAAATCCTGGACTATAACATCTCAGAATTACATCAAATAGGGGCAGATAAAATACCTGCCGAATATCTGAACAATAGGCTCTATTATTACGCTGTTTTCGATACGGTTTAATCAGTAAAAGACCTAATACTCAGTATGAAAGGCGACTCTGAAGTCGTCTTTGCCGAACCCAATTTCATCTTCCAACCACTGTTAGGCGTAAACACAAACGATGAGACTGCAGACTCCATGTGGGGATTGAACAAAATTGACATGAATAGGGTTTGGGACGAACTCGAGATCTATGGCGCACCTAATATCGATGTGGCGGTGATAGATTCAGGAATTGACTTGGGGAATGCCCCTTATCCCTACAACACTGTCAATTTACACCCTGATTTGTCAGGTAATGTGTGGCAGGCTCAAGGTGGAAATTATGGTTGGAATTATTATGTCGTATATCCTCCTGGTAATCCACCCATTCAGGTTGATGATGAGCTAATCAACTATCCTCACGATAAAATGGGGCATGGGACTGCAGTTGCCGGGGTTATCAGTGCCATAAATAATAATGGGGATGATGTCTCTAGCGTTGCAGGGGGGTGGGGCGCTCCAGGAGCAGGTGCAAAGATTATGCCTTTTAGAGTGCTTCAGGGGCAAGCAGCATCATATCTAGCTGTAACAGCTGCATTTCTTGATGCATATTGTTATCGAGCCCGTATTATCAATTTTAGCTTAGGTGTGGCCGAATCAGATATGACTGCAGAGGGTTTCGAAGACATGAACACGCTCCATGAACTGATAGTTACCATGTGTAATGACTCACTCAACTTGGGTGTACATCCTCTGGTAGTGGTCGCTGCTGGTAATAACGAGAGCGAAGAAGCGTTCTATCCTGCGTGCTTCGAGGAAGTCCTAGCCGTTGGAGCTACTGATAAATATGATAAACGGGGACTATGGTATGGTGGTGGCTCTTCACTGCATGCAACCATTGATTTAGTCGCTCCAGGTTGTCAGAATCGTGGTAGTGAAGCGGAAGACCAGATCGGGATTTACTCAACATTCCCTGTGGATGATGATTTTAGTATGCATCAGACTTATAACTCTATTTATGATGACGCCAGTGGTACATCTCTTGCAGCTCCTCATGTTTCAGCCGTGGCTTCATTGATTTTAGCGCAGCCACAGTATCAGAATGTTTCTCTTCAACAGCTCAGAGGGAGATTATTAGGCACTTCTGATTATATTTACGATAAAAATCAAGCTCATCTAGGGTTAATGGGTTCCGGAAGACTAAATGCTTACAGGGCACTAACTGAACCAGAGAAACCAAATCTAGTGTTAAACGGTATCAACGTCAATGGTTTACCATCGGACGTCATAGATATTGGGGCACCCCAGAGGGTAACATTCAACCTTAAGAACTGGTGGGTCAATGCGACAAATGTGTGGGGATTGCTAACAACCGATGATCCCGGCGTTACAATCAGTTATGGAACCTTAAGCAGGATTAACTGGGGGAATATACAAAGCGAATCAACAATTATAAATGATCCCTATATAACCGTTACTGCATCTGGATATAACAGAATTGCAACTTTTTATTTAACTGTCAATTCTGATTATGATGATCCTAAAGTAATGACTTTCCAAATGAAACTACAATCTTCAATTACTGAGGATTACTACTGTGTGATTCCTCCATATGGGGGAGGCTTAGAAGGAAGCTATCTCAATAAGAACTTCACCGTCAAAGACATCAACAATGATGGTTTCGATGAGATATTTGTTACAAGCAGAAACGGATACTTATTCATAGTTCATCAAAATGGGTCTTATATAAGGAAACTGCTTAACATGGGTACAACTTGTACACCTGCAATAGGAGATATCAATTCAGATGGTGTGTTTGATATTGTTGTAGGGAACAACAATGGTCAGGTGTTAGTTTACAATGGAGTCAATCCGTATAACTTACTGCATACTATCGACGTCGTCTCCACTGGAAACAAACCATTGATAACTTACATTACTCTGGACGACATGAATAACGACGGACAGCTAGATATTGTCGCAGTATACGAAAAAAGAAGTGATGGAGTGGGCGTAAATGGTTTCGCAGTGATAAACATGCTTGATTTACACGTATACAATCATGACACAATACATACAATACAACACGGAGTATCTGTTGATGATGCTAATGCCAACAGCCTAAAAGATGTAATTTTTATGTGTCAGAATTATAATGGCTTAATTCACCATCAAACTGATTTGTATCTTGAGATAGTGGAGGTTTCCGAAGACTTCAGGTTTAATTGGATATATCATAACTCAATAGGCAATTCACTGTATGACGCAGGATCCTCGCCGATTGTTACTGATCTTACTAATGACGGAACTCGTGAGATTGTTGTGCGATACGAATGGAACGACCAAGGCATAGTTCCTCTGAGGAGTAAAAGAGTTGGACTACGAGTTTATAACTACCATCCCACAAATAATGCACCGATTTGGGAATTCCCAGATGCTACGGCTACTGTGGCAAATATATCACAGAATGATAATGTTCTAATTGGTGACTTTGCTCAGAACCCAGGACTCGAGATTCTATTCAGCCACGATAAACTCGCGCTCCTTGATACTAGCGGAAATTTAATCGAAGAGAGTGACTGTCTGCCTGGCGAAGTAAACACCTACCAAGAGTATATTCTGGCGTTTGATAGCTCTTTGACTGGTGCTAAATATTATCGTTTGGCAGGAATACCACAATATTATAGATTGAGCGCATATAATTCTGAGTTTACTGAAGATTGGGGTTGGAAATATGATTTATTCAGTAATCCAGTTAACGATCCCATAGGTATGGCATTGATAAAGACATCAGCAAGCACCAGTGGTATTGTTATCCCCATGGAAAAGGGCCAGTTAGCGCTTATCCCAGTAAGTTATAATGACGATCAAACAAAGGACTATGGTAAGTACAGATACAACTCACGACACACTGGAAGCTATAACCAACCGCTGCCAGCCATTGTACGAGAACAAACCTTAGTACGACATAATCTTTATGTAGAAACTGACATGTATTTCGAAGCAGATATTACGATAAACCCGGATGTGAGAATTGTCGTTGATCCGGGTATGGCGATTAGAGCATATGGTGAATTGACTTCCTTAGGAAATGCGGAACGAGGTTTAAATGTGTATGGAACATGCCTAAGGAATCATCGAGGCTACTGGGATGGTTTGATACTGAGAAACGGTAGTGAGTCAGAACTAGAATTTTGTAGCATAAGTAACGCTTCCAGCGGTATTACATACGATGATCAAGGATTTCATAACCTTGAGAATTGTATTATTTCTAATAATGAATGGGGCATAAGCATTTATCAAGCAAATCCAATCATAAAGAATAACATTATTGTCCAGAATTCTGAGCTTGGTATGGCCCTAAATAATGGAGCTAGCCCATTCATGGGGGAGGATTCTTACTTGGCTGGATATAATTCGATCTGTGACAATCCTGTGGGTATCTTCTCTTCTCAATCAAATCCGCTTCTTAAGGATGGCCACAATGATATTGTCAATGCGGATTATAACATCCAACTTGAGTTTACTGTAGATCCAATATCCGCCCAAAAAAACTGGTGGGGATCGTCTCATTATGATGATATTGTACAGAAGTTTAGTGATCCAGAATTGATAGTATTTGATCCATGGGACGATACAAATAACACACCATATGAACCAACCGCTAATATCTTTGCAACAGCCGTGAGGTATATGCTCGAAGAGCAATATTTGCAAGCGATTCCGCTGTTTCATCAGGTACTGGCTGATTCATTAACAAACAGTGACGATCATGCTTCAATAAACTCTCTATTGATCTGCTATGATAAAACTGATAATCTCGCTTCTTATCGAAGTTTTATCCTAGATCAGCTTGATAACACACTTCCAGAAAAAATGGAAACTTGGTATAAAGACTGTTTAGCTCTTATCAACAGAGCAATGGGACTTTTTGGAGAAGCAATCACCTATTATGAAAGCAAACTAGATAATAGTACAACGTTTGCCGATTCTTGTTATGCGATGATTGATCTTGGAAATACATATCTTGAAGCTGATTTCAAAGCAGGCGGAAAGTATTCCAATCTTATACCGAAATCAATTCAAGAGCATTCGCTGTTTACTAAGAACCTTCTAGACCAGATATATCACTACTCATCAAACCAAGGTAGTATTCCGCCAATAGAGCAAGTGATATTGAGGCAAAACTACCCTAATCCATTTAATCCAAGTACAACGATGTCTTTCTACCTACCTGAAAAAACAAAGGCTCAACTTACAATCTACAATACTAAGGGGCAAGTTGTCAATATCATTAAGAACGAGGTAATGGATAAAGGTTCTCATACCGTTGTCTGGGATGGAAATGATCGCTCTGGACGCCCTGTCTCTAGTGGAGTCTATTTCTACCAGCTAAAAGCAGGTAGAACTAATAATGTAAGGAAGTGTATACTACTTAAATAGGATCAAATGATCTGATTATAAGCCCGGGGAAACCCGGGCTTTTTTGTTCCGGAACACTTCCAATCCGATCGATCTCAGCATGAAGATTGACTGTCAATGACAGAGCAGTACCCTCCCGGGCAATGTTGTGTAGAGATAGTTATTATCTTACTCTTGCTGTTTTGTTTTCATGAAAACACCTGCAGTTGAATTTCCCCAATTTTTGAAGTCCTGATAGTTAAGAACAGTTATCTTTATTAACTCTCTGTAAAATTCTTACACCCTCATCACGCCCCTTAGGTGTGAGGAAAACATAAGTGCTTTGATCGAAGCACAGGTGAAGCTTTTTTACTTGTTGCTCTTGTGGCATAAACTCATCAGGATACCCACACGGCTGTTCATCTAAATCAAAACACACCTCAACTAATCCATCGGTTACAAGGCCCTTCAGCAGGTCGGAGATTGTGCCAAAGCCGTAATTGAAAGGACGATAAAGCTGATCAAACCTAATCCCACACCCCACTTCAGCTTTTAAAACCATGATAAGCAAAAGAAGCTCATCTCTCAACTGATTAGTTTTTTCATCCATAGTCTATTTCCCTTCATGATAAGTTAGCATTTTTGTCATAACCTTCAAGTAAATGACCAATTTCAGCATCGATGCTGGCTTGCACTTCGATTGTCCGAGACAAAGCAGTAACCATCCGGCAATAATGGACGGGATCGACAAGGCTCTTGCCCTTGCGGTCTTTGAGGTATTTATGCAGTACCTGATAGCCGCCAATGTGATAGTTCCACAACTCCGGCGTGATGCCCTCAAAGTGCTTATCAGGGTTGATCTGCACGATACTCTTGTCCTCATAGTATTGGATAAACTCAACCATGTCGTTAGCCCCACTACCCTGGTACCGTGCTAAGGGAGGGCTTAACCTTGGACTCTTGAGTAAATGGATGTCGGCAAGCTCTTTGCCAAGTTTTGCCAACTTACTGAAGAACTCATAATTCTCTGTGATGGGTACGCGGGGGAAATCCATCCTGAGGTATTGGGCAAAGCGTTGGCGGTATTGATTGCTGTGCAGGATCGCATAGACATAATAGAATAGCTGCTCCGGCTGGAACTGAGGCCATTGATTACTGAGCTTATCCAGAAGCTCTGGTACGATATTGTATTGGAGTTCAGTGGTGGCAAAGATGTCGTCTTTATGTTCGTCTGGGTAGATAAAGAAGGGAGTTGTATAATTTGCTTCCTTGATTGAAACGCTATGGTTAGTGGTAATACAATTAGTTAGAAAAATGTGGTTCCAGGCATGAGAACCTTCAACTCGTTTTGAGCATACAAATGCTTCATTTCTTTGAATCATATGCTTCATAACTTCATGTCTCGGCCTACAGTGGAATCCATTGTTTACGCCCGTATAGAAAGTGTAGCGTATATCAAAAGGACGGTAGAGAATGGGAACAATTTTGCTATTATCAAGACCGCTATCCTTGAGGTCTTTTTGAGCTAATCCCACTTTCCAATCTTGTGTATCTTTTCCAAGTTGATATGCCATTCTTGCAGTCTCAGTATCCAAAGTAACGAAGTGGTTAATGGTCTTGCGTACTTGGTTGGGAGTATCGTGGATCGTGAGCCCGTCTCTGGCTGAGACGATCCCCACACTATTGATAGGAAAGATCTCCGGCAGGCTTTTCCACTGTAGATAATGCTCATTGCCTGTGGCTTCAGGATGGAAGAGATAGAATGGCGAAGTAGGGCTTAGTTTCTTATAAGTCTTGGCTTGGAACTGGTTGTTATCCAGCCACTCATACTTGATCTGACGAAGTCCGAATAGCTCGTGGTGGCTGACCTTTTTCTCATTCGTGTCTATACCCTTCACCATCAGGATGATGGCTGTTCCCTGCTGGATATCAAAGACATTCTCATCCTTGCTACCATCCGGACTGGTTTCTTTCTTCTTGGTATTGCCATGCAAATCCAGTACGTAGATTTCATCAAAGGTATTCATCAGGCTTTGGCGCATACCCCGGAAGGTAGGATTATCCAGATAACCATGATTAGTAATCATACCGACGATGCCCTTGCCCGCCTTGTGTATCTTCCATTGGGCAAAACGCAGGAACTTCACATAATCATCCTGAAGTGCTTTCGGATTTTTCTCTCCAAGGGGGTTTCCATCCAATGAAAAATAGCTTAGTGCACCATCTTTATCCGTTTTTAGGAGCTCTTCAGTCCAGTTATTGGTATTCTCGCTTCTATAGCTATAGGGCGGATTACCCATTATCACCAGAATCGGGTCTTGATGTTTCACCTTATTGGCCAGGGCGCATTCTTCACTGATGTCGTGGGAGATTGGCAGTTCGGTTTGCAGGGGGATGTCCGGTTCCAGGGTGTTGGAGAGATAGAGCTTGAAGCGTTCATCTTCGCTTAGTTCATAGCCATGTTCTGCCAAGAGATAGCTTATCTTGAGGTGTCCCACGGTGTAGGGTGCCATCATCAGTTCTATTGCATAGAAGTGGGGCAAGATGTGGTGTTTGATCAGGTTATGGATGCTACCGCTGCCGTATTTGCCTTTGTGCTCGTCTATTGCCACTTTGATAGCTTCCGCTGGAAAGGTGAGGGTACCAGCAGCGGGATCAAGAATGGTGACATCATCTGAGGCAAGTCCATCGTCTTTGGCAAAGTGGCTTTTCAGTAGGCTGTGGATACTGCGCACGATATAGCGCACCACAGGCTCAGGGGTATAATAGACTCCCCGTTTCTCTCTGAGTTTGGGATCGTATTCGCTTAAGAAGGTCTCATAGAAGTGCACAATAGGGTCTCTGCCCTTTCCTTCTGTGTAAAAGCGGTGCAGTATCTTTTGAATATCGGTATTGAAGAGGATATCCGCTATGTCATCGATTAAAACAGCCAGAGCCTGGGGCGGTTCTTCGTAGGAGATGAATTTGAAGATGCTTTTCAGGATGCCCAGGGTGCCGGGGATGTATTTGTAAATGAGTTCCCTGTTGAACTCACCCTCACTGCGGGAGCGAGCCGCAAAGATTCCATAGGTGAGGGTTTGGGCATAGAGATCGGCAAACTGCCCTATGGTCAGGTTGTTGATCAGTAGCTTTTTGAATGATTCATAGAAGTTCAGTAATACCTTCTTGCCTTGCATCTCCTCCTCTGCCNNGTCAGTGATGGCAGGAAGTGAAAAGCTGAAATAGCGGTCAAGCAAGGCACAAAGCTCATCCACATGCGAAGCTGGAGGAGTGATCTGCATCTGGGTGGCATTAATCGGACTGGCGATAGTTACACTATCTACAAACATTCCATGCTGATAGAGACGGAACTCATAGAAATTGGTGAGGATGAGATTGGGGAAGGTAGCCAGGTAACGCTTGAGCTGTTCGCTTACTGCGATGGGATCGAGGTTGTAGGTCTCCGGTTTCTTGGCTTCGATATAGCCAGTGATGTGGGCTTTGCCGTCCCAGACACGGAAGTCTGGGTTTCCGGCTTCGGTGGTCTTGGGCAAGATACTCACTTCGCATTTGCTGATCTTACTCAGCTTGGCATAAGCCTCGACCATGTCCTTGAGACAATGATAAAAGGACTCCTCCCGGGCGTCTCCCCGGTTGATGATCTTCTGCAGATCGTTTAGGTATGTAACCAGAATATCTTTCAACAACTCGCAACCCCAATAAGCGTTATTTTCACTTGAGGCAAGGTCATGGTTAATGCCTATTTGGTCAATCTCTTTTTGTTTCAGGTTAAATTGATAGAGATATCACGGGGATTTAAACAACGAACTGAGCTTTGGCTTCTGGTGCTAACCTGCTCTATCCTAATCAGTCCAGATAACAGTCGTTGTCCTGCACTTCCAGTGAAACGGTGGAAACGGAGTATGTGCCCCGGAGACTCTTATCGGGTTCATTTCTGAGTCGTATTCGATCTGCTCGTCCTTGACCCAAGGTGCAAGTGCTTTGATGTATTCCCGGGCATCATCCAGGCTGTTGGACTTGGTATCCAGAGCCATCAGGTTATCCATCACCTCGATTGCATCGTTTAGGGGATAGACCCTATCTTGGGCAGCCAGAGCCCGGCAGATGTCACTGGTACGGTCATCAAGTATGACTACGAGCTTGTAGTATCTGGCTTGGGCTTTCTTGTAACCTTGCAATCTTCCGAACTCTCTGATTCTCAGTGCTGTATGCTCTGCCAGCCCTTGCCAGTAGTGGGATGATCTGTTAGCGAGGTCATTAAACTGGTCTTTGAGGGTATTGGCAAGCATCTCTTTAGTATAACCCTGCTCAATTGCTATTGAGAGGGTATCTGAGAAGTTCTGCCGGACATCAGCCTCAAAGTGGTTTCCGATCCAGAACAACTGCTGCTTCTGAATAGTGGATGAGAGATGCTGATCTTCAATGCCCCAGAGTCCGATGCTGGTCTTGGTAGGGGCTTGCACTTGAACGTCTCTCAGTCCAAGCCGCACACAGCGGTCTATTATCGCTTTAGTGGGTTCATTGACTAAGGCTGCGAATTCATCTCCCAACTGGGTATTGATGATTCCCATGAGCTTATCTATTGATCTCGGGTTGATCTTCTCGGCTCGTGGCATGTCACTCAGCATCTGGATGGCAAGCCTGGCTGCATCTTTGATCTCGGTCTTCCAGGCATTATTCAGTACCCGGTAGTACTCGAGCATCAGTTTATCGTAATAGTTCATCCCGGGGGTTACTTCCAGATTTGCCCTTCAAAGACTATGAGTGGAATCTTAACGGCTTCCTGTAAGCTCTTTTGGATTGCGAGATACCTGGAGTAATCGTCAATCCGGCTCCATGCAGCATTACCGATGTGTTCGGAGTACAAGCGTTTTACCGTTTGGTGTTGAAGCACTATGTTATCAATGGGTAAATGGAAATGCCTATAGTTTTGCTTAAGCATTTCAATACCGGTTTTGTTGATTTCGAGTAGGTCTACCAAATAGAGCAAATAAACATACTTGAAGGTCATGTTTAACCATTTCTGTGCTTGTCCAATGAAGAATGATGTCTGGTTATCCGAATATACTTTCTTAACCGCTTTGCATGCTGAGCTATGCAGTTTATCGAACTCAGCTTGAGTCAAACTGACCTTCAACACCTTCCCGATCATCCTTCTGATGATATCTGAAGCTTCTGATCTCATAGCTTCGTTGCGATCGTTGCCCATAATGCCATGCATGGTCCTACAAAAATCACGATAAGCCGTATTAATGCATGCATCTATACTTAGATATCCCCCCATGGTCATTAGGGCATAAAATCTAAGTGCGTCTTCTTTTCGCAGTTCTTTTCTCATAATTACCTCCACAAGACAGTTTTCTGGGTTTCTGCTTTCTGTCAATATCATCAGAAGCTGAATCTCCGGACCTTGACCCTGTTCCTGCCTATATCGTACTCTGTGAAGCGTTCCAGGCAGCCAGCAAGAGCATCACAGGCATCGATATAACCATCAGGATAGGTGAGGAACTGGGAGATCAGGGTGGGAGTATCCTGTCCCTCCGGAAAGAGCACCTTGGCAGTCTCGATGATGGTCTCAGTTCTTTCTATCCGCAGGCTCTTGTTATCCTTGTTATCTATACGCTTAATTCTATGGCTGATTGGTGGCAGATGATTGTCAGTAGCCCACCTATCGAAATCAGCAAGGATACGTGCCTGACCATAGGTGGTTTCACAGGCTGCCCTGGCTTTCACCCTATAGATTCTATCTAATTCCTGATAGGCATCATAGTAATATCTGAAGAACTTGGTGTTCTCAGTCTGCCGTATCCAGACGTGGATCACATAGAAGCGATTACCATCATAGCCTATGGAGATAACAGCCTTGTAACAGCCCTTCTCGCCCCAGGCAGGATCAGCATAGAGCCAGACCCGCTTCATTTGAGATGGATCAGGTATGGTGCGATACTTGATGAACCAGTGGTTCTTGAAGATGTTACCTTCGATTACCGGCTGACCAAGCATCTCTCTCTGGTAACCTGTATGCCCGAACTTGGCTCTGAGGTTAGGAAGAGTGGTAGTAGGGTATTGCTCTTCCCAGATGGACTTGCCCTGCTGATCTTCGAGAGAGAAGCGCAATATCGCCTTTTGGTGGGTCTTTAATGCAATCTTGTAGGTAACGTCTAATTCTGGATTATCTGCCCGTAAATCGCCTAATATGAGCTCCTGAAACTGGCAGATGGAGTAATTGGGATGCACCAGGTTTCCGAGCCAGACGATCTTGCCAATTCCCTCGGGTGAGAGAGCTCCGGCAAGCTCTTGAGTTATCTTCTCCATGCGTCTCTTGCCGATGGACTGGTTACCCATGTTCTCTTCTTTATCGATATCATCACAAACGATCAGCCCAGGACGTTTAGCGGTCTTGGGATTGATAGTTCCACGATGAGACTGCTTGATGCTTCTGGCTCTGATCCTGGCTTTGTTCATGAGATAGAAGTCCAGATCAAAGGCATCCACAGGCTGCAGCTCAGGAAAGTCCATCGTGAGCCGCTTATTGTTCTGCAGCTCATGCAAGGTGAAGGCAGTGCGCTCCTGTGCCAGATCTACATCTGCGGCAGTATGGATCACATAACGTTCACCTTTGATGATCATCCAGATCGGATAGACCACTCCCATGAGTACCGTTTTGCCCAGCCCACGAAAACCTGTGATTCCGATGATGCCTGAGCCCTTATCAGCCTCATCGAACATAGTCTCATGTGCTGGGCAAAAAGGTAGTGGGAAGATATGCGGGAAATAGGTATGACAGAAGAACGAGAAGGCATCCCAACCCTCTCCGGTGGTTCGCCTTATCCGCTCTGCCTTGGCTTCAGGATTATCGTCTATAAAAGGCAAGACGGAGATCGTTTTTGATGCGATCTCCGCCAGTGCCTTGTTATGTCGCTGAATGAACTTCTTAGGCATAACCGGGTAACCCCCCGACGCCCAGGGGGGCGGGCGCCGGGGACCCGGTGGTCGGAGGACTGACCATGTCGGGCAGTAGGGTTGGATGGCATGTAGGGTAGGTAGGGTCTTTAGGCTGGGGAGGCCTTATGTAGTTTATCGGAGGATTAACCATTTCTAACTCTCAGGTAGTCTGCCAGATCGTGAAGGATGCCTTGGAACTGCTTGAGCATGGTTTCATGCCCTTTCTCTATCATGAAGTCCGTAACCTGATCCAGGAACTTGACGATGTAGTCGTTCAGTTCTTTGGAGGGCTGCCGGTCTTTTTGATCCTGCTTCATCATGCTTACCAAGCTCTGGATGGCAGTATCGGCAGGGTTCTTGGCATACTCACGCAGTGCTTGAATGAGCGCCCTCTTACGGGCAATTGCGATCTCGTGGTCGAGTTGGTTCTCCTCTTTGAAGAGCTCGTCCCACTTACCACTTTTGACCCACTTGCGGACGGTGATATCGGAGACTCCGAAGATCACCGCCAGCTCGTATGGGTCGGTCTTGCCGTTCAGATAGGCTTCTTTGCAGTTGTCCCGCTTGATGCGGAACTCACGGCTGTTACTCAAACTCAGGTCTCACCTTGTGTTTAAGCAGGTATTCGTTTAAGTCTTTACCGGAGCAGCGCAGCTGTCCGTTATCTCTGGTTCTGAAGGCAGGCAGAGGATCGCCAATGTCCCGTATCCAGCGGTAGACGCTGGAGCGGTCGACCCGGAGCACGTCCGCGATCTCATCGGTGCGGTAGTTGCGCTCATCATCGAAGATATTCATCAGTTCCTCTGCAGTATTGGTATTCATAGGTGCCATTATTCATTCTCCTGTGCTTTTATCAAATTGAGATGCGTTACGTTGCCACTGTTTCTTACAGAGCGGGGAAGTTAAGGATGATCTGCCGGAACTGACCGGACTCGTCACGTTCGTAGAAGTTGATGTATTGCTTGGTAGCTACTACCTGGATGGCCTGGTCGATCAGTTCCATCGCTTCCTTCCAGGTCTGATCCTTGATGTTGTAGCGGCGCAGGCGCAGGATGCGGTATTTGGCGATCTCGCCTTTCTTATCGACCAGGAAGGCTTCGCTGATGATGGCTCTGAGGTTGACGTTGGAGTCGGCAGACCAAGCCTTCAGGCACTCATCGATCTTCTGCTTGGCGAGTTGCAGCTCAATACCGAACTGAATCTTCTCCCTAAAGCGCATCTCGATGCGGTACTTCTCATCGAAGCTGATGAGCAGTGCATTGCCCTTCCATTCGAGGCCATTTCTGCGAGCAGCGTCGTTCAGATAGTTCTCGATGATCTGGATCATTTTCTGTTTGTCGGATAGAATACGTTCTTGAAGTTTGATGGCGCAGTCCATCGCTTTCTTGACTGCGGCGTCCTTTTCCACTATTTCGGTGTGCAGCACCTTCACAGGGATTTCCCTACCTTGAGCATCGGTTAAGGTGCGTTCTTTGATTGGCTTGCTCGCTTTACTCATTTGAATCCTCCTTAGGATCGCTTTGTTTATTTGGTGATTGATTGATCTCTTGCTTCTTGATGTAGGACTGGAACATAGCGATGACCGCTCTCCGCTCATTCTTGTTGAGCAGGTTCCAGTGGCTCTTAGAAAAATGACTTATCGTGAATGCCCGCAGCTGGGACTCGGTCCAGCCTGCTGTCTCCATCAGGGCGTGCATGTACTTGCCCTGCTTGTCGTAGTTGTATTCGAGTGGTCGGCCATGCTTACGGTACTTGAGCATTATCGCTTTGAACTCGAGCAGCTTATCCTCGGATAGGGCTTTGAGCGATTCGCCATAGCCCATGCCGTTCATGATGAACTTGAATGCGTCCATCGGCCAGTGGAATTTCTTAACCCGGATGGCGTGGATTTGTTGGCGTAGTTTGCGTTCTCTCAGTTCCTTATCCATAGAATGCCCCCGATTGGCTGATCTTACAGTGCTTGCTGTGAGTGTTGATCCATGCGCTTCTTAGTTTGATACAGCGCTCTTGGCTTGGGTGGCATCCCGGCCTTGTTACGCAGTTCACCCAGGATGCCCTTGATCACAATCGATCCCACCATGGGGATTTTCTGGGGTTCTAATACGCAGTATCCGCTCTGATCGATGCCGATCACCTTAACCGAGGCCATCGCTTCCAGATAGAGGTATATCCACTGCCTGCTACGTCCGTAGATATCAGCCAGTTGACGGATGCTGCGTATCTTCTGACTGGCGATAACCTTAAGCAGTTTACTACACTCCATCTTACTGAAGTCCAACTTCTGCGAGTGCGTGTTAACCAGCTTGAAGTCGTAGCGATGGGCATAGACATAGATCTCTTGATCTTGGCAGATACACTTGATGTTGCCTTCGGCAAGCATCGTGCGCATCACCTCGTTGACGATCTCCAGGGGAGCGTCCGTCATCTCGCAGACCAGTTTCTGGTTGAAGGGACGTCGGAACTGAAGCATGAAGCGGCGTACCAGATCATGCTGTGTCATAAGGCCTCCCTCAGCACCAGCTCAGATAAGGGGGTTTCTTTGTCAGTGCGGGTTTCCAGCATATGCATGACCTTCATGGCCTGCCGCAGGTTGCCCTTGCTGTAGTTCCAGACAAAGTCTGTGGTGGTCTTATCGACCGGATCGGTCATCACTTTCTTGGTGACTTTCATAATATCCTCCTTGGTATTATCTTGGAATTCGTAAAAGTAGTTGCAGCGGTCAAAGTAGTGGGAATCGATGCGGGATAGCTTATCCTTAGCTTCCTGCATCCCGATCAGCAGGATCACTGCCAGAGTCTCGTCAGCCAGGTCCCGGATCGAACCTAGCAGTTCGTAATAGCGGAAGGCATAGTCGATCTCATCGATGATGACCACCGCGTCCTGCTGTTCACACAGGACTTGGACACACTGCTTGAACAGTGTGTTGGTCGATCCATGCGGGATGTAATCGCCATAGCCATAGTTACGGTACAAGCTGCTTAGCAGTTCTTTGGCGAAGGTCTTGGGAGTTGATGTAGCCTCCAGGCGCAGGTATGTATAACCATTGCGGAAAGCCGTTCTGGTGGCGAAGGTAGTCTTGCCCAGTCCGGGCTTGCCATACAGCATACCCAGCCCGACTATCTCCTGCTTGGGTCGAGTGAGCAGGAAGTCGATGCACTGCTGGGCTCTGATCACATTGACGGTTTGAATGAGTTTTCCTTGTTCCATGATTATTTCCTCTCTACTCCGATCCGGTTCAACATCTCTTTCAGGCTGATATCCGAGCTTGCATGCTTAGCCTGGTTATCACTATCGTCTTTGCTCTGCTCCTGGATTATTTCCGCTTCCAGCTTCGCCATCGCTTCCATCGGCTCCGGAACTTCCTGTGCCACTGGATTCTGCTCGTGGATGACTATCTGTTCCAGTCTGGCTATCTCCTGTTCAGGACCCGGCTGGGGAGCTTCCAGCATGGGCGGTTGGATGAAGGTGGGGTTCGCAGTGGACATCAGCAGTGGCCTGACCAGGTTCTCGACTACATCCGAGCTATGGCGGACGGTGAGTTTGGTGCGCCTCTCGATTTGCTTGTGATAGCGTTTGATCTCCCTGGTTTCCTTGTTCAACTCGGCCTGGGAGATGGGATTGCTCTTATCGAGATGTACGAAGGGATTCTGCGACCTGCGAACCTCGGCTTGGCAGATAAAGTTGTCTTGCAGGTCATAGACTACTATCCAGCGCAGATCTGCCATATCGTAGCGGATAACGACTTCCTTGCCGATGTGTTCCATCAGTTTCGTATCCCAGTACATCAGCTTGTTGAGTACGATGCCGTTATTCCGCAGGGTCTTGCGTTTCTCGGTCATCATCAGAAAGTTGAGTCGCTTGGCTTCGATTCTGCGTTCTGCTGGAGGCTTGACTGCGCTATACACCGACCAGGGGGTCTTACCGCCAAGTCCGCTGTGTGGAGTCTCGCCATACATCTTGCGGATATAGAAACCGATCATCTGCATGGCCTCTTCCAGAGTGGGAGGATTGGCTTCATACAACTTCTTTGCCCACTTCTCGTTGCGCATCAGCGTGGCAGGTTTATCGGCCACCGATGCTCCCCGGAAGCTGCTGATGAAGCGCTCGAACTGCTCCTGGAAGGTCTTGAAGAACCGCTCGATGATCTTGGCTTTGGCATTGTAGCTTTCAGCGAAGGCCACTTCGATGCCCAGCCTGGGGAAGATACCCGCCAGGTCACTGGTAAGGTCGTGATCCTGCCATTTCTCATTGAACAGCTTTGATCTGAAGGCTTTGCCGTTATCGAGATAGACGTACTTGGGAACTCCACCCCAGTTGAGGATCGCATTTCTGAAGGCGATCTGGATGTGTTGGCTGTCCTCGGTATA
>MTKZ01018877.1_pt2 | contig 17860 bp, 7 predicted proteins | sample 1042781 | NCBI WGS metagenome assembly MTKZ01 (sample SAMN06212207, study PRJNA360539) | anaerobic digester metagenome | biome: Wastewater treatment plant; material: sludge; isolation source: anaerobic digester fed with sludge from wastewater treatment plant | place: Denmark: WWTP Viborg ... | reverse complement strand
GCAAAGGTGCGCTGGTTCCTCTCGGTTGACCCGACAGACCTGCCCGCGGAAGTGGCGGCCAATAAGAAGACGACCTACCGCTCGATCACCGTGGATGGCAAGGAGATCGAGTTCTCCGAAGGGTTCACTGATCTGCACACCGAGGTGTACCGGCAGATCCTGGCCGGTAACGGGCACGGCATTGATGTGGCGCGACCCTCCATCCAGCTCACTCACCAGATTCGCACCGCCCCGATCACTGAACCCGGCGACCTGGGGCATCCTTTTCTTACCAAACTACGGGGATAGTATGGCATCATTTTTTGTGCATGAATCAAGTTATGTGGACGACGGCGCCGAGATCGGCGATGGGACGAAGATCTGGCATTTCAGTCATATTATGGCACCCTCGCGCATCGGCCGCAGCTGCAATATCGGGCAGAACGTCGTTGTTTCGCCGGAATGCGTCATTGGCAACAACGTTAAGATCCAGAATAACGTCTCGGTCTATACCGGGGTGATCATTGAGGATGACGCGTTCCTGGGACCATCGATGGTCTTTACCAACGTGTTCAACCCGCGCAGTCATGTAGACCGCAAGCACGAGTACCAGCGCACGCTGGTGAAGCGCGGCGCATCGATCGGTGCGAACGCCACGATCATTTGCGGGGTCACGCTGGGCAGCTACAGCTTCGTCGGCGCGGGCGCGGTGGTGACGAAGGACGTGCCGGATTACGGGCTGTGCTACGGCAACCCTGCGCGGCTGCACGGCTGGATGTGCCAGTGCGGGGTGCAACTGAGACGCCTGAAAGAAAATCGTTATTTCTGCCCCTCCTGCGCTGACCAGTACTCATTGATTGAGGATCGCCTGATCCCCTGCGGAAAGGATGCCGGATGATCCCATTACTGGATCTCGTTGCGCAATACAACACTATCAAACCCGATATCGATGCCGCCATCCTGGAGGTGTTGAATTCGGCCAAGTTCATCCTCGGACCCAATGAGAAAGCCTTCGAGCAGGAAGCCGCGGAATACCTGGGCGTTAAGCACGCGGTGGGGGTGGCATCCGGGACAGACGCGCTGGTCATCGCGCTACGCGCATTAGGGATCGGCCACGGCGACGAGGTAATCGTTCCGGCGTACTCCTTCTTTGCCACGGCGGGCACAGTGCTGACCGTGGGCGCCACACCGGTTTTCGTGGATATTGACCCGCAAACCTATCTGATCGACACCGCAAAAATCACTCGCGCCATCACAGAACGCACCAGGGCAATTTTGCCGGTGCACCTGTACGGACAGGCCGCGGACTTGGAGGAGATCAACCAGATCGCCGCCATGCACGGGTTGAAAGTGGTGGAAGACAACGCGCAGGCCTTTGGCGCGACGTATCACGGCAAGCACACCGGGACGCTGGGAGACCTGGGTTGCCTGAGCTTCTTCCCGAGCAAGAACCTGGGCGCGTACGGCGACGCCGGCATGGTCACTACTGACGACGACAAACTGGCTGAGCTCGTGACGATGCTGCGCACGCACGGCTGGAAGAAAAAATACTTCCCGGAGATGCTGGGCTACAACTCCCGGCTGGACGAGATGCAGGCTGCGATCCTGCGGGTGAAACTGAAGCACGTGGACGCGTGGAACACCAGGCGCAGGGAGATCGTGGAAGTGTACAACGCGCGACTGGGAGCCGCGGGGATCGCAATCCCGACGGCCGCCCCTGAGCGCACGCCCGTGTACCACCTGTACATCATCCGCAGCAAAAAGCGCGAGTTGCTGAAAGAGCAGCTCAAGGAGCGCGGGATCGCCAGCGAGGTCTATTACCCGCAGCCACTGCACCTCTCGGCGCCCTGCCGCGAACTGGGGTGGGTTGAAGGCACCCTGCCGGTGGCGGAACAGGCGGCGCGGGAAACACTGGCGCTGCCGCTGTACCCGGAGATGACGGACGAGCAGATCAACGCGGTCATTACAGCAGTGATCGATCTGGCTGATTAATGGTCAAATTGTAAAAGTACTAAACTCGCGGCAAAATGCCGCGAGTTTTTTATTAGATAAGCTGCCTGTTATTAGCCTCCGTATAAGCGGATCAGTTCCTGTTTGCCGATCTTGCCGGTGGGGGTCATGGGCATCTTTTCGATGATAAGCAGCTCAGCGGGCGAATCTTCTGCTTCCAGGATGGCGCGGCAATGCTCCAGCAGCTGATCAGGGGTGACCGGCGGATCCGGGTAGATCTCAACGATGGCGAGAGGGATCTGCCCCAGGGTTGGATGCGGTTTAGCGATCACACCGGAGTAGTGCACCGCCGGGTGGCGCAGCAGGGCTTCCTCCATGTAGCGCGGAAATACCACTCTGCCCTGAATGATGATTCGTTCAGACCAGCGACCGAGCAGGGTGAAGTAGCCTTCCTCATCCATCACACCCATATCCCCGGTGTGCAGCCAGCCATTCTGCAGGACACTTTCGGTCTTTTCGGGCATGTTCCAATAACCCAGCATGACATTGTTGCGGATGAGGAGCTCACCGGGCTGCCCCACGGGCACCTCGCGGCACTGCTCATCAGCCACGATGGTCTCGCGATCGGGCAGGGCGGGACCAATGGCATAAAACCGTTTCTCAGGCTCGCGCCGCGGGTAACCGAGAGCGACAAACCCGCCCAGTTCAGACTGACCATAGGACTCCACAATGTGGACGTCAAACTCATCGCTAAAAGCCAGCTTTACGGCTGGAGGGAGCGGAGCGCCGCCGGAGATGCAGCGGGAGAGCGCGCGGGGTCTGGCGCCTTTCTCACGGGAGAGCTTGAGCAGGTCCCCCAGCACAAGGGGATTCCCCGCGAAGAACGTCACGCCGCGTTCGTCCATCTCCTGCCAGGCTGCTCGCGGGTCCCAATCCTTGCGCACACCGATAGACATGGTGCGGTGCACACCCGGCAGCAGGTTAGCCACCAGGTGATAGGAACTGGAAAGCGAGGTAACCCCGAGGGATACATCGGCGCTGGACAGGTTGAGGCGCTCGGCGATGGCGTGGGTGGCGCGGGCAGTATAGCCGTGCGCCAGCAACGCGCCTTTTGAAGGACCGGAGGAGCCGGAAGTATAGGAGAGATGCGCGGCGTCGAGATCACTGACCCTGACAGCCGGAGGGGTCGGCGCGGCCTGCAGCAGGTCACTCCAGCCTTGCGCGAACTCACGCGGTCCATCGAAGCAGATGAAATGCTGCACACCCAGGTTTTGCGCGCGGATCTGCGCGATGACTTCGTGCATGTCACCCGTGTAGATTAGCACTTTGGGGGTAGAGTCTTTTATGAAATACGCCAGGTTGTCCTTCTGCAAGACACTGATATGCGCTGAGATGGCGCCGAGTTTCCAGATGCCGAACATGGCGATGACGTAATCCAGCCCGTTGTGGGCAAAGATGCCCACGCGATCGCCCTTCACCACCCCCAGTGCGGTCAGCGCTCCGGCAGCCTGGTCAGACAATTGCTCGCCCTGAGCGTAGGTGATGCTACGCGCACGATCCGACCAGTGAATGAACTCATGATCCGGTAGGCGCCAGGCGGCACGGTGCAGCATATCGTTGAACGTGGTGAATTCCATGACCTACCTCCTGATGTGATGCGTTAATTATGGTGATTTTGGCAAATTTGGCAAATCCTTTGAAAAGCGACTCTCGTGCGCAGGTCATGGTTTCGATAACGATAAAAACAAATAAAAACAAATCACCAATGACCAGGTGTGGATAGCCAGATAAGTCAGGAGTGTGGATATCTACCCGGCATGGTAGTTTATAAGATACAGGTTCCCTTCATATTATAGTATATTTGTTCTACTTCATTATACAATGCCTGTCAAGAGTATGACCCACTAAATCCTCTAGTTGGTTCATACAGGGATCGGTTCGTGTTGGATCAAACCGGCTTGTTGCATTACTGATAAGGCCTGATGCTATAATTAAATGAAATGAGCCAAACAAAAGAGAGGGACACATGATCCTGGTCACCGGAGCAGGCGGGAAGACAGGCCGCGCGGTCATCGACGCGCTGGTGCAGCGGGGGGAAGCGGTGCGGGGCATCGTAAAAAACACAGCGGCGGCTGAGAAGGTGCGGGCACTGGGCGCAGAAGCGGTGATGGGGGACATGCTTAAGTTGGAGGATGTGCGTCGGGCTGCCACTGGGGTGCGCGCGATCTATCACATCGCGCCGAACGTGAACCCGGACGAGATCGAATTCGGCAAGACCGCCATCGCAGCGGCAAAAGCGGAGGGCGTGGAGCGCTTCGTGTTTCATTCGCTATGCCATTCGCAGATCGAAGCGCTGCCCAACCACTGGTGGAAGCTGCGCGTGGAGGAGAAGATCAAGGAATCCGGACTGAACTTCACCATCCTGCAGCCTACCCCGTACATGCAGAACGTGCTGGGGCAATGGCAGAACATCGTGAAACGGGGGGCGTATGAGATCCCCTACCAGCCAACCACCAAACTGGGGATGGTGGACCTGGCAGACCTGGCGGAGGTGGCGGCGAAATTACTTACCACGGAAAAAACTTACGACTGGGCGACATATGAACTGGCAGGACCGGACGTGTTGACGCAGCATGATGTACTGGAAATAATCAGGCAGGTAACCGGCAGGGAGATCCGGCTGGAGATCATTGCTAGGGAGGACTGGTGCGCACGAGCGCGCCAGGGGGGGATGGCGGAAAGCGCGGTGGAAGTGTTTTACAAGATGTTCGGGTTCATGGAAACTTACGGCTTCTGGGGCAACCCGGGCGTGCTGGAATGGCTGCTGGGTCGACCCGCACGACGCTTCGGGGAGTGGTTCCGCGGGGTGTGGGAGAGCAGGGAGTAAATCAAGGCATAGAAATCCAACAGGCGCAGTAAACAATACTGCGCCTGTCCTTTTTCAAGACGGGAAACCGGTCAGGTTAAGGGAATCGCAATCTTGAACATACGGACCTCCGACCATGGACCTTTGTTGCCATCCGCATCAAACGCGCGCACCCGCCAGAAGTACTTGCCATTGGGAAGTACGGGTGTTTCATACTGTGTTATACCCGTTGTGAACTTGTGATAAACCGTGCTGAAGTCGCTAACTTTGCTGAGCTGCACCATGTAAGTCAACCCTTCCACCACCTGTTGCCAATCCAGCAGCGGTGAATTATCGTCGGTGATGATCTGTTTCGGCGCAGGCGAACTAAGCATCGGTTTGTCGAGCGGATCCTGGGTATGGAAAGGCATAGTCACCGACCAGGGACCCTTGACATCGCCGTAGAACGGACGGATGCGCCAATAGTAGGTCTTTCCACGCGGGAGAGCGTTTAAGTACCCATCGTAAACCCCGCTGGTAGTTTGAGCATTGATCAACAAGGTACTGAAATCGGGCATTGAAGACATCTGGATCTTGTAGCCTGTTGCACCAATGATGGTCGTCCATTCGAAGGAGACATGATTCGAGGTCAACTTGCCATCATAGGCTGGTAATGTATTGATGACCTGGAAGGGTAATGCAGATGATGCCACCCCACCCGGCTGGCTGACCGCGCGCAAGAAGAAAATGTCGGCGGCCACCAGGTTAGCCTGATCCACCTTGAAGGATAACTGGTTCTTACTGATGAACGTGGTGTCCAGCTGCATGCCCCCCCACCAAACGGAGGTGCTGCGGCGGAAATTACTGCCGTTTGCAATCAACTTGAGGGGGGGTTGACCGACGACCGCGAAGGATTTTGAGAGTGAAGTAAGAACCGGAGAATCTGGAATTGTGTAATTAAGATCTGTGCAGTCGCCATCACCATCCCTCTGCTCTATCCAACCATGGGTTCCTGAACCTATCTCAACCACGCCGGAATAATCAACCGTCCAAATCCCGTCCATATTTGCTATCGTACTCTCAAAGTATCCACTACTCGCATCCTTTTCGAACGCGAGCATCTCAACGGAAGCACCGGGATCTGCAGTACCGGACACAGTATCAGTGGCCTCGTCGATCGTCGTGATGGTCAAATTACTGACCCAAAGTTGTTTAATGAGTGTGCCATCACTTACCACAATCTCATCCCAGGGTTGGATGTCTTTGATGCCGGAAAGAGCGAAAACAAAAGTTCCGCGGTTATTCACGGTGGTTGAAGCGGTATAAGAACCGACAGTCAGGGTGACCTTTGCCCCCGCCCACCAGCCCCATCCGCTAATCTCATCCTCTGCGTAGTAAGCGTATATTTTCGGATCAGGCGCATACCATTCCATCCAGGTCGCGTTGCCATTGCCGTCAAATTGTTTAACACCAATGCATTCCCCCAGACCGAGATCTGCCAAACCGGAGAATTCAGCCATCCAGATCCCGTCCGTATTGGTCGTGACATTTTTCGAAACCAAAAAATGCATGGCATAATCTGGCAGCCCCACAATGACCTCGCTGCCCGCTGGAGCCTTGCCCGTGACCGTGTTTGTTTGCGTATCGATCGACGTGATCTTTAGTTTGGCGACTGTGTGCTTCATGATAATTCCACCACCGCTCACTTTTACCAATTGCCCAGCAGAGATATCATAAAAAGGAGGTTCATACCCAAAAGACAAACGCCCTTCCGCATTCGTAGTTGACTCTGCTGCGAGCGTTCCATCAACAACCAATTTAATAGTGGAATCCGGCGTCCAGTTGTAGACCTCGATAAAATTATACTGAGGGGCGACGATAAAATGAGGAGCTGCGTCACTGCCTGTAACGAAACCAGCCGATCCCTGCGGGTCGGGATTCTCCAATTCATTTATCGAATGGGATATGGGATCTTCAGCGCGCGACTGAGGAGCGATGGATGCCGCTTCAGCGGAAATTACGGGCTGACTGCTGAACATCCCCATGGCAAAGACCATGGTCAACAAAACATGAATGAACAACGCGGGCTTTGATGGTCGGTTCTGCTTCATAGTAGTTTCTCCCTGTGTGATGCTATTCAATTGTTTTATCCGGACTCAACGCCTGAGATCCGGTAAGCCAGACTATTGACCTCGCTAAACAATAAGAACCACGAATTCTTACGATCCGGGTTTAAGGATGCATTTTCCCCCAAGTGTGAGATTGTAACCAGTAATGTCTAAGAAAATATTATTACAAATTACTTAAAAATACAAGTTATAAAACAATTTTTTCCTAACAAAAGCCGTGAAAACTCCGAAAACAGAGGATTAAACAAGTTTGAATTCCAACCTGCTGCGAGAATTAGGATAGAAAGGTGAAGGGGCAAAGCACGATATGGATCAACTTAGGGCGCGGTCGAAGGTGACCGCGCCCATATTTCATGAGATAGATGCCGGGATGCTTACGGCACTACAGCGATCTTGAACATGCGGATCTCGGACCAGGGACCCTTGCCGCCGGAGGCATCCAGCGCGCGGATACGCCAGAAGTACTTGCCGTTGGGCAGCGGGTTCGTCACGAACTCCGTCTCGCTGGTAGTAGCTTTGAAATACGTGGTGCTGAAGTCGACCACTTTGCTGATCTGCACCAGGTATTGCTTACCGTTTTCCACTGGATCCCAGTCCAGGGTGGGGGTAGCTTCGGTTAGGATCGCTTTAGGTCCCGGGTACTCCAACACTGGCCTGGCGAGCGGGTCCATGGAGGTGAACTTCCAGACCGGCAGCCAGCTTCCCCAAACGCCGCCCACCTTGGCTTTGACACGCCAGTAATAGGTCGTGTTATTGGCTAACTTGGTAGCGTAGGGATAGATGGAATCAACCGAGGTCGCGCTCAGCAGCAGCGTGCTGAAATTGGCCTTGGTGGAGAGCTGGATCTTGTAGTTCGTCGCGTCCGGTACATCGTCCCAATCAAAGGTGACCTTGCTGGTGGTGAGCTTCTCTTCGTAGGCGGGGTAGACCGGTGTGTAGACGTCCCAGCGGACTTCGGTGTAGTCTCCGTCTTCCTCGCCAATCTCATCACGAATCTGGGCATAACCGAGATCACCCAAGCCAATATCAATACCGATCGTATCAAAATCGGCTGACCATTTACCCGAAGAATCAGTTATTACATACACATTATAATAATTATCGTCACCCGAATAACCAACATCGATCTCAATGCCAGCATCGGCTGTGCCTGAGATTGTGTTGGAGATCTCATCGACCCTGGTTAGCGTTATGTCTCTCACGATGAGGGTCTTTGTAATTTGGTCATCGCGGACGGTCACAGTGTCACCCGGCTGAATATTAAAATCCGCAATCCCGATCCCGATACTGCTATCTTCTAAAACAGTATCCGTTGTTACGTCGATTCCCCGAACATTCACTGTGACAGTGGAAAAGGGCTCCCATTCGTATCCCCAGATATAGTCATAATTCAGATTGACCGTGAAGTAAGGTCTGGGGACATTCCAGTAAATGCGAGTGTCATCCACGTCTGGATCCCACTGCTGCACGCCCCCATCAGAACCCGGCACGATATCGATAAAGCCGGTGAAATCGACCGACCAGGTACCGCCAGCATCCGCGGTATCATCCAGCCCATAACAATCGCCATTGGTACACGCCCAAATATATACCTCGCCACCGGGGTTTGTGCTGCCGCTCACGGTGTCCAACTCCCAATCAATATCCGGGTAGGTCAGTGGATATACAGTATGGGTCTTGGTGGTATCCCCATCACTCATTTCCAGGGTATCACCAGGGATAATATCGAAGTCCATTTTCCCAAAATCGACGTCACCCCAGTAATTAGTGGTTAGTGTGTAAGTTTCACCATGTACACTAAGCGTGACATCGGTGAAAGCCGGCCATTTCCAACCCCAAACCGTGTCGTCGAACGGATTCACCGTAAACGAGGGATTTGGAATGTACCAATCTATGGAAGTATTATCCCCATCATCATCCCATTTAGATATCCAACCCCAGGAGCCCGGTTTGAGATCCACAATCTCACTGAAATCGAGTGACCAGTTCCCAAAAGCATCGACGCTATCGGTGTAAAGTTCAAACGAACAATCATTACCATTACACACCACTGCTTGTGCCCATGTTCCTGGGTCGGTCTTGCCTGCCAGGGTATCTAGATCAACATCATAACCTGTAAAAGCAAGATTATGGACAATAAGATACTTTGTTGTAATTCCGTCAGTCACCTCAATATTAACTCCGTTAACGATGTCGAAGCCTACACTTCCGAAATCGATTTCTCCATTTTCATTAGCGATACGAGTGTCGGTATAGGAGTCATATTTAAGTGTAATGGATGAGCCTGGAGTCCAATCACCCCCAAAAACCGAATCAGTCATCGGTTTTACGACGAACCAGGGGACAGGAATTTCCCACTTTACCTCTGTGGAATCACCATCGGCATCATATATCATGGGAAACCCCCGGGTTCCAACTGTAATATCCAGGATACCTGAAAAATCCGCGATCCAATTACCAGCACTATCAGCCGTGGTATGAACCTCTCCGTTTTGCTGCCAATTTTGGTCATAAGTTTCAACAATTACCTCGGTATTGGAATCCGCTGTGCCACTGACAGTGTCGGCATCCCGATCTACTCCAATTAGCGTGAGATTTTCAACCACAGTTTGTTTCGTGAGTCCTCCGCCTGAGACTATGACCGTTGAACCGGGTTGTATATCTACATTATAAATTTGAGCGTATCCGTTGGAATCCGTTTCAATGGTTGCCAGCTCCTCCCCATCTACGTTCAGTGTGAGGGTGGAGTATGAAGCCCAACTACCACAATAAATATAATCCTCGTTCAGGTTGACGCTAAAATACGGATCAGGAATCCACCAATATGTAACCGTATCATCATCTTCATCGTCTGACTGCCACATTCCACCACCAAACCCGCGTTTAAGATCGACCACCCCGGTAAAGTCTAACGTCCAATCGCCGGACGAGTCAGTTGTTGTGGTCAGTGAATCACAATTGACATCCGTACAAGCCCAGGCACCGACCTCGCGGTTGGGGGCAGCGATACCGGTGAGGGTGTCCGCGTCCACATCGTAACCGGTCAACGTAGAGGGGTACACGGTGTGGTCTTTGGTGTAGGTTCCGTCGCTAACCACCACCAGGTCATCGGTTTGAATGTCATAATCGAGCGAGCCGGTTTCAAAATAGCCGTCAGCGCCAGTCGTCTGGTAATAGGTGTGCCCTTCAACCTGGATGGTCACTTCTGTTTCGGGCAGGAATTGCCAACCCTGAACAATATCATCTCCGGGTCGCACATCGAACACAGGGTTAGGCGCGTACCAGCGCCACTCGGATGAATCACCATCGTTGTCGATCCGGCGTACCCATCCTTCTGAACCGGGTACAACGTCATAATAATCTGAAAGATCTGCAACCCAGTGTCCAAGGCTATCTGCAAATATTGTTGTCCCTAACGTATCCACATACACCGCGCTATTTGGCCCGGCTGTTCCGCTTATCGTATCCGTAGCAATATCCACGTTTGTGACTGAGATCAGCGTTACGGTGGTCGATTTAGTGGAAACACCATCTGAGACCGTCACGACCTGCCCGGGTAGTATATCTGGAGTATCGAAATGAACGTTACCATTCGGTTCAACAGTTGTTGTATTAATTTCGGTTCCGTCAACCTTCAGGATCGCGGTATTCCCCGCTGTCCATTCCCAACCAGCAACATAATTCCAATTCAGGTTGACGCCAAAACAAGGATCAGGTATTTCCCAAAAAGCCACAGTCCGATCACCATCGCTATCAAAGCGTTGTAGCCATCCCCTCGTGTTGGGAGCTAAATCAATTCCAACACTTCCCAATTTTGCCTTAAAGATCCCGTCGATATTGGAGGTTACTTTAATCATGACATCACTATCATAATCATGTGCCTCAACCCAAACATCTACACTCGGTTTCGCGAGTCCTTTCAGAATATCCAGATCCTGGTCGAGACTGGTGAGTACCAGTTTTTGAATTTTATGTGACTTTATCAGAGTACCATCACTCATAGTCACCACTTCACCAGTAACAAAATCATGACCCAAATACCACCAACCCCCGAAGCCAGTAGCATCAGATGTCAGATAGTAAGTATCAGTTCCCACTTTTAAGGTGAGATCCGAGTACGCTGGCCACCCCCATGACCAGACTAAGTCTTGAACCAGATCCACTGCGAAGGTGTTGTCTGTGTTTGTTGAAATACCATCAGGTGTCACGGGAGGGATGAAGGCAGGTAAAACCGGCTGTTCGGCATTCTCCGACACGGCAGGCATGCGGTCCGGGCGATACGCCGAACTGATTGCAGAACGGTCAGCGACTGGGTCGGGGCGCTCGAAACGCGCGGCGGAATCCGGCAGTGAGTACGGATGACCCTGCGCCTCGTCAGATGGCATACCGGCGGGGTCAAAGTCCACCGGCGGTGTGTCCGCCGTTCTACTCGCTTGTACATCACGCAGCGGCGTGCTTCCCAATAGACCAAAAACCATCACGAAAATGATTACCGCGTTCAAAAATCCAAATAACCATGCCGAATTCTTCGTTTTCATACCTGTTCTCCTGTTTTTTAGATTATTAAGCCGGAAAAAACAACTCCTGTCCGGGGTAATTGCGGGCAGGAGCGGTCTAGCGGATTAAATACAAAGACCAGCCAGTAATAGGCTGGTTTAAAGCTGGAATCCCGTAATTCACGACGAGAGGTTTCGATGCATCCCCCCATAAACGAGTAAGAATGTGTAAAAAATGAATCTAAAGAATAGTGTACAGCAAATGCAGGGGGAAATCAAGCAGGAATAACATAACCACCCGGGTGACGGGTGGTTATGTTTTTGATTAAGTTTACTATTACGAATTTATGGCAAAGCGATCTTGAACCAACGCACCTCTGACCAGGGACCCTTGCCGCCGGAGGCATCGATGGCACGCACGCGCCAGTAGTACTTGCCCTTGGGTAGCGGGTCGGTCAAGAATTCCGTTTTGTCTGTGGTGGTTTTAAAGTACATGGTGCTGAAGTCGGCCAGCTTGCTTATTTGCACCAGATAGTTGACGCCATTGGTCACCGGCTCCCAGTCAAGCCCGGCGGTTTTGAATGGTAGTGTTATGCCGGGGGGCGGCGAGATCAGAACAGGTTTCGCCAACGGATCCATGGAGGTGAACTGCCAGACCGGCTTCCAGCCGCTCCACACGCCGCCCACCTTGGCTTTTACGCGCCAGTAGTAAGTGGTGTTGTTGGCGAGCTTCGTCGCGTAGGGGTAAACGGAATCGACCGAGGTCGCGCTCAAGAGCAGGGTGCTGAAATTGGCTTTGGTGGAGAGCTGGATCTTGTAAGCCGTGGCGCCAGGGGTGTCCTCCCAGTCAAAGGCGACCTTGCTGGTGGTGAGCTTTTCGAGGTAGGCGGGGTAGAAAGGTGCTTCCACATCCCAGCGAACTTCGGTGAAATCACCGTCATCCTCTCTTATATTGACATAACCATAAACGCCCGGATGCAGGTCAACACCAATGCCGGCAAAATCAGCCACCCACTTCCCTGTACCATCCGCCGTGGTCCAAAGGTCGTGGAAGCCTCCATCCCCCAGTTCCGCCCAGGTAATTATCCCGGTTGCCGGATCTGCGGTTCCACTCACCTGGTCTGTCAGGTCGTCCACACTGGTCAACGCCAAATTCCTGACTAATAGAGACTTGGTTGTCAGGTCGTCCCGGACTGTGACGGTATCGCCAGGAAGGATATTAAACCCGTCTATACCTATCGCAACGATACCCGACTCTTCCACAGTGGCAGTGGTGACATCGATTCCGCTAACATTCACGGTTACTGTTGAACCGGGAACCCATTCGTCTCCCCAGATGTAATTCCAGTTCAGGTTAACCCCGAAACGCGGAGCCCGCACATGCCAATCGACCCAGGAAACATCGTAATCCTCATCGAACAAGGCGACCCACCCATTTGTACCAGGCACGATGTCCACAATCCCGGAAAAATCGGCATACCAACGACCCAATTCATCGGAGGTAACCCAAAGTGTTGAATTGCCACTCCCATCAGGGAATTCCGCACTGACCATAATCTCGGTATCCGGATCGGTGTTCCCTGTGACCTTATCCAGATCCCAGTTGACATCCGTCACCTCAAGAAGAGGTACCGTGTGATTTTTAGTCGTATCGCCATCGGTCATTTCGATGAGGTCTCCAGGAGTGATTTCAATCCCCATGTCCTCAAAGGTTGCCCGACCCCAGAAATCTACCGTGGCGTAGAATGTACTCGTATTAACTTTGAGAGTAAGGTCAGCAAACGCAGGCCATCCATTAGCGTAGATCACACTGGTAAGCAGATTTATAGAGACCCTTGGATTGGGAATACGCCAGGTGACGACCGTGTTATCGCCATCCTCATCCCACTTATCAAACCAGCCTTCGGTGCCCGGTTGGATATCGACAATGCCGCTGAAATCGAAGAATGCCACACCATCATCTTCAATGTCATAATCATAAATGTCGTTGCATCCGCCGTCGGAACAGATCACCGCGTGCGCCCAGGTGCCGGGATCAGTGGTGCCGTTCAGGGTATCGAGCGCAAGATCGTAACCGGTAAAAGCGAGGTTATACGCGGTGAGCGACTTTGTGGTGGTGCCGTCGGTCATTTCAACGTAATCACCGGGGGCAAGGTCGAAATCCATAAAACCAAAGCCCACGTTGCCATTCTCATCAGCGGTCAACGTACTGGTGTAAGCGCCTGCAGTTACGGTCACCGCGGAACCGGGCGTCCAGTTTCCTCCCCAAATGGCATCCTCTACAATATTTATTTCGAACCAGGGTATGGGAATTTCCCAGCCTACTTCGGTATAATCCCCATCGTCGTCAAAGATGGCAGGGAATCCCTTAGTTCCAACTGTAATATCCCAGACACCTGAAAAATCAGCCGACCAATTGCCAGCGCTATCAGCGGTGGTAGTAACTATGCCGGTTTGCTGCCAGTTCTGGTCAAAAGTGGCAACGATTATCTCCTTTGCCGGGTCTGCAGTACCACTGACCAAATCGGCAAACTGATCTACTCCAGTTAAAGTGAGATTTTCAACAAATGTTTGTTTTGTGAGTGTCCCATCTGAGACGCTGACTGTTGATCCTGGTTGAATATCCACGTCACCCAAAAAAGCGTTTCCATTAAAATCAGTTTCAATTGTGGTCAGATCCTTTCCATCCACACTCAAAGTGAGAGTGGTAAAAGACGCCCAACTTTGGAATGAGACGTAATCCTGGTTCAGGTTAACACTAAAAATTGGATCAGGCGCACGCCAGTAAACCATCGTGGCAGTGTTATCATCCTCGAAAAGATGAACTCCACCATCTGAACCGGGGATGATGTCGATCACGCCTGTATAATTCACCTCCCAGTATCCGGTTGCCGGATCTGAGTCCGCGCCGATCCCCTGACAATCACCGTTGGTGCACACCCATGTGCCAATCGATGCGCCGGGATCGGTATACCCACTCAGGGTGTCAGTATCTACATCCGCATTTTCCACCGTTAGATAATGCACCTTGTGCGCCTTGTTGACCGCGCCCGCGCTCATCTCCACGATATCCCCCACGACAATGTCGCGCTCTAGATCATTAAAATCAACATCTCCGTTTTCTTTGGAAGTGCGGAAGTACTCATCTCCGTTGACGGTGAGCTTGATCTCCGTCAAAGCCGGCCATTCCCAACCCCACACTGTATCTTCTTCCGGTTTGACCTCAAAACCCGGATTGGGCAGGTACCAGTAGTAAACCGACTGGTTGCCTTCGCCATCAAATTGGCGCGCTCCGCCATCCGAACCGGGCACAATATCAATTGAGTATTGCGCGGTCCATTTGCCGGCTGAATCAGCAGTGGTATCCACATCCTCAAGCACATCTCCCACTGGACTCCAGGCATAGGTTTTTACAAAACCGGGGTTGGAAGCAGTACCCGAAACAGTGTCATTTACCGGATCGATGAGATCAAAGCTCATACCGGTGATCTGGTGGGTTCGGGAGGTTTTTCCATCGGTCATCACAATAACTCTACCGACAGACAGTGATTCGGTGATATCCCGGAATTCAACGTAACCCCAGGGATCGGATACAGCAGAACCATAAGAGACACCGTCGATCGAAAGGTTGACCGGGGTGGCAGGCCACCAGTTAAAGCCAAAAATATCCTGTTTATCAGGATACACCCGGATGTGAGGATTCAAGATCTGCCAATTAATGACCGTCCCATCCCCATCGCTGTCCCAGCGACCGATATTACCACTGGTACCAAGTACCAGGTCAACCCCGGCCACGCCCATTTTGGCTTTGAACACCCCTTCGGTATTAGCCGTGACGTCGACTGAGATCCAATTATCGTACGCGTCCAACGCTCCAACATTAACCACCGCTCCGGGCTTGGAGGTGCCTTTGACGATATCGAGTGCCTGGTCAAGGCTGGTTAAGGCTAACTTCTGCACTTTATGCGATTTTGTGAAAGAGCCTGAGACAAGCGTGATCGTTTCCCCGACAATAAAATCATGCCCGAGATCACCCCAATCACAAATTCCATTTTCATCTGAGGTGCGGACGAAAGTACTTGTTCCGACCGTCAGGGTAATGTCCGCATTAGCCGGGAAACCCCATGATTGGAGAAAATCTGCGTTCGGATCGACCCAAAAACCATAATCCGCATCGGACGAGATCCCTGCGAGCGTCGCGGGTGGAATGGGGGCATGTAAAGCCGGCTGTTCTAAATCCTCTAAAACGGCAGGCAGACGGTCCGGTCGATACGCCGAACTGGCTCCCGAATGCTCAACCGCAGGCGCAGGGCGCTCGAAACGCTGGGCGGAATCCGGCAATGAGTACGGCTGACGCTGCGCATCGTCGTATGGCATTCCGGCGGGGTCAAAGCCCACCGGCGGGGTGTCTGCCGTTTTACTCGCCTGTTCCTGGCTCGCTTGCACACCATGCAGAGGTGTACTCCCCAATAAACCAAAAACCATGATAAAAACAATTACCAGGTTCAAAAACCCAAAAAACCGTGCTGTTAACTTCGTTCTCATGCCTGTTCTCCTGTTCATTAGAATATTAAGCCGGATAAAATAACTCCTGTCCGGGACAATCGCGTACAGGAGTAATAAAATGGATTAAACACAACACCAGCCTGCATAAGGCTGGATGATGCTCGAGATCACGCGGGGCGCGATGTAAGGCAGGATTGCTTACCCCTTTAGAAAATAAAGATGAATAACAAATGAATCTGAGTGATATAGTACTGCAAATCTTTCCGAAATTCAAGCACGAATAAAAACAACCCACCTGAATATTCAGGTGGGTTGTTTCGGATCTTTGCAATTTGCCTTCAATTAGTCCTTTATGAAATCGGCCAGGGCAGTTCGAGGGTGAAGGTGCGGATGAGGCTTTGCGACTGGTTGCCGGCTTTATCGAGCGCGCGTACGCGCCACTCGTAAACGCCCTCCTTCATATCCAATGGCTGGTAGGAAAGCACGCTCAGCGGCGCGGAAGACACCCAATCAGCTTCTGTACCTCCCGCGGGACGGTAATCAAAGATGTAGAACTTCGCACCTGAGGCAGCATACCAGGCGAACGCAGGGACGGTCTCTTTGACAGCGCCATCCTTAGGCCGCGCCAACACGGGGGCCGCCGGCGCGGTGCGGTCCACCTTGAAGATCCACACGGCTGACCAGGGACCTTTGACGACCGCGCCATCGATCTCACGCAGGCCGCGCACGCGCCAGTAATACTTGCCTTCAGGGATGCCTAACAACACTTTTTGCAGTTCCGCGGCGGGAACAGTGTATTTGGTTTTGCCTACGAACATCGAGTTGGTGGCCACCTGCAGCAGGTACGTCTCAGCGCGGTCCGCTGCGAGCCATTCGAGGGTGACATCGTCAGCGTTGGTGTGGGATTTACTTGCAGGCGCTGACAACATGGGGGCTGCCGGTGGAAAACGAGAGAAGAAGGTCAGCACCGGTGACCACTCCCCGCTCCAGGTGAGACCGTAGCGTGGTTGAATACGCCAGTAGTATTGCTGCCCATCCACCAGCGCGGCTGGATAGGTGTAGGAGGAAAGCGAGGTGCGCGCGCTGAGCACCAAAGGATCGAAGTCCTCTTCAAGGGAGATCTCAATCCGATACCGGGTCGCGCCAGGGATGTCATCCCAATCAAAGGTAAGCGTGGTGAACGCCAGTTGAGCGCCAGGAGCAGGCGTAAAGCCAATAACCGGAAACGACAGGGATTGGGGAGACATACCGCTATCGAAGTAATCGTTATAGACCCTGAGCGTGGCTGTACCCGCGACTGCCAGGTCCGCCGGGCTGAGCTCGATCGAGAGTTGTGTGGCGCTAATGAATGTGGTGGGTCGCGGTTCGTCGTTCCAGTAGACGGTGGAATAGCCTTCAACGAAACCACTGCCGCTGATCAGCAGGGTGAGCGGCCCAGAGCCCTTGGTGGTAAAGCTGGGGTTGAGCGCGTTGAGCACGGGTACTTCGTGCGTGATGTAGAAATCGGCACGAGAATAATCCCCATCTTCGTCCGTCTGGATCACGTAGCCATAAGTGCCGACCTTAAGATCCTCATTGCCGGAAAAATCCGCCAGCCAATTACCAGACGCGTCGGCGGTTACATCGATACTTGAACCATATCCAATATCATCGAACCCGGCAACGCTGATGACTGCATTTGGCGCCGCAGTTCCAATGACATCGTCTGTGGTTTGATCGATGCGCGTGATGCCGAGGGCGTTAACGATATGTGAGCGGGTCACAAAACCGCCTTGCAGCACCACCAATTGACCAGGTTGGATATCATAGAAACCGGAGAGTGGAAACTCCACGAAGCCGTTGGCAGCAGCGATGCTTGAATCGGTGTAATCCCCGTCAGCGATATCAAGGTTGACCCGTGCACCTGGTGAAAAGCCAAATCCCCTGATCAGGTCGATCTGGGGGTAAACCACCAT
>MTKZ01122033.1_pt1 | contig 17865 bp, 13 predicted proteins | sample 1042781 | NCBI WGS metagenome assembly MTKZ01 (sample SAMN06212207, study PRJNA360539) | anaerobic digester metagenome | biome: Wastewater treatment plant; material: sludge; isolation source: anaerobic digester fed with sludge from wastewater treatment plant | place: Denmark: WWTP Viborg ... | reverse complement strand
ACAAACTGGTTTTTCTTTTTTCTAAAGATGAAAAGACTTCCTTTCTGACAGCGTCTATTTACTCTTTGTTTCCGCAGGTAGTAGATCAATCACATTATTTTCATTTAGATATTCCCCTTACGGCTTTGGTTTTAATGGCTCTATATTTCCTTTTTACTTCGGATAATTTTAAAAACACAAAAGAAACTATCCTTTTTTTTATNNTCATTCATTCAACTCACAAAATGGACCGGTTTCATATTTCTTATTGTTCCCGTAATAGCAACTCTTTTTAATGGTCTTGTCAGAAAAAATACAGGAAGTGATAAAAAAGAACTAAAGTTAATTTTAAAAAATTTACTGGTTGGATCTGTAATATTTCTGGCCCTCACGATACCTTGGTATTACGTGAATTGGAAGGAACTTATAGCTCAGGTAAAGGTTTTCTCTGTTGGTGAGTCGGACGATCCGAGAGGTTTGAGGGAAAGTTTGCTTTATTACCCTAGAAATGCAATATCCTACCAGATAATGTTTTTGCCTTTTTTACTCTCAATAGTTTCTGTTTTTCATTTTCTAAAGAAGAATTTCAAAAGCGGTATGCTTTTTTTATTTGGTATTGTAATCCCGTGGCTTTTTTTTGTTTTCATAGGAAATAAAAATCTGAGATACACGCTTCCGCTAACCCCTTTTATTGCTTATTTAGTGGCTGATTTACTTATATCCATTTCTAATCCCAGAAAAGACGATTCAAAAATAGGTTTAGCTTCCTGGTTTGTTTTATTATATTTGTTTTTCGCCTCTTTTTTCTTAAGTTTTTCCAGATTACAAAAAGATAATCCCATATTAAAGCCTATCGGAGTTATTTTTACGGGTCCTTTATATAAGACCTGGTATTATGGTGGAGCTTCTTTTTACGCATATAAACCATATAAATATCCTGTAGATGAAATATTGGATTTCATTTATTCTGACGCAAATGAAAAAGAGCAAGCTATCGGAGTAGCAATATTGGTAGATTCGGAAAATATGTCCGCAGCTACCTTTGAGTTGGTTAGACTGGAAAAAGGGTATAGAAATATGTATATGCCTGTTCCTTATTTTCAATTTGAGCCTTTCAAATCTGATGAGGGGATGAAAGCCTTTTTTACAGAAACAGGTACAAATTATGTGATAACTTCCTCCTATATTGGACCAGAGGGGCTCAGAAATTATAAGGCTTTAGAACAACTTATCAGATTTTTAGAGTCCGATAGAAATAAGATGTTTGAGAAAATAAAGGATTTTATTCTTCCCGATGGGGAAAGTGTCTCGATTTATAGAAAATTAGGGACATTTGAAAAAGAAACATCTACCGAAGGTTGTAGAGTGGGTGTCGGCATAGAAGATGGTATTGAAACAATAAAACTTACTCCGAATCATACTTATCTGTTTTTCACCGGCCACTTTGCCATTCAAGATAAAGTAAAAAGAGATTATGAGCGTGGTGTTATGTATCTTGTGCAGATAGAGAATACTGTACACGAAAGTTATTTAGATATTCACAACTTGCCTAAGTCCGGATCTTCTTTTTGCAGCCTTGAAGGTCTAAATTTAGATGTAATGAATGATATAAAAAGAATACTGACAGAAAAAGATCAATGCGGAGAAGGAGTAGATTGCTATAAGGTAGTTCATGTAAAATGGGGTGTGGGTGACCCCAGTGTTTTAATTACCGAATATACACGGGATAATTTTAATCTCCCAGACCAGTTTTAAATTTAATTTTTATTCATGTTTACTGTATGTGTCTGAATACGTCTGCGAGATAAATATTATCCGAACATACTTTGTTTTCATTGCCAATAAGCAACTTAGAACATATACTTAAACTGTGCAAAAGAAAATTTCAAGTTCCCGCATAATAAGCGTCTTTTTTCCTTTTATATTAGCCACGGTATGTATATTTGTTTGTTATAAAAACTACACCCTCGGAACTTATCTGACCGGTTGGGATACTCTCCATCCGGAATTTAACTATGGTGTTTACTGGAAAAGGATCATTTTCGGTGCGTGGCAGTCACATCAAGGTTTGGGAGCTCCTGCGTCTCAGGCCCATGCTGCCGAAATCCCGAGAATACTATTAATTCAGTTTTTGGATATTTTTTTCGCAAAAAATATTATAAGGTATCTTTGTGCGTTCTTAATGCTGATACTCGGGCCTTTAGGAGTATTTTTCTTTTTAAAGAAAATAATTTTTAAAGAATCAGAGAGTTTATCTTCTTATATCGGGTCTTTTCTAGGAGGTCTTTTTTATCTTTTAAATTTAGGTACTGTCCAGCAATTTAACGTTCCTCTGGAGATGTTTCTTGTTCAATACGCCTTTCTTGGTTGGGCGTTTCTTTTTTTAACAAAATTCTACCTAGAAGGTAATAGGAAGGATTTGGTATGGTTTTCTATCATTACCTTTTTGGGGGCGCCCCAAGCTCATACATCAACGCTTTTTTATGTCTATGTGATGTTTCTTTTTATTTATCTTTTGATGATGATTTTGTTAAGTTTAAATTCCAGAAAAAGTTACTCTGAAAATATTTTAGTAGCTCCCAAAAGAATTTTTATAAAAAGAGGGGCAACTATATTCCTGCTAACTTTGTTAATAAATTCTTTTTGGATGCTTCCTAATGTATATTATGGAATTACACGAGGTTCAGAGATTTCTCAGTCAAAAATACACCATCTTTTTTCCGATGAAGCCTTTCTGGTTAATAAAAAATATGGGGATATAAAGAATATCTCCATATTGAGGAACTTTCTCTTTGATTGGGGGGTTTACACAGAGAGAGGGTCATATGAGAGTCTTTTGATGCCATGGATTATCCATCTTAAAAAACCTCTAGTTTTAGCCTTGGGGTATTTCTTTTTCTTTTTGATATTAGTCGGAGTAATAATTTCCTTATCGAAACGGGATAAATTATTAATTCCATGGATTATCATAGGTTTTTTGAGCGTTTTTTTCATTTTAAATGTAAATCCACCATTTGGAAGTATTTTTGTTTTTCTTCAGGAACATATTCCGTTGTTTAAAGAGTTGTTCAGATTTCCTTTTACAAAGTTTTCCGTTTTTCTTATGTTTGTTTATGCAATATTTTTTGGCTATGCAACTTCGTTTTTAATCTCATGCGTTGAACGGATTCTTTTTGGAGTTTTTCCTGCTTTTATCGGAATTTTATTGTCAGCTTTTCTGATTTATTTTTCATTTCCAGCTTTTGAGGGCTACTTAATAAATCCTGCGATGAGAGTAGATATACCGGACAGATACTTTGAAATGTTTAATTATTTTGATGAAAAGAAAGAATATGGACGGGTACTACATTTGCCGATACATTCGTTTTGGGGATGGGTTACATATTCTTGGGATGAAAAGGGATTGGGATATCAGGGAGCCGGATTTTTGTGGTTTGGAATTAAACAACCGCTGATTGACAGAGAGTTTGATCGTTGGAATATAGCTAACGAACAACCTTACAGGGAAATATCGACGGCGATTTATTCTCGTGATAAAGAATTACTTCAAAAATATCTGGAAAAATATAAGATTAGGTGGTTAGTTTTGGATAAAAGTGTATTATCCCCCGGCTCTGACAGTAAAATTTTGTTTCATGATGAGATAGAGAAGTTGTTTTCCGGTATGGATTCGGTTAAATTGGCAAGGGATTTCGGTCAGGGTCTGCTGGTTTATGAGTATATTCCCGATAAGGATTATCAGAAAATTGAAAAAATTTATTCATATCGGGAGTCTTCAAATTCCCTCTATAAGGAATATTCAGATCCAATATATGTAAAATATGGGGATTATATTTCTGCGGGTACGCAAACCCATCAGTTTTTAGGTTTTAATTCTGTGGATGAGGATATGGATAGTGGTTTGGTTTATTCCGATGATGATGCTGTGTATTTAAAACTTCCTTATGGTGACAACATTATTGATAGTACAGGGAAAATTCCTGTTTCTTTATATCTAAGAGAAGGTGATAGTAATGTTAAGTTTATTGACATTGTATTTGATAGAGTCTCCGTAGGAGCAGTACCTTTTGAGATAAAAGAAGACGGAGAATATTTCCTGAAATTTGAAAATGACTATTATCCTTTAACAGGGGTAATAAATAACGAGTTACTTGGAAGTTCTCTAGTTTCCCTTTCGAAAGGCTCCTCATATAGTATTTACAAATTAAATGAAAGCATAAATATAAACGATCTTTTGTACCCAAATCTTGAAAGCTGCAATCCCAGTGAATCTACGGGTTCCTCTTCCTACTCAATATCCAGAATTGATTCGGGTTTTGAAATAGCCGGGAAAAATACATTGGCTTGTGTAACTTCCTCCGTATCCGAATTCTTAAACAAATCCTTTTCCGGTTCGGTGGTTATATCCTTTTCTTCGGATGGACAAATATCGGATCGGGATTTTTGCATGTTAGATAGCGTCTCCGGCCTCTGTATAGATCATTTTGTTGGAGGTGCATATTTTGTTTCCGAAATAAACTCTGATTTTAATAGATATAACCTTAGATTTTTTGCTGATGCGCGAAATTCCCGAAAAGAGGTAGCAAAAAGATATACGGATATAAAGATATTTCCTGTGGAGGAGATATTAAATGGTAGTCTAAGTTATGATGCGTATAAAAATCTGACATTGAAGGGTTATTTAACTTTTTTAAAGAAAGATTATCTTACTGTAAAACCTCGGGAAATTTTTGGAAATAGAAGACCTTGTAGTATAGGTCAGGAACTAAATGTTTCTAATTTTGTAGATTCGGGAAAGGGGATTGTATTCAACTCAACAAAAGGCTCATTATGTGATTCTTATGAATTTCCTTTAGCTTCACATGATAATGGTTATGCTCTCGAGGTTAAAGCCGATTATCTTGGGGGGGTACCTTTGAGACTGTGTTTAACCAATGAATATTCAAAACGTTGTGATATAGAAGTTTCACTTCCGAAAGAAAAATCTGGAACTTATTTTTACTTTGTCCCCCCAATGGGGAGCGGCATGGGATACACCTTAAACATATCAAATTACGTTTTTGGTGATACGATGAGCAAGAACGAGCTTGAGTACCTAAGTTTAATTCCTGTGTCTTACGATTTAATAAAGGGTTTTGAAATATCAGAGCCGAATACAGGTAACAATAATGTCTTCGTTTTTAATGAAGCTTACGATCCCGGATGGCTGGCGTTTTGTGGTATTGCCCCATGTCCTGCCACTCATGTAAAAGTAAATAATTGGGCTAATGGCTGGGTTTTTGAAAATAGCATCCCGGATAATATACATATTTTCTTTTGGCCTCAAATAGGGGAGTTTATAGGATTTTTATTGCTTTTTCTCTCTATGTTTTACTCCTTTGGATACAAGGAGAAAGAGGTGTAAAATCCTGAAGAGAATTCATCAGCAGTAGAAAAGTCCCATAGTATTGACAAACCATAATAAAAAGGTTATAATCCCCTTGTTATGTTTCCACGTTCGGTTTTTTATGCATGAGAACATAGCTGTTTTGTAGAGTACTAAATTTCCTGCCATACTGCTAAATAACATAATTTGACATAGTTCTTATTGTGTTGTTTTGTAGGTAGGTTAAAAAAATGAATAAAAATAAAATAAAATTAATAGGAGGTTTCTTCGTCTTAGTTGCTGCTCTAACTCTATCTACTAGAAATGCTTTTGCAAATGGGTATGGTGGGGAAGAGGAGTACAATACTAAGTTTAGGATTGTTAAAGAAGTTAGAATAGCCGGTGATAGTGAGTGGAAAGACAAAGTAACCGATGTTGGAAAGGATGATGTGGTTGAATTTAGGGTAAAGATTAAGAATAAAAGCGATGGTGACGCCGGAGATGCGGATGATATGGAAATGAAAGATCATCTGCCGGATGAGATGGAAAAGATCGGTGGGTCCGGTTTAACGGAGGATTGGGACGATTTTGATCCTGATGATACAAAGGAATTTATCATTCTTGCTAAGGTTAAATCCGATGAATACGATAGGGATGTAAGATTCGAAAAATGTGTGGTTAATAAGGCTGACTTGAGATGGGATGGCGATTTTCAGGGTTCCGATACGGCCACTGTCTGCTACGGAAACATGGAGCCTTCTGAACTTCCCAAAACAGGATCTATTTCTGTGTTTGCCTTGGCAGGGGCAGGTTCTTTGTTAGCTGGGGTATTGAGCAAACGGTTCTTAAAAAGAAAGTAAGTTGAAAAATCTGAGTGTTTAGTGCCTTTCGTCTTTGGACGGAAGGCAGAATGGTTGGGTNNGGCCCTGTTGCTAAATAGGGCCTTTGTGTGCCTTTCGTCTTTGGACGGAAGGCAGAATGGTTGGGTTTGGCTCGTTCCTTACGCGACCATTCTGTCTACCGCCCAAGGAAATCTAAGATGACAGCAGGTGAAGAACGTAAGTATAAAAAAACCTCTTCGAAAATATTTATAATGATAATTCTCCCGCTCTTTTTAATAGGGTCGTTGTATTTCGTTTCTAAACCCAATCTCTTAATAAACAACGACGCTGAAGATGTAAACCTGCTGGAAGAGCAGGAATCTGTTTTCAAAGAAATGGCAAAGCCCGTATTTGGAGATCCGAAAAGAATTGTCATTGATTCCGTCGGAATAGACATCCCTGTAGTCCCTGTTGGGGTAGATACCGCCGGTTTTTTAGAGACGCCTGAAAAATGGAATGAAGCCGGGTGGTATGAAAAAAGTGCAAAAGTTGCAGAACCGGGAAATCTTATAATAGATGCTCATTATGATGATAATCTTGGGAGGCCCGCTGCTTTTTGGAAGTTGAAAAATGTAAATGTAGGTGATAAAGTATCGGTGCTTGACAGCTACGGAAGAATATATAACTATAAGATATCTAATATATACTACGTGGGAATAAATGATCCCGATAGGTCAAAAGTTTTTGAAAATTACAAAGGTGACAATTCACCGATTGTAACGTTGATAACCTGCGGTGGTATCTGGTCGACAGAGAAGAGTACATATGATAAAAGATTGGTTGTAAGTGCAGAACTTATTTCCGATACATTTAGCGGGGGCGACTCCGCCGAGGTAGAGATAATAGAAAAACTGGCTGCGGACTAGTTTCATTACCAGATTTCTGGTCCGAGGTTATAAGAGAGTTATTTGTTTTAACCGCTTAAGTATCGTAAATGAGTCTTGAAGTTGGGAGGTAGCTCGGGGCAGTGGCTATCTCCCATCTTCAGGAAGTACTTGATGAAGCTTGTTTTTTAGTTTATTATTTCCTTAGGTCAGGAGATTTCCGAATTCTTTTTACGAAAGAAAATTTTCCAAAATATGTAAAAATTCTTTGTTTTCAAAGTATAAATTTAGAGCGTGATGGCTTTTTGTCGCCCACGTTTATTTAAAATGCCTATAAAAAAGAAAAAAGATGAACCTAAAGATCAAAGTTTGGAGAAGGAGAAAGAGAAAAAAATTGGAAGTGTGTCTGAAAAATCCGGATTAGATGATTTGAAAGATGGTACACCGGTAGGAGATAATTTAAGCTCAGATAATATATTATTTGGAAATGATCAGGTTGAGGAGAATTTTGCTGTAGAGGAAGAACCAATTGTGGAAAGGGGAAGGGAAAGTATTACTGGAAAGAGTGAATATAGCAAGAGAATTCGCAATCCCAGCTATGGTTCCAACTACAGTTACAGTGGAAATACCATTAAAATATCCGGGATTTTAGAAATACTCACAGATTACGGTGTTATAAGGCAAAATCAAACTGAAAGCAATGGAGATGATGATCTTCCTAAAGATGTCTATATAAGCCATTCCCAAATTAAGAGATTTGGACTCAGGGTTGGTGATACTATCACTGGTTTGGCGCGCCCCCCCAAAGAGAATGAGAGATATTTATCTCTACTGAGAATAGAAACTGTGGGAGGAGAAGATCCTGAAAAAGCCAAAAAAAGACCTATTTTTTCAAAATTGACGCCGATTTTCCCGAATGAGTGGCTTAAACTTGAGACCAAGCCCGAAGTTATTTCTACCAGATTGATAGATCTTATTTCTCCTATAGGAAAGGGTCAGCGGGCTATGATAGTAGCTCCTCCCAAGGCCGGAAAGACATTTTTACTTTTAGATATCGCTAACGGTATAACCACGAATTACCCCGATGTCACTCTTTTAGTCGCACTGATAATCGAAAGACCTGAAGAGGTAACTCATTTTGCCAGGAGTGTAAAAGGTGAGGTTTTTTCCAGTAATTTTGATGAAAAAGCAGAAGAGCAAACCAGAATATCCGAGCTTTGTCTTGAAAAGGCAAAGAGAATGGTGGAAATGGGAAAGGATGTTGTTATTTTGATGGATTCCATAACGAGATTAGCCCGAGCCTACAATATGGTAGCGCCGCCTTCAGGAAGAACACTTACCGGCGGGTTTGACCCGGCCGCACTTTATCCCGCAAAGCATTTTTTTGGAGCTGCAAGAAATTTAGAGGATGGTGGAAGCCTAACTATTATTGCCACGTCTTTGGTTGATACAGGATCTAGAATGGATGATGTTATTTTTGAGGAGTTTAAAGGAACCGGAAATATGGAGTTAAGGTTGGACAGATCATTGTCCGAAAGAAGGATATTTCCTGCTATAGATATAAAAGCGAGCGGAACTAGACACGAGGAAGATCTGCTTAGTCCTGATATGTTAGAAAAGGTTTATAGGCTAAGAAGAATGGTTGACCTTTTGGATGATAGAGATGCTACTCCATTAGTGATAGAACAGCTTAAAAAAACTAAAAACAACAAAGAGTTTCTTGATACTCTCAACCAAGGTGGGGTATAGGAGTAAGTAAATCATAAAGTTTGTAAAGATTATCTTCTTGGACTTGGATTTGATTATCTTCCGTTTTATTGGTAGAATCTCTCGCACGGTGCAAAAAGGGATGTTTGTCATATAATATATAGAATGGCTTTTACAACGAAACGCCCATCGTCCAAAAGATTTTTCCAGCTTAGTTTTGAGGGATTTAAACCGGCGGGGCGGAATAAAATCGAACAGTTTTTTTCCCTTTGGTTGGAATTTTTCCGATCTCTTTTTTTGTATCTGGTAAAGAAGATATATTTTCTTATATCCTTATTGGCAAAAATATTCGTTTTTATACTGAAAATTCCCTCAGAGTTAAAAACATTTCTTACTAAAAAACTTATTTGGTCAAGAGGACGTTTGGGAAGAACTATAGCTACATGGTTTGTTATGATTTTTTCATTTCTGGTTTTTACTGTGGGGGAGATTTTTAATAGCTCTCCTCTTGTAGTAAATAAGCCGGTTAGTGCAAGCTATCTGAAAAATACGACTGATATAATTCCGAAAAAGGAAATAGCTCTTACGTCTATACCGGAGGAAAGGAAGAGAAACCAGCCTTTTACTTACACTATTCAGCAAGGAGATACTCTGTATTCTATAGGAACTCAATTCAAAGTATCAATAGATGCTCTGAAATATGTTAACGGGTTAACAGATTCATCAATATTGAGTGTAGGAAAAGAAATTGTTATTCCTCCCGTTGCCGGTTTAATACATAAAGTTAAGAGCGGGGATACACTCACTTCAATAGCGGAAGATTATGGAGTAGCCCCCCAAGCTATTGCCGATTTTAATTACATTTTGGATACCGGGAAATTGGCTGTTGGTACGGAATTGGTTATTCCCGGAGGAAAAGTCCCTGTAGTTGTCCCTCCTATAATGGTTTATGATCAACAGCCATCCGTGGGTTTCGGAGGAGGGGAAGCATCACCGAGAAAAGGTTATTGCGCTTGGCCTACAACAGTTTGGACTATCACACAATATTATTCTTGGTATCACAATGGTGTTGATATAGCGGCTGGAGGGCAATCAGGTATGCCTCCTATATTATCCTGCAATAATGGTACAGTAATAAGAGCTGGCTGGGATCCCTTTGGTTTGGGTTTAAACGTAATAATAGATCATGGTGGGGGTTATCAAACGGTGTATGGGCACATGAGCAGAATAGATGTTAGTTATGGGGAGAACATTGGAAGAGGAGAGCAGATAGGTGTAATGGGAAGCACAGGAAGATCTACAGGACCGCACGTTCATTTTATGGTGAAATATAATGGAACAGCACAGAATCCTCTAAATTACACTCCATAAATTTGGATATCGTGCTTGAAATAAATTGAAAACTTGTTTTTAACTTCTCCTCCCAATTTTCTCATATAATGGCATATTTTGTCGTTATGAAAATGGATATTGTTTGCCTTTTATGGTAATAATTACTCTCATATGGTTGATGTTGCAGAAATAAAAGTTAAGGCCGGAAAGGGTGGAGATGGGAAGGTTTCCTTTAGGCGGGAAAAGTTTATTCCTAAAGGTGGCCCAGATGGAGGAGATGGCGGAGACGGAGGAAGTATTTTTTTTGTGGCTGATAATAATATGTCCACTTTAATTGATTTTAGATCCAGGAAGATTTTTGAAGCTCCGGACGGTAAACCTGGAGGGCCAAAGAACATGACCGGAAAATCAGGCGAAAATATCTACATTAGAGTCCCTGTTGGAACGATGATCTATGAGATAAAACATACCCCCACTGGTGAGAAGTTTTTTCGTGATGGGAAGAAAGTGGGACGAGGTGAGAATAGGGAGAAAATTGTCGACGAGCGCATCCTGATAGGGGATTTGATTAAGCCGGGTCAGGAAGTTATGGTGGCTAAGGGAGGGGTTGGTGGTAAGGGGAATACGAATTTTAAAGGCTCCAAAAACAGAACTCCTGTGCAATATACACCCGGTATTAAAGGGGAGGAGAAGAAAATCATGCTGGAAGTAAGGACTATAGCCGATGTGGGTTTGGTAGGGGCTCCTAATGCCGGTAAAAGTACCTTATTGAATAAGTTGACAAGTGCGAATGCTAAGGTTGCGGGGTATCCTTTTACGACGATGTCTCCAAATATAGGTGTTTGCAGGATCGGCAAGGATAGAAATATTGTAATTGCTGATATTCCCGGTTTAATAGAAGGGGCATCTCAAGGTAAGGGTCTTGGCTATGATTTTCTAAGGCATATAGAAAGAACAAGACTTTTAGTCCATTTAATTGACCCTCTAAGCGGGGGGTGGGAAGATCCGGTTGGCAATTCTCTCAGAGATTTTAAAATGATTAGAAATGAGCTGGGGAAATATGACCATGGCTTGGAGAGGAAAGATTATATTGTGGTGATTAATAAGATGGATGTAAAAGAAGTAAAAAGTAATTTTGAAAAAATAAGAAAGGCATTCAAAGAAATCGGAGCGGGGGAGATTTTGGGTATTTCTGCTTTAACGGGCGAAGGGTTGGACTTGTTGGTGAAGAGAATACTAAACCTTTTAAATAATATTCCTGAAAAAACTTTGTTAGGAACCGGTAAGGTAATTAAACGATACAACATTGATAATCTACCGAACAAAAGAGCAGTTTTCAATAGTGATAAAGTAATTACCATAGATAAGAAAGTATAGACTTATTGTATAATTTTAGATGGGTTTTTAATTTTGATTTCGGGCCGTTAGCTTAGTTGGTAGAGCGCTTCCATGGCATGGAAGAGGTCACCGGTTCGAGTCCGGTACGGTCCACCATGGAGACCCGATTGACGACGGCGACCCCTTTTTATCCTCTGAACTTGTTCAGGTACTTAATTCCTTTTTTTTCTACCTGTTTTTTGTTGTATCCTGCGTTTCCGTTGTAGGTTGCTCTTGATTTTGAGGTAAAACTTCCGGTCCTATTTCTGCCTCATTCTTGGTTACATCAGTCAAAGGCTGTTGTTGCTCCTGTTGTTGTTTTGTTACACCGGTCAATTCTTCTACAGTAGGCTTCTTGGATTGTTCTTCAGCCGTTTTTATAGAAGAAGATATTTTTTGTATTTCCCCATCGACTAATTTTCTATCCTCCGAATTTTCAGGTAAGAGAAGTTTAGTTATCTCAAGCTGACTTTTTGCTTGTTCTAAATCCCCCATTGCTGCCAAGGCAAGTGCAAAGTTGTATCTCGCATTGGCATAATCCTGTTTTAGCGCTATAGCTTGCCTGAATTGGTTTGCTGCGGAGAGATAGTCCCCTGCTGTGAAATACACCCCACCCAGATTTAATCTTAACTGAGGGTTAGCTGGATCCAGTTGTATAGCAGTATTGTAAGCACTCACAGACCATTCAAAAGCGTTTTGTGCCACGTTTATGAGATTTTGATACAACTGAGCTCTTGTCACCCAATTTGCCACATTTAAAGACCCTACTTGTTCAGTAGCTATTTTTGAGTTTTGCAGTGCTTGAGATATGAAGGTTTGTATATCCTGTCTGTCCTTGTCTGTTATTTGTGCCGGATCTTTGGTAGCCAGTGCAACGGCAATTGTCATATTAATTTTGGAGAAAGCATCATAATATGTATCTCTGTTTGGATTATATTTCAGGGCCGATATCTGGTAATTATAGGATTTGACCAGATCATTAGAAGAAATTGCATTTAAAGATTTTCTCATATAGTACTCACCCGCGNNATTAATTGCATTTAAAGATTTTCTCATATAGTACTCACCCGCGTAAGTTCTGAAGCTCACATATCCTAGATACCCGGCAATCAGAAAAGCAGGTATAGCTAAAAGGTATTTTGTGTATGATCCTGATACGAAAGCTTGATCTTCCGTTGGTGATATTGATGACAGGCTTGTAACTTCGAGTAAAACGGGTTTTACTAATCTGGAGTTAGTGGAGCTTGATACCAAGTGAGATCCGATAAGCAGGCTTAAAGAAGAAAACATCAAAAACGTGCTTAGTATAGTAGCATGATTTAGCGCGAAAGATACTATTATCAGGGTTAGAAGTATGCTTGATATTGACACAAATCCGGTTTCATCTTCTGTGTTTTTTGAATTTCGGGTGAACGTTAGTACCTTTATACAGAATATTACTGCTACGGCTGTTCCTATAAGTCCGATCGTGCTGAGGCAGTTGAAAAGCTCATTAAATGGCTTGTCAAATGTAGTAGCCCAATATATTGTGTTATTGAAAGATAGTGGTTTAAATCGGGAAAAATTCAAATGGAATGTACCGGGACCTGTAGCTAACAATGGGTAGTCTCTTATAGTAGAAGTAGCAATGGCCCAACTTTCCTTTACCGGCAAAGTCATCTCGCCTATGTAATTTTCGTCAATAAGTAGTTTTCTCGTTGCGGGAATAAAAACCAATGCCAGTATGGGAATAGCCACACCCAAAGTTTGAATTAGGAAAGAAACTTTATTTTTAGACAAAATTGCCGGTTTAGTGAAGAATAATAGTATCGCCAGACCTGCAATCAGAAGTGTCCATCCCAGAAATGTCCCCGTTATTGATATGAAAAAGAAATTGATGACAGTTATTGCAAACAAGGCTGTTTTAGAGAGTTTAGATTTTTCGTACATACTCATTGCTATGGAAATTATTGTCGCAATTGCAGCCAATAGAACCGCATCTTTTATCGATCCTGTGAGGGAAAAGTTTTGGAATCTATAAAATGGTGATGAGCTGAGAAATATTTTATAGTAGCTTAGTGTTGATATTAGTGATGATATCGTCGATGAGATCAACAACAAATACATCGATGCTTTGATAGTCTTTTGATCTTTTAGCGAAGGCGTACTTAGGTAGAAGTAAATCAGCATAATTGTGAAAGCTCCCAACCCTAGCCATCGTCCCTGTTGTCCGAAAATGCTGTCCGTTTTACTTACAGAGAAAATCGTTGATAGTATTAAAACCAGTAATAAAGCCATAAGAGACTTATCAATCGGAGACTTTATTATTTCAAGTTTTTCTCCCTTTATAGTTTTTACTCCCCATATTATTAACAGCACAATGGTAGCTATTGTTATAAGAGCTAATTTGTTAAAGGAGTAAAATTCCGAAGTAATCGGTAAAAAGAAAATTGGTACTAGAAACAAAAGAACAGTGAATATTATTTTCGATATTTTTTCAGATATCGACGGTTTTAGACTAAATTGTTGCATATCATTAGTCTATTATTACCTTTTGCAGTTTGTCAAGGGGTAAAAATGAACAATTCCCATTACGGGAAAATGGTTAGAAAATGCTATTCTGACACCCACCAATTGAATTCAACATTGTCGGACACCGGTGCGTCTAACTCCAACAGGAAACCACTTTGACTTTCTATTTTTGATACCCAGTATCTGGTTGCTGGAGAATAGTTTTGGGTAAAGGTTACATATACTTTTGAATTAGGTTTGATATCTTCAAATGATACAAATATTTTTTTCTGATTTTTGGGTACAAAAGATGTTCCATTCCCGTATATTTGTTGACGATTGGACGTATTTTGGTAGTATTGCGGAACATAGCCTTTTGGTTTACCTAAATTAATGAAGCCAAGCTCGCTCGTAAAAATCAGTAGAAGCAGAATAAGTGAGGTGTACATAACGATACGTTTTCTTAATTCGGGAGATTTTAGTGACGCGGCAATTTCCTCTTTCTTGTTCTTAAACTCAAGTTTTTTGGATATTTCTTCATTTGAGGCCCCTTCGGATTTAAGTTCTTCTATGTAAAGTAATGTTTGGATAGAAGACACGGGGTAATGTCCTTTTATTTCTCCTTTTTTATCAGTCTTTCTAACCATATGAGGGAGCCATCCCATTTTTGTATAGTATCTAAGTCTATTGTAAGGATCACCGGCTCCGAAATTAACCCCTTTGCTTTTTGCCTGTTTTATTAGCTTGTCTATACTGATAAATTCATCCATACTTGCCCCTCATTATATCAAACTATGACAAATAGTGCACATCTCTTGAAACCTGTTTTAGAATGTTTGGAATCTGATTTTTTAAAAGATAGATCTTCTCCGCATTAAGCCTCGTATTCATTACCTTTTGCTTTTCGGATTCTATTATTACTTTTATTTCCGTTTCCAACTTTCTATTGAGAATAGAAAAAAATTAGTTGAATAAGTCAAAAGCCATTGATAGATTTTTTGAATGGAGGGTGAGGTGAATATTTCAGATTTTTCATATCCGAAACTGTTAAAGGAAATACCCAGCCCGCCTAAGAAAATTTACTTCAAAGGTAATTATTGTCCGGAAATATTCAGGAATTGTTTGGCTGTTGTTGGTAGCAGAAGAATGAGTATATATGGGGTTAAAGTAATTGAGAAAATATTTTCTGTACTGAGCAGGGAGATATCTGTAGTATCAGGTTTCATGTCAGGCGTAGATGCTGAATCTCACAAACAGGCTATCAGATTTGGTCTGAAAACCATAGCGGTTATGCCATGTGGTATAGATTATATCCATCCCGAGAGTCAGGCGGATCTTTATGAAAATATCCTGAAAAATAAGGGTTTGATTTTGTCTGAATTTCCGGGAAATTTTAAGCCAAAAACTTGGACATACCCCAAGAGGAATAGGATAGTGGCAGGATTGAGTAGAGCAGTGTTGGTTATTGAGGCCTCCGAGAAAAGTGGTTCTCTAATTACAGCCAGAATGGCTAATTGCTACGGTAGGGAGGTATTTGTAGTTCCAGGCAGTATTTTCAGCAACTTGTCAAAAGGTAAAATACAAATAAGCAACGAATTTGCCACCAACATCGATTCCGGTTTTTATATCAATAGTTTTTTTGGTTTTAAAACGGGAGATATTAAGTGTGAGAGTGGAAGAGAGGGTAAAAGAAGCCCCGGAAACAATAAAATTTTGGAAATATTGAAAAACAGCCCGATGACCATAGATGAATTATCGGAATATTTTTCCGTTGATATCCCAAAACTGAATGCAGAACTTACGCTTCTTTCAGTAAGCGGTTTGGTTTCTGAGTCGGAAGGAAAATTTTATGCTTGTCAAAGTTAATTCCATAGTAAATAGAGGAATACAAACGTTCGGAGTTGATGTGGAAATAAATGTTTCCTCAAGAGGGTTGCCTGGTTTAGAAATAGTCGGTTTGCCGGATAAGTCAGTTGATGAAAGCAGTGACAGAGTCAAGACAGCTTTTCAAAATTGTGGTTTGAAAGTTCCCGGCAGAAAAGTGATGATAAATTTAGCTCCGGCTGATGTGCACAAAGAAGGATCTTTTTATGATCTTCCGATAGCAGTCGGATTAATATGCGTTATTCTGAATGTAAAAGTTCCTGACAAGGCGCTATTTTTCGGTGAATTATCTTTTGATGGAAGTTTAAGGCACACTAAAGGGTCGTTTCTTTTGGCTCTTTACGCAAAGGAGAGTGGGTACGACAAAGTTTTTGTACCGGCCCAATGTGTAAAGGAGGCACCGTCAGTAAAAGGAATTTCTGTTTATGGAGTAGACACTTTGGATTCAATTATTAAACATCTTATGGGCCAAAAACTTATCTCTCCTTTTTTAGATACTGCACCTTTAGAATCTTCACAGGATTTTGACAAGTTTCAGGGCGACGACAATTTGGATATGAGTGAAATAATAGGTCAGGAATATGCGAAGAGAGCATTGGAGATATGCGCTGCCGGTGGACACAATCTTATAATGGTAGGTCCTCANNGTTCTTCCGGAATTAAACGACGAGGAATCTATAGAAGTTACGAAAATTTATTCGTTGGTTGGAAAAATTCCTCCGGACTGCGGTCTTTTTAAAAAACGTCCTTTCAGAAGTCCCCACCACACAATTTCTTATGCAGGTATGATAGGGGGTGGTAATATTCCCATGCCCGGTGAAATAACTTTAGCTCACAGAGGAGTCTTGTTTATGGATGAATTTAGTGAGTTTACAAGGTCTGTTTTAGAATCGTTGCGGCAGCCATTAGAAAGCGGAAAAATAACAATATCCAGAAGCAGATATAGCGTGGATTTTCCTTCAAAATTTATGCTCGTAGCTTCCAGTAATCCTTGTCCATGTGGACATTACGGAGACCCGAGAAAAGAGTGTACATGCAGTGAAAGAAAGATCCGCAGTTATCAGGCAAAGTTATCGGGGCCGATTCTTGACAGGATAGATTTACACGTAAATGTTATGCCAGTGGATAGAAATAAATTGTTTAATGGCAGTTTCGGGGAAAAGGAAACCTCAAAAGATATTCTGAATAGAGTTTTGAAAGCCAGGGAAATTCAGATTAAAAGATTAGGAAATGAAAATATATTTTTTAATTGTGAAATGTCTAATTCTCAAGTTGAAAAGTATTGTAAATTAAAGGAGGATTCGAAAAGACTTTTGATACAGGCTACAGAGAGGTTTGGTCTTTCTGCCAGAACCCACTTTAAATTGATGAAGGTTGCACGTACTATTGCTGATATAGATGGTGCAGATAATATAGATGTAAATCATATAGCGGAGGCTGTACAATATCGGTCGAAGATTTTTTTGTAGCAGTAGCAATGGACTTGAAAAATAGCAATAAGTGTTGTATATTCGGGCCATGAGATTGGAGAAACTCTCAAAAGCACTGTCCGACAAAAATAGGTTACAAATTTTAGAGTTCCTAAGCGACGGTCAGAGGAACGTTAGTGATGTTGCAGACAGGCTCAATGTTGAGGAAAATCTTGCCTCCCATCATCTGAGAGTTTTGGCATCACTGGGCTTTTTAAGAAACGACAAAAGGGGAAGAGAAGTTTACTACATGTTGAATGAGGCTAAAATAGTATCTCTGCTAAAGGATCTTGGGAGAAATCCCAGGTTTAGAAGCATACTTGAAGAGTCTCTAAAAGATTAAATCTTTTTTGTCTAATTTAAGGATTAACGTTTTCCCATTTACATGGTGTTTACTGTGTTGTGTAAATTTTTACCTGTCTTATTTCTCAGCTTTTCCCCCGCTGTTTGCGTTAATTGTGCGGTAATAAATACAAAAGACATTATTCTTTTCTCCACCTTATTTTTGCCCTCTTAGTTTTTTTGCATCAAATTATACCGCCCGAAAACTCCTATTT